>Ga0126378_10001794_pt1 | contig 15839 bp, 15 predicted proteins | sample PanSoiMetPlot_23_FD_92587 | JGI IMG/M metagenome (GOLD analysis project Ga0126378, IMG submission 92587) | Tropical forest soil microbial communities from Panama - MetaG Plot_23 | ecosystem: Environmental > Terrestrial > Soil > Tropical forest > Bulk soil | place: Panama | collected 2016-02-17 | reverse complement strand
TAGGGGCGACGCGGCGTCAGCTCGAAGACGGGCCGTCCTCTTGCCGCCCGCACCGGGTCGCGGAGGATTTCGCCCGCACCCAGTAGGGAGATCAGCCATCGTCCGAGCGCCAGACGCCGGACGTATGGCCCGACGACCTCAGTGAAAAACGCCGCCGCCTCCTCGGGGCTGAGCTCGACTCCCCGGACCGGTACCTCGCGCCGGCCGAGCGTGATGGTTCCCTCGCCCGCTGCACGCAGGTTCCGCACCCAGTTGACCTCCCCGAACGTCCCGACCACCCAGCGCCGCCCGTCCACCTCTACCACGGCCACCGGCGTCGTCCGAGGTGTGCCGGTCTTGCGGCCACGGACGGTAAGCAGCGCGTTGGGGCCGAGCGGGATTCCGAAGCCCATCAACCTCCTGGCGATGGGGTTGAAGATGGGAACGAAGAACGGGACGTGAGTGCTGCCGCCCCTGGCTATGGGTCCGGTCGGGGGTATGGGCTCGGGCTGCGCGGCCATCGTCGACCTCCTGTGTCTTATCAATCACCTGATTGAGACCAGCATATCACATCCCATCAATCAGTTGCTTGGCTTCTTGGCTTACGTGCTCTGGTCGGGACATCCGAGATTCCGAGCCAGCGTTCGAGCTGTCGGAGGGCTTGATCTGTCCGGGCGGCGGCGGACACGGTGGGCAGGGTCATGCCGGTCAGCGTGGCAACGATCAGGGCAGCCACGCCGTCGCTGTCGCTGTCGAGCCCGGGCTTCAGGTGCCCCTCCCTGGCGGCTCTTCGCAGGAGGCCTCGCAGCGTGCGGTGCCAGGCGTCGTTGGTATCACGCATGATGCCGGCGATCGAGGTGTCGCGCGCCGAGCGGAGAGCGAGCTCGCCCATGACAGCTCCGAGCTGAGGTTCATCTCGGAGCAGGTCGCGGACGGCTCGAAGGTGGTTGCGGAGCTGGTCTGCGGGCGAGCCGTGCGGCGCCAGCGTCGAGCGAAAGCGCTGCATGGCGTGGTCGACCACACCCCGGATGAGGGCTTCCTTGGTCGGGAAGTAATAGTGGAGCGTGGCGATGTTGAGGCCCACTTCGGCGGCGACCTCTCGCGTGCGGAGGCCCTCGAAGCCACGGTTCGCGATCTGGTTGTACGCTGCCAGGACCAGCGCCTGCCGCCGGTCCTCCCTCGTCTCGGCCGCCTGACGGGCTCTTGCCGCGGGACTCATCTCAAAGTCAATTAAACACTTGATTGAGCAATCCACCCCACGTCCTGCCGGGCTGAGCTCCGACCGAATCCGTCGCCCGCCGGCCTCAGCTCAGTCGCCGGCCAGATCGGCGGCAACACGCCCGATCGCACGGCCCAGCACGTCGACCACCCTGTCAAGTTGATCCTCGCTGATGACGAACGGCGGGCAGAGTGCGATCACGTCGCCCGGCAGCGAGCGAAAGATCACGCCGTCTGCGAGGGCCGCGAGCTGGACCCGGCGGCCAACGCCCTGTGCGGGGTCGAACGACGCTCGCGTCAGACGGTCGCGAACGAGCTCTACACCAGCCATCAGGCCGAGGCCGCGTACGTCTCCGACCAGTTTGTGCGAACGCAGCTCCTCGAGCCGTGGCAGCAGCCTCCCCCCGAGGTCGGCAGCGCGGCCCACCAGGCCTTCCTCTTCGATGAGCTCCAGGTTCCGCAAAGCGACGGCGCATGCGACCGGATGGCCGCTGTAGGTGAAGCCGTGAGGCAGCGCCGAGCTCATGGTCTTGAGGGTCTCGTGCACCTGCTCCGTCAGGATCACGCCGGAGAGTGGCAGGTAGCCGCTGGTGACGCCCTTCGCAAAGACCATCAGATCAGGCGTCACGTTCCACTGCTGCATTGCGAACCAGGTGCCGGTCCTGCCGAAGCCCGTTATCACCTCGTCGGCGATCAGCAGCACGCCGTGCCGGTCGCAGATCTCTCGCACCTGTGGGAAGTAGTCGGGCGGCGGGACGATCACACCGCCGGCGCCCTGGATGGGCTCGGCGACTACCGCCGCCACAGTCTCCGGGCCGGCCTTGAGGATCACGTCTTCCAGGGCGCGAGCGTAGGCGACCCCCGCTGGACCCACGCCGTCGTACCGGTATGGATCAGGCGCAGGCGCGTGCAGATAGCCGCCGGGCAGGGGGTCGAAGTCCTTCCAGAAAATGGCCAGACCTGTGGCGCTGGTGGCGCCGTACGTCAGCCCGTGGTAGTCGCGCACGCGGGAGACGATGTTCACTCGCGAAGGCTCGCCTCGCAGCTTCCAGTAGAGGCGTAACAGCTTGTAGGCGGTGTCGTTGGCCTCGGCCCCACCGCTGGCGAAGAACGTGACCTGCAGATCGCCTGGCGCCAACTCGGCCAGCCGGGATGCCAGCCGGACGCCGGGTTCGTGCCCGAAGCCGCCGTAGGCGCTGCTGAACGCCAGCTCCCGCATCTGATGAGCGGCCGTGTCGGCGAGGGTTTGCCGCCCGTAGCCGACGTTGACGTTCCACAGTGACGCCATGGCGTCGATGTAAGTCCGGCCGTGTACGTCGGTCAGCGTGGCGCCCTCGCCGTGGCTGAACATGAGCTGCGGCACGGTGCCTGGCGCCGCCCCCAGGTCACCCTGCGGGTGGAGCCAGTGCGTGCGATCGAGCTCGTAGAGCGAGCTCACGGCGTCGTCGGTCAGCGAGCGTGATGTTCTCACTGACCCGATTATGGGCGCCGCGCTCAGCCGTCGAAACAGGTCCATGTGCCGGCAGTGCGACCTATCGCGAGCACTTCAAAGGTCCTTTCGCCGGCACTGGGCCTTCGGCGGTCCGCCAATCAGCTCCTGCGTTCGAAGCCTTTACAGTACTCGGCGAGCGGCATCAGGCCGGCAGCTGCGCGGAGCTCGTCGACACTATCGGGATCCTCGAGCGGGAACGGCTCGGGCCCGTCCTTCCCATGCTGAAACTGCGTGCCGTAGCGCTGGCGGCCGGTCTCTTTCAGCATTACGCGGTCGGTGAGATACGCGACGTTGCTCTGGCTCACCTCGCCGGCGGCAGCAGCCTTTTCGAGCAGCACCAGGCACTCGCGCTGGAAGTCCGGATCGTGGTCGGCGTGTTGCGCAATCAGCCACGCGGCGTCCGCACCGTCAGGTCCGACGAGCGACCGGCCGGGCCAACCCCTGTCCGCGATGACCTGCTTCAGCCATTCGACATTGTCACGCTGTGTTGCCTCCATCTCCGTCCACAGGTCCCGGTCGACCGGCGTCCCTGGCCGCATCTTTCGCCGCGGCGCCTGATCAGCTTCGCGGCGGCGGAGGAGCTCGCCGCGCAGCTCGAGATCAGCCCCAGGCGGCGGAGGCGGTGCGAAGTAGCCCGGGCTGTCCATGATCTGTTCGAGCTTGAGCCGGGTCTGTTCAGTGACCCCAAGCTGGGCCAAGACCTGCGCCGCGATGCCGTCCGGTTCGGCGAGCAGGCCGAGGAGGACATGCTCAGTGCCCAGGAAGGCGTGCCCGCGATCGCGGGCCACCCTGGCTGCCTCGCTCAGCGAGCGACGCAGCCGCGGCGTCAGCGTGAGGGCCTCGATCTCGTCCATCTAATAAGGCATGATGCCAGAGCACCGGCAGTTCAGCCGGCCACTGCATCGCGGCCGGAAGGAGGTCCATTGGCCGGCACTGGGACCTATTGCGACCACGCGACACGTCCCTTCGCCGGCGAATGGCCGTTTACGGCACCCGGCGGCCGTTGGTCGTGAGAGCCGCCCTAGCTCACGAGCCGGTTGGTCAGCCGCCCGAGGTCGCCGACCTCGACGACGACCTCGTCGCCCGGCCGCAGCCACGGCTTTTCCGGCCTGCCCTGGGCGACGCCCTCAGGCGTGCCGGTCGCGATCACGTCGCCCGGCTCGAGCGTCCAGTGTTTGCTGATGTAGCTCACCAGCTCGGCCACGCCGAAGACCATGTCGGCGGTGTTCGAGTCCTGCCGCAGACTGCCGTTGACCGAGCACTGGACCCGGAGCCTCTGCGGATCCCCCACCTCGTCTGCGCTGACCAGGTTGGGCCCCAGCGGCAGGAAGCGGTCGAGCGACTTGCCGAGAAGCCACTGGGTGCTGCGGAACTGTAGATCCCGGGCGCTGACGTCGTTGCAGTTGCAGTAGCCCCAAACGTAGTCGAGCGCGTGCGCCTCGCCCACGTTGCGCGCCGGGCGGCCGATGACGACGCCCAGCTCGGCCTCATAGTCGTACAGCTCGGCCACGTCCGGCAGCGGGATCTCGTCGCCGCACGCCGCCAGCGAGTTGCTGAACTTCGAGAACAGGATCGGTGCGTCCGGGACCTGCGCCCCGGTCTCCTCGGCATGCCGGCGGTAGTTGAGGCCGATGCAGACGATCTTGCGGGGAGCCGGCGCGCAAGGGCCGAGGCGCAGCTGAGCCTCAGAGACGGACGTTCCGCTGGCCAGCCGCTCGATCTCGACCGGTGCAAGCGTCAGCAGGGCATTGAAGTCGCCGGCAGCCAGCTCGGCCACCCCGTCGGGCGTGAGCAGGCCGATGTGCAGTTCGCCGTCGCGGTGAAACGTAAGAAGGCGCAATTTGGTCAGTTCCCCCCTTCAAGTGGTTCGGTGCGAGCTAAGAGCATAGGGGAGCCTACGATCCCAGGAGACGGTCGACGTCGAGACGGCCCTCGGCCGCCCCAGCCCTGAAAGTGGCGACGGTCTCTTGCACCCCTTCGCGCAGCGGCATCAACGTCAGTCCGCCCAGCCGCCGCGCCACCATCGACGTGTCGAAGACCGCCGGGACCGGCAGCGGCGCCGCCTCGAACGTGATCTCGGGCGCTCCACCGACCGCCTCCCGGATCGCGTCGACCACGTTCTCTATCGAGCAAACAAGGGTGGGTAGGTTGTAGGTGTCGCTGCCGCCGCCGTCTTCACAGGCCCTGGCCGCCGCGATGAACGCGTCCGCCACCTCGGCCGCGTGCTGGTAGCCGGCGACTCCACCCCAACCGATGTGGTAGGGACGGCCCACCGCGGCGGCAAGCATGGCCGTCGTCGGGCTCGACGTGAGGCCCTGGTCGCGGCCGGGCCCATAGACGACGTCAGGCCGGAGGCCGATGGAGACGAGGCCGTAGTCGCGTTCGTAGACGCGGGACATCCACTCGTCGGCCAGCTTGTAGGCCCCGTAGAGAGTGGTCGGCTGCGCGGGCGCGTCGTGTGCAAGCGGCCCGTCGGGGTAACGCTCTGCAGGGCCGTAGATCGCAACCGAGCTGGCGAAGGCGAGGCCGCGCACCTGGTCTCGCAGGTTCCTGGCCGCCTCCAGCACGACTGCCATTCCCTCCACGTTGACACGGGCGCCGACCATGGGCTGAGCGCGGGCGAAGGGCACCTGGAGTGCGGCCAGGTGGACGATGTGGGTGATGGCCTGCTCGGACACCAGCCGCTGGAAGGCCTGGGCGTCGGTCACGTCACAGGGGACCAGCGGCACCTTCTGTTCGAGCTCGGGGTCGATCAGCCGCCAGCGGTGCGCGTCACCAGCGAGGTCGGTGGCCACGACAGCAGTGCCTGCGCCGGTCAGTCGCTTCACGGTCCACGAGCCGATGCAGCCCAGGGCGCCCGTCACGAGGAAACGTTCGGGTCGGACCGTCTCACTTCCCATCGCCGCCATGTGTACCACCAGCCGCCGCTCAAGGGCCGGCAAGAGTCAGCTGATCGGCGGTCACGTCCAATCGCCGGTTAGCTCCTCCAAGGTCGGCTTCGACCAGCTTGTGAAGCTACTCCACCAGTGATATGCCCTGCTCCGCCGGCCGCGCTCGCGCGCGGCGATGCTGCTCCGGCGTCAGCGTCACCTGAGTGCGTGCCGGCATGATGGCTGCATTATCCCGGCTGCAGACGAGAGATCAGCTCCGAAGGTTGACCGTCACGCTCTTGGTCTGCGTGAAGCTCTCCAGCATCCCCTCCAGCGAAAACTCGCGCCCGATTCCGCTCTGTTTGAAGCCACCGTATGACTGGCCCGGGAACTGGCCCACCCCCTGGTTGATCTGCACCCAGCCGGACTCGATTGCGTGGGCGGTGCGCAGCGCCTTTGTCACGTCGCGGCACCAGACGTATGCAGCCAGGCCGTAGTGGCTTTCGTTCGCCATGCGCACCGCTTCCTTCTCGTCGCTCCAGGGGATGACGACCAGCACGGGACCGAAGATCTCTTCACGGGCGATCCGCCACGTGTTCTCCACGCCTGCGAAGACTGTGGGTTGAACGTAGTAACCCTCGGCCAGGGCACCATCGGGGGGCGGCATGCCACCGATGACCACTCGCGCCTCCTGCTGCTGAAGGCCGTCGCGGATGTACGAACAGACGCGGTCGAACTGCTTTCGGTTGATGATGCTGCCCATGTCGGTGGCCTCGTCCAGCGGGTCGCCGATCTTGAGCGCTCCCAGCCGGCTCACCAGCTTGTCCAGGAAGGAGTCGAATATCGACTCGTTCAAGAACAGCCGTGAGCCGGCGGTGCAAGACTGGCCCTGACGGGTGAAGCGCATGCCGGCGATCACGCCCTCGACCGTCCGCTCGTCGTCCGAGTCGGGGAAGACGATGGCAGGGCTCTTGCCACCCAGCTCCAGCGACACAGGCGCGATTCGCTCGGCCGCCGCACGCATGACCGACCGCCCCACGACGGTTGATCCCGTGAAGGACAGCTTGGCCACGCCGCGATGCGCCGCCAGCGCTGCGCCGCACTCCTCGCCGTAGCCGGTCAGCACGTTGAGCACGCCGGCCGGCAGCTGCTCGGCGCAGATGCGGGCCAGCATCATGACCGCGAGCGGTGCATCCTCGGCCGCCTTCAGAACCAGGGTGTTGCCGGCCGTGATCGCCATGGCGATCTTCAATGCACCCAGCAGCACTGGCGAATTCCACGGGATGATGGCACCGACCACTCCGATCGGCTCGCGCCGGCTGTAGCTCAGCATCTCCTCGCCGAGCGGGATCACCGAGCCCTTGATCTCGCTCGCGGCCCCGCCGAAGTAGCGGAAGACCTCAGCCGCGCCTTTGACCTCGGGCCGGGCCTGCGGCCTGATGGCGTTGCCCGTCTCGGTGGCGAGGAGCGTCGCCATCTCCTCGGCCCGTTCGTCGATGCCATCGGCGATCTGCAGCATCAGCTTGCCCCGCTCGCGGGGCGCCACGAGCCTCCAGAACTGGAAGGCCCTGGCGGCCGCGCTGACGGCGATGTCGACGTCGGCGCTGCTGGCGCGAGGCACCTCGGCCACGACGCAGCCACGCTGTGACGGCATCTCCACCGGCAGGAAGGCGCCGCCGACGCTCTCGCGCCACTCGCCGTCGACCAGCATCGGCTCGCGTCTGACGTCGGGCCGCCCCTCGCCAGGAGCCTCCGCTGCCGGCGCAGCTTCTGCGCCGCTGCCGTCCGCGCTGGGCTGGATGTCCCAGAGCCTGCCGTTCGGGCTCTCGGCAGCGCCCTCCAGCAGCTTGGCCACTGCGGACATGTCCAGCCGCCCGTAACCGTGGCGGCTGGCAAGCGCGTAGAGCTGGTGGGTCATCGCTGTCAGGGCGAGCGGCAGGCCCAGCTCCGCACCCGCGTCCAGCGCCAGGCCGAGGTCCTTGCGCATCAAGTCCACCATGAAGCCGGGCGCGAAGCCGTCGTTCACCGGCGCGTCGGCTACCAATCCGGGCACCGGGGCGCGCCGCAGCATCCAGCAGTTTCCGGTGCTCTTGCTGAGCACGTCCATGAGGACACGGGGATCGGCTCCGGAGCGGATGCCGATCGCAAACGCCTCCGCCACGGCGACCATCGACGTGCCCGCCAGCATGTTGTTGGCCAGCTTGACTGTCTCGCCCATGCCGATCGGGCCGCAGTGGATGACATTGGTGCCCATCGCACCCAGCAGGTCCCTGTGGAGCTCGAGCACCGCCGGGTCGCCGCCGACCATGATCGTCAGAGTGCCATCGCGGGCACCGATCGAAGAGCCGCTGACAGGTGCGTCCAGCATCGTGCAGTCCCGTGCCGTGACCGCCTCCGCAACGCGCCTGGTCGTACCGGGGTCGACGGTGCTCATGTCGATGACCGTCGATCCCGGGCGCAGCCCTTCGACCACGCCGTCCGGTCCCAGCATGGCGTCGAGCACGTGCCGGGATGCCGGCAGCATCGAGATGACCACTTCGGCCCCCGTGGCGGCGTGTCGCGCCGAACTCGCCGGGTCGGCACCCTTCTCTTCGAGCGGGAGCATGCGGCTCGGGTCGACGTCGTACACCTGGAGCGCGTGACCGGCGTCCAGCAGGTTGCTCGCCATCGGCTGCCCCATCGTGCCCAGGCCGATGAAGCCGATCTTCTTCCCCATCGAGGCTCCTCCCTGCGTTGTGGTCTCCCTACCTTAAGCCCGCTGCAGAGGTGGCCTGCGCCTCATCGTGCGGGTGCCGGTGGTCAGGCGTTCCGAGCTTCCGGCGCTGAACGCTCGGAACGAGCTGCGTCACCGGCGTCCGTGGGAGTGGCGCCAGAGTTCAGCATGCCACTGGCCTCCATGCGTCGGAGCAGCTCGGCCCGCTGCTCCTCGAGGTGCTGCAGGATCTGAACCGTCAGGTCGGTGTTCTCTCTGATTCCGGTCAGGATCTCGACGTCCTGCTTGTCCGCCTTCTCCGCTTCACCGGCGGCGTGCTCCAGGGTCAGCCGGTCCTTCTGCGCCTGGCGGTTGCCCGCCAGCAGCAGCACCGGGCCCGTATAGGCAGCCTGGACACTGAACAGCAGGTTGAGGAGGACGAACGGGTAGGGATCCCACCGGTTGATGAAACCGACGATGTTGAGGGCGACCCACGTGCAGACCGCGATGGTCTGCGCGATCAGGAATTTCCACGAGCCGATCCCTTCTGCTATTCGGTCGGCCAGGCGCTCGCCAAACGACGCCTCGTCGACCGCAATCTGGTTGACCGGGTGCTGGCTGCGTACCCGCCCCCGGCGAACCGCCAGCAGGCGCTCCTTGACGTTGGTATCGATCATCTCGAGGCGAGACTGTACAGAGCCGGCCTCACCTGGTGTGCAGAGGCAGGTCGAGTTGGGGATCCAGGCGGTGCCGGTAGTCCTCGACCGCCTCTCTGACCAGCCGGGCCATCGGCTCCCGGCGACGGAACGCCGTCTCTCTGAGCCACTCGTACAGGTCCACAGGGAACCCGATCGGTACCTTCACCGAGGGTTCTCGATATCGCGATATCACGATGTCCCCATGATATCGCGAATGCCCGTATTCTGGCAGCGTGAAGCTCTCGTGCGATGCGGCCGAGCTCGCGGCGGCGCTGGCCGTCGTCTCGAGGGCGCTGGCCGCCCGTACGACCCTCCCGGTCCTGGGCATGGTGCGCCTGGAGGCCAATTACGATCGCCTGCTGCTCGAGGCGACGAACCTGGAACTCGGCATCCGAAAGCCGGTCCGGGCGGAGATAGCCGAGGGTGGTGCCATCGCGGTGCCCGGCCGGCTGCTCACCGAATTCACCAGCGCGATCGGCGAGGAACGGCTGGACCTGGAGCTGCACACGCCCGGATTTCGGCTGCTGCTGCGCACCGCGTCATACGAAACCGAGATCCAGGGGATCGATCCCGAAGAGTTCCCACCTGCGCCGACTGCCGATGGTGGCGAGCAGGTCACGCTGCCTGCGGACCGGCTGGTCGACGCAATCGCCGACACTCTGGCGGCGGCTTCCACAGACGAGGCCAGACCGGTCCTGACAGGCGTCCGGCTCAGCGCCGCGAATCACCGTCTGACGCTCACCGCCACCGACGGCTACCGCCTGGCCGAGCGGACCGTGGCGGCCGACCGGGGCGGAAAGCTCAGAGCCACCGTGCCGGCCCGGACGATGGTGGAGGTCGCCAGATTGTTCCGAAGTGCGCAGGGCGACGTGGAGGTGATCCTGGCCCAGCAGGGCAACCAGGTCTTCTTCAGGGGCTCGGAGGGTGAGGTCAGCTCGCGAGTGATCGACGGCGGCTATCCGAACACGGGCCGGTTGATCCCGAGCGCCTGGACGACGCGAGCCTCGGTCGATGCCGCGGAGCTGAACCGCCGCCTGCGCGCGCTCTTCCCTTTTGCTCAGCAGAGCGCCAACGTCGTCCGGCTCACTGTCGGTTCCGGCGCCGTCGGGCTGTCCGCGGCGGCGACGGACGTGGGGTCGGCTCGTACGCAGCTGGACGCCGACGTGTCCGGACCGGAGATGGCATTCGCGTTCAACGCCCGCTACCTGCTCGACTGCCTGGGGTCTGCGGAAGATCAGATCGACCTGGAGCTCCAGGGCCCGCTGGCCCCGGCCGTGGTCAGACGGCCTGCGACCGGCGACTACGTCTACCTCTTCATGCCTGTCCGCTACCCCCTCTAGCCGGGCAGGCACGAGCAGCCAGGAACCAGGGCACAGGCGCGGCAGTACTTTCAACATGCAGCATCGCTCGACGACATGGGTGGCCGGGCTTGGCGCGGCCGTGGTCGGGGTGCGGTCATCGCCGGCCTGATGTGGGTTCGGAGCGCTGGGCCGTCAGGTACAAGACCACAAGCCAGCCCGGTGGTGAGGTCGCTGCCGGGACCCGTGCCTCAGCGGGTCACGCGTACCATTCCCGGGGCCCAGGTGGCCTGGCTGTGGCTCCAGGCTCAGGGTCAGAGGCCGAGCCTGGTCGGCGTCGATCCGGGCGGCCGGCAGGTCGCGCGTTCTTCGGAGTTAACGGCATCTGGCAGCGCAGCGGTCTACGGTACGTGGCGCTCGGCGGACGGGTCCAGCATCGTCACGGCGGGCACGGACAGCCTGACGGTGTATTCCGCACATGACGGCAGCCGGCAGCAAACCTACACACGAATGCCGGGCGTGATCGTGGGCGACGGCTTCAGCCCGGACGGCCGCCTGTTCGCGCTGCTTGTCTCCACCGGGGATCTGCACCTGCAGGTGATCGATCTGCAGAGAGCGAAGGTGCAGACTGTGGCGGTCGAACACGACCCCAGCGCCCGGCTGCCCGGAATGAGCGGCCAGCTCGACAAGGTCGTGTGGGGCATGCCCGTCTTCGCTCCGGACTCCGTCCATCTGTACACGCTCACCGACTGGGGCGGGCCGCTCCGGCTGACCGCGTTCGCCGTTCAGGATGGCGTCCCGGTCCAGACCGGGACGGCGGTCAGCGGCAAGGACCGCGGGGACTTCCCCAGCTGCGGAGGCCCCGCCATGGCCATGAAGGTGGTCGGTGCTGGCACGACGATGGCTGCGTTCTGCCACTTCGACGGAGCCGTCTGGTTGTTCGATACGCGAACCCTGAGGGCGGCGGGGACGGTTCCGACTCACCAGGGCAATCCCTTCTGGCTCTCGCCGATCTTCACCCCCGACGGGCGCCTGCTTTACCTACACCAGTGGCCGGGGTTCGGAGATACGATGCAGGTCGTCGACCTGGCGACCCGCCGCCTGCTCGGCCCGGTGGCCATCCCATCGAACGTCGACCAGGCAGGACCGTTCGCCTGGCTTGCAGGGGACGCTTACGCCGGAGGCGTTGCGAGCACGGTGCCCGTCTCGCCGGATGGGCTCAAGCTGTACTCGGCAACCGGTGACGGCGTCATGGCGCTCCGGATCCCTGACCTGAAGCCGCTGGCCAGGCTTGCGGCGGGCGTGAAGTGCGACGAGGTCTGGATCTCCGGCGACGGCCGCACCCTCTACGCCACTGCGGACGACGGCAGCAAGCTCGTGGTGATGCACGAGGATGGGAGCGAGGTGCACACGGTGTCACTCCCGGCCAGAGCCGGAGGCTTCCTCGCATCAGAGCGCGGGTAGGCGGCAGAATGGATCGCCGTGACACCGTCCGAGGAGCTCCTCCACCTGCGCGACGGCGCCGCGGGAGCACAGCCTCCAGGCGAGATCGACACGCTGACTGCGGCGGGGGGACGCCGCACGCTGGAGCGCGCTTGCGAGGTGCTGGAGCCCGTGCTCCGGAGGGCGGCGTCGGGCGGCGAGTGGCCAGGCACAAAGGAGTGGGCAGAGCTGCTGCCAAGCTGGTTCACCGCCGCCTGCGTGGACGACGCTGAGGTCAGGGACTGCGTGCTCGACAAGTGGTCTCTCCGCGCATGGACCTACTGGTTCCAGCCCGAGCTGCGCAAGTGGCGCTGGTGGGACGCCAGGGCGGAGGACGACCGCCTTGTCGTATCTCTGCTCGTCCTGCAGCGGCCGTATCTGCGGGGTGCGCTCGAGTGGCTGCTGAAGGTCGCCGGTGAACCTTGAGGACGGGGAGGCCCACCAGGGCCTGCGAATTCGTGGCGAGAGCCTGGCGGCCGGCCACCTGCGCATGGCTCAACTGCTCGACTGCCGGCTGACCGATTGCGACCTCTCGAACGCGGAGTGGGAGCTCTGCCGGCTGGAGGGCGTGGTGTTCGAGCGCTGCCGGCTGACCGGCTTCCGCCTGTCAGAGTGCCGCGGCCTCGAAGTCGCGTTTCGTGGCTGTCAGGGCCGCTACCTCCAGCTCGACCGCTGCAAGATCGAAGGCACCCGGTTCGAGTCCTGCCAGCTGAACGACGCGAGCTTGATGGGTTGCGAGCTGCCCAGCGCTGTGTTCAGCGAGTGCGACCTGGCGGGTGCCGTGCTGAGCGGGTCGCGGCTTCGCGGCGCGGACCTGCGCAGCTGCACCATCGGCGGCATCCGTGCCTCGCTGGACGACCTCGCCGGGACTGTGCTCGACCCGGAGCAGGCTGCAGCCGTCCTCATGGGCGAGGCCGGCATTCGGGTGGTGCCGGTGGGCGTCGAGTTGGGTCCGGCCGGACGGTCGCCCGATTGAACCGCGGTCTCAGGCGAATGCGCGGTTGCGGAGTGACGGCATGCGATGCGAGGCTCGCTCCGTCTGCACCTGTCGCGAGCCCCAGCCGTAAACGACGCCCCGGACCGCGACCCCGCCTGATCCGACCTTCCAGCGCGGGCGCACCACGTTGGCGCCGACCGACTCCAGGAACCGCTCGGCGACCGTACCGACCGCCGCCCACGCCCGCAGGGCAGGCGGGTTGGGCCGCCGGCTGACGTCCCGCTGGACCAGCCGCACCAGCTGCCGAGCGAGGCCGCGCCGTCGGAACCCGCGGGCCACGTAGACGCGGCGGACCTCGACCAGGTGGCCGCCGTCACTGACCATCAGCCCGCTGACGTGAGCGAAGCCGGCAAGGCAGCGATCGCGTTCGGCGACGTAGAGGACGTCGCCGTCATCGAGGTCGTCCAGGAGCCTGAGCGCGATCTCGGGTGCGGAGAGCTCGGTGTCGCCCTGGAGGGCCGGCACCTCGGCATCCGCCTCGCGGTTCGCAGCGACTGAAAGGCGAGCGACAGCGGCGATATCCGCGAGCGTTGCCCGTCTGACTGCACTGGGCGAAGCCGGGCCCATCGCCGTCAGGTGGGAGGGGGTGGTCGCCGCGCCGGCCGGCGGACCGGCGGCGGCAACCAATGAGAGAGGGAGGATGTGTGTACTTGTCTTAGCGGAATTTGCACCGCCGCCCGGGCCGGCGCGACGGCCCTGCCATCGCACTCGGCCACAGCGGACGGCGGCGTCAGAAGGGGAATACCGCGGCCTGCGGGCAAGTCGAGGTTTGCCAACTGTGTGTCTGATTCCTCCTGGAGTGATCGGATCCGCACGCCGCGATACTCGACATTGGACCTGATGCGTCTTGGAGGAGCGTTACAGCCGCCTTAAAAAAGTCTAAGAAACGGAGAACTGGAGCCGGATCAGGGTGCCGCCGTCTCGAGGCAGCTCCGCTTTCACAGTCGCGTCGTGGGCCTCTGCCACCTGGCGTACGATCGCCAGCCCGAGTCCCGAGCCCGGCATGCCGCGGGCGTCGGGCGCCCGCCAGAAGCGGTCGAACACGTAAGGGAGGTCCGCGGCGTCGATGCCGGGGCCGTGGTCCCGCACCGTGAGCTCGTGGTCGTTGACGCGCACTTCCACACGCCCGCCGACGGGGCTCCACTTGCCCGCGTTGTCGAGCAGGTTGGAGACGGCCCGGTCGAGGCGGCGGGCCTGACCGAGGACAACCGACTCGGCGAGGTCGGCATCGAAGCGCACTGCCGGCCAGTGGGTCGCTGCGCGCTCGACGGCCTCGGCGACGATCCAGTCGAGGCGCACCTCCTCCTTCTCCTCGGGGGCCTGGTCGCCGCGCGCAAGGTCAATCAGGTCGCCGATCAGTCGAGTGAGCTGCTCGGTTTGTGACACGAGGTCCTTCAGGAGCTTCTGTCGCTCAGGCGGCGGCAGCTCGGGAGCCCGCTGGAGCACCTCTACGTTCGTGCGCAGGCTGGCCAGTGGAGTTCGGAGCTCGTGGGAGGCGTCGGCTACGAGCTGGCGCTGGGTGCGCAGCGACTGGTCGAGGCCGCCCAGCATCCGGTTGAAATGGGCGCCAAGAAGGCCCAGCTCGTCGTCGCCCCCGTAGGGCACACGCTGAGACATGTCTCCGGTCAGTGTGACGTGGTCGACCGCTGCCCTGAGCCGGTAGATGGGCCGAAGCCCAGCGCGGGCGATGAGCCAACCCAGGAGCGCGGAGAGTGCCACGCCACCCGCCGCGACGAGCGTCAGGATGAACTGCAGGGTACTGAGGATGTTGTCAACGGCGTTTAGCGGTCGGGCTACTTGGAGCGCGTAGCCGGGCACGATCTGGCGGGTGTATATACGGACCCTGGCTTTGTTCACCCAGTCGTATCGGATGTAATCTGACGCGTCTCCCGCCGCCACCGCCAGATCACCCTTTGTGACCGGTAGGTTTACCGTGGAGCCCCTGGGTATAGCCTTTTCTTTCCCGTCTGCGCTGATGGCCTGAACATAGGCGGGGTCACCCAGTTCAGGAGGGTGGATGTCCAGATAACTGGGCCCGATCGTGACCCCGGTGGGGGTGACGGTTGATGAAACCACGGGTGTGACGCGCGTGTTTGCCACACGCTGACGCAGACTCTCATCGAGCTGGTTGTAGACAACCTGACGGGCCACGATGTAAATGACGACCGCCGCGATCGCGATCGTGACCGCCACCACGGTCGCCGCGACCAGTGTCAGCCGCGCTTGAAAGCTCAGGCTAGCGAAGGGTGTACCCAACTCCTCGCACGGTGTGGATCAGCCTCGGCTCGCCGTCCGCCTCGAGCTTGCGGCGCAGGTATGACACATAGACCTCCAACGCATTGGAGCTGGCACCGAAATCGTAACCCCAGACCTCCTCGAAGATCCGCGAGCGGCTGAGCACGACCCTCGGGTTGCGCATGAAGAGCTCCAGCAGCCTGAACTCGGTCCGGGTCAGCTCCAGGTCGCGCTTACCGCGACGCACGTCCATGGTCTGCAGGTCGAGGACCATGTCCGCGAACTTGAGGATGGCCTCGGCGGGGGTCGCCACGGTGCGCCGCAGCAGCGCCCTGAGACGGGCCAGCAGCTCGTCTAGCGCAAACGGCTTGACCAGGTAGTCGTCGGCTCCGGCGTCCAGCCCCTCGACTCGATCGCTCACCGCGTCGCGCGCGGTCAGCATCAAGACCGGGGTGCGATCTCCCCGCTCCCGAGCTCGCCGGCACACCTCGACACCGTCCATCAGCGGCAGGCCCAGGTCCAGGATCACCGCGTCTTGCGAAGCGCCGGTCATCATCTGCAGCGCCTGACGCCCGTCGTGCGCGAACGAGACGCGATAGCCCTCCAGCTTGAGGGCCCGATCGAGGGCCGCCCGCAGCGCAGGGTCGTCGTCGACGACGAGTATCTCCAAGGATGCCAACGATAGGAGCGCTTCCTTAGGCCTACCTTAGTGCTCCCCGCCGGAAGTACGGCGACGTCTGAGCGGCTCAGAGGTCTGGGGCTACCCCGATACGACGGACAATGACACTATGCGGCATGAGCGGCCGCGTTTGACGCGCTGAACGGACACCTCTCATATTCGGCCGGGCTGCGATAGCCGAGCGAGGAGTGAAGGCGCT
>Ga0126378_10001793_pt1 | contig 15840 bp, 13 predicted proteins | sample PanSoiMetPlot_23_FD_92587 | JGI IMG/M metagenome (GOLD analysis project Ga0126378, IMG submission 92587) | Tropical forest soil microbial communities from Panama - MetaG Plot_23 | ecosystem: Environmental > Terrestrial > Soil > Tropical forest > Bulk soil | place: Panama | collected 2016-02-17 | reverse complement strand
TACCTCACCGGCGAACCCTACCAGATCTCCAAGACGCCCGGATCACAGGTGATCTCCGGCGCGATCAACGGAGAGCAAGCCCTAACGATTCGCGCCGAAAAGCTCGCGGTCGATTCTCGCTACGCGCGGATCATGCGAGTGATGCATGAAACGGAGCAGCATAAGCCACGATTGCGGCGCCTGGGGGATCAACTGGGCGCATGGTATACGCCGCTGGCGCTAGCTGTGGCCGGTGTTGCGAGAATCCTGAGCGCAGATGCGCATCGTTTTTTGGCGGTCGTGGTTATCGCCACGCCGTGTCCGCTGCTGGTGGCCATACCCACGGCTATCGTTGGCGCGATCTCGTTGGCCGCGCGGCGCGCGATCATCATCAAAAACCCTGGGATCTTGGAGCAAATTGCTTCTTGCCGCACACTCATCTTCGATAAGACAGGAACTCTCACGTATGGCAGGCCCACGCTGACGGAGATCAACGTTCGATGACGGGTGTGTCTGGTCGGAGACTTATCCCTAGTTCGGTTTGCTTGGAGTCGTCTGGCCCTGGCCGCTCGGCTGAGGATTCCGCTCGGGTGAAGGATTCACGGGAGGGTGCCCCGGAGGCAGCGCGCCTTTGCTGGGTGGAGTGGACGGATTCAAGATTTGGTTGAAATTCGGGAGCGCCCCGGAATGCACGTCGGGGTTCGTGTGCGGGTTTTGACTGGGATCAGGATGCTGCATCGTGCCTCCCAACGCTTGCGATTTCAGCACCACCCAGGCGCCATCGCGTTTCTCGAGATTGTACGCGATGTGCATGCCGGCGCCCGGCGTCCCGCTGTTCTTGGGTCGAAACTCAACTTCGGCATGAGCCTGGTTGCCATTGACAGAAACACTCTGAATATCCATGTCCATGGCGCTCATATTCAACGTACCGATGGAGGTCAAATGTTGCAGAATGCCGGCGCGGATCGCGCCGTTGTCGTTCGCTTGCCTCTTGCACGCACCAATGCCGGTGAGCAATACGAGAATTCCTACGGCCGGAGCCAAGCGCTTCACGCGGGATCCTCTCTAAACGATGAATTGCTCGTAACGACCTGCCTCAGGCCTTACGCACCCCGTTCGGCACAAGCGGCAAATCATTCAGGCGAATGCCCGTGGCATCGAACAGCGCATTCCCTACGGCTGGCGCAATCGCCATGATCGGCGTCTCGCCCGCCCCGGCCGAGGGGAGGTCCTTTCGGTCGAGGAGAACCGCGTCAATCACCGGCACATCGCGGAAGCGCGGCACACGATACGTGACAAAGTGCGGGTTCTTAATCCGTCCATTCTCAAATTCGACGGCCTCAAAGAGCGCTCCGCCCAGCCCTTGAATGATTGCACCCGCCACCTGATTGCGCAAGCCATCGGGATTGACGATCGCGCCGCATTCGAACGCTTCGCCGACGCGGACAACGCGCACATCACCCGAAGCCCCCACAGCAACTTCGGCGCACGCTGCGACATAGCTCCCTTTCTCAGCGCCGCAAGCAAGGCCGAATCCTTGCCCCTGTTGCGTTTTCTTGCGCGGCCAGCCGAAGGATTTCGTTGCCGCTTCCAGCACCGCCCGCATTCGGGCGTTGGAGAGGTTCTTCAAACGAAATTCGAGCGGATCCATCTTAGCCACGTGCGCCAGCGCATCCATGTGCGTTTCTCGTGCAAAATGGTTTGCCGTCGCGGCGAGACCGCGATAAGACCCGCTGCGCAAAACCAGCGGCACCTGGTGGTACTGTGTCAGTTGATTCGACACATCGTAGGGCGTTTCGATCCCAGACATACCGGAATGGTAGTTGTGAAATTCCCAACCCGCCAGCTTGCCGTCGGCAGCAATGCCGCTCTTGACTTCGATCACGCCTGCGGGGCGGAAGTACGCCCAGGTGAACTCCTCTTCGCGTGTCCAGACAACTTTTACGGGCTTTCCCGCCGCGCGCGCTAAACGTGCGGCCTCGATAGCCGCGTCGCTGGTATGCTTCCCTCCGTAGGCTGCCCCCGTGTCGGGAACGATCACCCGAACGTTGCTCTCCGGCATATGAAAAACGCTCGCCAGTTCGTCGCGATTCGCAAACGGCCGCTGCGTTCCGGTCCATACCGTCAGCTTGCCGTCGGCAAACTGCGCCACGGCTGCACGCGGCTCAAGCGGAGCGTGCGCGATATACGCCACGTTGTAGGTCGCATCGAGTCGATGCGCCGCAGCGGCAAGTCCTTCTTGTACAGAACCTTTTTCCCTCCGGAACCGCTCGTTTGACGAGGGCTCGGCGCGGTTCTTGAGGTACGGGAAGATTTCTTTGCTAGAGACTTGCGACACTTCTTTCCATTGCGTGCGAATGGCATCGAGCGCTCTCTGCGCTTCGTGCACGCTCGGAGCGGCAACGCCGACAAAGTCGCCATCTCGAACGACGACAACACCGCCCATGGCTTTTGCGGCGCTGTCATCACAGGAATCGAGCGTTGCGCCAAACGACGGCGGTCGCAGGACTTTTCCGTAAAGCATGCCTTCCAACCGGATGTCGCTCGTGTATTTGTGACTTCCTGTGACAAACGCGCGGCCATCCACCTTCGGAAGCGCCTTCCCCGCGATCTTCCATTCCGTCGCAGGCGTGATGGGATCCTCCGCGGGCAGATTCTGCGCCAGCGTTTTGCCGCGCGCGAGCTCCGCATAAGTCAGTGAACGTTTCGAAGCCGGATCGGTCACCTTCGCGTCGGCGGCGACTAATCCCTCCGGCGCAACATTCCACTCCTTGGCCGCTACTCCGATGAGCAGATTGCGCGCTGCTTCGGCCACCCGGCGAAATTGTGGCGTCATCGTCGGTGTCGTTCGGCTGCCAAACGTGCCCGCGTCAAACGGTGTCAAAGTCGTATCCGCCATCACCAAACGCACGCTCGCAAATGGCACGCGCAACTCATCCGCGATGTTTTGCGAAATGGAGGTTCGAATGTTTTGCCCCATTTCCGCCTTGCCGGTAAACCCGGTCACTGCTCCATCTTCCCCAATGTGGAGCCAGGAGGTGATTTCCGTTGGCAGTTCTTCGCCGTGGTACGACGGCGAGCCAGGCGCGGTCTCTTGCGCGGCGAGTGTATCCTTGGTCACCACGAACACAGCGATCCCCGCGCCTAAAATCTTGAAGAACTCGCGGCGCGCCAATGCCAATTGATGGATGGGCAGCGCGCTAAATTCGTAGCGCTCCGGTTCGGCAACCAGTCTTTCGTTTGTCGTGTTCATCGCGCACGCTCCTCGATCATCTTCGCAGCTTGCTCGACTGCCTCGATGACGCGTGGGTGCGTGCCGCAGCGGCAGACGTGTCCTTGGAGAAACTGCACAATCTGCTCTTGGCTCGGATTGGCGTGCGTCTCGAGCAAACCGACCGAGCTCATCACCATTCCGGAAGTGCAATAGGCGCACTGAAATGCGCCGGCGTCGAGAAACGCTTGCTGTACCGGATGCAGCTTCCCATCTTTCTCCAACCCTTCGATCGTCGTGACGGGTTTTGCCGCCGCAGCGCTCAGAGGAATCTGGCACGAACGCCTCGGCGCTCCGGCCAGCAACACCGTGCAAGCACCGCACTGCCCTTCTCCGCAGCCATATTTGGTGCCCGTGAGGCCGAGTTCGTCGCGCAGGACAAACAAAAGTGGCGTGTCCGGAGGATAGCCGACGGCGTAACGTTTGCCGTTAACTTCGATTTCCATCGACTTTGCCATGAGCCCTCCTCAGCAACAAATTTTCCGCCCGATCAAGATTTGTGGCAAGTGTCGCATGCCGTTTTCGCGTGATTCATTTCGTGGCAGTTCAGGCAGACGTACATCGTCGTCACGCTGGTGACCTCCGATATTAGCTCCATATCGCGCACCTGGCCATGGCATGTCTCACAATTCAATCCGGCTTGAAGATGCGGGCGGTGACTCCACGCCACTCCCGGCAACACCGTGTACACGCGCACCCAGGGAACTGCCTGCTTCGATTTCGCGTATCTTGCAAGCCTCTGAATCGCGGGTTTGTCTTTCGGCACGGCGGCGTGACATTGCATGCACCGGGCGGTATCGGGAAAGGCCATCAGCTTACCGGGTTCGGGATTCGTATGGCACGCTTTGCACTCCATGCCAAGTGCTAAATGCTTCTTATGGCTGTAGGGGATCGGCTGCACCGGCGCCGCATGCTCGCTCGGATTGTCTGGCACCAAGCCCTTTGCCCCGCCGGGCGGCGTCGCTTGTTGAGCAGCCAAGCTTGCGGCGGAGACCACCAGCGCCGCCAAAGTCCTTCCCGGAATCGTCCCGGGGACCGGCTTTCTCGCTTTCATCTTGGTTCACCTCGCGTAGGCAACCTGGTTGTTTCGCTTACGCGGTTATGCTTTCTTGTTCACCACTTCCTCGATGCTGGTCCCGAAGTCCTTGAGCATGACCGCCGCCGCGTTTCGTCCCGGCCCTCCGGTCACCGACCCGCCCGGATGTGTCGTCGCTCCGGTTTGATACAAACTGGGAATCGGCATGCGATGCTGCGCCCAGCCGGGCATCGGCCGCATCGGTCCAACCTGCGACGCGCACTGCGCGCCCGCGTGTGCGCTGCCGTGCCAGAAGTGTGGGTTCATGCGCTCCAAATCGAGTGGGCTTTCGATGAAGCGCGCGAGGATCTTGTCGTCCGTCAAATTCGGTGCGTACCGCCGCAGGAATTGCAGGTAGGCATCGGAAACCTCGGTCTTGATCTTGTCCCAATGCTGCGGGCCTTCTTTCAGCTCGTAAGGCTGCCACCCGACCACTTTGACGGTGTGCATTCCTGCGGGCGCGCGCGTTGGGTCCGCCACCGTGCAGCTTATAACCTGCATTGGCGGATCCTCGAGATTCACCACGCCGCGCGCATCGTCGTACCCAAATCGCAGCGCCCGCTCCGAAGAAACCAAAATGCCAGCCTCGATCGGTGAAAGCGTGCTTCCTTTGACGGCAAACTTTGGCGGCTCGCTCATGGCGTAGTGCGTCACAAACATGGGGTTTTCCGCCTGCCAGGTATCCACGCCGTCGATGAAGTCTTCACCCCACAGTTCGCGGGGCGCCATGTCCACCAAGTGCTTGATGTGGATTGTCGAGACCACCGCTTTTTCCGCGCGATACGAGCTCCCATCGCTGCACTCCACTCCAACGCATCGCCCGTTTTCCACGATCAAGCGTTTCACCCATTTGTTGGTCAGAAGCGTTCCTCCTCGCGCTTCAATGAGCCGCGCCAGCGCCTGGGTAAGCACTCCCGATCCGCCTTTCGGAATGGGCCGTCCCGAATGCTGCTGCCGCGCCGCGCCGTACGCCAGGCGCCCGGTCATCGGCGCATCGGGCGGCTCGGCCGCGAGATGGGCCATGAACAGCAAGAACGTTCGAGAGTGCTCGTCCTCGAATGTGTCGCGAATGATTTCCCACGCAGACATGGCCATCCGCCGCTGCCATAATTTGCCGCGCGGTAATTGTCCTAACTGATCGTTCAGCGGCTTGCCGAAACCAATCGGGGTAAAACTGGCACCCATCACCATCGGTTTGATGGAGTCAAACTCTGCCAGCATTTTTCGATAAGCCGCCGCATCTTTCTTCGAAAATTTCCCGAATTCGTCGCAGGTTCGATCCACGTCGCGCCACTGCGTCAGGTAACTGCCATCCGCAAAAGGAACGTGAAAGATCGGATCGGGATCGATGTACTCCAGCCCGTAGCTCCGCAACTGGAGTTCATCGTTCTTGATCATCGGATTGTCGAGAAGAAATGCGTGAGAGGTTGAGCAAACGTCGTCTTTGAAGCCCCTTAGCGTCAATTCCGCGGTCTTGACACCGCCTCCAACGATCGGTCGCCCTTCGAGCAACAAACAGCGATAACCAGCCTTCGCTAAGTACGCGGCCGTGATCATGCTGTTGTGCCCCGCGCCAGCCACCACAATATCAAAGCGATCTTCTTTGGGTGCTTGCGCGCTCAAGGAAAAGGGCGCGGCGGCCAGCGGCGCCAGCGCCGTCGTCTTCACGAACTTGCGCCGGCTGACTTTGCTCATGAACCCCCCAAAACGAGCTTTGACGCCCCGGTTGATTTTATTTCTCACTAAAGCTCGGGCTGGCCAATGAAAACCGGGAGCGCGGGCACGCAGTTCGTGCCAATCGCTAAAGCAACTTCATTGGTTCGCGGATCGCTTCCGCCAAATCGCTTAAAAACTCCGCCGCTCTTGCGCCATCCACCACGCGATGATCGCTCGAAAGCGTCATGGTCATCATCGGCCGTACCCCGGGCTTGCCCTCGACCGCCACCACTCGCTCTGAAATCGCCCCAACCGCGAGGACTGCGGCCTGCGGCGCAGTGATAATCGCGTTAAAGGCGTCCACCTTGTACATTCCTAGATTGCTGAGCGTAAAAGTCCCGCCGGTGATGTCCGCGGGCCGCAGCCTTCCGGCTCTCGCCCGTTCCGTCAATTCGCGCCGCTCGGTCGAGATTTCTTCGACCGCGAGCGTGTCCGCTTTGTGAACCACCACGCCGACGACTCCATCCTTCACCGCCACAGCAACGCTCACGTTGATGTCGGCATTCGAACGGATGCCCTCGCCGGTCCAGCTTGCATTCACTCGCGGATGTTTCGCCAGCGTCCGCGCAACTAGCGCAATGAGCAAATCGGTAATCGTGCGAACCGTACGCTGCGAGTTTTCCGCCTCATCGCGCAAACCCTTTTGCGCCTCAAGCAATCCGCCTGCGTCAACTTCGCGGACCAAAAAGAAGTGCGGTACGCTTGTCCAGCTCTGCGTGGTGCGTTCGGCCATGAGCCGCGCCACTTGGCTCGGTCTCTCCGATTCTGGCGCCGTGGCTGGTGCCACGGAAGCAGGCATTGCCGTTTTCGAATCCGCAAACCTCTGTACGTCTTCGGCGGTAATCACGTGATCGGGTCCCGTGCCATGCACGAGCGCAAAATCCACTCCCAATTCTTTCGCCAGACGGCGCGCCTTCGGTGAAACCTGCGGAGGCACATTGGCCGTTGCCGTCCTCGCAGGAGCCACAGCCTGAGTTACTCCCGCAGTGTGCCGCGCCGCTCCACTCCTTCCGCGCGCCGCGGGTGCCGCGGGCGCAACCCTTACCGGCGGCTTCTCTCCCGGCGCCACCAGCCATGCAATTGTTTCCCCCACCGGAATCACGGCGCCCACATCGGCGGTAATTCCCGCCAGCATCCCGTCTCCCGGCGCTTCCACTTCGACCACTGCTTTGTCGGTTTCAATCTCCAATAGCGGTTCGCCTTTGCGGACACTCTCGCCTTCTTTTTTTCGCCACGCGAGCAGTTTCCCGGTTTCTTGCGCCATCTCCAGCGCCGGCATCACCACACTGATTGCCATCATTTTCCTCGAGGGGCCGATTTCAGTCCGTCGCCGCCACTCCTTCGGCTTTCGCGCTGGCTTCCACCATTTCTTTGACCCGCTGGCTCGGCGCCTGCTCGTTTTCGCGCGTAGTCGAAAGCGGTCCGTTGACGGTGTAGTAGTGAGCTCCGGCCACCATCAATTCTTCCGCCGGGAACCGCGTAATCACTTCGTGGCCCGTCGTCGTCACCACGATTTCTTCTTCAATGCGAGCTGCGCTCCATCCGTCGCTCGACGGCCAGAACGTTTCCAGCGCAAACACCATTCCCGGCTTGATCTCGTGCGCATGCTCGAGCGACACCAGCCGGCTAATCACCGGCTTCTCCCAAATCGCCAGCCCAATGCCGTGCCCGAATTGCAGCGCGAACGCCGCCTCCTCATCCGGAAACCCAAACTCTTGCGCTTTCGGCCACACCGACGCGATCTCCGCGGTCGTTCTTCCCGGCCGCACCAACTCGATCGCCGCATCCAGATATTCCCGGCACCGTTTGTACGCGTCGCGCATCGCGTGCGAAGCGTAGCCAATCGTGAAGCACCGGTAGTAGCAGGTGCGGTATCCCATGTAGGAATGCAAAATGTCGTAGTACACCGGGTCACCGGGACGTAGCACGCGGTCGGAAAACACGTGCGGATGGGGGCTGCACCGTTCGCCCGAAATTGCGTTCACCGCTTCGACAAATTCCGACCCCAGGTCATACAACACTTTGCTCACCAGCCCCACCGCCTGGTTCTCGCTGATTCCCGGCCGCATCGCGCGGTAGAGCTCGTCATAAGCCGCGTCCACCATCATCGCCGAATGGTTCAGCAGCGAAACTTCGTCTTGCGTCTTGATCACCCGCGCATCGCTCATCAACTGCTGCCCGTCGACGATCTTGATGCCTTCTTTCTCGAGCGCAAACAGAATCGGCGGCTCCACCACGTCGATTCCCAACGGCTCCTTGTGCAGCCCGCGCTTTTCCAATTCCACTTTGATTTTCCGTGCCACATTTTCTGCGCGACCCATCTCGGGCGACATCGCGCCGCGCAGCAATGGAATTCCCGCGCGCGAGCGCTCACCCAACCAGGGGCAATTCTGCTGGTGATGCCGAGCCGCGCTCCCGAAGTCCCACAAAATCGGCTCGTCATTCTGGGGCAGCAAAGTGAACCGGCTGATCTTGTCCTGGGCCCAGGTTCCAATGTGCGTTGCCGTGATGTAGCGCACGTTGTTCATATCGAAACACAGCAGCGCGCCCATTTCCGATTTCGCCAGCAGCGCCTTCGCGCGCGCCAGCCGCTCGCGCCGCAACCGCTCAAAATCAATGCGGTTCTCCCAATCCACCGCCATCGGCCCATACGTTTTCAGCGCCATGTCCCACCTCCGCTATCTCGAGCCTTCATCCCTTCCCGCACATCGCGCGCACGACCTCAAACACCGTGCGTTCGGTCGGCACGGTCACATCCTCCAGCGGCGGCGAAAATGGAATCGGCACATGCATCGCGCCCAGGCGCTTCACCGGTGCATCCAGGCTATAAAACGCGCCTTCCGCAATCACCGAAGCAATCTCCCCAGTGACGCCGTATCGCCCGTATCCTTCATCCACCACGATGGCTCGTGAAGTTTTCTTCGCGGACTCGACCAGCGTCTTCTCATCGAGCGGCCACGTCGTCCGCGGATCAATTACTTCTGCGCTGATCCCCGCCTTCTCCAGCATTTCCGCCGCGCCCAGCGCCACTTGCACCATACTGCTGGTCGCGACAATGGTGATGTCTTCGCCCTTGCGCTTCACATCCGCCACGCCCAATGGAATCGTATACTCCTCTACCGGTACGGGCCCTTTCACCTGGTACATCATCTTGTCTTCAAAAAAGACCACGGGATTTTCATCGCGGATGGCAGTCTTCAACAGCCCTTTGGCGTCATACGGAGTCGAAGGCATGACCACTTTTAGTCCCGGCACGTGGCTCAGCCACGCGTGCAGCGATTGGGAGTGCTGTGCCGCCGACCGCCGCGTCGCGCCCAGCGTGGTTCGCAGCACCATCGGCACTTTCCACGTTCCGCCGGACATGTAATGGACTTTCGCGGCTTGATTCACCAGTTGATCCATCGTCAGCGTCAGAAAGTCGCCGAACATGATGTCTACAACGGGCCGCAGTCCGGTCATCGCCGCGCCGATTCCCATCCCCGTAAAACCCGCCTCCGAAATCGGCGTGTCGAGCACGCGTTCCCGGCCAAATTCCTCGACTAACCCGGCCAGAACCTTGAACGGTGTTCCCGCTTCCGCTACGTCCTCGCCGAAGATGCACACGCGCTTGTCGCGGCGCATCTCTTCCGCCAGCGCCTCGCGCACCGCTTGCGCAAGGGTCAACTCGCGTGCGGCAACCTCAGGCATACACGTCCTCATTTGCCTCTTGCGGCCTGGGATAGGGCGCAGCAATAGCGAACTCAACTGCCGCTTTCATCTCCGCTCGCACTTCCTTCTGGATCTCTTCGAGGGTCACCGTGTCCGCGACTTTCTGCTGGATCATCCACCCGGCGAAGTTCCTGATCGGGTCGCGTTTGGTCTTCCACTCCTGCTCCTCCTGCTTCGAGCGGTAGTACTCGCGGTTGATGTCGCCCACGTGGTGTCCGTGGTAGCGATACGTGTTGCACACCAGAAACGCGGGCCCTTCGCCCGTGCGCGCGCGTTCTACAACCCGTTGTGCGGTGGCATACACCGCGCGCACATCCTGCCCGTCTGCGCCTTCCGCAGGTACGCCGAACGCCGCGCCGCGCGCGAGCATGTCCCCGGCGGTTGTCTCTGAATAATGCGTGTATTCGTTATAAAGATTGTTCTCGCAAACGTAGATTACCGGCAGTTTCCACAGCGCCGCCAGGTTCATCACTTCATACAAAACGCCTTGCCCCAACGCTCCCTCGCCAAAAAAGCACACCGTCACTTGCCCCGTCCCCAGCCGCTTCGATGAAAGCGCCGCGCCCGTCGCAATTCCCGCGCTTCCACCGACAATCGCATTCGCTCCCAAATTCCCTGTCGCCGGATCGGCAATGTGCATTGACCCACCCTTGCCCCGGCAATATCCCGCTTCTTTTCCAAGCAGTTCGGCAAACATGCGGTCGGGCGATGCGCCCTTCGCCAAACAATGTCCGTGACCGCGGTGCGTGCTGGTGATGTAATCTGTCTGCCGCAGCGCTTCACAAATCCCTACCGCCACCGCTTCTTCCCCGATATACAAATGCGCCAGTCCCGGCATCAGCGCGCGCGTATAAAGCTCGTTCACCCGCTCTTCAAACTCGCGGATCATCACCATGCGGCGGTAGATGCGCGTCCACCGTTCCGCTTTGACGCCTTCAATCACCTTGCTTTGATCCGTGGCAGTGGTCATTGGGAAACTCCGGCCATCTTCGCCAAAACCTCGAACACCACCGCGAAATCCTTTTCCGCCACTCCCATTCCCCGCGCCGCCGTCAAAAATTCATTCGTCACCGCTGTCGTGGGCATCGGCACACGCAGTTGCCGCCCCAGTTCCAGCGCCAGCAGCATGTCTTTCTGCATCATGTCGACGTTGAACCACGCCTCTTCCGGCATTTTCAGCACGAACGGCCCGCGGTACTCGACCATCGGCGACGCGATCACGCTGTGCGTCAGCACATCCACGGCGGTCTCTCTCGTGATCCCGCTCTTTTCCGCCAGCAACACGCCTTCCGAAAAGGCCAGCATCTGCACGGCCAGGCTCAAATTCACGCCAATCTTCATCACCAGCGCTTGCCCGTTCTCTCCCACATGGGTGACTTTCGGTCCAATGTCCAGCAGCAGCGGCCGGACTTTGTCGAACGTTTCCTTGCGTCCGCCGACCATCACCGAAAGCCTGCCTTCCTGCAACGTGCTCACGCTTCCGGAAACGGGCGAGTCCACCAGGTCCCCGCCCTTTTCGCGCACCTTCTCGGCCATCTCCCGACTGATCGCCGGACCCACCGTGCTCATATCCACAAGAATCTTGCCCGGCTTCACTCCGGCGAGCATGCCCTCCGGCCCGTTCATCACCGCCGCCAAAGCCGCCGAGTTGGTGACCATCGATAGAGTGATGTCACTTGCGTCGACTACCGCCCTTGGGGTGCCCGCCCACTTCATTCCTTTCTCGATGAGCCACTCCGCCTTCGAACGCGTCCGGTTATATCCGGTTATGCCGTGGCCCTTGCCGAGCAGCCGGTTCACCATCTGGCTGCCCATCACTCCCAAACCCACAAATCCCAAATTGGCCATGGACCTTTCTCTCCCACCCAATCGTCGCTTTGCCTCTACGCCGGCTCAACCGCCTCGCGATTTCCGCGAATCTTCCCGCACCTGCCGCATGTGCGCCTTCATGGCCTCCCGCGCTCCCGCAGCATCGCGGTGCTCCACGGCGTCCAGAATCTTCTTGTGGTGATACTGCCCCCGCTCGGGACCGCCTTCCACCTGAAAAATCCCCATCCGCTGCTCCCGCAGAAGCCCCACAATCGAATCGATCAGCGACAAAATGATGGGATTGGCAGCCGCCTCAGCCAACGCCAAATGAAAATCGAGGTCTGCCTCGATGAAAGCGTCCGGATCTTCTTTCGCGCCTTCCATCACTTCAAACGACTCGCGCAGGGCGGCCAGATCTTCCCCATCCGCCCGCTCCGCCGCCAACGCCGCGATTTCTGGCTCCATCATCTCCCGCACTTCCGTCAAATACCGCGAACCCTCCGCCTGACCGGCTTTGACCATGCGGTCGAGCGAGAGCCGGATCGGGTGGGAGCTGGTTTCCATGATGAACGTCCCGCGCCCCGGATAAGCCTCCACAAAACCTTTCTCTCTGAGGGCTTTGACGGCTTCCCGAACGGCCGTTCGGCTCACCCCAAATTGCTGGGCCAGTTCGCGTTCCGGCGGAAGCTTGTCCCCGGTCTTTAGCGCGCCTTTTTGGATGGACTCTTCCACCTGCTGCACAATCTGCTCGTACAGCCGGGAGGAACGCACAACTTTGTACATCATTCATCCTCCATCACGGAGGGCAGAGCTCTCCGGTCGGGTATGGTATTACCGCTGGACCATGCAAAGTGATTGATTTCCCACGATTTAGCACAGGACTCCGCCCGACTGGTCGGATTGTCAGACCAATCTACCAGACGCCCTTTCCCTTTGCAACCTGCCCTCATCGTGTTACTCGATCCAGATCGTCTTGATGTTTGTAAACTCGCGGATGCCGTGGACTCCCAATTCCCTTCCGTGCCCCGACCACTTCACCCCGCCGAACGGCAGCCGCGGATCGGAAGCGACCATGCGGTTGATGAACACCATCCCGGCTTCGAGCTCGTTAACGAATCGCTCGCGTTCCCGGTCATCGTTGGTCCACGCGCTCGCGCCTAATCCAAACCGGCTGTCGTTGGCAATTCGGATGGCATCCTCCAGGTCCTTTGCCCGAAACACGCTCGCGACCGGGCCAAACAACTCTTCTTTATGTGCCGGCGAACCCTTGGGAATGTTGGTCAACACCGTCGGCGCATAAAAATTCCCGGGCCGATCTAGGGGTTGGCCACCTGTTAGCACCTTTGCGCCTGCTTCCACGGTGGCTTTCACGTCGCGATCCAGGTCTTCTAGCCCCTGTGCCGATGAAAGCGGCCCCAGTTCGGTAGCCTCGTCAAACGGGTCGCCTACCTTGAGCGCCGCCATCTTCTCCGCGAACATCTTTTCAAACTTGTCGGCAATCGCCTCAGCAACAATGAATCGCTTGGCCGCGATGCACGATTGCCCATTGTTGAAGATTCGCGCTTTCACCGCGGTATTGGTGGCTGCGTCCAAGTTCGCGCTCGGCATCACGATAAACGGATCGCTGCCCCCCAGCTCCAGCACGACCTTCTTAATCCTCTTCGCCGCGCCCATACCTACTTCCACGCCGGCGCCTTCGCTTCCCGTCAATGTGGCCGCGGCGACCCGCGGATCTGCCAGCACGCGGTCCACTTTTTGCGAGCTAATCAGCAGCGTCTGAAACACTCCATCGGGAAAGCCCGCTTGGTGAAAAATCTCTTCAATCATAAGCGCCGACTGCGGCACGATCGAAGCGTGCTTCAACAGCCCCACGTTTCCGGCCATCAGCGCCGGAGCCGCAAACCGCAACACCTGCCAGAACGGAAAATTCCACGGCATCACCGCTAGCACCGGGCCAAGCGGCAAATAGCGAATGAAGCTGCGTTTTGCCGTTGTCTCCACCACCTCATCCGCCAGGAATCGTTCCGCATTTTCCGCGTAATACCGGCAAACCCACGCGCACTTCGCTGCCTCATCTATGGCCGACCGGAAAGTCTTCCCCATCTCCGTGGTCATCACCCGCGCGTAATTCTCCTTTTCTTTTTCGAGGATCGCTGCGGCGTTCACCATCAGCCGCGCGCGCTCGGCAAACGGCGTGTTGCGGTAAGCCAAGAATGTGTCCGCCGCTTTCTGCAGTTTCACTTCAAGCTGCCGATCCGACAGCGACTCGAACGTCTTCACTACCTGTCCCGTCGCGGGATTCACGGTCGCAATTGCCATTGCTTCTCTTCCTCCAGAGGTCGGCGCGTCGCTAGGCTCGTTGCTCGAATGAGTCTAATCAGACCATGGGTTCCGGATGGAGATGAACCTCGACAAAGATCATAACCTTTGTGCTTGGTCCGGCCACTATACCCCATTCTACATCCAGCAAAAATCGTCGAGCCTTTCCTTTTCTCTTGACACTCCTCGCTGCCGGGTGGTACAGCGATCATACCTTTCGGCTGACCCCAAAGCTTTTTTGGCCAGCTCGCATTCTAGGAGCCTCTCCAGCATGCCCACTCGAAATGGCGCTGAGAAGCTGTGCCGCAACATCTGTAAGCGCCGCGACCACGCTGCGGCGGGGGACAGCCCCGTTCTTCCCGCACGCCGCCAGTTCCTTCGCACCGCCGCTGGCGCAGGCCTCGCATTGGCCAGCTCCTCCCTCTCCGCCTTCGCCGATCATCACGGCCATCCCACCCCCAATAGCATCACGTACCTCGACCGCCGCCTGTACGTTCACAACATGGAGCTGCTCGCGCATTTCGGTGCCGGGCAGCATCGCGGCGGCAAAATGCAGATGATGTCGGTCGGCAGCCGCCGCTACCTGTTCCAACAAGGCGATGTCATCGACATCAGCGACGTTCGAAAGCCGACAATGTTCAACAAAGGCGGGTTCGAAGGCTACCAGGTGCAGGTCGCTTACAACAAAAACCTCAAGAAGTGGATTCTCATGACCGGTGCACAGACACCCATTACTGACTCCACGCCGGAAGCCCCCATGGGCAAGTACGACGATCCTCATCTCGACGACAAGCGCAAAAACTACAAAGGCCTCCGAGGCGTCCGCTTCTATGACGCAAGCGATCCCGCCAAAATAGTGAAGATCTCCGAATTCAGCACCGGCGCAACCGGCCAGGGCACGCATCGCAATTATTATGACGGCGGAAAATATGCTTATCTGGACACCGCGCCTGACGAGACTTTTATTCACCAGCCCTCTTACTTTCGCGAACTCGTCAACGGCAACATGATTGTCGATGTCGCCGATCCTGGCAGCCCCAAAGAAGTGTCCATGTGGTGGGTGCCCGGCTCGCGCAAAGGCGAAGAACCCGAATACGACAAATGGATCTGGTCGAGGCTGGTTCCGCCAAGAGTGGCTGCCGATCAAACTCCTTTTGCGGGTCTCCATGGCCCTGTCTACGTACCGAAAAGATTGGAAGAGGGCGGCAATCGCGGCTACGGCGCGTTTGGCTGCAATGGTTTCATCATTCTCGATCTTTCCGATCCTGCGCATCAAAAGGAACTCGGCCGTTTCGAACCGCCTCCGCAATATTCCGGCATGGGCATCGCTTTCCACACGATTTATTGCGGGATTCTTGAACGCGGCTTCGTCATTTCAAACGGCGAAACCACTAACTCCGACTGCAATCAAATCTACCTGCCGAACTGGGTCATCGATATTCGTGACGAGCAGCATCCCGTTCCCGTCGCCGAGCTTCCCCGCCCCGTTCCTCCGCCGGAAGCCCCCTATCGCGATTTTTGTTTCAAGCGTGGCCGCTTCGGCGCGCACAATCCGCCCCATCTCAAAGCGCCGGGAAAGCCGCGTCAGGAATTCATCGTATATTCCTACTTCATTGCCGGGTTGCGCTGCTACGACATCGGCGATGTTACCAAGCCCGAAGAGGTCGCTTATTTCATTCCGCCACAGGGTGGCGACTTGAAAAAATTCGGAAGCTACGACCGCACTGTGGACAACGTCTTTGTCGAATGGGACCGCAACGTGATCTGGTGCGCCGCCGACACTGGCCTTTACGCGCTGAGTTGTCCGAATCTTGGCAAACCCATTCTCGATCCCCTCCCGGTCGTGGAATGGTCGCTCGACAAGCTCAACGAAGGCGCGCCCTGATTGCTCCTTCGCCCTTAACAAGGAGCCCGGGCAATCAGGCGCAATTTCCAATCTGGAGAATTCCAATGAACTGCCACG
>Ga0126378_10001792_pt1 | contig 15840 bp, 14 predicted proteins | sample PanSoiMetPlot_23_FD_92587 | JGI IMG/M metagenome (GOLD analysis project Ga0126378, IMG submission 92587) | Tropical forest soil microbial communities from Panama - MetaG Plot_23 | ecosystem: Environmental > Terrestrial > Soil > Tropical forest > Bulk soil | place: Panama | collected 2016-02-17 | reverse complement strand
GAGGCCGTCGGAGGACGGCTTCGGCACGGACTTGGCCAGGGCCGGGATGGGCGTGCCGTCCGCCTTCTCGTCGAGCAGCGGCGCGAACATCATGCCGATGGGAATGGTGCTCGCGGTGTCCTGCGCGAAGGCGTAATTGAACGTGGTCGGGTCCGAGGTGGTGCCTTCGGTGAGGTGGCCTCCTTTCTTCACGTTCTGGGTGGCGGCTGGGGCGCCGCCGCCGCAGGCCGCGAGCGCCGCCTCCATGCCGCCGGCCAGAAACAGGCTGAAGGCGACAGCGCCGCCCGACCGCTTCAGGAAGTCACGCCGGGACCACTCCTCCAGAATGCGTTCGAACCCGTCCAAGCCCGCGTCTCTCTCCCGTGGCATCGTCTACCTCCGTCCTCGTTCCGAGCCCAGCCCGGCTAACCACCGTAAGGTGCTTTGTGGGCCAGACCTGCCCTCTCTACTGACACCCTTATAGAGAAAGGGAGTCCTGAAGGCAAGCCCTCATTTCCGGGCGTGTCCCGTTCAAGGGGTCGGATCGGGTATCAGGCGGCCTGACGCATGGACTCGTGAAGGACGCCGCCCCAAGCGATCACGCACTCGATCTGGCTGGTCTTCCTGCCCGGTGTCTGCATCTTCATCACGGTGCAGTCGGCCAGCCTCTTCGTCAACGCGGTCCCCGACGCCTTTGACCCGCGCCTGCGCTGATCACACCACCGTCTGTGCGATTTGATCTCCGCAGCGCCGAGCCTTTGGCGATTCGAAGCGGGAGCGAAGCGGATGGGGACTTGTCAGGCAGGGAAGTGGCCCCCATAATCCGCAGCTAACCGGAGGGCGATCACCTCGTTGGAGGATGTAAGTGAGTAGCAACAGCAGCTCGGACCGCGAGTCCGAACAGTTCGATCTCTTCCTGCAGGACTGGTCTCGGCGCGACGTCCTGCGCGGAATGGGTGGGGCTTTGGCCTTCACAGCCTTCCTGGCCGGGGGCATGGAGCTTCTCGCCGCCTGCGGCGGCGGGGGCACCACCACGACGACACAGAACGTGGTCAAGGGTGGCCACCTCGTCGAGGGCTCGATCTCCGACATCGCCAACCTCAACCCCATTTTCAGCAACGACACGGCGAGCAACACCGTCCGCGACATGATCTACGATCGCCTGCTGACGGTCGACGCAGCTGGCAACCTTCTTCCAAACATCGCGACCGAGGTGCCCAAGGTCGACTCAGACCAGGTCACCTACAAGTTCAAGCTCCGCAACGACGTCAAGTGGTCGGACGGGCAGCAGTTCACGGCAGACGACGTCGTGTTCACGTTCCAGCTGATGTTCGACCCCAAGTACAAGGCGGTCACGTCACGCTATCGCTCGCAGCTGGAGCAGTACCTGGCCAGCGCCACAGCGCCGGACAAAACCACCGTCGTCTTCAAGACGACCAGCGCCTACGCACCATTCTTGATCAGCTTCGGCACGCTGCCCATCCTGCCCAAGCACGTCTGGGAGACGCTGCAGCCGGCTGCGATGAACTCGTCAGAAATGAACCAGGTGCCAACGGTGGGGAGCGGTCCCTTCCTTCCCGTGAAGTGGGACAAGGGCGCGCAGTACCAGCTGAAGCGCAACGACACCTACTTCCGGGGGAAGGCCAACCTGGACAGCTTCATCTACAAGGTCGTGCCCGATGCCGTCCAGGTCGCCAACCAGCTGAAGACGGGCGAGCTCGACGTCGGCCAGCCCGACGCGAGTGTCTGGGACTCCCTGGCAACGGCCCAGACCATCAACAGGGTCAGCTACGTCGGCCCATCCTTTGCTTACTACATTCAGAACCTGGACCCGGCCAAGACGCCCAAGGCAGCCATCTTCGGCGACCTGCAGGTGCGCAAGGCTCTGCTCACCGCTCTCGATCTGACGAAGGTCGCCGACAAGGTGTACTTCGGACAGGCCGCTCCAGCCGACTCGTCGGTGAGCTCAGCCCAGTGGGTCCACAGCACGCCTAAGACGCAGTACCACTTCAGCCTCAGCAATGCTGAGAAGATGCTCGACGCGGCCGGCTGGGTCAAGGGCGCGGACGGGATTCGGGCCAAGGGCGGCGTGCGGATGGAGTGGGAGCTGCGGACCAACTCCGGCAACAAGGTCCGCGAGACGCTCATCACCGTGCTGGCAGACCAGTGGAAGCAGATCGGCGCCAACGTGGCGACCAAGGCTGTTCAGTTCCCACAGCTCGTGACCCAGCTCAGCCAGACGCGCGAGTTCGAGATGATCCTGCTCGGCATCTCCGAGGGACTGGATCCGGACACCACCCAGCTCTGGCACTCGAAGTCGATCGGCAACGGCGCGCTGAACGGCATGGGTTATAAAAACCCCAGGGTCGACGACCTTCTCGATCAGGCGGTAAAGACGCTCGACCGCGAGAAGAGGAAGGGGCTTTACCAGCAGGTCCAGGAGATCCTGATGGAGGATTTGCCGGCTCCGCTGCTTACCTTCCCCAAGAGCCTGTGGGGCGTCAGCAAACGGGTCAAGAACTTCAACGTCGGCGCCTGGAACACCTCCAGCCCGCGACCCTGGTTCAAGGACGTGTACGTCACGGACGGGAAGTAGCCCGAGCCTCATAGATGCTCGCGAAGTACGTGCTCAGGAGGGCGCTGGCCGCGATCCCGGTCGTGGTCGGCGTCACCCTGATCGTTTTCGTGATCATGCACGGCACAGCCGGGAGCTACCTTCCCGGCCTTTCTCTCAACCCCAACTTCACCCCGAAGCAGATCGCCCTCCTCCAGTCTCAACTGGGGCTCGACCAGCCGCTCTGGATCCAGTACCTGGATTGGACCGGCATAGCCTGGATCGTGCAGCACCTCGGAATGGCCGGGCTGCTGGTCGGCGCTCATGACGTCACCCCTGGTCTCCTGCAGGGCAACCTCGGCCAGTCGATGGTGGACGGCACGTCGGTGGCCAGCCAGGTGTTCGATCGATTGCCGAACACCCTCTTCCTGACCGCCACCGCCATCTGCATCGGGATCGTGCTCTCGATCCCGCTTGGTGTGCTGGGAGCGCTGCGCCGCGGCGGGAAGGTGGACAACTCACTCACGGCGGTGTCGGTGGCCGGCGTAGCGGTCCCGGCCTTCTGGCTGGGGCTGATTCTGATCCTCTTTTTCTCGGTGAAGTTTCACGATTGGGGCCTTCCCTTTCTACCCTCCAGCGGGATCGTCACTCCCTTCACAGGAGGTGACCTGCTCGACCGGCTGGCCCACCTGCTGATGCCGGCAGTCGTGCTCTCGTTCGTTTACCTGGCGATCTGGTCGCGCTTCACGCGTTCCAGCATGCTCGAGGTCCTCTCCCAGGACTACATCCGCACGGCCCGAGCCAAGGGAATGAGCGAGCGCAGGGCGACCTACCTGCACGCGCTCCGCAATGCAGTCATCCCGCTCGTGACGCTGATCGGCCTGGAGCTTCCCGGCCTGGTCAGCGGCGGACTCGTGGTAGAGACCGTGTTCGGATGGCCCGGGATCGGTCTGCTCCTGTACCAGCGGGCGCTGGCATACGACTACACGATGGTCCTCGGAATAGTCACGTTCGCGGCCATCCTCGTGGTCGTCGGCAACCTGCTGGCCGATGTCCTGTACGCCGCCGTCGACCCGAGGATCAGGCTGGCATGATCGACCAGATCGCAGTCGAGGAACTGGAGCGGTCCCAGGCAGGTCTGGCTCCGGCCCCGGCCCGAGCAGGCAGGAGCTACTGGGCCGAGTCGTTTGACCGCCTGCGTGACAACCGCATAGGCGTCTTTGCCGGATACCTGATCCTCTTCCTGGCCCTGGTTGCGATCCTGGCACCCGCAATCTCAGCCCTTGGGACCCACTTCGACCCCACCCGTCAGGACCTGGACAGCCAGTTCCTCGGCCCCGGGCGGCCGCACTGGCTGGGTGCTGACGAGACGGGCAGAGACACGCTGACCCGACTGATTTATGGAGCGAGGGTCTCGCTCGGCGTCGGCTTCCTGACGGTGGGACTGCAAATCGTCGTCGGTGGTAGCGTCGGCCTGCTCGCCGGCTACTTCGGCAGGTGGGCCGACGGAGTCCTGATGCGGATCGTGGACATGGTCCTGGCCGTTCCGCCCATCTTCCTTTTCATCTTGATGTCGATCCTGTTCCGGCCCAACGCATTGACGCTGTCGGCGATCATCGCCTCCGTGAACTGGGGAGTGGTGGCCAGACTTGTGAGGGGAGAGGTGCTGTCAGTCAAGAACCGGGACTTCATCCTGGCGACGCGCTCGCTGGGAGCGTCCAACCTGCGGCTGATGCTTCGCCACCTGCTGCCCAACGTGCTGCCGGTCATGATCGTCGCCGCCAGCCTGGGTGTGGGAGCCATCATCCTGGTCGAAGCGGCTCTCGATTTCCTTGGCCTGGGTATCGCTCCACCGACGCCGAGCTGGGGCAACATGCTCTCGAACTCCCAGACCTACTACGAGCACTCGACGTGGCTGGTCGTCTTCCCTGGCGTGATGATCTTCGTGACCGTGCTGGCCGCCAACCTGTTCGGCAACGCGGTGCGCGACGCATTCGACCCCCGCCTCCGCTGACTAAGCCCTGATCCACCGATCCCCGACGGCGCCTTGGCGCCCAGGCACACCATCTCGCGGCCTGGCTTCTGCGGTCCTCAGTTACGCATTCGTCGAATGCGTGCCTTCCGGTCCTCGGCGCCAGACCCCGATCTGGCGCACCTGGACACCAACTCGCTCGCCGTGAATCGGCGGATCAGGGCTAAGGACTGTCCGACGGGGTTTTGACGCCGAGTCCGGGTTGGCCACATAATTCCGCCAAGTCCAGGTTCACCCGCTGAGCACATCAAACTCAGTGCCCTCCGGGAGGGGGATTCGCAGGAGGAGGATTACGTGGGTACCAACCCCGACGGTTTTGACAGGTTCGACGACTTCCTGAAGGAGTGGTCGCGCCGTGACTTCATGCGGAGGATGGGGAGCGCGGCAGCATTCACCGCCTTCATGGCAGGCGGCATGGAGTTCCTCGCTGCATGCGCCAACGCTGGCCAGGGCCAGCCTACAGCCCAAGTCTCGCCCAAGGAGGGCGGTCACCTCACCGAAGGCAACTTCAGCGACGTCAAGCAGCTCAGCCCTTACCTGATCAGTGACACCGCCAGCGCCCAGGTCGTGGGGCTGATGTTCGACGGCCTCCTTGGCGCCAAGGCCAACGGCGACCTGATCCCGATGCTGGCGACAGAGGTGCCGAAGGCGGCGGCCGACGGGCTGACCTACACCTTCAAGCTGCGCAAAGATCTGAAATGGTCAGACGGGAGGCCACTGACCTCCGACGACGTGCTGTTCACCTACCAGCTCCACTGGGACCCCAAGTACAAGGCCGTCAACTCTCCACGGCGGGGCGACATCACCGAGTTCGTGGACAGCATCTCGGCACCCGACCCTCAGACCTTCGTCATGAAGACCAAGAAAGTCTACGCACCGACGCTGATCAAGTTCGCCCAGCAGGCCTTCGGTGTCGTGCCAAAGCACGTCCTGGGCAGCGTCGCCCCAGAGGCGATCAACACTCACGACTTCAATCGCGCGCCCACTGTGAGCAACGGTGTCTTCAAGTTTGTGAAATGGGACACGGGCCAGCAGGTCGTGCTGGCCCGGAACGACAACTACTGGGGGGGCAAGTCCCACCTCGACCAGTACGTCATCAAGGTCCTGCCCGACCAGACCACCGTCGCAAACCAGTTGAAGACGGGCGAGATCGACTTCGGCCCCATCGGTGAGCCCTTCGTCGACGACGTCAAGGCTCACGCCGACGTTGTGGACGTGGTCACGTTCGACGTAGCCATCTTCGACTTCTACGCCTACCAGCTCGATCCCTCCAAGCCTGGCGGCAAGCTCTTCGCCGACAACAAGGTCCGGCAGGCGCTGTTCTATGCGCTCAATCGCGAGCAGATGGTGAAGTCCCTCTACTTCAACCTGGCAACCGTCGCGACCGGCCCCGTCCCACCAGTTCACACCTGGGCTTACAACAAGGACGCCAAGCCGAAGTACTCGTTCGACAAGAAGAAGGCTGAGGACCTGCTCGACGCGGCGGGGTGGAAGAAGGGCGCCTCGGGGATCCGCGAGAAGGACGGCGTTCCCTTCAAGTTCGAGGTCATCACGAACGCGGGCAACAAGGTCCGCGAGGGCATCGTCCAGGTCTTCCAGCAGCAGTGGGCGGACATCGGTGTGCAGTGCACGCCGAAGCCGATCCAGTTCACCGAGCTGGTTCGCCAGATCCAGAACATCCGCACCTTCGACATGTTCATGGTCGGCTTCAGCTGGGGCCAGGACCCAGACCAGTCGGACCTCTGGCACTCGCGGAACACGGCGCCGGGTGGTTTCAACGGCGGCATGTATAAGAGCCCGACCGTGGACAAGATCCTCGACGACGCCGTCAGCACCCTGGACCAGAACAAGCGCAAGCAGCTCTACTTCCAGCTGCAGGACGCGATCAACGAGGAGGCGCCGGCACCCATCTTGACGTTCCGCAAGGGCATATTCGGAGTCAACAAGCGGGTCAAGGGACTTACCGGAGGAGACCGAGGCCTGGGCACATACACGCAGTTCGGCAACCGGCCCTGGATGAAGGACACGTTCGTCGCTGACGGCAAGTAGCTCCCAGGGCTGACATGGCGAAGTACGCGGTGAGAAGGGCGCTAGCGGCGATCCCCGTGGTGTTCGGGGTGACGCTGGTCACGTTCCTTCTCATCCACTTCACCCAGGGCAGCTTCGTTCCGGGGCTGGACTTCAACCCCAGCCTCCGGCCCGAGGACGTCGCCCGGATCCGGGCGAACCTCGGGCTGGACCGGCCCTGGTACGTGCAGTACCTGGACTGGACGGGGATCGCCTTCTTCTTCAAGAACGCCGGCCTGGCCGGCATCCTGGGGGGCAAGGTCAACACCGGGCTGCTCGAAGGTGACTTCGGCCGCTCCATGATCGACGGCAGCCCGGTCCTGGCCCACATCGGGGAGCGCCTGCCCAACACGCTGGAGCTGACCATCACAGCCATCCTGCTCGGTGTCGTGATCTCGATCCCACTTGGGGTAACCGGGGCGCTGCGGCGAGGCAGCAAGCTCGACCACTTCTTCACGGCGCTGTCCGTGGCAGGCTTCGCCGTCCCGGCCTTCTGGCTTGGGCTGGTCCTGATCCTCCTGTTCTCGGTCTCTTTCCACGCCTGGGGACTTCCCTGGCTGCCGTCGAGCGGGGTGGCAACCCCACTGACGGGCGGGGACCTGGTCGATCGCGTGGTCCACCTGCTGATGCCCGCGACCGTGCTCTCATTCGTCTATTTATCGATCTGGTCGCGCTACACACGTTCAAGCATGCTGGAGGTGCTGTCCCAGGACTACGTGCGCACAGCGCGCGCCAAGGGCATGGCTGAACGTCGCGTCACCTACCTGCACGCCCTACGCAACGCAGTCATCCCGCTGGCCACGCTGATCGGCCTGGAGCTGCCAGGCCTGGTAGGCGGTGGGTTGGTCGTGGAGGTCGTGTTCGGCTGGCCCGGAATCGGCCGCCTCGCATTTGAGCGGGCACTGCAGTACGACGTAACGACGGTGATGGGGATCACCACCTTCGCGGCGCTCCTGGTCATCGCCGGCAACCTGCTGGCGGACGTGCTGTACGCGGTTCTCGATCCGCGGATTCGGTACAGCTAGAAATGCTTGACACAGGGACGGTCAGCGAGGCTGCGGCGGCGCGACTCGAGCTTGAGGCAGGGCCGAGCCGGCCGGCGCAGAGCTACTGGTCTGAGTCCTGGGAAAGGCTGCGTGCCAACCGGATCGGGGTTTTCTGCGGTGCGCTCATGCTGGTGCTGGCAGCGGTCGCCGTCATGGCGCCGATCTTCTCCCAGTACGTGACCCACTTCACACCCAGCAAGCAGGACCTCGACAACATCTTCCTTCCGCCCGCCCGGCAACACTGGCTCGGCTCCGACGAGCTGGGCAGGGACACGCTCACCCGGCTGATCTGGGGTGCGCGCGTCTCACTCGGAGTGGCGTTCCTGACAGTGGCAATCGCGCTGACTGTCGGCGCTGCGGTTGGGCTCGTCGCAGGTTATTACGGCCGCTGGGTGGACGAAGCTCTTATGCGAACCGTTGACGTCGTCCTCTCCATCCCGGCGGTGTTCCTCTTCATTCTGATGTCCATCCTCTTCCGCCCCACCGCGATCACACTGTCGCTGATCATCGCGTCGGTGGGCTGGGGGGTTCTCGCGCGCCTGGTCCGGGGTGAGGTGCTGTCGGTGCGCAGCCGTGACTTCATGCTGGCCACCCGCTCCATCGGGGCTGGCGACCTCCGCCTGATCGGACGCCACCTTCTGCCCAACGTCCTCCCGATCATGGTCGTCGCCGCCAGTCTGACCGTTGGTCAGGTCATCCTGATCGAGGCGGCGCTCGATTTTCTAGGACTGGGCATCCTGCCGCCCACGCCGAGCTGGGGGAACATGCTGACCAATGCCCAGAGCTACTTTGTCCACTCGGGATGGCTGGTGATCTTCCCAGGGCTGACCATCTTCGTCACGGTGCTGGCCGCCAACCTCTTCGGAAACGCGGTGCGAGACGCCTTCGACCCCCGTCTTCGCTGACCTCTACGCCGAGGCCGCCGGCAGGATTGATCTGCTGGTCAGCTTCCGAGGTGGCTGTGAGAGCGAAGGAACCCAACCACGAGCGCACGGACCCGCGAGCCTTCCGGGCCATCCAGGATCGCGGTGCCGTGGGCAGAGCCTGGCAGGATCAGCAGCTGCTTGTCGGCGGCTGCCGACTCGGTATAGAGCGCACGGGCATCGTGGGAGTTCAGGTAGTGGTCACTCTCGGACGCGATGATCAGGAGAGGGACGGAAGACCTGGTCACGGCCCGGTCCGCGTCCAGGCCGGCGACCCGGCGCTCGCCCGAGAAGCTCACCACGCCATCCACGGGGGGAACAACGGTCGCCGAGGCGACCATCGAGGCGGCGCCGCCCAGAGAGGCGCCCAACAGCACAACTGAGGTGGCGCCGCGTCCACGCATGTGGATGACGGCGGCGGCCAGGTAACGGTCCCAGGACCCGTTCTGTAGCGGGAGCAAAGGGAGATCGACGGCCATGGCCTGAAACCCCAGGTCACCGAGGTCGCGGGCGAACGGAAGCCAGCCGCACAGCGTCTGCCAGCTTTGAGGCGCAAGCACCACCCCGGCCGGACCATGGCCCGCGACCACTCCCTGTAGACGGGTGCCGTCGTCCGCCTGGAATCGGGCGACGGCGTCCTTTGCACCGATGCAGGTCGCCGTGGTGCTCAAGTGCCACCAGAGTCCAGCTCCGCCCAGGAGCAGCAGCACCAGCGCGCCGGCGATCAGACGCAATCGGCGACGCGCGATTGCTCGCGCACCGGTGCGCAGCAAGTCGGCTCAGCGGCCGCCAGCGGCCCGCATGCTCAGGGCGCCGACCGCGATCGTGGCCGTGGTCAGGTGCATGGTCATCAGCATGCCTACCGCGGCCGGCGTGACGTGCCCGGACTGGACCACGACTGTGGGGGCGAGGCCGGTCATCAGCGTCAGGTCGGGCACGAACGAGACGATCAGCATGATCGCCGCAAGCACCTGGAACATCTGGAGCGAGCGCTTACGAAGCCGTGGCGCAGCCAGGTTGGCCAGGATGGCGCCAGCTCCGCCGGCAAGCACGGTCAGGACCGATCCGAGCACCAGGAAGGTGCCCAGAGACAGGAACAGGACCGCACCTGTGATCAACCAGCGGAACATCCGCTGGGACTGGGTCGACAGCCAGCTGACCAGCGCGTACGTCGCAAGCGCGCCCATCACGCCAAGCGTCGTATTCATGATCACGAGCTGCGGGCCGGCCAATGGATGGAACTGAGGGGCGACCTGGAGCGGGCCGAGGGCAAGGGCCCGTAGAGCGAGGTTGGCGGCCAGGGAGACGAGGAGAACGGGCGGGCCGGCCCAGGCCAGCCGTGTGAGCGCGAGCCGGTCGCGGCTCGTGGTGATCGTTGCTGCTGTCGACATCACTGCACCTCCAGTTCGCTTTGCGTCTTCAACCTCCGATCGCCGCAGCGTCGCCATTTGTGGCAGCAGCCTCAGTGCGCGGACTCAGCGGCCGCGCGCAGGTCGCCGACCGAGCTCGAGCCGTAGACGCCGTAGGCGAAACCGTCTTTGACCCACACGATCACGGTGCCAGCGGCCGCGGTGTGCTCAAGCAGCGAGCCGGCGACGCCCTGCACTTCGATCGGCTCCGGCCTGGCGTCCGTGCTCAAAACCGGAATAGGCAGGGTGTGCGCCGGGTCGTCGATGCCGCGGATGCGGGCCGCCAGGCCGGGGGAGATCCCCGGTTGTGACAGCAGATAGTCCTGCAGCCGTTTGATCGTGACGCCGCTGGACCGGACTATCGGTGTCTTCATCCTGGCGGTGCCGAGCAGAGGCGGTCCGCCGGCCGCGCTCCCGAACTCTGCGTACACGATGGCACCCACGTCTACGTACAGGCTGGCGCCGTCGATGTCAGCCGGCATGGGGACCACCGGCTGGTGGCGCCGCTGTGAGGCTGCCCGCGCCTTCTCTGCGCTGAACGTGAAGGTGACGGTGTACGCCGGCGTTACGCGGTAGCTGACGCTCTCCGGAGCTCCCATCGCAATCGCTCCCGGAACGAGCGGCGCGTAGCCGGCCTCGGCTTCTGCAGCCTGGGCGCTGCTGGCGGGTCGAGTGAGCGGCGGTGCGGAATAGCTGATAGTGCCGTAGTCGGCGAGGGCGGCCAGGCCGGCGGCATCACCGGGTGCAACGGGCACTACGACGGCGCGGTGCGGCTGCGCCAGGAGCGTGACCAGGTCCTGTGCCAGCCCACTGATCGCACCGGCGCTCAGCACAGCCAGAGTCGCGGCCAGCAGCGCGACGGGCCGTCTGTGAGCTGCGCGGATGGCGCTGGCAGCGGCGGCGAGCGGCCTCCCGCGACGCACTGCCTCGGGCCGGGCCTTCCGAAGAGCACTCGCCAGCGCCGCCTGGGCGTCGACGTACTGCACACCCTCGACGAGGAGCCGGCTCACCCGACCAGCGCTGGCAGAGATCTCCCACCGGCGCCTCTGACAGGCCATGCACTCTCGGAGATGGACGTGCTGCCCCTCCGAGACCAGCCTGGGCTCGTCCACCGACAGGCGGAGGAGGCCGTCATTCAAGTGCCGCACGATCAAGCTCCTTCTCGAACGCTGCCTCGGCACGGCGCAGCAGGGTACCCACCTGGTCTGGTCTGATCCCGAGTGCGGCTGCGACTTCGGTGTAGGTGAGGCCGCTGTAGCGCAGCGCCAGTACGCGGGCCTTCTTTGGAGCGATCCGCCGAAGTGCGTCTCGGACCAGACGGCGCTGTTCCCTGGCTTCCAGCACTTCCTCAGGGTCGACAAGCTGATACCGGGCGCCGCGCACGTGATCCAGCTCACGATGCTCTCGCCGCCTGCGGCTGCGAAGCCGGGTCAGGCCGATGTTGGCGGCAGTGCGGCAGAGCCAGGCGGCGGCGAAGCTGGCATCCGGCGGATACCGCTCATGGAAGCGGATGAACGCTTCCTGAGCCACGTCCTCGGCCTCCTGGCGGTCCCGAATCGTCTGGTACGCAACGCCGACGACGCGAGCGTACTCGGCGTGGAACAGGCGCTCGAAGTCCGCGTCGCGGCTGGCCCTCTCGCACGGCTGCATTCGTATCGCAGGGGCGGCTGCCTGGTGTTGCACTCACAAAGGAATCGCCGCCGGCGGCACTTTTGTGGCCAAAACGCCATTAGAGTTGCTCTACCGCAAGCGTGGGTCGAACGCGTCCCGCACGGCGTTGCCGAACAGGTTGGCGGCCAGCACGGTCAGAAAGATCATCACCCCCGGAAAGATGACCAGCCAGGGCGAGTGGTAGAAGTAGCTCTGCGCGTTGCTCAGCATGTTGCCCCAGCTCGGCGTCGGCGGCTGGATGCCGAGTCCCAGGAAAGAAAGCGCGGCCTCCGCCAGGATGATCTGACCGACCGCCAGGCTGGCCGCCACGATCATCACAGGCAGCGCGTTGGGCAGGAGGTGGCGAAGGATCAGCCGCAGCGCCGTCGCTCCGATCGACCGCGTGGCGACGACGAAGTCCCGCGAGCGCAGGGAAAGCGCCTCCGCCCGCACCAGCCGGCTTACATTGCTCCAGCCGACGAAAGCGATGATGAACGAAAGTGTCACCGCGTTGGGTCGCAGCAGGATGCTCAAAAGGATGAACAGGAAGATGGATGGGATCGACAGCAGGACATCCACCAGCCGCATGAACAGGTTGTCCAGCCAGCCCCCGAAGTAGCCCGCGACCATGCCGATCGCGCTCCCGACGACGAGCGAAAGCCCGGCGGTCAGAAAGCCCACCGTCAGGGACACCTGCGCACCGTAGGCAAGCCGGGTCAGGGTATCCCGGCCAAGCTCGTCAGTGCCGAGCAGGTGCTGCCGGCCAGGTGGGCGAAACAGATGTGTCAGGTCCTGCGCCGTATACGTGTAGTGCGTCACGTATCGCGAGATCAGTGGGGCGCAGATTGCAATAACGCCGAGCAGCAGTACAAAAGCGCCGCAGCAGACTCCGATCCGATTCTCGGATAGTCGATCCCACGACTCGCGCCAGTAGCTCCGAGGCGGCCGCGGCCCGGCCAGAGCCGGGGCCGACCCCGGCTCCCGCAGTTCCTCGACGCGCGTGAGTATCCGGCTCAGGTGTACCTAATCCTTGGATCGAGGACGGCATAGAGCAGATCGGCAAGCAGGTTGCCGAAAACGACCAGGATCGCGACAAACGTCGTGACGCCCATGACCATGGTGAAGTCGTACCCCTTCGCTCGCTCGAAGGCCATCAGTCCGATTCCAGGCCAGGAGAAAACCACTTCCACCACCAGACCGCCGGCGAACAGTCCCGGCAGTTCCAGTCCGACAAGGGTGACGAGCGGGACGATCGAGTTGCGGAGCGCGTGTAGGTACACGACCCGCCTCTCCGGCATGCCTTTGGCACGAGCCGTTCGGACATAGTCCTGCGAGAGCACCTCCAACGTGCTGGAGCGGACAAAACGGGACCATATGGACAGGTAGAAAAAGGACAGCACCGTCGCCGGCATGACCAGATGCGTCAGCAGGTCGATCGGGTCGCCCCCGCCGATCGTGCTCTCGCGACCGCCTGATGGCAGCCACGGCAAGCCCCACGCCTTGAACGTAACCGAGAAGAGCAGTATGAGCATCAACCCGAGCCAGAACTGAGGCACCGCGAATCCGCCGACGGACACCCCCGTCAGCAAGTGGTCCACCTTGGAGCCCCTGCGCAGCGCGCCGGTCAGCCCGAGCGGAATCGCCAGCGCTACGCCGATCAGGATCGCTGTCAAGGTCAGTTCCAGGGAGGCCGGCAGCCGCACCAGGATGTGCTGCAGCACAGGCGTGCCGTCCAGCAGAGAGCGACCGAAGTCGCCGTGAAGGAACACGCCGACGATCCACTGCAGATACTGCAAGTAGAGCGGCTGGTCGACGCCGAGCTGGTGACGAATGCGAGCGACGTCTTCTGGGCGCAGGTCGGGGTTCAGGTCCAACCCGGGCACGTAATTCCCCGCGGTCACCTTCATCAGGAGGAACGTGACCGTGGTGACGCCGATGACGACCGGGATCGCGGCCACCAGCCGTCGCAGCGCGTACTTCCAGATCATGCAGTTCTAGCTAGCGCTTGGCTTCCACCCAGGCATCCTTTATATACGGGCTGAAACCTCCGCCGTATATCCAGTAGGCGTTCAGGTTGAAGCCGTGTACGCGCTTGTTTACGCCGTAGATCCCGTTGGGATTAGAGAGTATGCAGGACGGCAGCTCATCGGCGAGAAGGTTCTGCAGCTGTGCGTACATCTGCTTGCGCTTGGCCTGGTCGACTTCCGCCACGGCGTCGTCCAGCAGCTTGTCCACCTGCGCGTTCTTGTAGAGGCCGCCGTTGTTCCCGCCGACGGCCGTGGTGCGCGAGTGCCAGAGGCCGGACTGATCGGGATCCGGGTTGAGAGAGAACCCGATGAACATGATTCCAAAGTTGCGCTCGGCCGTAAGGTTGTTGCTGAGCTGGCCAAGGTTGGCCATGGTCCTGATCTGCGCGTCAACGCCGATCTTCTTCCACTGCTCCTGCATGATCTGAAGGTTCTTGACCCTCAGGGTGTTGTCGGCGTTGGTGACCATGTCGACAATGAGCTTTCGGCCGTCCTTCTCGCGGACTCCGCCCGCGCCTGCCTTCCAGCCGGCGCTGTCAAGGAGCTCGCCCGCCTTCTTGACGTTGTACGTGTACTTCGGACTGACGCTCTTGCTGTAGGCCCACGAGATTGGGGGCAATATGGAGTCGGCGACGCTCGCCTGACCGAAATAGACTGCATCGACGAGGGCCTTGCGGTCGAGTCCATAGACCAGAGCCTGACGGACCGCCTTGTCGTTGAGGATCTGACCGCCCGGCTTGGCCGGATCCAGCTGAAAGATGAACTCGTCAAACCCGAACGTGGCGAAGCTGAGCACGTTGAGATTCGACTGCGCTTTCGCCTCCTCATAGGTCGAGGGATCGAGGCGGCCGGCGTCGATCTCTCCGGTCTTGAGCTGTTGCAGGACCGCGACCGCATCGGGAACCTTCTTGTACACCCAGCTGTCGAGGTTCACCGGCCCGCGGAAGTAATTGTCGTTGCGGACCAGCACGAGCTTGTCACCCTTGTCCCACTTCTGGAACTTGAACTTGCCGTTGCTGATCGGCGGTGAGGAGTTGAATTCATCGGTGTTCAACTGGGTGGCGGTCTTCTCGCCAAGGAGCTTCTTGGGCACGATCGGAACCCCGCCATAGTTCAGCAGGAACGGTGCGAAGGGTGAGGCCGCCTGAAGTACGATCGTGTTCCCACTGGCGGTTGCGCTCTTGATGTATCGCGTAGCCGTCGGGCGGGCATTCCCAAGCAGCCCGTCGTACTTCTTGTCGTAGTAGAGCTGATACGTGAAGACCACGTCGTCAGGTGTCACGGGCGACCCGTCGGACCACTTGATGTCGTTTCGCAGCTTGAATGTGAAGGTCAGTCCGTCCGGGCTTACCTCGGGCGTCTTCTCAGCGAAGTTCGGCTGCAGTTTGCCCTTGTCATCGATGTAGAGAAGGCCCTCGAACATGAGCCGGTTCGCAATGTTGCTGTACACGTCCGACGATCGAACCGGCAGCAAGTAGCTGGGCTCGGTCGACCAGCCCTCGATCAGCGTCCCGCCCTTCTGGGGCGTGGCATTCGGCTGGTTCCCTCCCCCAGGGTTCCCGCATGCCTCCAGAGCCGCCAGACCGCCCGTCATGAAGGCGGCGTACGCGGCGCCTATGCTCAGGGTCTTGAGGAAGTCCCGCCGCGACCACTCGTCGAGGAACCGCTGGAATGCATCCCACCCGGGCTCGGCAGCTGGCTGATTGCTCACTTTCCTCCCTCCGCGTCTGTCTTCTTTGACCGGGGTTACGGGCATTATGGACCGCTTCCAGCAGATCGTCAAAAGGTCTTGTGGCGACTCTCAAACTGTCGAGCCGCGCCGCTCCTACAACCGGATCAGCTCGGTTTCCACGTCGGCTACCTGAGCCTCCCCGGCCGTTCGCTCGACGTAGCTGAGCACGTGGGCCAGGATCTCGTCAGCGTGCGGCCCCTCGGCGCTGACACAGGCGACGGCCAGCTGGGCCAGCTGCCAGCGGTCGCGCTCGCCGACCTCCGCGGCAGCCACCTGGAACTGCTGCCGCAGCCGGCGAAGCAGCCCGCTGACTATCTGCCGCTTGGCCTTGAGTGAGCCGCTGTGAGGAAGGTGAAGAGTAAGCCGCAGGATTCCGACAACCATGGCGCTCCGCCAGAATCTCGACCGGGGGTTCGGTGAT
>Ga0126378_10001791_pt1 | contig 15842 bp, 14 predicted proteins | sample PanSoiMetPlot_23_FD_92587 | JGI IMG/M metagenome (GOLD analysis project Ga0126378, IMG submission 92587) | Tropical forest soil microbial communities from Panama - MetaG Plot_23 | ecosystem: Environmental > Terrestrial > Soil > Tropical forest > Bulk soil | place: Panama | collected 2016-02-17 | reverse complement strand
CCTGGACCCTGCCGAGCTGGAGTCGGCGCTGCTCGACGGCGCCCGGAGCATGGACCCGCAGGACCTGCTCCGGCACTGGCAGGGGCTGCGCTACCAGGCCGACCAGGAGGCTTTCGGGAGTGAGTTCACGCCTCGACCAGCGTCGAAGCGCGCCACGCGTCATCGCCGCGATCACCGCGCTCGGCCAGGCGACCTGCGCCTTCGCGCCGGCCGTCTTCGGCACGCTCCATCAGGCGCCGAGCTGGCGCGCCAGGTCCTTCAGGTCGTCGGCGGCGACGTCGAACGATGCGTCCGGCGCGGGCTCCGGCGACGGACCCGGCCCCCACTCCCGAGGACGCCGTACGTACGCGGTCCGCAGCCCCTCGGCGGCGGCCGCCCGCAGGTCGGAGGTGTGGGCCGCGACCATCATCACCTGCTCGGGGCGGAGGTCGAGGAGCGACGCGACCATGTGGTACGTCCTGGGATCGGGCTTGTACGTGCGGCACAGCTCGGTGGACAGGATGGCGTCGAACGGGAGCCCGCCAAAGCGGGCCAGGTCGACCGGGAGGGCGATGCCGCCGTTCGACAGCGTGCAGAGAACGTATTGCCGACGGAGGCGCGTCAGCCCCGCCACCGAGTCCGGCCACGGCTGGAGCCGACGCCACGCCCGGTTCAGCTCGTCCCGCTCCCGCTCGTCCAGGACCTCCAGGGCGAACTCGGCCAGGACCTCGTCCAGCGAGGCGCGATTGAGGCGTTCGAGGGGAGTCCATTCGACCTCGCCGCGCAGCACACGGTCCATCGACGGCCGGTAGCGGCGCCGCCACGCGTCAGCGAAGGCGCCGCCGTCCACGTTCGCGCCGTGGCGCGCGGCGGCCGCCTCCGCCTCGCGGGCGATGGAGCTCCGCCAGTCGACGATGGTGCCGAAGACGTCGAACGCAAGCGCCCGTGCCACCGGTGCTGTCACTGCCGGGAGCCTACCCGCTCCGGCCCCCGCCGGCTCATGCCCGCCGGCGCCGGCGGCGGGGCCACCACTCCTTGGCGGCCGCGGCCGGGGGAGTCGGCTGCTCGGCCTCGAAGGCGAGGAGCAGCTTTCGGAGGAGGAGCGTCAGCTCGGCCTGCTCTCCAGCGGTGAGCGCGGCGAGCAGGCGCCGCTCGGTTTCCAGGTGGTCCGGGGCCACCAGGTCCGTCAGCCGGCGACCCCGGTCGGTGAGGGCGACCAGGACGCCTCGTCCATCCAACGGGTCGGCCAGCCTGCTGATGAGCCCCGCCCGCTCGAGCCGCCGCAGGCGGTAGGTGATCGCGGCCGAGGTGCGCATCAGGCCGCGGTAGAGCGCCGTCGGCGAGAGCTGGTGCGGTGGCCCGGAGCGGCGCAGACTGGCCAGCACGTCCCAGCTCTCCCGCGTCAGCCCTTGGGCGGCCAGGCCAGCCTCCACACCGACGTCGACGTAGCGCGCAGCGCGGCCGAGCCTGGCCACCAAGGCCATCGGCGTGGTGTCCAGGTCGGGCCGCTCCCTGGCCCACTGGGCCACCACGCGGTCGACGTGGTCCTCGTCATGCTTAAGATTGAGGCGGATATCTCAATATTGAGGCATATGGGACGGCCGCGCCTCCAGCCGGCCGGGTGACGCGATGAGACCGAGCCGGGCCGAGGCGTTCAGCGACGGGGTGATGGCGATCGCCATCACCCTGCTGGTCCTGGACCTGCGAGTCCCGCGCGTGGAGCACGGCCTGGGCGCCGCGCTCCTCGCGCAGTGGCCGTCCTACGCCACCTACGTGATCAGCTTCCTGACGGTCGGCATCATCTGGCTCAACCACCACATGGTGTTCGACCGGCTGCGCCGGGTCGACCGCCCGCTGCTCCTCGCCAACCTCGTGCTCCTGCTGGTGGTCGCGCTGGTGCCGTTCACCACCCAGCTGCTGGCCGCCTACCTGGTGCGGCCGGAGCAGGGCGTGGCGGGGGCCATCTACGGCGCCAACATGGCGGCCATGGGCACGGTCTTCGGAGGGATGTGGTGGTACGCGCTCCGGCGCGGCGGGCTGCTCGCCCGGCCCGTGACGCGCGCCGAGGCTCGGGCCTCGATCGCGCGGTTCGCCGTCGGGAACCCGCTCTACGCGCTGGCGATCGTGCTCGGCTTCCTGGACGTGCGGATCGGCATCGTCCTGTACGCGGCCGTGGCGGCCTATTACGCGGCCTTCGTGCGGCTCCCGCATGTCGAGCCGGAGCCTGCCTAGGACGACGGCACCGAGGCTGTCACAGGACGAGCCTCCGTCTCGTCCCAGGGGCATGGCACGAATTCCGCTCGACACGACGACGAGGAGCGTCCCGGCTCGGCTGGCGGCGCGGTTCAGCAGGCGCCGGCTCGGCCGGGTGGCGGACCCCATCGCCGCCTGGGCGCACCACACCGGCGTCATGCTCGCGCTCATCCGCCTCGAGAAGCACGTCGCGCGCCGCTGGCGGCGACTCGACCCCACGCTGCAGGCACTGGCCGTGATGGCGCCGGCGGCCCGCATCGGCTGCTCGTGGTGCATGGACTTCGGCTACTGGGAGTTCCACCACCGCGGCGTCGACCCCCGGAAGCTGGAAGACGTTCCGCGGTGGCGGTCCAGCGCCGTCTACACGGGCCTGGAACGGCTGGTGCTCGAGTACGCCGAGGCCATGACCGACACCCCTCCGACGGTCACGGACGAGCTCGTCGTCCGGCTCCGCCAGCATCTGGACGACCCCCGGGTCGTGGAGCTCACGTCCCTGGTGGCGCTGGAGAACATGCGCTCCCGGACGAATGCGGCCCTGGGCCTGACGAGCCAGGGGTTCAGGGCGGAGTGCCGGCTCGCGCCATGAGCCGCGCTGCGTCGGGAGCCTGCAGACCGACCAGCACTCCGGCCCGCTACCAGGGCGTGGACGTCAGGAGCACGTGGTCGAGGGTTGGACTGAGCGCGTGCCTGGCGGACGGAGCCGGATTGAAGTACGAGAACCGGAGTTCGGTCCGGCTGCTCAGCTCCGGGTGTCCGATCAGGGCCCGGCAGAGATCGAAGTCGTGCCCGCCGTTGCACGGCACCTTGCCGGACGTGCTCCTCCACGGGCCGACAGGGGACGCGGCGGTCCAGATCCGGAACCCGCCGCCGAGCGTCGTCTGCTCGATCAGAGCCAGGCCGTGACCCACCGACGCATAGTCGTCGACCGAGATGCCGAGCGGCGCGGCACCGGCGATCAGCGGCGCGGCCTTCGCCGGGTTGCTCGTCCAGCCGCCCGGGGAACGAGGATCGAAGAACTGGTACGAGCCGGCGTGCTGCCAGCTCGATGGCCTGGCGTCGGTGCGCGCGAGGAAGACCGCGCCACCCGCTGTGCATTGTCCACCCGACCCGGTGGTGCAGCGGAACGCGAAGAGATACAGCTTCCCCTTGCTGAAGATCGGTGACCCGAGGGCGAGCTGTGGCAGCAGCCCGTGGAAGGGCAGCCGCTCGTTGAACACGCGCGTCATCGACGGCCTGGCGTTGGTGGCCGGCCTGTACTCGGCCAGACCGAAGTGCTCGGTCTTGATGCCACCGCCGCCGACGCACACGTCGACGAAGCTGATCAGCAGCTTCGAGCCGTCCAGGGCGGCTGGTTCCCGCGCCACCCCGGTGATCCAGGTCGCCGAGAAGAACTTGCCGGGCACGCTGCAGGCCTTCCCATCGGGCAGCACCACGTGCATCGGGGCCGGCAGGAAATGCTCCGGCGCTCGCTTGCTGGGCAGGTGCCCGATCGCCGCCGGGGGCGTCGGCACCTCACTGAGGTCGGTCGGCGCCCTGCCCCTCGTGAACGGCCCCTCGGCGGCCGTCGACCCGGGGAGGAACAGTCCCTTCGGCCTGTCCACGTTGGGGTTGAGGGTGTCGCAGAAGAGCCAGATGCTCTGGCCGGGCCTGCCGGGCAGCTGCTGGCTGAAGCCGCAGTCACGCTGCACAGGTCCCACCACCCGCTCGTAGTTGGACTCGACCGGAGACCCCGGCGCGGTGTCCGCGAGGGCGCCTATCGGTACGGCGGAGGCCGCGACGGCAACGCCAAGAGCGACCAGCCGGCGAACGTGGTGTCCTCGGAGCACTGCGCGCTTCCCCAGCCTGCAACCCGAAGCGACCGCAAGGGCGCCGACGGCGCCGGCGACTCGCAAGAACGTACTGATCATGTCTCCCCCCTCATGCCTGGCGAGGGCCCGGCGTCAGGTGTCCAGGCCCGTTCGGTCGGAGATCCCCGCGCCGTATTCAAGCGGGCCGGGCCGCACCAGCGCCAGCGTCGAACTGAGCCCTCCCATAGCTTCAGCCGCCGCCCGGGCTGACCAGGCCTGTCTCGTAGGCCAGGACCACGGCCTGCACCCGGTCGCGCAGGCCCAGCTTCGAGAGCACCCGACCCACGTGCGTCTTGATCGTGGTCTCGCCGAGATGGAGGCGTTCCGCCAGCTCGGCGTTGCTGAGGCCGCGGGCGATCAGCGCCAGCACCTCCCGCTCGCGATCGGTGAGCGCGGAGAGGGACAGCTGCGCGGCCGCATCGGGTGGGCCGGCGAAGCGCTCGATCAATCGCCGGGTGACCGAGGGTGCCAGCAGCGCGTCGCCGCTGGCCACCATCCTGACCGAGGCGATCAGGTGCTCGGGCGACACGTCCTTGAGCAGGAAGCCGCTGGCGCCCGCCCTGAGCGCCGCGAACACGTACTCGTCCAGGTCGTACATCGTCAGGATGATGACCCGGCAGGCGGCTCCGTCCGCGGCCAGGATCCGCCGTGTCGCCTCCAGGCCGTCCAGCACCGGCATCCGCACGTCCATCAGCACGACGTCCGGCCGGTGCCGGCGCACTGCGGAGACCGCGTCCTCCCCGTCGGCCGCCTCGCCGACCACCCGGATGCCGGGATCGGCCTCGAGGATCATCCGGAACCCGGCGCGCACCAGCGCCTGGTCATCCGCGACGACCACGCGCAGCGGACCCGGCTGAGCGCTCATGCGGCCTCCAGGGGCAGGCGAACCCGCACCGCGAAGCCGCCGTCCGGCTGCGGCCCCGCCTGCAGATCGCCGCCGTACACGGTCACCCGTTCTCGCATGCCGATCAGGCCGTGGCCGCCAGCCGGCGCCAGCGCCGTCGCCCCGGCCGGCCGGCCCGCGTCCACCACCTCCAAGCGCAGCTCCGCCTCGCCGAAGTCGATCGCCACCCGGGTCGCCGAGCCTGCCGAGTGCTTCAGCGCGTTGGTCAGGGCCTCCTGGAGCACCCGGTACACGGTGAGGTCGAGGCCGGTGGGCAGCGGCCGGCGCCGTCCCCTGACCTGGAGCTCGACGGGCAGACCGGCCGAGCGCACTCTGGCCACCAGCGCGTCCAGCTGTTCCAGGCCCGGCTGGGGCGTCAGCTCCGCGTCCTCCTCACCTGCCGTGAGCAGCCCGAGCAGCCGGCGCAGCTCGTTCAGCGCCTCCCTGCCGGTCTGCTCCACGGCCCGCAGCGCCTCTTCCGCCTGCGGCCGCTGGCCGCCGACCATCCGCGCGGCACCGGCCTGGATCACCATGACGCCCACGCTGTGCGCGACGATGTCGTGCAGCTCCCTGGCGATCCGGGTGCGCTCGCCGGCTGCGGCCACCTGGGCGACGAGCCGCTGCTCGCGCGACAGCTGCTCGGCCCGCTCCTCCTGCAACCGGACCCTGGCCTGCTGGCCGCGGGTGGCGATCCCTCCGGCGACGGCAGTCAGGCCGCCCATGAGCTCCAGCAGCGCGGCCGGCAGCCGGATCTCGGTGCCGGGCAGGCCCACCTGGAGCGCGACGACGCCCGCCGCCAGCCAGGCGACCGCGATCCACGGCGTCAGCGCGTACACGCAGACCGAGTACAGGCCGAACAAGGCGGCGAACAGGACGGTGTAGGGCGGCACGGCGAACATCAGGAGCCCGCCCAGCTGTTGCAGGCCGAGCAGGACCAGCGGATGGCGCCGCCGGATCGCCAGGGGCAGCGTGAACAGCAGCACCGCGGGCACGTGGGCATGGAGCCCGGGGTTGTCGCGCCAGTACTGGACGACGCCGGGCACCGCGAGCCCCACCGCGAGCACCCCGTCGACCACCCACGGGCTGATCGTCCGGCCGCCCGTGAGGCGCGTCCTCCAGCGTCCGATGCGCGCCGTCCAGTACATGAGGCGCACTGTAGCGCCGGCCGGTGGGGCCGACGTCGTCCTCGAGGAGGACGTCCGGCGGTCGAAATCATCCCGGCCGCCTCGGCGCTGGTACCGGGGCAGGACGGCTACGGGACCCCTCGACCCATAGCGTCGACCCCGTTCCAACTCACGCCATGGAGAGAGGTTCCGACATGTTCGATCGCATCGCCGCCGTCAACGTCTTCAGCGGGCTGCCACGCCTGGCGCGGCTGCTCACGCCGCTCAGGGCCAGCTGGCTCTCCATCGCCGTCTGGCTTCTCGTCCTGCCGCTGGCCGGCATGCTCTCGGGCCGGCTGTACGGCATCCAGAACAACGACGCCACCCAGTACCTGCCCCGCACCGCCGAGTCGACGCAGGTCGTTGCCGCGCTGGCGAGGCAGTCGAGCCAGGCTCCCCTGGTCGCCACGGTCGTCTACGTCCGGCAGTCCGGCATCACGGCCGCCGACCGGGCCAAGGCAAGCGCGGATGCCGAGCGGTTCCGGCGCTATACGGGCGGCCGGCCCGTGACGCCCCCGATCCCGTCCCGCGATGGCCGGGCGCTGATGCTGAACGTGCCGCTGGCTCCGGCCATTGCCGCAGCCATCCCCACCGCCGTCGTCCCCACGGTCGCGGCCATGCGCGCAGCCGCCGGCGCCGGGAGCCCGGCGGGCCTCCAGACCAGCGTGACCGGTCCGGCCGGCTACGCGGCCGACTACGCCGGCGCCTTTGGCTCGCTGGACCAGCACCTCCTGCTGATGACGGTCGCGGTGGTCGCCGTCATCCTGCTCGTCACGTACCGCAGCCCGGTGCTCTGGCTGGTCCCTCTCGTGACCGCCGGCATCGGCTACACGGCCGCGGCCGCCATCGTGTACGAGCTCGCCACCCGGCTCGGGCTCGTCGTCAGCGGCGAGACCCTCGGCATCCTGCCCGTCCTGGTGTTCGGCGCCGGGACCGACTACGCCCTGCTGCTGATCGCGCGCTACCGGGAGGAGCTGCAGCGGCACGCCGACCGGGGCGCCGCGATGGTCGCCGCCCTGCGCCGGGCGGTGCCCGCCATGCTGGCGTCGGCGGCAACGGTCTCGATCTCGCTCCTGTGCCTGCTCGCAGCGGAGCTCAACCCCAACCGCGGTCTCGGGCCCGCCGGCGCGACCGGCATCGCCTGCACGTTCCTGGCCTCGGTGACGCTGCTGCCGGCCATCCTCATCGTCGCGGGTCGGCGCGTGTTCTGGCCGTTCGTGCCCCGGCCGGGCACCGCGGCGCCCGCCGCCGAGACGGTCTGGGGCCGCATCGGCCGCCGGCTCGCCTGGCGCCCGCGCCTGGCCTGGATGCCCGTCGCCGCGCTGCTGGCCGTGCTCGCGATCGGCCTGGGCCAGGCCCGGTTCGGTCTGAGCCAGACCCAGGGGTTCCGCACGCAGCCGGACTTCGTCGTCGGCCAGGCGCTGCTGAGCGCGCACTACCCGGGCAGCGCTTCCGACCCCGCCCTCGCGCTCACCCGTCCCGCGAGCGTGGCGGCGGTCAGCGCGGCCGCGGCACGCACGGCTGGAGTGGCCCAGGTGCTGCCGGCCTCGATCATTGGCGGCCGCGCGCTCGTGCCCGTGGTCCTGACGGGCGCTCCCGCCACCCCCGAGGCCGAGGCCGCGGTGCAGCGCCTGCGAGACGCCGTCCACCGGGTTCCCGGCGCCGGGGCCATGGTGGGCGGCGACACCGCCATGGACCTGGACACCCGCACGTCCTCGGCGCGGGACGAGCGCGTCGTGATCCCCCTCGTGCTCGGCGTGGTCCTCCTCATCCTGGTGCTGCTGCTGCGGTCGCTGGTCGCACCGCTGCTGCTGGTCGCCACCGTCGTCCTCTCCTATGCAGCCACGATGGGCGCCGGCACCGCGCTCTTCCAGCGCGTACTCGGGTTTGCGGGCACGGACTACTCGGTGCCCCTGCTGGCGTTCGTGTTCCTCGTCGCGCTGGGCGTCGACTACAACATCTTCCTGGTCACCCGCGTCCGGGAGGAGGTCGGCAGGCGGGGCCACCGCGAGGGCGTGCTGACCGGCCTGGGGGCGACCGGCGGCGTCATCACCAGCGCCGGCATCGTGCTGGCTGCGACCTTCTCGGTCCTGGCAGCCCTGCAGCTCGTGTTCCTGGTCGAGATCGGCATCCTGGTGAGCCTGGGCGTGCTGCTCGACACGTTCGTGGTGCGGTCGATCGTGGTGCCGGCCATCGCGCTGGACCTCGGCCCCCGGACGTGGTGGCCGGCCCGTCCGCCCCGGCCCTGAGGCTGGGCACGTGTCCGGCAGGGGGGAGCGACGGCTCCCCTGTCCCTCCCCCCTCGCGGGGGAGGTGGCCCGCCAGGGCCGGTGGGGGGGAGAAGTCGGCAGCAGGCCCCCGGCCGGCGCGACCGGGGGCCTGGAATCAAGGAAGGGTCCTGGGGGGAGGGCCGGCCACGGCGGAAGCGTGAACCGGCCCGACGAGAGGAACGGTGGGATTCCTTCTAGGGGACCCTACCCCCGCTCCGTCCAGTCTGACGGGCGTCTGCTATCTACCGATGACAGATGCATTGGACCTGTTTGGCATCCGGTTAAGTCCCGAGGAAGTGGAGTCAGCCGAGCGTGGCGCACTGGGCCGCCTTAGCCGGGTCGAGCGGGGCCGCGGGCAGCGTCGGCGGGGTGGCGAACGACGCGTGCGCGAAGTTGAAGAACTCCAGCATCGGGTCGGCCGCAGCGTCCCGTCGGGTCAGCGCCGGCAGGCCGAACCGGGTCTCGATGAACCGCAGGATGGACGTGTGGTCGTGCACCTGGTGGGACACGAAGCGCGGCCTGGCAAAGGGCGACACGACCACCGCGGGCACCCGGACCCCGTACCGGTCGAAGGTCGCCAGAGTGTCGCCCGGCTGAAGCCTGGGCGCGATGTCGTCCGGCGCCATCGCCGCGGGCGGCGGGACGTGGTCGAAGTAGCCGCCGTGCTCGTCGTACGTCAGGAACAGCGCCGAGGAGCCCCACTCGGGGCTCTTGAACAGCGCATCGATGACGCTGGCGGTGAACTGCTCGCCGACCTGGATGTTGGCCGGCGGGTGCTCGTCGCTCTCCACGTTGTTGCTGCCGCCGAATCGCGGGTCGACGAACGCGACCTGTGGCAGCCGGCCCGCGGCGGCATCGAGGTAGTACTGACTGACCGGCACCACGTGCCCGGCCGCGTGCAGCCGGACGTACTCGAAGAGGAAGCCGGCCGGGATGTCCGAGAAGTAGATCCGCCAGCTGACGTGGGCCTCGTCGAGCAGGTTGAAGATCGACCGGCCGGGGAGGCCCGCCGCCGGCAGGTCGTTCATGATGTGGCCGAAGGACGTGCCGGCGAGCAGGTACTCACGATTGGGAAAGGTCGGGCCGGGAACCGACGCGAAGTAGCGGTCGCCGATCGCAAACTGGCTGTAGAGCGCGTAGTAGAAGGGCAGGTCCTGGCTGTCGTAGAAGCCCATCGCCCGGCTGCCGGTCGGGTCTGCGGGCACGGCGTTGGCGGCCGTGAAGCCGTCCATGCGGTTCCCGTCCAGCTCCTGGTGCGTGCCGGTCCAGGAGTGGTTGAGGTCCGCCACCTCGCAGTTGGCCGTCTGGTGGAATGCGCGGATCGGCGGCGCGTCCTCGCTGGTCGGGTTCGGGTTCCGCGCTCCCCTGGGCTCGGGGGCCGAGTGGGGCTGCCCCTCGAAGTGGAGCTGTCCGAAGTAGGAGTCGAAGGATCGGTTCTCCTGCATAAGGACGACTACGTGGTCGATCGGGATGTGTCCCGTCTCATCGTCCGCACCGGCCGCTGCCGGGGCCGCCCCCGCGGCCAGGCCGATCGCCACCCCCGCGAGCACCGTGAGCCGGCGCAACGCCCGCATGGACACACCTCCTCCGTCCCTCAAGAACCACGACATGGCCTCCTGGCCTCCTGGATCCACCGTAGCCGGTCAGGTGGGGCTGCGGGCTAACGGCCGGTAAACGGAAAGGGGGTCACCTCGTCAGACGCGACGGCGCCGGGCCGATCTTCATCGCGACGTCGAGGGAGTCGAAGGGCGCCAGGACGCTGACGTTCACCGTGCGCACCGCCTCGGGGCTCTCGGCCTCGAACAGTGTCAGCAGGCACGCCCGACCGGGAAGAAAGGCCGAGCCGACGCAGCGGACCGGCTCGCCTCGTGAGGTGAGCCGGTCACAGGCAAAGACGAGCGCCTCCTGGAGCATGGCCAGGTCGGCCGCGCTCGCGTTCGGCATGCGGCGCTCGACGACGAACATCATCAGGCGGCCGCCTTCTGCTGGGCTCCATGGGAGCGGTGGCCCTGCGCGTAGTGGCGCCAGTGGAGGTGCATCCCCGCCCACATCAGCGTGCCCACCGTCCCCGGCTGCACCGCCGTGTGCGGGAGCAGACCCACATTGGTGACCATCGCGATTCCTCCTTGCCTCCCATCTGGCCGGTGACCGGCACTGAGGGCAGACTAGGGACGGGCCGGGACCGGGGAATCGTCAGAAGGTCGTATCCACCTGCGTATCTCTGGCGCCGATTGGCGAGTACGTACCGGCGGCCGCGCTGCGAGCGGGACCCTGGTGCTCCGCCCGGGTCCGACCTCCGCCGGCCGGTAGGCCGAATGCAGGTGATGGGCACCTGGTGACGCGCAGGCGCCGGCATGCCTGCCCGCGGTCAGACTGGAACGGCAAGCGCGCAGGCGCGGGTGCCCGAAAACCTCGGGAGGCGATGACCGTGGATGTCGAGATCACGCTCCGCGTGAACGGGACGGAGCACAGGCTGGCCGTGGACACCCGGACGACCGTGCTGGATGCCCTCCGCGAGCGTCTGGGGATCACGAGCGCCAAGAAGGGCTGCGACCACGGGCAGTGCGGCGCCTGCACCGTCCTGCTCGACGGGAGGCGCGCGAACAGCTGCCTCGCGCTCGCCGTGGCCCATCAGGGCGCGGAGATCGTCACGGCCGAAGGGCTCACCGGCGACGGGAGGCTGCACCCCCTGCAGAGCTCGTTCATCGAGCACGACGCCTTCCAGTGCGGCTACTGCACGCCTGGCCAGATCGTCTCCGCGGTCGGCATGCTGCGGGAGGCCGACGAGGGCTGGCCGAGCGCGGTGAGCGGCGCTGCGGACCGCGACGGCGTGGCGCTGGACCGGGAGGAGATCCGGGAGCGCATGAGCGGCAATCTCTGTCGCTGCGCGGCCTACGCGAACATCGTGTCGGCCATCGCCGAGGTGGCGCGCCGGTGAAGCCCTTCCGCTACGAGCACGCTGACGACGTGTCCGGGGCGATCGCCATGCTGGCGAGGGCCCCCCGCGGCGCCTTCCTCGCGGGCGGCACGAACCTCGTGGACCTCATGAAGCTGGAGGTGGCCACACCGGACGTGCTGGTCGACGTCAGGCACCTCACCTCCGACCGGATCGAGGAGCTGGCCGATGGCGGCCTGCGGATCGGCGCCGCGGTGCCCAACAGCGACCTAGCCGCCAACCGAGCGGTCCGGCGGCGCTACCCCGTGCTCTCCGAAGCGGTGCTCGCGGGCGCCTCGGGCCAGCTGCGCAATGTGGCGACCACGGCTGGGAACCTGCTCCAGCGCACCCGCTGTGTGTACTTCCAGGACGTGACCACCCCGTGCAACAAGCGCGAGCCCGGCTCGGGCTGCTCGGCCCGGGAGGGCTTCCACCGCGAGCTCGCGATCCTCGGCTGGTCGGAGCAGTGCATCGCGACGCATCCCTCGGACATGGCGGTCGCCATGGTCGCGCTCGACGCGGTCGTGCTCACGCAAGGCGCGAACGGGCCTCGGCGGATCCCGCTGACCGAGCTGCACCGGCTGCCTGGCCAGCAGCCGGAGCGCGACACCGTGCTCGAGCACGGTGAGCTGATCACGGCCGTGGACCTTCCGCCCCTGGCCTTCGCGACGAGATCGCGCTTCCGCAAGGTCCGTGACCGGGCCTCCTACGCGTTCGCCCTGGTCTCCGTGGCGGCCGCGCTCGACGTCGCCGACGGCGTCGTCCGCGACGTGCGCGTCGCGCTGGGCGGAGTGGCGCACAAGCCGTGGCGCGCGACGCGGGCCGAGGCGGCGCTGCGGGGCGCGCCGGCGACCGAGCGGAGCTTCGTCGACGCCGCCGCGGCCGAGCTCGCCGACGCGCGACCGCTGCCGGGCAACGCCTTCAAGGTTCCGGTCGCGCGCGGCGCCATCGTCCGCACGCTGCTCGATCTCCTGGAGGTGCAGCGGTGAGCGCCGTCGGCATCAAGCCCCGCGCGGTGGGCGCCGCCGTCAACCGCATCGACGGCCCGGCCAAGGTCACCGGCACCGCCCCGTACGCGTTCGAGCATCCGCTCCAGCACCCGGCGTACCTGCATCCCGTGCAGGCGACGATCGCCCGCGGGCGCGTAGCGGCCGTCGATACCGCCGCGGCCGCGGCGCTGGACGGCGTCCTGGTGGTGCTCACCCACCTCAACGCGCCCCGGCTGGCCTCCGACGAGGACAGGGAGCTGTGGGTGCTGCAGTCCGACGAGGTCGCCTTCCGCGGCCAGTTCGTCGGGGCCGTCGTAGCGGAGAGCGCGGAGACCGCCCGCCAGGCCGCGGGCGTGGTCCGGATCGATTACGACCAGCGGCCCCACGACACGGTGCTGCGCGCCGACCGTGCCGACCTCTACCGGCCGGAGAAGATCAATCCCTGGTGGGACACCGACACGTCCTCGGGGGACGTCGAGGCGGCGATGGCGGCCGCTGCGGTCACGCTCGACGAGACCTACCGCACGCCGATGGAGCACAACAACCCGATGGAGCCGCACACCACCGTGGCCGTCTGGGCTGACGGCAGGCTGACCCTGTACGACTCGACGCAGGGCGTTCACGCCACGCGGATGGCGCTGGCGCCCGTGTTCGGGCTGGACCCGGGGCAGGTCCGGGTCGTCTCCCCCCATGTGGGCGGCGGATTCGGGTCCAAGCTGTTCGCGCACGCCCACCAGGTCCTCGCCGGGCTGGCGGCCCAGATGGTCCCCGGCCGGCCGGTGAAGCTCGCCCTGACCCGCCACCAGATGTTCGCCCTGGTCGGCTATCGCACGCCGACCATCCAGCGCGTCCAGCTCGGCGCCGATGCCCGCGGCCGGCTGACCGCGATCGCGCACGACGTGGTCGAGCAGACCTCGAGGATCAAGGAGTTCGCCGAGCAGACGGCGGTCCCGTCGCGGATGATGTACGCGGCGCCCAACCGCCGCACCACCCACCGCCTGGCGGCCCTGGACGTGCCGGTGCCCACGTGGATGCGGGCGCCGGGAGAGTGTCCGGGCATGTTCGCCCTCGAATCGGCCATGGACGAGATGGCGATCGCGTGCGGGCTGGACCCGATCGAGTTCAGGGTCCGCAACGAGCCCGGGGTCGACCCCGAGACCGGTCTGCCCTATTCCAGCCGCAACCTGGTGGCCTGCCTGCGCGAGGGCGCGCGCCGGTTCGGATGGGAGCGGCGCGACCCGACGCCCCGGGCCCGGCACGACCGGGGCTGGCTGGTGGGTACCGGGGTGGCCGCCTCGACCTACCCGGTGTTCCGGCTACCCGGATCGACCGCGTCGATCCGGGTCGGCCCGGACCGGCGCTACGAGGTGCTGATCGGCGCCGCCGATATCGGCACGGGCACCTGGACCACGCTCACCCAGATCGCCGCGGACGCGCTCGAGGTCCCCATGGAGGACATCGACCTGCGGATCGGGGACTCGGCGCTGCCCCCGGCGGCGGTGGCCGGCGGCTCGACCGGGATCACGAGCTGGGGCTCGACGATCGTCGAAGCGGCACGCATGCTGCGCGCCCGCCTGGAGTCCGAACACGCCGGAGTGGTGCCGCCAGGCGGGCTCGAGGTCACCGCCGAGATGCCCGACAACCCCTATGCCGGACAGTTCGCGATGCACAGCTTCGGCGCCCAGTTCGCCGAGGTGCGGGTGCACGAGCACACCGGCGAGGTGCGCGTGCCGCGGCTGCTGGGGGTCTTCGCTGCGGGCCAGGTCATCAACCCGAAGACCGCCCGCTCGCAGCTGCTCGGGGGCATGTCCATGGGCCTGTCGATGGCGCTGCACGAGGAGAGCGTGCTCGACCCGCGATTCGGGCACGTGGTGAACCACGACTTCGCCGAGTACCACATCGCCACCAATGCGGATATCGGCTCGATAGAGGTGGCCTGGGTGGAGGAGGAGGACCCGTACGTCAACCCGATGGGGTCCAAGGGGCTCGGTGAGCTGGGCATCGTCGGCACCGCGGCGGCGATCGCCAACGCCGTCCACCACGCCACCGGCATCCGCGTGCGGGACCTGCCGCTCACCGTCGACAAAATCGTCCGCTGAGCAAGCCGCCCCTGATCGAGATCAGGCCGGGCTGGTGGCCTGGACCACGGCTCCGTACTGGCCCATCAGGTCGGCGATCACGTCCACGGAGCCCTGCTGGTTGAACACCTCGAAGCTCCCCTTTCCCAGCCCCACCACCACCATGTTGGGGACCGTCTGCCCAGCGGCTGGGTTCAGGTCCGACGTCCGGGGCTGCGGCTGGCCGGCCGGCCATGCCGTCAGGAACGTCGCGCTGGTCGCGTCCGTCGCGGTCAGGTTGATCACCACGCCAGTCAGGTCGCTCGGGCCGGTCGGCGTGAGCGTGAAGGTCGCTCCGCCCTGCAGCGGACCGGAGCCTCCCGGGATCCGGGAGTCGAGGATCCGCGTCGGGACCACGGCCGCGAAGCCGCTGCCCCCCGCGCTGCTGCTCGCGTCCGTGAACCACCCGTTCACGTCCACCACCACGTCCGTGCTCCCCGAGTGGTTGAACACACTGACCTGGCCGCCGGCGCCCACCTCCACGATCACGCGGTTGGGCACGGTCTCCCCCGGCACCCAGTTCAGGTTCGAAGCCGTGGGCCGTGCCGTCCCCGCCGGGAACACCGTCAGGAAGCTCGCGTCGCTCGTGTCGGTCACCGTCACGTTCAGCACCACCGCCGACACCCCCGTCGCCGGCACGCCTCCCGCGCCCGTCACCTGCAGGTTGAGCGTGGCGCCCGGTCCGAGCGGGCCCACGATCCCCCCGGGCCCGGTCCTGGTGTCCAGCAGCCGGGCCGGCTGCAGCCCGTTGAACATCCCGCTCAGCCCGCTCGAGTTCGTGGCGTCTCCGACCCATCCCTCCACGTCCACGACCACGTCCGTGCTCCCCGAGTGGTTGAACAGGCTCACCTGCCCGCCCGCCCCCAGCGCCACCTCCACCAGGTTCGGCACGGTCTCGCCGGCGACCCAGTTCAGGCTCGACGCCGTCGGCAGCGCCGTCCCGGTCGGGAACACCGTCAGGAAGCTTGCCGCTGTCGTGTCGGTCACGGTCACGTTCAGCACCACGGCCGACACGCCCGCGCCGTTGACCAGGGCCGGCACGCCACCCTGCCCGGTCACCGGCAGCGGAAGCGTCTGACCCGGTCCCAGCGGGCCCCCACCGCTCCGAGTGTCCAGCACCCTGGCCGGTATCAGTGCGTGGTACGTCCCTCCCGGCTGGACGTTCAGGAACGGCGTGCGCGCGGAATCAGTGCCTTCGCCGAACCTGTTGAACGCGGACACGGCGTAGCCGTGCCCGACGCTGGCCGAGAGCCCGGTGAGCACCACCGAGGTCTGCGTGGGCGGGACCGTTGTGGTCAGGCCCCCAAGCTCCTTGACGTTGTAGCCCGCGATGGCGCTCGTTCCGCCGTACAGCGGCGGGGTCCAGGTCACCACGGTGCTCCCGATGCCAGCACGGGCCGTCAGGT
>Ga0126378_10001789_pt1 | contig 15853 bp, 18 predicted proteins | sample PanSoiMetPlot_23_FD_92587 | JGI IMG/M metagenome (GOLD analysis project Ga0126378, IMG submission 92587) | Tropical forest soil microbial communities from Panama - MetaG Plot_23 | ecosystem: Environmental > Terrestrial > Soil > Tropical forest > Bulk soil | place: Panama | collected 2016-02-17 | reverse complement strand
GCAGCAAAACGGCTCGGGCACTCGCCTGAAGCTGCCGATCGCCAGATCGACCCGGCCCGCGAGCAGCGCTTCGCTCACCCCCATATTGCTCGGCCGGATCCTGAGTTCGGCATTGGGAGCCAGAGCCCGTACCCGAGCAATGAAAGCCGGCATCAGCACGGTACCGACATATTCGCCGCAAGCGATCGTGAAACGCCGCTCGGTCTGTTCGGGCACAAATTCTGTAGGCCCGAGCGCCAATTGCAACTGCAGGAGCCCCTCCCGCAGCCGCGGCGCGATTTCGGAGGCGCGCGGGGTCGGCCGCATGCCGTCGGCCACACGCACGAACAGCTCATCCTGGAGCACATAGCGCAAGCGGTTGAGCGCGTGACTGATTGCCGACTGGCTGAGCCCAAGCCGCTCACCGGCGCGCGTGACGCTGCGCTCCTCGACCAAGGTGTCGAAGACCCGCAGGAGGTTCAGATCGAGGGACAGAAAATGCAAGTTATGCATGTGTGCGATGCACAATTATCATTTGTCTGCAATATGGAATTCTTCCATCCTGCGTAGAAGGCTTATTCAACGACTGGAGTGTCCGGGATGTCGAGCGTGTTCAAATCGACCGTACTGGGTTTAGGATTGTTGACGGCTGCCGCGGCAGCCGCGCAGGCCCAGCCCGTCTCCTCCTTACCGCCGACCAGCCCGCCGACGGCGCCATCGGCTGTGACGCCCCCGGCTTCATCTGCCAAGATCTTGCCCAACCCCGGTGGCGGCTCGACTTGGCAAGAGGAACATTACCAGCCCTCGGCTGGCTATGGCGCCGACGCGACGCAGCATCCTTATTCGACCTCGATCGGCCCCAAGCCGGGATCGCACTCGTCGGGCGGTGAAGAAAACTACAAGTCGACAGACGCGGACAATGATCCGGCACGCCATCCCTATACGGCCAATATGGGTCCCCGGCCTCACTGAAAGTCCCATCGTACGTCTGAGCGTCCGAAACCCGCCGGCAAGGCCGGCGGGTTTCTTCGTGTCGGCACTTCCCGACGGCGGCGCCTCCAGCCAATCAAAGTCTGGCCCGCCGGTCCAGTGCTTGATACGGTGTCTCAAGCGGACATAGGACAGGCGATACGCTCGAGCGGTTAGCTACGGGCGAAGCGCGGTCCGGCCGTCTATCAGGATCAAGGAGACGGCGCTGGAGACGCAATTCTACGACCGCCTCGAAGCGCGCGAGCCGGCCGAGCGCGAGGCCGCTTTTATGGCGGCGCTGCCGCAAATCATTGCCGCCGCGAAGGCGCAGTCACCGGCTTACCGCGATTTGCTCGCGGCAGTGGATCCGGAGGACATCGTCGATCGACGGACATTGGCCGAGCTCCCGCTGACCCGCAAATCCGCGCTGATCGAGCTGCAGCGGCAGAACCCGCCGTTTGGCGGATTCGTCGCCGCGCCGATGTCGGCGCTCCGCCGCGTCTTTGCATCGCCCGGTCCGATTTACGAGCCAGAGGGCCGACGGCCGGACTACTGGCGCTTCGCGCGGGCTCTTTTTGCCGCCGGGTTTCGCGCCGGCGATCTCGTGCACAACACGTTCTCATACCATCTGACCCCGGCCGGCGCGATGGTCGAGAGCGGCGCCGACGCGCTTGGTTGCCCGGTCATCCCAGCCGGCACCGGCCAGACGGAGCAGCAATTGCGCACGATCGCCGATCTGCGCCCGGTCGGCTATGTCGGGACACCGTCTTTTCTCAAAGTCCTGCTCGACCGGGCGGCAAATGAAGGCAGTGACGTTTCCTCGATAAAGAAGGCGCTAGTCGGGGCAGAGGCCCTGCCGTCCGCGCTGCGCGCCGAATTCCGTGACCGGGGGCTCGGCGTGCTCCAATGCTATGGCACCGCCGATATCGGCATCATCGCTTACGAGAGCACGACCTCGCAGGGCGAGGTTTGCGAAGGCATGGTGATCGACGAAGGGATCATTCTCGAGCTGGTCATGCCCGGCACCGGGGAGCCGGTGGCTCCCGGCGACGTGGGTGAAGTCGTCGTAACGACATTGACGCCGGAATATCCGCTGATCCGTTTTGCCACCGGCGATCTGTCCGCGATGTTGCCGGGCCCGAGCCCGTGCGGCCGGACCAATCATCGGATAAGGGGATGGCTCGGCCGCGCCGATCAAGCCGCCAAAGTGCGTGGCATGTTCGTGCACCCCGAGCAGGTCGCGGAGGTTTTACGGCGCCACAAGTCGATTATCCGCGCCCGCCTCGTGGTGGAACGGCCACACAGCACCGACGAGATGACGTTGTTGGCCGAACTCGGCGAACCGGCGGAGGATTTGGGGCTTATCGCCGAATCCTTGCAGGCGGTCACCAAGTTGCGTGGCGTCGTCAGCCGTATGCCGGAAGGCAGCCTGCCCGGCGACGGCAAGCTCATCGACGATCGGCGGCAATTGAGTTGAAATTCACCGAAAGGTCACAAATTTTTCAAACCGGGGTCTCAATCGACTCCCCATATAGCATGTGTAAGGTTGATCCTTACAGGTTTGTCCCCCAAACCTCGTACTCGGTCGAGCAATTCGACCGTGGCCGCGCGGCTCCGGTTTTCCCCCACCGGAGCCGCTTTTTTCTCTGCCGCGCGCATTGACCGAACCCGCCCCCGATCTGGTCGCCGAGGCTCTCGCCTGCCGGCGCGGCGAGCGCCTGGTTTTTGCCGGGCTCTCGTTTCGCCTCTCGGCAGGCGGCGCTCTCCTGCTCACCGGAACCAACGGCAGCGGCAAGACCAGCTTGTTGCGGGTACTCGCGACACTTATCAGACCGGCCGAGGGTCGCCTCATTTGGGGTGCCAGGCCGGTCGAGGCCGAGGGCGCCGTCTACCGCGCGCAGCTCGATTTTGTCGGCCATCAGGACGGCGTAAAACCCGGCCTGACGCCGCGCGAGGTTTTGGCGTTCTGGGTGGCACTCCGCGGCATCGAGAGGAGCCGGGTGCCGCGCCTCGTCGAAGCTGCGCTGGCCGCATTTGCCCTTGATGGCGTTGCCGACTGGCCGTGCCGCTGGCTGTCCGCGGGCCAGCGTAGAAGGATCGCGCTCGCCCGTCTCGTCGCGGCACCGGCGTCGATGTGGCTCCTCGACGAACCCACGAGCGCGCTCGACCACGAAAATCAATCCCGGCTCGAGCGTGCGATCGCCGAACATCGCGCCTCCGGAGGACGTGTCGTCGTCGCCAGCCACTCCCCGATTGACCTGGGCGTCGTCGCCGCCACCCTCACCCTCGATGCATTTGCGCTGCCCCCGGATTATGCAATCGCCGGCTGAGAATGGCGGCGTTTCTCGGCCTGTTTCGGCGCGATCTAAGCCTCGCCTTGCGCCAGGGCGGCGACACCGGACTTGTCCTCGGGTTCTTCGTTCTCGCGGTCATCCTGTTCCCGTTTGGGGTCGGTCCCGAGCCGGAGGTCCTGCAGCGCATTGGTGCCGGCATCATCTGGGTGGCGGCGCTGCTCGCGGCTTTGCTGTCGCTCGACCGGCTGTTCGAGGCGGATTATCGGGACGGAGAACTCGATCTGCTGACGCTTTCGAACCTTCCTCTCGAGCTTGCAGTACTCGCCAAATGCGCCGCGCACTGGGTGGCGACGGGCCTGCCCCTGGCTTTGACAAGCCCGTTTCTCGCGCTGCTGGTCGATCTCGATCCGGGCGCGATCGCGATTCTGTTCGTGAGCCTGTTGGTGGGCACCCCCGCGCTGAGCCTGATCGGCAGCGTCGCCGCGGCGCTGAGCCTTGGCGCGCGGCGTCAAGGCGTCGTCCTGTCTCTTCTCGTCCTGCCTCTCTACATTCCTCCGCTGATCTTTGGCGCGGGGGCGGTAGAGGCGAGCGCGGTCGACGGCGGCGCGCGCGCCTATCTGCTGATCCTCTGCGCGATCAGCTTGGCAGCTCTGGCGTTCTGTCCTTGGGCGAGCGCCGCGGCCCTGCGCCAGGCGTTGGAGTGAACGCGTCATCATCGACGCTGACTTGACACGCGATCCGCGTTACATCTATGCAGCGATGATTAATTGGCTCGCCAACCCCGCGCGTTTCATGCGGCTGAGCGCAAGCGCCATGCCATGGTGCGGTTGGACGGCCGTAATCGCCCTTACGATCGGCCTTTTCTGGTCCCTCGTCGCAGCGCCGCCGGATTATCAGCAGGGCGACACCGTCCGGATCATGTATGTGCATGTTCCGGCTGCCTGGATGGCGCTCAGTGTGTACCTGTTCGTCGCGGCGGCGAGCGCGGTGGCGCTCGTCTGGCGGCATCCCCTCGCCGATGTCGCGGCCCGCGCGGCCGCTCCGATCGGCGCCGCGTTCACCTTTATCTGCCTCGCCACCGGCTCGCTGTGGGGGCGCCCGATGTGGGGCGCCTGGTGGGTGTGGGACGCCCGGTTGACTTCAGTGCTGATCCTGTTCTTTCTGTACCTCGGCTATATAGCCTTGGTGAACGCCTTCGACGATCCGTCGCGGGGCGGTAGGGCGGGCGCGGTGCTGGCGCTGGTCGGGATCGTCAACTTACCTATTATCAAGTTTTCCGTCGATTGGTGGAACACGCTGCATCAGCCGGCGAGCGTGTTGCGGGTGGGCGGACCCACAATCGCGATCTCGATGCTGGTTCCGCTTCTGATCATGGCCCTCGGTTTCGGCCTCTTCTTCCTGACGCTGCTGATGCTGCGGATGAGGACTGCATTGAACGAGCGCAAGGCAGCTGTTCTGCGACTGAATGCCGGCGCTGCGCGGGGTCCGCGCCCGGAACGGGCGCGGACCGTCTCGGCCCACACCGCAATACCATGATGCGCGATATCGGCACTTTTCTGGCGATGGGCGGCTATGCCGGCTTCGTGTGGACCGCCTATGGCATAGGATTCGCAGTTCTGGGCGGTCTGGCCGCATTCTCGTGGCGGCGCTACCGCGACAGTATCGTCGCCTTGGAGCGGTTGCAGCACCAGCTCACCGGCAAGCGATGACCCGCAAACAGCAGAGACTGGGGATGCTCGCTCTCGGCCTGGCGGCGCTCGGCGCGGCGACGGCCTTAGTGCTGAGCGCGTTCAACGACAATCTCGTATTCTTCTACAGCCCGAGCGAGCTGAAGGCCAAAGCGGTCGCGGCGGATCGACGGGTTCGGATCGGCGGCTTAGTGGAGGCGCACAGTCTCAGCCGAAGCGCCGACGGTCGCAGCGTCTGGTTTCGCATAACCGATGGCGAACACGACATCGGGGTCGTCTATCAAGGCTTGCTGCCGGATCTCTTCCGCGAAGGACAAGGCGCTGTCGCAGAGGGAAAGCTGCGCTCCGATGGCGTCTTCACCGCATCGAGCGTCCTCGCCAAGCACGACGAGAACTACATGCCGCGCGAGGTCGTCGACGCATTGAAGAAAAGCGGGCATTGGCAGGAGGGCGGTGCGGCGGCGGCCGGAATGGCTCAGAAGAAATGATCCATGGCACGCAAGCTTTTGTTCCTGTTGCCGGTTGTGCTGTTCGCCGTCCTGGTGGTCGCGTTTGCGGTGGGTCTGAGGCATGATCCGCATCTGCTGCCGTCGGCGCTGATCGACCGCCCGGCACCCGACTTCGCCTTGCCTGGTCTTTACGAGAACGCTGGCGGTCTGACCCGCAAGGACCTCGACGGTAGCGTCACGCTCGTCAATTTCTTCGCGTCCTGGTGCGCACCCTGCCGCGAAGAGCAGCCTGAGCTGATCGCGCTCGGCCGCCTTCCCGGGGTCACCCTGGACGGCATAGCCTATAAAGACAAGCCCGAAGAGGCGCGCCGTTTTCTGGAGCGGCTCGGCGACCCTTACAAACGCATCGGCGTCGACCGAAACGGCACGACGGCAATCAACTTCGGGGTCTACGGTGTGCCGGAAACCTATGTCGTGGACGACACCGGCCGCATCCGTTACCGCCACGTCGGTCCACTGACGCGTGAGGATGTCAAACGCGAAATCTTGCCGCGTATTCAGCAACTAAGGGACGGTTCCGGGCACCCCGAATAATTCTAGCTACCGCGATCAAGGTTCGGGCTCGCGGTCTTCACTGGAGACCGTGGCGAGAAACCCGGGAAGGTCCTGCCAACCATAGGCGATGGCCTCGACCGCTGCGCCGCCGACAGCAAGCGGCTTTCGGCTGATCTGATGCGCGCCGAGCCGCTCATAAAAGAACCGGGAAGGGTTATCGCGCAGCACCCACAGCATCGCCGACCGCCGTCCTGTCACAACGAGCCGCTGAAACAACCCGATCAACAGCCGTCGCCCGATCCCCTGGTTTTGCCAATCCGGAGCAACGTACAAGGTGAACACCTCGCCGGCGTAAGCGCGGTCCCCGCGATTGGGTCCGCAGCTGCCGAAGCCCAGAATGGCGCCGGTTGAGTCCGCTGCAACGCGCACGTCGCGCGGCTCCCGCAAGATCACGCTGCGCCATCCGGCTTCCCGGCGCCGTTCCGACAACCCGACGAGATAGACGGTGGAGAGCACCCCGGCGTAAGTCGTGCGCCAGGTCTCGACGTCCAGTCGGGCGATGCCGCGCGCGTCCCCCGGGCGCGCCGGTCGGATCATGATCTCGCTCATGACTGCATTCTGCCCGGTTTCGGGTGCCGAGGGGAGAGCCATGAGAGCGAGCGAAGTCAGGGGCGCGGTCGATGCTTGTCCGCCACCGCGTTGCGTTGCCGCGTGGCGTCGCAATGCCGGCCTCGTTATGGTGCTGGCATGAGACGATACCGGGCAATTCGGTTCAGTTTGGTACTGGGCTTGCTGCTGTCGATTTCTGCCACGGGTCACGCCCAGAGTTCCAGAAAACCGAGTGGTGCTGCGGCCTCTCCTGCCGGGACTCCTTCCGAACGGCTTGGTGCCGCCGACGGGTGGACGGCTTATGCGTTTAGCAAGAAATCCGGGAAGGTGTGCTATCTCGCCGGCGAGCCGAAAAAGAGCGAGCCGGCCACCGCAAAACGCAGGCGTCCGCTGGCGATGGTGACGCATCGCCCCGCTGAAAAGGTCGCAAACGTCGTCAGTTTTGCCGAAGGCTATCCGCTCAAGGAAGGCAGCGATGTTGCGCTTGAGATCGGCAGCGCGAAATTCGATCTTTTCACCAAGGGCGACAGCGCCTGGGCCCGCACGGCCGAACTCGACAAGGAAATCGTCGAGACTATGGCCAAAGGAAAACAGGCGATAGTCAAGGGTATGCCCCGGAAAGGACCGGCCACGACAGACACCTATTCGCTCGCTGGCTTCGCCCAAGCCCTCGGGATGATCGACAAGGCTTGCGAAATAAAGCGCTGAGCCGCGCGAGCCCCCATATCATAGACCAGCAATGCCGCCCGAAAGAACTTCGCCCGAACCGTCGCGCCGCAACCTCCTCGGGTTGGGACGCGAGGCGCTCGCCCGCGAGATGGCGGAATTTGGCGCCGAACCGTTCCGCGCGCGTCAACTCTGGCACTGGATCTATCATCGGGGTGCGCCCGATTTCGCGGCGATGACTTCTTTGTCGAAGCCGTTTCGTGAAAAGCTATCCGAGCGCTACATGCTGAAGCGGCCAGCCATCTCGCAGGAGCTCTGCTCGGTCGACGGGAGCCGCAAATGGCTGTTGCGCTTCCCAGACGGTGAGGAGGTCGAGACCGTTCACATCCCCGAGGATGATCGCGGCACCTTGTGCGTCTCGTCGCAAGTCGGGTGCACCTTGACCTGCTCCTTCTGCCACACCGGGACCCAGCGGCTGGTGCGAAATCTGGCATCGGAAGAGATCGTCGGACAAGTCATGATCGCCCGCGATGCGCTTGGGGAATGGCCGTCGCCTCGGGACGACCGGCAAATCACCAACATCGTCCTGATGGGAATGGGCGAGCCGCTCTTCAACTACGAAAATGTCGCTGCGGCATTGAAGGTCGTCATGGACTCGGAAGGTCTGTCGATCTCGCGACGCAAGATCACATTGTCGACCTCCGGGGTGGTTCCGATGATTCGCCGGTGCGGCGCCGAGCTTGCGGTCAACCTCGCCGTCTCGCTGCATGCGGTGCGCGACGACATTCGCGACCGTCTGGTGCCGCTTAACCGCAAATATCCTATCGCCGAGCTGCTCGACGCGTGCCGGAGTTACCCAGGCGCGAGCAACGCCCGCCGCATCACCTTCGAGTACGTGATGCTGAACGGCATAAACGACGCCCCGAGCGATGCGCGCGAGCTGGTGCGGTTGTTGGCCGGCATTCCCGCCAAGGTCAATCTGATCCCCTTCAATCCCTGGCCTGGCGCGCCCTACGAGTGCTCTCCGGAGAGCGTCATCAAAGCGTTTTCCGACATTGTCTTTGCCGCCGGCTATTCGGCGCCGGTGCGCACGCCGCGCGGGCGCGACATCCTCGCCGCCTGCGGTCAGCTGAAGTCGGCGAGCGTCAGGGTGCGCCGGAGCGAACTGCCGTCGCTGCCCCCCGCCTGATCTCCGCCGTTTCCAATTCTCGGCTCCCTCGCGTGCTGTATGCGCTTCTCGGATCCGCGCTCGCCGCCTATGGGGTGTTCGTCACCGGTCTTTACGTTTTTCAACGCCAGCTGCTCTATTTTCCCGATCGACTGCGCCCCGAGCTCGGCGATCTTGCTGCGCTGGGCGTTCGCGAAGTCACATTGAAAACCGCCGACGGGCTCTCCCTCCTGTCTTGGTACCTGCCGTCAAGGGATGGCCGCTCCGTGATCGCGTATTTTCACGGCAACGGAGGTCATATCGGGTACCGCGCCGAACGCTTGCGATTATTTGCCCACGCCGGGTATGGGGTGCTGATGGTCGAATATCGAGGCTATGGCGGTAACGCGGGGGCACCGACCGAACCCGGCTTGCTCACCGACGGCGTTGCGGCGCTTGACTTCCTCGCTGACGAGGGCATCACGGCGAACCGGCTCGTGCTGTACGGGGAATCTCTCGGATCGGGGATTGCCGTGCCCTTGGCGGCGCAGCGAACGGTTGCCGGGCTGATTCTCGAAGCGTCGTTCACCAGCGTCGCTGAAGTCGCCCAGTATCACTATTCCTTTATCCCAGCCGCGGCACTGGTGCGCGACCGCTTCGACTCGCTGACGAGGATTGGCCAAGTTAAGTCCCCGATCCTCGTTCTCCATGGCGAGCGCGATCGGGTAGTACCGCTGCGGTTTGGCCGCGGGCTGTTCGATGCGGCACCGGAACCGAAGGAGTTTTGGATCGCCCCACAGGCCGGTCACGAAAACCTCGTCCGGTACGGCGCATTCGGGGCGGTGCTGGACTTTCTGCAGCGCCGCGTTGGCTGAGTTGATGAGGCGCAAAAGAGGGCCTCAGGAGCCGGCCCTGTGGACGGTTTAGGGGATACAGTCGCTATCCTGGGGGTAAGCCTGTGGGCAACGATTCTGGCGCTTGCGCCGGAAATTTCCGGCGATAATCTGCCTCTCGTGGTCGACACGGTGGACTCGAGACCGTGGCCGATGGGTCGGCGGGCCAATTCAGGGGGAAAATCGGAGCCCTCAGACCACATTCAGGGGCGGTCCATCCGGACCGCCCCTTTCGACTTGCGGCAAGCTTCAGGCTCGGATCTCCTGGCGCTGAAAGACGACGTAGGCGATCGCGAAGATCACGATCATTCCGGCGATGAGCCCGGTTATTTGCGGCCATACCAGAACGAAACTCTGCGCGGCGGGCAAGGGGGCGCCAAGTAACGCCCCCTGAACCTGGCTGTAGAGCACCGGGCCGAGGGCGCGGGTCGCCGGTTGCAGCAATGCCAACGCGATCTCGGCGTAGAGCGTATTCGGGGAGATCCGATCCAGCACCTGCGAGGTATGAAGATAGGCAAGGTTCGGGCCGAAAATCCCTTCCGGCGGACCCGAAATCAACGTCGCCACGAGCGGGGTCACCACCGACCAGAACAGCGAGAATAAGAGCCAGACGCCGAGGGCGGCGAGCGCCGCTGTGGCCGGCGCACGGAACACCACCGAAAACAGAAAGGCCACCGCCAGCCAGACCCCGCCATAGGCGATCGTCGCGATCAGGAACCCCAGCATGCGCACCATTTCTTCGGTGTTGGGCGCCAAGCCGAGGAGCAGCAGGCCGAGACCGATCGTCAGCAGCCACAGCGAGAACAGGCCGATCGCCAGCGCTACCAGCCCGGCGAGAAATTTCCCGAGCAGCAAGGCGTCGCGGTAAATCGGCTGCGCCAGCACCCGGCTCAAGGTTCGCCGGCTGAACTCGCCATTGATCGCATCGAAGCCAATCGCGATCGCGACCAGCGGGATCAGGAACCCCAACAACGCGATGAATGACGGCAGCGGATCCTGCGCCATTGTAAGCAGACGCAGGAACAGGAACGGGCTCTCGCCGATATTGGCTCGGATCGACAGGATCGCGGCATAGGCGGCGGCGATCGCCGTTAGAAAGACCAGCGCTTCGAGGACCCACATCCGGGCGCCCGAAAGGTAATCTGCTGCCTCTTTGGCGAGGACGACTCCCACCCCGGTAAAGGGGGAGCCTCTACGCCGCATGGCGAATCTCGTCGAAATAACGGGTGTAGACCTCGTTGAGGCTCGGCTCGGCGAAGCGAATGCCGAGCAGGTCGGAGGACGGGGCGAGGCGCCGCGCAATCTCGGCGCGCAGATCGCGCTCGCAATCGACCCGGTAGAGCTCCGGGCCTAAACCCTGCACCCGAACTACACCCGGTATAGTTGCAAGCTGATTGCCGGCTGCGACGCCGCGAACCTCGACATCGATCACATAACCGCCGCCGAGCACGCGATGGGCCAGCTCCGTGACGCTGCCCCACAGAGCAATGCGCCCGCGATTGAACAAAGCGACCCGGTCGCACACGCTCTGTACCTGATCGAGATGGTGTGAAGAGAGCAGAACCGCGGTGCCATCGGCCTTCAGTCCCCGGATCATGCCGAGAAATTCTTGTGTCGAATGCGGGTCGAGGGTCGCCGTCGGTTCGTCGAGTATGGCAATGCTCGGGCGCTTCATCAGCACTTCGGCGAGACCGAGGCGCTGGCGCATTCCACGCGAAAAGGTGGACACCCGGTCTCGCCCGGCTTCGGGCAACCCGACCCGCGCCATGGCCTCGGAAAACCTCTGGTCGATCTCCTGCCGCGACAATCCGGCCAGCCTCCCGGTGTAGGCGAGGTTGTCGCGGGCAGACAGTCCGTCGTAAAAGCCGACCGAATCGGGCAGGTAGCCGACCCGGCGCTTCACCTCGAGCGGGTCGCGCAGCGGGTCGAAGCCGGCCACTTCCGCGCGCCCCTCGGTCGGCTCAGTGAGCCCCAGCAGCATCAGGATCGTCGTCGTCTTGCCCGAGCCGTTGGGTCCGAGAATGCCGACGATCTCTCCGGCGCGGACATCGAGATCGATGTGGTCGACCGCGATCGTCGCGCCGTAACGCTTGGTCAGCTCCTGGGCCTTGATGACGACTTCTTCGGGCATCTCCGCCCTCACCCACCAAGCCCTGCGGACCCGGTTCCCCCTCTCCCGCACTGCGGGAGCTGGGCTGCAATCCTACTCCCTCGCCTGTAGGCGACGGTTGTAGAGATTGACCCCAATTCTCGTCTCGGCCGGGCTCGGCCCGGCCATCCACGCCTTCCTGCGAGGCCGGCAGGACGTGGATGCCCGGAACAAGGCTTGTCCTCGGGCCGCGCGCAACGCGGACCCGTGGGCCGGGTAAGACGACTGGAGATTGCACTATTACACCACGAAGCTGCCCATTTTGTGGTGCCGAACCTTTTCTCGGACAGCCCCTGCGCAAGAGGGCGAGGGTCAGAATGGGGGCTTGGTGGATGAGGATGCGTGCGCATCTTGCTCAACGCCGGCCGAAGCGCGCTACAGCGAAAACGACAACCAACAACGAGAGCGCGATGATCGCGATCCCGACCGCGCCCCACAAGGTCGAGGTAAGCACTGTGATGCGGAAATTCGCCGATTCCGACTGGCCGCCGTTTGCATTGGCGCGGATCGTCGTCTGGTAGTCGCCGGCAATAGCGCGCGGGGAAGGCGTCAGGCTGACTTTGATCGGCTGCGATTTTCCCGCGGCCAGCTCGGGCAGCTGCTTGGGATCGAAGCTGGTTTTCCAGCCTTCCGGCGCCGTCGCGCTGAACTCGATGTCGCGCGCCGCTTCGCTGCCGTCGTTACGGACGACGACGGTCAATTGGCCGTCCTGCCCGGCATAAGCCTCGCCACTCAGACGCCCGCCTTCGCCGGCCAAGGCCAATCGGGCCTGGCCGAGGATCGTGATCGCGAGATCGAGATCGGCGGAAGCCGCCTCGCTCTTGGCATGCAATGCGAGCTTGTAATCGCCGGCGGGCGTGTCGCGCGGCAAAGCCACCGAGGCTTCGATGTCCTTCGATTTGCCGGCCTCGATTGGAATGCTGGTCAGCTGCTGGCTGCCATAGGCTTCGGTAAAGGTGACCTGGAAATTCTTCGGCGCATCGGCGCTCAAGTTGATCGTCGCGTCGCGTCCGCTGTCATTCGCGACGGTCACGCGAAACTTGAACGACGTTGTAGCGGTGCCGCGCAGCGACGGGAAATTGGTCGTCAGCTTCAGCTTGGCGGGTAGCTCCTGCCCTACGGTGACAGTGATCGGCAGTTTGAGGTCGCTTCCTTCGCCCCTGGCCGCGACCAGAAACCGGTATTCGCCGGGACCGGTACCGGTTGGCGGTTCCAGCCGCAGTTGCAGTTTCTCTTCGGTGTCCGGCGAGACGATTGCCGACTCGACCGGCTGACCGCCGCCGAGAATTGTTGCCTTCCAGCCTTGAGCGACCTCTGGAACCGCCAGGGCCAGCTGCTCCGGCGGATGGTTGAAGTTGCGCAACGACAAGTCGATCGTCGTGATTTCGCCCGCCCGGACGGTCAGCGCCGGGTAGCGTGTCGTCAAATAAATACCGGTAATGCCGCTCGATGGCTTGTCGGCGGCCTGCGCACTTGCCGCCATTAACACCAGGACACATGACATGACTAGCCGCGGCAGCATTACTGGGCCTCTCCGACGAATCGATCCCCGGCATTGCGTCGCGGCGTTGGTCGGCGCAATCAGCCGGTAGCTCTGTGGCGCGCTGAAATACGTCAGCCACCGGCCGACGCGAAATTAACAATTTTTCATGTTATCGGGGCAGAGCGGCGGCCAGGCGTGCGTCACGAGGCACCTCCGAAATTACGCGCGAACCAGCCCCTGGGCGGCGTGCCCGGCGTGCCGGAGGTCACGAGCGAATACGCGTCGACGTACCACTCGCTCCCTGGATAGTTGTGGCCGAGAACCGCGGCGTTCTCCTTGGCCTCGTCGGTCAGTCCGAGCGCCAAATCACACTCGACGAGGCGTTCCAGTGCTTCCGGTACGTGGGTCGTCGTCTGAAAGTTATCGATAACTCGTTTAAAACGGTTCATCGCTGCCAGATATTGTCCCCGCTTTAGATAATAGCGGCCGATCTCCATCTCCTTGCCGGCTAGATGATCCCTCGTGAAGTCCAGCTTCAGCTTGGCGTCGCGCGCGTATTTGCTGTCGGGAAAACGCCGAATAACGTCCTCGAGCGCCTTCAGCGCGAGTTCGGTTGTCTTCTGGTCGCGACCGATATCGACGATCTGCACGTAATAAGAAATCGCTTTCAAGTAATACGCGTAGGCTATATCGCGATGCCCCGGATGAAGTTGAATAAATCGATCAGCTGCAATAATCGCCTCCCCATAATTTCCTGCTTCGTAGAGCGCATAAGCCGACATCAACTGACTTTTCGTAGCCCAGACAGAGTAGGGGTGCTGGCTTTCGACTTCCTCGAAAGTTTTGGCTGCCGTCGGATAGCGTTCCTCCACGAGCTCATCCATGGCCTTGTTGTAAAGATCGTCGACCGGCTTTTCTACATAAGCCTCTTTCTTGGCGCCGCCACAGGCGGCGAGCACGCCAATGGCGGCTGTCAGGATGCACCAGCGAAGAGAAGGCAACAAGCGCATCGGCGGTTTATAGCATGAGTGGTTGACCGACCGGCAAGCAAGGGCGCGGGTCTAATCGCCGGCGAGTTGCAGCTCCCTCTGCCATTCCTGCCCGCTTTGATGCGTCGCCCGGCACTGCGTGGTATAGCACCAAGCCTCTTTGTCGGCGAACAGTGCAGCCAGCAGGCGGCGGGTATGAGAATGCCCCGAGCGCACACCGCGGAACGAGCCAAGGAGCGGCCCGCCGGCGAGATAAAGATCTCCGAACGCGTCCAGGAGCTTGTGGCGCACAAACTCGTCGGCGTAGCGCAAGCCTCCAGCGTTCAAGATCTGGTCGCGACTCACCACTATGGCGTTATCGAGGGATCCGCCGCGAGCGAATCCGGCAGCCCGCAGCCGGTCGACTTCATCGAGAAGGCCGAACGTACGCGCGCGGCTGAGCTCCGCCTTAAACGTGTCCGCCTCAAACACCAGACAAACGTCTTGCCGGCGAATCAGCGGGTTATCGAAATCTATCTCGAAGCTCATCGAGAAGCCGTGATCGGGAAGCAGCGCCGCGGACACGCCATCCTCTGTGATGCTGATCTCTTTCAGCACCTTGATCGCGCGCCGCGCCGCATCTTGTTCGACGATCCCCGCGCATTCGATCAGAAACAAGAACGGCGCGGAACTCCCATCCATGATCGGCACTTCGCGGCCGTCGAGCTCGACGATCGCGTTGTCGATAGCGGTGCCGGCCAATGCCGCCATCAAATGCTCGACCGTACCCACAGTGTTGCCCTCTCCATTGGACAAAACTGTGCAGAATGGCGATTCGATCGTGTTGGCCCAACTCGCACGAAGTTCGACGGCCGACCCGACGCGACGAAATACAATACCCGTATCCGGGGGAGCGGGGTGCAACGTCATTGCCACCCTCTCGCCCGAATGAAGTCCAATTCCCCGGCACCCGATAGCTGTTTTCAGCGTCTGCTGAGACGCCGTCGCGATATCCCCCAACATGCGACAGAATTCTCTAAGTGGTCCCCTGGCGAGCTGGACCCTACTTTCGCCGTGACTTCACCTCAAATCACTCTTTGTTGCCGATTGTTGCATCGACCCAGTTACTTCAGCTGCAACCGTGCAGCATTTTGACGCGTAATCCTATACCCCTTCTGTTGCGTTCGAACCCCAAGTTCAGTTGGCCTGGCGGCGCAAAAAGGCAGGAATGTCGAGCAGGTCGTCTTCCTTGTTCAGATTTGGCCGGTCGTCCGGTTCCAAGGGTGCGAGCCTGGGCTGGGTGCTCGGCTGGGCAGCTGGCTTGGCCGGCTGGGTTGTCGGGCGCAGCTGGGGCTCGGGTGCAGTCGAACGAGCACGGCCGACCCCGGTAACCCGCTCTATCAGGCTGGGGACCCGACCTTTTGGCTTCGGCGCGGCCTCCTTGGCCGTGGGTGGAACGGCGGGATGTGTGAGGGGCACCGGTCGCGCGGCGCCGGCGTCGGCTGGTCTCGGCGCAATAAAGGCGCCGTTTCGCATTGCTGCGCTCTCGGCGGCCTCGGCGGCCTGTGGCAGCGGTTCGCTCTCCATCTCGGGACGCGGCTTCTCAGGCTGCGCCGCATTTTGGGTCAGCATGGGTTGCGTATAGCCGCCGGTGGTCGCCTCGCGTAGGGGAGCCAACGAATCGCGACTGCTGACCAGGCTGATTGCCGGGCGCGGCTGTGAGACGGCTTCGGCGTCGATACCGGTGGCAACCACAGAGATTCGCATCTTTCCTTCGAGCCGCTCGTCGAAGGTCGAGCCGAAGATGATGTTAGCCTCGGGATCGACCTCCTCGCGGATGCGGTTGGCTGCCTCGTCCACCTCGAACAAGGTCATATCGAGGCCGCCGGTGATGTTGATCAGGACGCCTCTGGCGCCCTTCATCGACACGTCTTCAAGGAGCGGGTTGGAGATCGCGGCTTCGGCGGCATCGGTCGCCCGCTTCTCGCCTTCGGCCTCGCCGGT
>Ga0126378_10001788_pt1 | contig 15864 bp, 15 predicted proteins | sample PanSoiMetPlot_23_FD_92587 | JGI IMG/M metagenome (GOLD analysis project Ga0126378, IMG submission 92587) | Tropical forest soil microbial communities from Panama - MetaG Plot_23 | ecosystem: Environmental > Terrestrial > Soil > Tropical forest > Bulk soil | place: Panama | collected 2016-02-17 | reverse complement strand
GGCACAGCCGGCCCCACCAAGCAGGAGTTTCTCCGCCAGACCGGCGTCGACCATCCCATCGATTACACACGCGAGGACTTTGTGGAGGTCATTCGCCGCACCGCCCCGGAAGGCATCGAGATGGTGCTGGACCCGATCGGAGGAAAATCCTTCACCAAGAGCTACCGCTGCCTCGGTCCGATGGGACGACTCGCCATTTACGGCTTCTCCGCCGCCGCGGGACCTGAGGGAAAGCGCAGCCTGTGGCGCGCCGGCAAAGCTTATTTCGCCACGCGACGCTACCACCCTCTGAAGCTCATGGCAGACAACACCGCCATTATCGGAGTGCATCTCGGCCACCTCGGAGAAACCCGCGGCGCGATCCTGGCGAAGGAATTGGACGAACTCTTCCGGCTTTACACCGCAGGCAAAATCAAGCCGGTAATCGCCAAGACGTTTCCGCTCGAAGAGGCCGCCGCGGCCCACCGCTATATCCACAGCCGTCACAACGTCGGCAAAGTGGTGCTACGTGTGGCGTAGTCTCGATGAACCACGGCGACTTACTCGGCGGTCGTTGTTCCGGCCGCTCAGACAGATCTGGCCTTCCGCGTCTCGGGCTATGTCATGGAACTGCGCCGACGTTCGGGGCAGGATACCAGCTCGGACAGCGGCGCGTACGAAACAATGGAGGAGCAATGCACAAATTAATCCTGGGGATGCTTTTGCTTTCACTCTCGACGACAGTTGTACGCGCGCAGGAGACTCCCACAGCTGATATCTCTGCTGGATATTCCCTGCTTTTCATAGCCAAGGGCTTCACTCTGACCATGAACGGGGGCAGCGTTGCGGGCGCCGTTAACGTCAATGACTGGCTTGGAGTTGTAGCTGATTTCGGAGCCTATGACGGGTCCCCGGGTATCCCTGGCTTGATCGGTGAGACCTATACGTTCGGGCCGCGCTTTTCCTATCGCAAATGGAACAGACTGACCCCCTTCGCCCAAGTGGTTATCGGTGGAGGACATGCTAATTCGACGAACGGAGGTTTTCTTGGCGCGAGAAACGCATTCGCCGCTGGCGCCGGCGGGGGCGGTGACCTCGTGCTGGATCGCGCAGGCAAATTCGCGTTGCGGGCGCAGTTAGAATTTCTCAACTTCCGTACCAACAACAACTTCTCGCCGCAATCCAACACGGGAGCTTTCCGATTCTCGGCCGGCATTGTGTTTCGCGTTGGGAAAACGCGCTAGCGCCGAGGATCTAGCGATGAGCTGCACTTGAGGCACGGTCGAGAACGGGGACGAAGAAGCCTGTTCGTCAGGGAGAATAATTCCTGCGTTCTGTGCAAGTTCGTAGACTAACAAGGCCTCTCCTAAGCCCAATAGGTATAGTAACGAGGAAGACGCGATTTTGTTTCCAGGAATTTTTGAGGGCGGATGATCACCGTTGCCTGCGCTCTCGACAGCCGTAGCACTCGATGCTTTGCGAGCTGCCCAATTTCACGGCCCGCGTGGCCTCTTTTTCTTGCAATGTCAGATATAGTCTTTGCACGCTGCGAGGATTAGAGTTAGACCAAGGAGGAAGAATATGAGTGAAGCGGTGTTGCGCGAGAGTGAAGTGGCAGCGAGAAGTGAGGGTTATGTGGTAGTGCGCGGTGGCGCACTCGGGTTCGCGCAGGAGATTCAAGCTGGTCGGCACCGTTTCCAGGCTGACGAGCCAATTGTGGCTGGCGGAACGGACACCGGGCCGACGCCGTATGACTTCCTTCTTGCGGCCCTCGGCTCTTGAACGTCGATGACCGTCGCGCTGTATGCGCGACGCAAGCAATGGCCGCTAGAGGGCGTCGCGGTGCGCTTGCGACATTCAAAAATACATGTCTCCGACTGCGCCGACTGCCAGACCCGGGAGGGAATGCTCGATCGTATTGAATGCGAAATTGAACTGCAAGGAACGCTCGGCGCAGAGCAACGAGCCAAGCTATCTGAAGTTGCTATGAAGTGCCCTGTGCACCGCACGCTTAAATCTGAAATTGATATCCAAACCCATCTCGCGGGCTAACGAGTCTAGCGCGCTCGCGAGTCTCACTTTCCCTGCGGCAGTCGGGGACCTAGAAATTCCGAGATTCGCTGCGCTGCCGGAGGATCCTCGTTCGCCAACACCGCGACGACGTACCCGGATTTGGGGTAAATCTTCAGGTCGCCATTCATCCCGGGCGCGCCCCCACCATGGCCCACCCATCCGTTTCCCTCCTTGTCGCGCCGATCCTCAAACCCATAGGCATATTTGCCGCTCGGCCCCGCCTCCACTTTCCCAGTAATCAGTAATTCGGTCGAACCGGCGTTCAGCAATTTGTGGATCATGAGGGCATTGGCAAAATTGAACAGATCTCCTACCGTTGAGTAACCGCCGCCCGCCGACGTTCCGCGATAGGGCAGCGTATCGGTGTTGGGGACCCAGCTGCCGCTTTCCGATCTCATGTATCCGATGGAACGCCCAGCGACTGTTTGATCTTCAGGCAATGATGCGGTCAAGGTCATCCCCGCAGGTTTGTAGATGTGCTCCTGGACGTAATCGTAGTAACTTTGGCCGGTCACCCTCTCGATCACAACTCCGAGCAGCACCATGCCGTAATTGCTATACCGCCACTGGCTACCAGGCTCAAACTGAGGGCCGCGCTTGCCATACAGTGCCACATAGTCGTTAAGCGTTCTGAGTTCCTGGCGATGCTTGTTGAATTCCGGGCCGAAGATGTCACCGGTGCCGCCTGTATGCGTCAGCAACTGATGGATGGTTACCTTGGTGGCGATCTCCTGATTGGGATAATCGGTGATGTACTTCCCGAGCGGGTCAGGCAGCCTGAGCCTGCCGGCTTCGACCAGTTGCAGGACGGCCACCGCCGTAAACATTTTATTCATCGACCCAATGCGGAAACGGGTGTCGAGGGTGTTGGGAATTTTCTTTTCGCGGTCCGCCAATCCGTATGCGCTGCTGAAGAGTAGCTTACCGTTCTTCCCTACCAGCACTGCGCCGGCGAACCTGTCGGCGGCAACACTCTTCTCGACCTGTGCTTTAACGAACGCGATGGCTTCGCTCTCGGTCAGGCGCGGAATAGGGAACGCTGCCGGGCGAGGAATAGCCATGAGGCTCATCGAGAGAATGTGGTGCGGTTCGGCAGGCTCCACCTTCAGCTTGAAGCGGGCGAACTGATCCGAATCCCGCTCTTGAACCAGTCCGCTAACTTCCGTGGCTGAGCCCTGCTCCAGCTTGCGGAACTCGAATCCACCCGTGCGCTCACGAAGTTCCATATCTCGGTTCAGGCTCGATGCTCGAGCTGGGAAGCTGTTCCCCAGGAACTCTCGGTACTGATCCTTACCACCACTGTTGAAGGCCGCCAGCCAGGCCGAGAACTGGTGAAAGGAAGGCTGCGCCCGGGCCGTCCGAACTTCGGCTTCCGTCATGTCCGGGGGAGGCGGAGTGTTCTCGCGCGGCGATGCCGGCTGGAGAAAAATCGAGGTGATCCGGTGCGGTTCGGCGGAATCCACTTCCACAGTCATCCGGAAGCGCTCTCCGCCCGAACGCGTCTGCGCGATCGCGACAAACCGAACATCCGTCGACTCCTCAATTTTCTGGAAATCGAGGCCGCCAAACTGATCCCGCATCTGAATTGTCTGATCAGCGAAGTCCGGGCCAGTGCCCTCGGGCATGGATTTTGCTACGAAGGCTTGAATGGTGGCCCGGTCGCCGCTGTCGAAAGCAGCCAGCCATGCCTGAAGTTGTTTGGCTGCCGGGGTATCGGGAAACGTAAAATGGGCTTGCGATGCGGGTGTCTGGGCGCTGGGCCGCGGCGCGCTCAGGGCGTCAAGGGACAGGGATGTCGCCATTTGAACAGCGAAGGCGGTCACCGAAAGAAGCCCTGTCAATATTTGGAGCTTGATTGCTGAATCGCTTCTCACGTGTTACCCCCTCTCTCGTAGCTACGACGGCGACCGTGATTTGTCCGTAAGTGTACATCGCTATGTGCGACTCAGAAATATCGGAATTGGGCCAGCGACGATTCTGGCGAGAGGCAGCTCCCCGGGAACGCTGTAGTTGTGGCGGGTAACGGGATGCGGTCAACGCTTGATGACGACACCCAAGCGTCGCTCCATTTTTACAAAATCTTTCGACGGTTTCTTGTGATGCCTTTTTCGGACAGGGAGCGAACTGACTCTGTTTTCCAGCGTGGCGAGCCGAACAGCCGTCTCGCCATAGCTCTCGGCATTAACTTGGGCCCGCAGCGGATTCTGATTCTCGATCGTCGACACCTGCTTGAGGACTGAAATCAGCGCCAAGGGGTCGTATCCCGCTCTGTAAAGATAGTCTAAGCCTCGAGCGTCAGCCTGCTCCTCAGCACTCGAGCGCCAAGCTGCCAACGCGCTCGCATAGTCGCTTGAGCGACCAAACCCGGCCAGGCCGCGAGAGGGAGTGCCCCGCCAAGCTGTGCGCTGGCGCGCTCGCAGCATTGTGAGCTGGATTCTTTGATTTGCCCAGTCATGGTTAGCAACGTGCGCGATTTCATGGGAAAGAACGGCGGCCAGTTCATCTTCATTTGCCAAGCGTGTCAGCAAGCCTACGGTAAGGTAAATTCTGCCTCCGGGAAGACTCAAGGCATTAAATCCGGGATACGCGAGAACCTTGACCATGACCTGCTCATCTGAATCCGACTTGGCCAGGATCCGTTCCGCAACACGGTTCACGTAAGCTAACACGGCAGGGTCCTGGAGGAGAGTGCCTGGCTGTTCGATCCTCAGCGCGAGCCTCAGGCCGGCCCTCTCTTCCAGCCGCCGCAAATCAATGTCCCGCTGTGCCACGCTGGGATTGCTGGCTTGAGCGCGCGCGGCGGCCGGGGTGATGGCGGTGCAGAGCGCCGCCCATGACAAACAGCCAAGGACGGTACACACGAACCGACGATCCATAGGCCTAATCACCGACGTTACTCTACCGCATTGCGCGCCACTTTGTGGGTCCCTTCCTGTTTATCTATGATGCGCATTCGCTTGTAGAGGTATGGTGCATCCTGGGCGTAAAGGGTCCAAAATCCGCCCGCATCGGAAGGGCTAATGGCCTTCGGTGAGGTTCATTCTCCTCCATATTGACCTGCGTGCCCACTGTGGTCCGCAGAAAATTGGGTCTGAATTCTAGGCTGCCACTTTCTCCAATATTCGTGATGGAGTCCGCCAAGGACGTATTTTTTCCTTGATTTGGAAAGCCTCCGGCAATTCGTGCCTCCGGCACTCTGCGCACAGCGGCGGATTCTTGGGTGGGCTTGGGTCTCCCTGGACCCAGGGTTGCTGAGGCTGCCGTCCATTTTCGAGGTGTTGCGCCGCTCTATGGATCAGGAGTGAGTCAAATCATCTGGCCGGATCGGGAGGCGGCGGAGGCGTTTCCCAGTCGCAGCGAAGATAGCGTTGGCCACAGCGGGAGCAATCGGCGGAACGCCGGGTTCGCCGACACCGCCGGGCCGCTCGTTGTTGTTGATGATATGCACTTCGATGGTGCGCGGGGCTTCGTTCATGCGCAGGACTTCGTAGTCGTTGAAATTGGATTGATTGACGCGGCCGTTCGAAACGGTGATTTCGCTCTTGAGAGTTTGCGCGAGGCCGAAGTTGATGGCGCTTTGCATTTGCGCTTCGACGCCCAGCGGATTTACGCACGTGCCACAGTCGACGGCGCAGACGACGCGGTCAACGCGCACGGTGCCGAACTTCGCATCGCAGCTGACTTCCGCAATTTGCGCCACGTACGTCCCCCAGCCGTACATGAAACCGAGGCCGCGGCCTTTGCCAGCCGGCAGCCGCGATTTCCATTGCGATTTGTCGGCGGCAAGTTCGACGACCGCGCGGCGACGGCCGACATCGACCGTGCCATGGTTCGGGCCGAGATCGATTTTGCGCGCAGGACCGAGAGCGGCAAGAAGAAATTCGACCGGGTCGCGCCCGGCGGCGTGAGCCGCTTCGTCCAGGAAGCAGCAACGTACGAATTGATTGCCAGAGTCATCGACAGAGCGCCAGTAGCCGAGGGGCATGCCGGTGTCGGCGACGGCGAACTCGAGACGGAGATTCGGAACGGAGTAGGCAGGAAAATCGAGCGAATCAACTCCGGCGGCTTCACCTGCGGAGATGTTCGTACCGTTGTAGAAAATTCCAATCGAAGGTGAAGCCGCGCGATGCTTCCAGGAGATGAGGTTGCCTTTGGCGTCGAGGCCGGCTTCGAGCTTGTGATAAGCGGCGGGGCGGTAGAAGTCGTGGCGGATGTCGTCTTCGCGGGTCCAGATGACTTTGACGGGAGCTTTCGCGGCGCGGGAAATGAGCGCGGCTTCGACGGCGTAATCCTGAATGAGGCGGCGGCCGAAGCCGCCGCCAATAAAGGTGACGTGAACCTTGACGTGGTCTTTGGGAATGCCGAGAGCCTCGGCGACGCTGGCTGCCGCGGCGTCGGGAATCTGGGTTGGCGCCCATAGCTCGCATTCGCCGTCGCGGAAATGGGCAGTGCAGTTGACTGGCTCCATCGTGGCGTGCGCGAGGAAGGGAATTTCGTAGTTGCCTTCGACGGTCTTGGCGGCGCCGTCGTGGACTTGGTCGAAGTCACCGTCATTGCGAATGACCGCAGCGGGTTTGCTAGCGAGTTCGACCATCTTTTGGCGAAGCGTCTCAGTGCTTTCACCAACCACCGCAGGCTCGTTCCACTCCACTTTCAAGCGTTTCCTGGCTTGCAGGCATGCCCAGGTCGAATCCGCGACGATCGCGACGCCGGAGCATGTGTAGTTGCGGCTGCCGGGGCCAGAGGTTTCGCCAAACTGATGCGTCATGTGCATCGCGGGAATTTCGTGGACGCCGCGGACGCCGGGAAGTGATTTCAGCTCAGCGGCGTTGAAGTTGCGGGGTGAGCCGCCGTAGGCGGGGCAGCGTTCCATCGAAGCGAATAGCATTCCGGGAATGCGGGTGTCGATCCCGAATATGGCGGAGCCGGTGACCTTTCTAGGCGCGTCCGTGCGGCGGGTGGCCTTACCGATGAGGGTAAATGCGGCGGGATTCTTTAAGGGCGGGTCGGCGGGAGGGGAGAGCCTGGACGCTGCGTCGACGAGTTGCTCGAAGGGAATTTTTCTTTGCGTAGCGGGGTGAAAAACGAAGCCGTTTTCCGCGCGGCATTCGGTGGAAGGAACAGCCCACGACGACGCGGCAGCAGCGACGAGCATTTCGCGCGCCGCAGCGCCGGCCTTGCGGAGGGTATCAAACGAGCTGCGAACGCTGCCGCTGCCGCCGGTGATTTGGTTGCCGTATTGGGGATCAAGATCGGCCTGAATGACTTTCACGCGGCGCCAATCGCAGGAAAGTTCTTCGGCCACCAGCATAGGAAGGGAGGTCATGACGCCCTGACCCATTTCGGAGTGGCCGCACCAGATGGTGATCGCTCCCGCGGTTGAGATTTCGAGCCAGGCATTGGGAGCAAAGGAGGCCTGAGAAGCGAATACGATCGCAGCGAGCCCGCCGGAACGCGGCAGATAGAACCCAAGGACCAGGGCGCTGCCGCCGGTGGCCGAGTTTTTCAGGAATGAGCGGCGTGTGAGCGTGGGAGACACTTCCCGAGCTCCTGGGTTGTTCAGACGCGAGGCACGACCGGCCGTGAGCAGTCAGTAGGCATTTCGGTAGTGGGTCAGTTTCCCGGTGCCGCGATCAAGTACCGATCCATCCACTCGAGAATGAGCTTGCGCATCTCCGGCAGCTCCACGTGGGCGCAATCGAACAACTCTACGCGGAGCTCCGTTTCCTTCCCGTACTTCCGATATAGCGGCAGTAAATAATCACGCACCTTATCCACACCCGCTGGCGGCGTTAGTTCATCGTGCTTGCCATTCACGCTGAGATGCGCACGCGGGACAATCAGCTCATTGATTTCCGCGGTCTGAAAATGCTTTAGCAGCGACGGAACGTAGTAGAAGATCCCGTGCCCTTGCAAGCCATGCGCTTTGATCAGTTCTTCGTAATCCGTCAGGCAGCACACATCCATGCAGAGCTTCACTCGCGGATCGAGCGCCGCCAGCCACCACGCTTTCGTCGAGCCCATGGACATACCTAGCGCGCCCAGCCGCTGGTTGTCCACCTCCGGGCGGCTCGCCAGGTAATCCATCGCGCGAAACTCGTCGAACATCATCATCCCGTACAGCACTTGCCCTTTCCACAGCATCAGCTTGAAGGCATTTTCTTCGCCCTGGTGACCGTTCTTCTCCTGCTTCCGCTCGCCAAAGCACCAGCTATCGATCGCCAGCGTCACGAGCCCCTTCTGTGCGCACACGGGCGCATACGCCGGCGCGACCGCAACACCCTTGAGCAGCATTTCTTTCCCCAAGTCGTACATCCCACCATGCCAGTGGATGTACAGCAGCCCCGGCGCGGGCGTTTGCCTTTTTCGCGGAATCAGCAGCAGAGCCGGTACCGGCTCGACACCGTTCAAATCGAGAAGCAGCCGCTCGAGCGTGTAGTCATCGTGCTCTTCCTTGCTAACGAGCTTCGCTGGCCCCGGCTTATGCTCCCACGGCAAATCCCCTAGCAGTTCCCATAACTCTTTTCGCCGTTCCTTTTGCCGTGCCAAAAACGTGTCGTCGCTACGTTGTTGCGGGGCAAGTTGAGCCAGGGCATTGGAGGCAGGAACAGCCGCTCGAGCCGCGGCTGCGGCGGAAGCCTGTAGGAATTCGCGTCTAGTCGAAAGCGTAATGGCTGGCCTCATCGCAGAACCCCATTTCTCGGTCTTGCTGCCCCTCGCAAAAGAGCCGTTTCCCCGTTTTTCCTTGGGGCGTACTCTGAGGTTCAGAAGCTCCGAAGTGACGTACTCCCCCGGCTAAGCCGGCGGCTCCTCAGTCTACCGCAGCCTTACGCCACGACATCGCTCCGTATCCGTCCCGACCATGTGCCCACCTGGGCCTAATGGTTTGGGATGGGTCACCGATCGCCCGGTCTGGGGCGCTTTGGGTACCGGAACGAGCGCATCACCGGGTGAGCCCACGTAGCATCGATCACGGCCATGGCTTCGGTGGCAAAGCTTTTGGCCACTCGAGCCTGCTATCGTAAAATGCCTAGGATCGCCTCCGCGAACACAGTACGACACGAATATGCTGAACAGCCCTCGTTTTGCTCTAGGTATTCAAGACGCCGCTTTTTTGCAAATCGAGCATTTGTCGATCCTTGCGGCCTCGCGGGGGCCCAGTAACATTCCTTTCGTGGCCAGAGCACTGGGGTGCCGCCTTTCCCCGGACATCCGACAAGTTACGCTGTTTTTCTCGGCCGCTGACGCGCGCGAAATGTTCGCTCATATCGCGGCCAATCACATGATTGCCGCGGTCTTCGCACTGCCGAGCACGCACCAAGCCCTGCAATTGAAGGGATCGGATGCGAGAGTGGAACCACTTCTGAAAAATGACTTTCATCTTGTGAATTCGTACCGTAAAGCGTTCGTGGGACATTTAGAAAAGCTGGGGTTCTCGTGTGCCCTGATCGAGACGTTGCTGGATTGTGAAGCTAGCGACCTTGCCGCGGTGACTTTTACACCCTCTTCAGCCTTCTCGCAGACGCCGGGACCGAAAGCCGGGCAGGCTATCGGCGGGACAGCATGACGCTCAAGGTGGATACCATTCGCGAGTGCTTGGATGGCGTGATTCCCGGGACGATTGCCACTTGCTCATCAGACGGAACTCCGAATGTCACCTACGTCTCTCAAGTCGAATACGTGGATAGCGAGCATGTCGCCACGTCCTATCAATTCTTCAACAAGACGCGCCGGAACATCCTCGAAAACCCATATGCACGGATGCTGGTAATCGATCCATTCACCGCCGCTCGCTATCGCCTGCTCGTTCAGTATCTGCGGACCGAGACTGCGGGTCCGCTCTTCGAGCGCATGAAAGCGAAACTTGCGGGCATCGCTTCACACACGGGCATGGCCGGTGTTTTTCGCTTGCTGGGGTCAGAGATTTATCGCGTGCTCGAAATCGAGTCCGTGCCAGGCCGCAGCTTGCCGCAGCCTCCTGTGCGGAATTGTCTCGCGGGGTTACGAGGGGCCGCGGAGCGCATACGGTCGTGCACCGATCTCGATGCGCTCTTTCAGGAGACTCTCGCGTGCTTGGACACCTGCTGCGGAATTCGTCATGCGATGTTGTTGATGCTGGACGGCCCGGCGGGTCGCCTGTATGCGGTCGCGAGCCACGGATACAGCGAATCGGGCGTCGGATCAGAGATCGCGGTCGGAGAAGGTGTAATCGGTGTCGCAGCCCGCGAGCGCACTCCCATTCGCATCGGGCATATGACCTCCGAGTATGGCTACGGACGAGCGATCCGCAGGCACATCGAGCAGGAGGGGATGGGGGTGATTCTCGGCAACGAAATACCACTGCCGGGCTTGCCGGAGTCTCGCAGCCAAATGGCCGTACCGATACTGGCCTTCGGTCGTCTGCTGGGTGTCCTGTTTGTGCAAAGCACCGAAGACCTGCGGTTCGGCTACGACGATGAGGATGCGCTGGTTGCGCTGGCCGCACAACTTGGTTTCGCAATCTACGCCATGCAACAACTTGGCGAAGCTTCGGAGGAAACGGCGACGCGCGAAGCACCGTCGGCAGCCGTTGGCGGCGCTCCGCTCTTGGTGCGCCACTACCCCGAAGACGATACTGTCTTTCTGGGGAACGATTACCTGATAAAAGGCGTCGCTGGCAGCATTCTGTGGACCCTGCTGTGCGACTATTCCGAAAACAAACGCACATGCTTTACCAACCGCGAGTTGCGTCTCGATCCTCGCGTGCACCTGCCTGATGTAAGCGACAATCTCGAAGCGCGATTGGTGCTTTTGCGGCGGCGACTGGCAGAGCGCAATGCCCATATCAGTATCCAGAAGACCGCTCGCGGCCGCTTCAGCCTGGACGTGGCCTGCCCGCTCGAACTGGTCGAGATCTCCGCCGGAAATCCTCGGTAAGTCCTTCTGCTGCTTAGGCTTCACCTTTACGCCCGCCGGTCGGTACTAAACTGCCTTTCTTCTCGTTTTTCGTAAAACTTTCTTAACCTCTCCTTAAGACTTTCGTAAGGCCCACACAAACTTTTCAATCTGTCGTCTACTTCCTGGAGGAGACCGCGGAACACGCGCTCGCAGAGAAACGGAAGGGGAAGTCTCATGAAAAAGTCCAAGAAGATTTCAGGTATCTCGGTGGTAGCACTCGTACTCATCCTGCTGGCAGCCATTAGCTTGACCGCAGGGTGGCGTCCCATTCTCGGTCCCCGGGCTCGCGCACTAACCAATCGCACCTTCTTGGTCACGCCGGAACGCATGGCGCGAGGAAAATATCTCGTCGAGTCAGTGAGCGGCTGCATGGACTGTCACTCGCCGCACGACTGGACCGAGCATGATGCGCCGATTGTCGCGGGGATGAAAGGCGCCGGCCAGGACTTTTCTATGCTAAAGGGCTTGCCGGGCCACATCGTGGCGCCAAATCTGACTCCTGACCCGGAAACCGGCTCCGGGAATTGGAGCGACGACGCCTTGGCCCGCGCGATTCGCGAGGGCATCGGGCACGACGGTCGCGCGCTGTTTCCGCTGATGCCGTATCAGCATCTTCGCCAATTGCCGGATGAAGATGTGGCTTCAATCGTCGCGTATCTGCGGTCGCTCGCGCCGGTGCGGAATCCACTGCCAAAAACGCAAGTCGTATTTCCGGTGAATCATTTGATATTCAGCGCTCCCCAGCCCGTCGCGAACCCCGTGCCGCAGCCGGACGTATCTGATCCGGTCAAGCGTGGCAAATTCCTGGTGGGTGTGGCGGCTTGCGCCGATTGCCACACGCCGCAAGAAAAAGGCCAGCCGGTCCCTGGCACCGATTTCGCCGGTGGATTCGTACTGGATGGGCCGTGGGGCCGCGTTGCCAGCGCCAATCTCACTCCGGACCCCTCCGGTATCCCGTACTACGATGAAGCCCAGTTCGTTCGCACTTTGCGGACCGGCTACGTTGGCGCCCGCGAGCTGAACCAGATCATGCCCTGGTCTGCCTTCCGAAATATGTCGGACGAGGACCTTAAGGCCATCTATGCGTATTTAAGGACGCTCAAACCTGTGAAACATCGTGTGGACAATTCTTTGCCACCGACGTACTGCAAGGTTTGCCGTCAGTCTCACGGTGGTGGAGACCAGAACTAGCCCATACGCGACGTGTTGGCTCACCGAAAAAAAGGGAGCGCAAGCGGATTCAGCCCGAGTCTATTCTTGTCGACCGGGGCGTGCCCTTCGGCATGGGAGCGCGAGCCAAATCGCCGGGGCTTAGGAGCACAGCGAAGGTAGCCTGAGAGTAATTGTCGCTCGCTTTATGCAACGCCTGATCGCTTCCCGGAATGAGTGGTGCGCTTCTCGGCGCGGCAGAAGTCCAACTGAGCGATTTCAAGCCGCCCTTTTGTCGGAAGTTCGCTACTGAACCCGTGGGCGACCCCGAAGGTTCAGTGTGATTCCGCGCTCGGCGTTAAGCTGTATGGTCCGTTCCCAGTCCACTCTGTTGAGATCGAATACGCCTTCACCGCCACTCCGCAATACGCAAAAGAGTTGATCGCCATCGATCCAATAATCGGTCACGTCGTAAATCCCTTCTCGCTTCAGTGCAATTAGAGTGTCCACGGCACGCCGGGTCGCGAGGACAGACTCTGCCGCAGGGGCGGCTGACGATGCCGCCAGAGTAGCGTCGCTCGCTTCGCTCGGCATCCCTGAAATGCTTGGAGGAAGGTACCTAATATGGGGCCGAGACCCTGTGACTGGCATTGCAGACCACTCGGCTGGCGGCCTCCACGGCCTTTCCCTCAATGCCGCAGACTGCGCTCCCGCAGGCCGCAAGGCTGCGCTGACGGGCGGCACTTCGACATCGTCCATCAAACGCAGGGTGATCTGTGTCTCCCCTTTCAGCGTCGGACGCGGCCCTCGTGCAGGCAGTGACACGACTTTCCACGGCCACAGCGGAGGAATCATCCACTCGACGGCATCGCGTCTCGGATGACCGTGGCCTATGATTTTCCCCTCGCGATCCACGCGATAACCGCGGACCGCGACAATTTTGCCCGGAACCGGCAGCGTCGTGTCTGACAAAGAGATGCGGTCAAATTCTAGTTTCAGCGACCCCTTCCCCCAGAAGTGGCCTGGCTCCTTGGACTCGGCCAGATGCCCGGCAAGATAGGCGCCTCGCGGGAACACAGCGCGCCCGAACTCCTCGAGGTTACGCGCGTGGCAGATCACCGGGTCACCCGCTTGGGCGGACGCCGAGGAAAAATTTGGCTCATCCACGGTGCATTGGAGAAGACTCCCTGCAGGAATGATTGTTTCTTTTGTTTGCGCTGTGGCCAAGGCCGGCAGACACAAAACGACTGACGCAAATAGAGAAAGTCTATGCATATTCGCCTCCCCTTTGTTATCAGCAAGAACTACAAAGATCCCGCAAGAGAGCCAAAGACACCGCTAGGCACAGGATCTGAGTTGGACAAGGGAGTAGGGAAACAGCGCTTGAAGATCGGACTGGTACTCTGGGCCGAGTGAATCATGCTACACCGCGGGAGATTGTCTATACAACACTCGGCAGCGCAATCAAATTAGGTAAACACCTGCAATTGCCCTCCGGTGATGCACGGAATACGCGGTTTAGTCGAGCGAGGTTTGTCGTGTCCCAGGCTTGTCCGAGGTTTGTCCTGTGGTTTGTCCTTGACAAGTAGTGGGTTCGCACCTAGGCTAGGCCCCAATCACGCCGCACTAGATCCTGTCCCCATAGTGAATTTGAACGGCGTCAGGAGATCCTATGACCCAGCTTCTCCCCAGACGAATAACCCTTTCTGTCTTCTGTGTATTTGCGCTCCTCGTTTGTGGCGCACGCGCACAGGCGGATGACATCAGCGGTACCATCAACACCACTTTGGTCCTTCATGATGACAGCGAGCTCACCGGCGACGTGACTTGCAATGTCGCGGGCGCGCCGTGCATCCAATTGGCTGCCCCCGGCATTACTCTCCGGCTCAACGGCTTCACCATCAAGGGACCCGCTACCGGCTGCACGAGCACCCAAAGTCTTTGCTCCAGAAGATGGAATTCAGGTACTTCACGATGGCGTGGCCATTCTTGGACCGGGCCACGTTAGGAACTTTCGGCGCTGGGGCATACTTTTGGGATACTTTCCGACCGGACCGCAGATAAAAGATGTCGCAGTAAAGCATGTCACCTTCTCCGAAACCTGCTTCAGCGGGCTTCAAACGGTCGGTATAAGCGATAGTAAGATTGAAGGAAACATTTTCGCCAGAAACGCAGGTGGTTCGGACGGTTTCTCCTGCGGCGGAACTTGAATGTCCAGCAGCAATCACAACCGAGTTCGGTTGAACACGTTCTCTGGAAATGGGTCAGTGCCTCGCACCAATCCCCCAGGGCCCGGATTTGTAAGCAATAACTTTGGCCTGGGCCTGATTGGCACAAGCAGCAACAACCTGGTGGAGGAAAACAAGATCGGCGGAAACTTTAACGGCATACGCCTTGGCGCAGCCACCAAGGGCGGCAACATATTCCGACGAAATGTCATTGCAGGCAATCCCCCCGTGCAGATCTCAAACGAGTTCGGCGCCTCAGTGGGTGTAGATATTCAAGACCTTTCGAATCCAGCTCTGGGCGCAAATACCTTTGAGGACAACCGCTGCCTGACGTATGTGGGCCAAATGACGCCTGCTCCTTGTCCAAACCTCGGCGAACATGAGGAAGATGCGGAGCAAGAGGCCGTGGCAGCTTTTGTTCGGAATCGCCTCGCGACGCAAGCCAGAGTGTTCAATGCGGTATATCGTCTCAACAGCCCGTTGCTGCCCAAATCTGCGGGCTTCGCTGCTCCCGGTCGAACTCCCGAGTCTGATTCCGTCACGGTAACAGGGAAAGTCGTGGATGCTGCATGCTTCATGATGCATGCTCCGGCAGCTAGCAGCGCCTCGCACAGAGACTGCGGAGCGGCTTGCCTCGCCCGGGGCGTGCCACTCGCGATTGCGACCGATGAGGGCGTTCTGTACTTTCCGGCCGATGGCAATCAACGGCTCAAGAGTCTGCTGAATGCTCGTGTTCGCGCCTCCGGCACCGTTCTGGAGAAGCACGACCCGATGGAGCTGAAAATGCCCGTCGGCGACAAGAATCAAATGGTAGTTCGCGTCGAAGGCGGCTACAAACAGATCACCATTCAGACCTTGGAGAAGATTCCGCCGGCAAGGCGCGGAGCCGCGTAACTGAAACCCAGTGTTCGGGTGCTGGCCCCTAGGTTGTTGTACGTTGCGATCTGGTTGCCGCCTAGGTCGGATGAACTGAAACAGCGCGAGCCGTTGGGGATGGTTAGGTGTGGGTGCGCAAAAATACGAATGTGTGAAGTAGGGAATTCCCGTTGAATCCTGGGAGCTTCGGCGGTAAGCTCCGCCGCAACCGCAGGAGGATGCCGATATGCATATCGATCGTCGAGCCTTCCTTGCCACCCTGGGAACCGCAGCCGCTATCAAGGTCATGCCGTCTGAGACGCTCGCCGACGCGCTCGAGCACCATATGATGGAAAAGCTCGACGAGCAGACCACCACCAACGAACTCAAGGTCCGCCGCGGTGCCGGAACACTGTTCGGGGCGCCCGGGCCGCTCGAGAAAGAAGCCAAGCCACTCAAGAAGCTCGAGCCGATGCCGGAAAAACCAACGCTCGTCGATTTCTTCAAATACCGGTTCGCACCGGCCACGCACGTGCTGCAAAGCGCCACCGACGCGATGCGAAAGGGCGAGAAAGAAGAAATGATCCTAGCCTGCCTGCTCCACGATGTAGTCATTAACTTGATCAAGGTGGACCACGGCTGG
>Ga0126378_10001786_pt1 | contig 15874 bp, 16 predicted proteins | sample PanSoiMetPlot_23_FD_92587 | JGI IMG/M metagenome (GOLD analysis project Ga0126378, IMG submission 92587) | Tropical forest soil microbial communities from Panama - MetaG Plot_23 | ecosystem: Environmental > Terrestrial > Soil > Tropical forest > Bulk soil | place: Panama | collected 2016-02-17 | reverse complement strand
TGGCCCGGCGCGGGAACCGGGGCGTGGAGCGAGACACGATCGACCAGCGCAGAGAGGCCCCAGGCGGCCAGGACGCCGGCCGGGGCGGCCACCGCCAGGAGCACGCCGTACTCGACCATGAGCAGCGTCCACGTCCGGGCTCGCGACCAGCCGCGGCTCTGCCACGCGGCCAGCAGGCGCCGCTGCCCGGCCAGCACGGCCGACGCGGTGATCGCCACGAAGTAGACCGTGACGCCCAGCGCCTGCGCGGCGACCAGCTGGATGGGCACGGCGCGGGCCTGCACGGAGGCCAGGTAGTCACCGATCACGGCGTCCAGCGCCGTCGCGAAGTAGTCGCCGCGGACCGTGCTGAAGTAGCCGCGCAGCCGCGCGAGGCCCGCGGCCGTCGCGGCCGCCCGCTCGTACGGCAGGGCGGACGGGACGGGCGTCAGCGTGACCCCCGCGCGCACGGCCAGCGCCGGCAGGCGCGCGGCCACCTCCGTCACGACGCCGGCGCCGGTCATCATGTCCAGCGAGGGCACGCCGGCGCCCCAGTAGGGGTCGGTCGGGTCGCGAGGCTGCCAGAGCCCGGTCAGCCGCACGCAGATCAGCTGGGAGGCCACGCGGCTGACGCGGAGGCACATCGTGTCGCCGACGCGCAGGTCGAGCAGGTCGGCGCCGGCCACCGCCATGGTGGCCTCCGGGGCGGTCCCGGCCGGCGCGTCCGCGGGCCACCGGCCGGCGACCAGGCGCACGTGGTCCTGGAGGCCGTCGAACGCGGCGATGCCGGGCGCGATGCCCGGCGCCGGTGGCCCGAGCAGCGCGCCGTTCAGGCTGACCGGGACTAGGTCCGTGCCGACGAGGTAGCGCGCACCTTCCCTGAGGGCGCCGCCGACCTCCTGCCGCGTCCGCGACGCCACCTGCTGCTGGAACGCCGTGGAGGCGACGGCGTCGCGGGCGCCCGTGCGTTCGACCGTGACGATCCCCCTCGGCCCGGCCGCCGCCACCACGGCGGAGAAGCCGGCCTCGGCCGCGAGCGTCTGGGTCAGGGCGATGGTCAGGCTCAGCGCGAAGGCCAGCGTGAGGCCCAGCCACTGGGCGAGGCTGACCCGCCAGCGGCGGCGCAGCCGGGTCAGGGCGACGCCGACGAAGGCCGCGATCACGCGAGCAGTAAAGCACGCGGCCGGGCTGCCGGCCGGGCCGAGCGGAATATTTCGATAGGCTAAGTAAGTTCCAGTGGGTGTGCAGCAGATCGCAGCAGCCACCGACCGGGCTCTGCTCGCCGGCCGGCTCCGCCTGGCGGTGACCCGGCTCAACCGCCGGCTCCGCGCGCAGGCCGACAGCGGCCTGTCGCCGTCGGCCCAGTCGGCCCTGGCCACCATCGCCCATCACGGGTCCCTGTCGCTGGGCGAGCTCGCGGGCCACGAGGGCGTGCGCCCGCCCAGCATCACGACCACGGTCGGCGGCCTGGAATCGCTGGGCCTGGTGGTCAGGGGCCAGGACGCGGCAGACCGGCGCGTGTCGCGCGTCGCGGTCACGGCCCGGGGCCGGCTGCGGCTGCAGCGCGACCGGAGGCGGAAGACGGCCTACCTGGCGTCCCGCCTGGCGACGCTGGGCGAGGACGAGCTGGCCACGCTCGAGCGGGCGGCCGGCATCCTGGAGCAGCTGCTGGAGGACGGCCGGTGACGCGAGCGGTCGCGGCGCTGGGCCGCATGGCCGACTCCACGTTCGGCTCGCTCCGCGTCCGCAACTACCGCCTCTACTTCATCGGCCAGGTTGTGTCCGTGAGCGGGAGCTGGATGCAGCGGATCGCGCAGTCCTGGCTCGTGCTGCAGCTCCACGTGCCCAACGCCGGCGTGGCGCTCGGCCTGGTGTCCGCCCTGCAGTTCCTCCCCATGCTGCTGTTCGGGGCCTACGGGGGGGTCCTGGCCGATCGCCTCGACAAGCGCCGCCTCCTCATGGCGACCCAGACCGTGATGGGGCTGCTGGCCCTGGTGCTGGGCGTGCTCACCCTCGGCCGGGTGGTCCAGCTGTGGATGGTGTACACGCTCGCCCTGCTGCTCGGCGTGGTCACGGCGTTCGACAACCCGGGCCGCCAGTCGTTCGTGATGGAGATGGTCGGACGCCGGCAGGTCACCAACGCCGTCAGCCTCAACAGCGCGGTGTTCACCGGCGCCCGGGTCGTCGGGCCGGCCGTGGCCGGGCTGCTGATCTCCGTGGTCGGCACGGGCTGGTGCTTCGTGGTCAACGCGGTGTCCTTCGGCGCGGTCGTGGCCGCCCTGTTGGCGATGGACCCCGCCCGGCTGCAGCGGGTGCAGGCTCCGGCCAGGGCGCGGGGCCAGCTGGTGGAGGGCCTCCGCTTCGTGCTGTCGCGGCCCGACCTGCGGACGCCGCTGGCCCTGCTGGCGATCGTCGGCACGCTGGCGCTCAACTTCAACGTGCTGCTCCCGCTGCTCGCCCGCGACACGTTCCACGGCGGCGCCTGGACCTACGGCCTGCTCTTCTCCGTGCTCGGCGTCGGGTCGCTGGCCGGGGCGCTCTTCACGGCCGGCCGGCGCGAGCCGAGCGCCGGCCGGATCCTCGGCTCGCTCGTGCTGTTCGGTCTGTTCATGCTGGCAGCGGCGGCGGCGCCGACCCTGCCGCTCGAGATGGCCGCCCTGGCCCCCATGGGGATCGCGGCCCTGGTCTTCCAGACCTCGACGAACTCCCTGCTCCAGCTCCGGTCGGAGCCCGCCCTGCGCGGTCGGGTCATGGCCCTGTACGCCGTCGTCTTCATCGGCACCACGCCGTTCGGCGCCCCGATTGTCGGCTGGGTGGCCCAGCAGCACGGTGCCCGAGCGGCGTTCGTCCTCGGCGCGGCGGCGATCCTCGTGGCGGCGGCGACCGGGCTGTGGCTGGCCCGCCGGCACCACGCCTTCGAGCCGGCGTCCCGCCCGGTGTCGGCCGCCGGCGGGCCGCCGCCGCTCACCGCGCGCAGCCCGGAGTAGCCTCGGGTCCCCGGTCGGATCCGGCTGCTCGTCTCCTACTTGCTCTAGCGTTTAAGGGGTGCGCCGGGCGCTGCTGGTCGTCGCCGCCCTCCTGCTCGCCGGCTGCGCCCCGCCGGGCGGCTCCCGCGTGCACGCCCGGTCCGGCCCGCCCACCGGCTCCGCACCGCCCTCCACGGGCGCTCCGGCTCCCGCCGCCCACGTCTTCGTCATCGTGATGGAGAACCGCAGCTTCGCTGAGGCGATGGCGCAGCCGTACACCGCCGGCCTGGCCGCCACGTACGCGGTCGCCACCGACTACCACGCGGTCGCCCACCCGAGCCTGCCCAACTACCTCGCGCTGACCAGCGGCTCGACGCACGGCATCACCGACGACGGCTACCACCGCCTGCCCGCCGGTGGCATCGGGAACGAGCTGACCGCGCGCCGCATCCCGTGGCGCGCGTACATGGAGGGCATGACGGCGGGCTGCCTCCAGCCCGGCGTGCGGTACGCGATCAAGCACAACCCGTTCGCGTACTACGGCGGCGGCTGCCCGAGCAACGTCGTGCCGCTGACCGACCTGGCCCGGGACCTGGCCGGCCGGACGCCGAACTTCGTCTGGATCACGCCCGACCTCTGCCATGACGGCCACGACTGCACGTCGCGCGAGGCCGACGACTTCCTGGCCGGCCTGGTCCCCGCCATCCTCCGCTCCTCCGCCTGGCAGCATGGCGGACTGCTGGTGGTGACCTGGGACGAGGACGACGGCGACGGCGGCAACCGCGTTCCCGCCATCGTGGTGGCGCCCGACCTGACCCGACATACGACGTCGAGGCCGTACGACCACTACTCCCTGCTGGCGACGGTCGAGGACCGGCTGGGCGTGCCCCGGCTGGGCGAGGCCGCGACGGCGGACCCCCTGACCGACCTGTTCGGTTGAGACCCGCCGAGCCGGGCCGGGCGGCGGCGGCCACCGCGGCCGGGCGATAATCCCCAGAGCATGCGCATCTTCTCCGGCATTCAGCCCACGGGCGCGAAGACCTTCGGCAACTACTCCGGCGGCTTCCGCCAGTACGCCGCCACGCAGGAGCTCGGGGAGGCGTTCTTCTGCATCGTCGACCTGCACTCCATCACCGTCGAGTACGATCCCGCCGAGCTGCGCGAGTCCACGTTCGCCCTGGCCGCGATGCTGCTCGCGACCGGCATCGATCCCGACCGGTCCACCGTCTTCGTGCAGAGCCACAACCCCGACCACGCCCAGGCCGCATGGCTGCTGGAGAGCGTCGCCGCGTTCGGCGAGCTGCGCCGGATGACGCAGTTCAAGGACAAGTCCGCCGCCCACGAGTTCGTGTCCAGCGGGCTGTTCACGTACCCGGTGCTCATGGCCGGCGACATCCTGCTCTACCAGACGGACCTCGTCCCCATCGGCGACGACCAGCGCCAGCACCTGGAGCTGGCCAGGGGCGTCGCGCAGCGGTTCAACCAGCGCTTCGGCGAGACCTTCACGGTGCCCAGGGGCTTCTATCCCGAGGCCGGCGGCAGGATCATGGACCTGACGGACCCGGAGAAGAAGATGTCCACGTCGACCAGTCCGGACATGGGCAAGATCCTCATGGTCGACCCGCCCGACCTGATCCGGAAGAAGGTCATGAGCGCGGTTACCGACACCGGGCGGGAGGTCAGGCGGGCGCCGGACAAGCCCGGCATCTCCAACCTGATCGAGATCATGTCCGTGGCCACCAGCCGGCCACCGGAAGCGATCGAGCACGAGTACGACGGCCAGGGCTACGGCCGCTTCAAGGCCGACGTGGCCGAGGCGGTCACGGCCTGTCTCACCCCCATCCGGCGGCGCTACGAGGAGCTGCGGGCCGACCAGGGCGAGCTGGAGCGGCTGCTGGCCGAGGGCGCGCGCAGGTCGCTGGCAGTCAGCGGCCCGACGCTGGAGACGATGTACGACCGCATGGGCTTCGCCTCGCGGCGGCCCGCTGCCCGCGTGGCGGGACGGACCTGAGGCAGGACGACCTCAGGCTCGCTACCAGCCCCGCTCCCACCACTCGGCCAGGCTGCCCCGCTCGGCGCCCAGCGTCGTGTCATTGCCGTGGCCCGGATACACCCAGGTCGCGTCGGGCAGCCGGTCGAACACCTTGCGCTCCACGTCCGTCATGAGCGACCGGAACCGCTCGGGGTCGCTGTCGGTGTTGCCCACGCCGCCCGGGAACAGGCTGTCCCCGGAGAACAGGTGCGGAGCGCCGCCGGGGTCCTCGTAGAGCAGGGCGATCCCGCCCGGCGTGTGGCCGGCCAGATGGATCACCTCCAGCTCGCAGGCGCCGACCCGGACGCGATCGCCCTCCTCGACGAGCCGCGACGGAGGCACGGGCAGCGCGCCCGCGTCGAGCGGGTGCGCCACGGTCTCCGCGCCGGTCGCCCGGGCCACCTCGCGGAGCGCCCGCCAGTGATCGGAGTGCCCGTGGGTGGTTACCACCGTGGCCAGCCCGGCCGGCCCGGTCACCTCCAGCAGCCGCGCCGCGTCGGTGGGCGCGTCGACCAGCAGCTGCTCACCGGTCTGGCGGCAGCGCAGCAGGTACGCGTTGTTGTCGTGGCTGCCGACGGACAGCTTCGTGATCGTGAGGTGCTGCAGCTCGCGGACGTCGGGCGGTCCCCCCGGCACGACCTTCCCCGTGTACGCCTGCCCATCGCCCATCTTCGGACCTCCCACCTCGGTTGATACGCCCCTGTGCTCGTCGTTCAGCGACGCCGACCCCGAGCCGGCCTCCTCGACCAGCCGGTCGTAGACGAGCTGGGACCAGCCCTCCATCTCCAGGTAGTGGATGCGCATGGCCTCCAGCGTCAGCAGCTCGCCGGACAGCTTGTCCGTCTCGCGGATGGCGATGTCGGGCGAGTCGCCGTCTATGAGGAAGACCAGGCCCAGGTGCACCCTGCCGACCGGCGCCGACTCCTCGTGGACCAGGCCCAGCAGCCGAGCCCGGAAGGAGCCGGCGTAGACGACCTCCTCCTCCCACTCGCGGCGCATGCCGTCGCTGACCGGGTCGCCGTTCGCCACGTCCTCGGGGTTGATGTGGCCGCCGAGCCCGAGCGAGTACTGGTGCCGCAGCCGCCGCTCCGACGACGCGCGAAGGCGCCTGGTCAGGAAGTAGCGGTCCCCGTGGCGGAACACGACGTACGGGATGACCTGCTGGTACCTCGGATCCTCCTCCACGTCCCGGCGCGGCAGGAAGAGCGAGCGCTCCCGGATGAGCCGCTGGGCCCGGTCCAGCCCCTCGGAGACCAGCCCGTCCCACGCCCCGTCCGGGAACACGTCCTCGCGCCGCAGGCAGAGCACCTGCTCAGAGGGCCGGGCCATGGCTCACAGCTGGGTCGTGTCCACGAGCGCGGCGGACCGCAGCGGGCTCAGCGGCGACACGTCGATCGGGGGCGACTCGCCCAGGATCATCGCCGCCAGGCAGTCGGCGATCGCCGGCGACTGCATGACGCCGTGGCCACTGAACCCGCAGCAGGCCCACACGCCGTCCCGCTCGGTCCGGCCCACCAGCGCGTGGTGGTCGAACGTCATCTCGTAGAACCCCGTCCAGTGGGCCTCCGGCCGGTCGACCGCCGCCTGCGGCACGAACCGGGCCAGCCAGTCCCGGTGATGCGACCAGTCGTGGGGATCGCCCGGACCCATGAGGAGCAGGCGCCCGTCGCGCTCCCGGAAGTGGTAGCCGGTATCCACCTCCAGGGTCACGGGCACCTCGGGCCCGAGCCATTCGAACGGCCCGACCTGGAAGATGCCGCGCTCGACCGGCGCCACGTCCAGCCGCACCCCGAGCTGCTCTCCGACCCTGGCAGACCACATGCCGGCGCACACCACCACGGCATCGGCCGCCTCGAGGTCGGCGGACGACGCCTCCGCGCCGTAGCAGAACCTGGCGCCGGCCCCAGTCGCCTCCTCGACCAGGCAGCCGAGGACCAGGGCCGGCCGGTAGACGCCGTCGAGCCGGCAGTAGTTCGTGCCGGCGACCCGGTCCGCCTCCAGGAACGGCGCCAGCGCCCGCGGGTCGGGATGCTCCACCGGCAGGCCCTGCGAACGCTGGAACTCCGCCCTGTGCTCCAGCTCGCGCACCATCGCCGGGTCGCACGCCAGGTACAGGTAGCCGACCGAGCGGAAGTCGACCCGGTCGGCCCGCGCCTCGAAGAACCGGCGGGAGGCCAGCGAGAGCGCCACGTTGATCGGGCTGCCCTGCTGGGTCCGGAAGCCGCCAAAGGCCTTCCCGGTCGAGCCCGACGCGATGGGCAGGGAGTCGAACACGTTCACGTCGCGCCGGCCGCGGCCCGTCAGGGCCCGGGCCAGGGCCGCGCCGGCCACGCCGCCGCCGAGGATGGCGATCACCGCACGCGCACCAGCCCCCGTCCGTAGCGGGCGACCAGCTCGTAGGTCCAGCGCAGGTCCAGGTCGTGGACCGGCAGGAAGAAGATCCAGGCGGCCCGCTCGGTGGCGGTCGTGATCATGGTCCGCTCCGAGTCGGCGGACGGGTTTCCGCAGGGCCCCAGGTCGTCGGCCACGCAGATCCTCGCGGCGACGTTGACCACCTCCCTGCGGATGCCGGCGTAGGACTCGCCGTCTCGGCCGAGCCGCAGCGTCAGCGGCCCGGACACCCGGTCCAGGTCATAGAGGCCGACCGGGACCTGCAGCCGCAGGGACACGACGTTGGCCACGTCGACCAGGGAGTTGACGCGCGGCATCGGGTCCCCCCGGCGCACCCGGCGGAGCAGCGCCTCGCTCGACGGCCGGTACCGGGTCGGGTCGATGCCGAACCGGCGGTAGAGGGTCCGGGCCAGGCCGGGCTCGCCGACCCGGCCCGCCCGGGCGGCGACCTCGGTGTCGGCCACCTCGGCGTCGAAGTCCTGACGCGGGCCGGTGACCTCCAGCTCGTGCAGCTCGAGGGTGACGACAGGCACGTCGATCTCTGCGGCTAGGAGCACAGCGCCTCGAGAGCGTCCCAGAAGCCGGGGTAGGAGATGTCGACGCACTCGGCACCCTCGATCTCCGTCTCCCCGTCGGCGAGCAGCCCGGCCACCGCCAGCGCCATCGCGACCCGGTGGTCGCCGCCCGAATCGACCCGGGCGCCCTCCAGGTGACGCGGGCCCCGGATCTCCCAGCCGTCGGGCAGCTCCCGCACCGCGGCGCCCATCGCGCTCAGGCCGGCCGTCATCGCGGCCACGCGGTCGGACTCCTTGACCCGCAGCTCGCCGGCCCCGGTGATGCGTGAGGTGCCCGGCAGCAGCGCGGCCGCCACCGCCAGGACCGGCAGCTCGTCGATCAGCTCCGCGGCCAGGCCGCCGCCGATCTCGAGCGGCCGGCCTGCCAGCGCCGGGGCCACCTCCAGGTCCGCCACGGGCTCAACCCCCTGCAGCCGCGGGTTCCGGCGCGCGATCCGCACGCCGCACCCCTCCAGCGCGTCGAGCAGCGCGGTGCGCGTGGGGTTGACGCCGACGCCGGGCACGCAGACGTCGCCCGCCGCGTGGAGGCCGGCGGCGACCAGCCAGAACGCCGCCGCCGACAGGTCGCCAGGGACGTCGACGTCGAGGGGCCGCAGCTCGCCGGCAGGGGCGGTCACCGCCACGGCGAGGCCGTCGCGCTCGATCTGCGCTCCCATGGCCGCGAGCATCCGCTCGGTGTGGTCGCGGGTGGCGGCCGGCTCCACGACCGTGGTCGTGCCCTCGGCCGACAGCCCGGCCAGCAGCACCGCCGACTTGACCTGGGCGCTGGCCATGGGGCTCCGGTACTCGATGCCGCACAGCGGCCGGCGGCCGCCCACGCGCAGCGGGCCGGTCTCGGCCCGGGCGCCCATCATCCGCAGCGGCGTCGCCACCCGGTCCATCGGCCGCCGCGACAGCGACTCGTCGCCGACCAGGGTCACCGGGAACGGCCGGCCGGCCAGCAGACCGGCGAGCAGCCGCATCGTCGTGCCCGAGTTGCCGCAGTCGAGGGGACCGCCCGGCTCCCGCAGCCCGTCCAGCCCGCACCCCTCGACGTGCCCGGCCTCGATCTCCACGCCGAGCGCCCGCAGGCAGTCCGCGGTGCTGACCACGTCGGCGCCGTCCGAGAGGCCGCCGATCCTGGCCCGACCGCCCGCGACCGCGTTCAGGATCAGGGCCCGGTGCGAGATCGACTTGTCGCCTGGCAGCCGCACCTCGCCCTGCAGGCGGGGGGCGGCGCGCACCGTGGCCCTCATCCGTCCCCTCCGAACGCGGCGGGGTCCATCCCGAAGCCGGAGTCCCGAGCCCACCGCTCGCGGATCCGGCGCGCCTCCTCGAACAGCTCTACCAGCCGGCCGTCGCCCGCCTCCAGGTGACGCCGGAAGCGGGCAAGCGAAGCCTCGACGGCCCGGACGGACTCCACCATCCGGTCCCGGTTGGTGCTCGCGATCGCGGCGTAGAGCGCGGGGTCGCCGGCGGCCAGCCGGCTCAGGTCGCGGAACCCGGTGCCGGCCACCTCCTGCATGGCGGGCCATTCGGGGTCGCCGGCCAGCGCCAGCACGTAGGCGGCCGAGAGCACGAAGGCGGCATGGCTGGTGCCGGCCACCAGTCGGTCGTGGCGCTCGGCGTCCATGAAGACCGGGACAGCCCCCACCGCCCTGACCAGCGCGGTCACCTGCGGCTCGTCGCGAGTGAGGATCCAGGGCGCGCCCTGGAAGAGGTCGGGCACGGCGGCCCCGATGCCCGAACGCTCCCGGCCGCACATGGGGTGGCCGCCGACCAGGTCGACGCCGGCGGCGGCGGCCCAGCGCAGCACCCGGACCTTGGTGCTGGCCACGTCCGTCACCACGGCGCGGCAGCCGGAGAGGCCGGCCAGCAGCTCCGGCAGCGCCGGGATGGGCGCCGCCAGGACCACGACGTCGGCGTCGCGGGGGTCGCCGGCGGCGGTCACGCGGCGGGCCAGGGCGCGGTGCATGGTGACCGGGTCCGGGTCGGACCCGACGACGTGGACGTCGGGCCGCGCGGACCTGAGGGCGAGGGCGAGCGAGGACCCGATCAGGCCCAGACCGAAGATGCCGACCCGCATCCCGATATGTTCGCGAAACTCGCGCCTCGACGTCCGTCGGGCTCGCCCGCGGAGCGGACCCGCCCGGGCGCGATGGCTACAGAAGCGCCCGGAATGCCTCCGCGGACAGGCCGGTCTGCCTCAGGACCGAGGCGAGCGTCCCAGTCGCCAGCTCGCGATGGAGCGGCACGATCGCTGTCCGCTGACCCGCCGCGTGTCGGAGCTTGCAGTGGCTGCCGCGGGTGCTTACCACGACGAACCCGGCTCGCTGCAGAGCGCGCACAACCTCGTCGCCTGAGACCCTTGGCAACCCACGGGTCACGCCGGAACGCGGATCTCGATCGGCGCCACGATCGGGTCGGTCGCGCTGGGCAGGGGCTCGTCTTCGAAGTACAGCTCCAGCGCCTCCTGGAGGTTGGCCAGCGCGGACTCGATCGTCTCGCCCTGGCTGGTCACCTCGACCTCCAGACAGCGAGCCACGTACCAGCTCCCGTCCCGGACCACGGTCGCGTGAAGGTGCGCTGTGCGTCCCTCGGCCATGTCGAGAAGGGTACGCGAAGCCGGCCGGCCGAGCCCGTCCTCCCGCTCCTACGCCACCAGGACGCTGTGCAGGGCCTGCTCCAGCCGCGCGTGGCGGAACTCGTAGCCTAGCTCCAGCGCCCGCGCCGGCAGCGCGCCCCGACCGTGGGTCACGGCGATCGCGCCCGAGCCGAAGCGGCTGTGCAGCAGCCAGCCGGGCTGCGCCATCCCCGGCGGCATGCCCAGCAGCATGCGCAGGGTCTCCATGAACTCCGCGCTCGAGACGCCGTGCGGAGCCACCCCGTTGAGCGGGCCCGACACGCGTCGGTCGCCCAGCGCCACGCGCAGGAGGCCGACCTCGTCGTCCACGTGGATCCACGGCTGCCGCTGGGAGCCGGGCCCGACCGGGCCGCCCATCCGCAGCCGCGCCGCCAGCCGGAGCTGGGCCAGGGCCCCCTCCGGCGCCACCACGAGCGACGAGCGCAGCACCACCGTCCGCACGCCGAACTGCTCCGCGTGCATCGCAGCCGCCTCCCAGTCGGCGGCCAGCCGGGACAGGAAGTCCTGGCCGGCCGTGTCGTCCTCAGCCGACAGGCGCTCGCCGCTCGCGTCGAACGCGTAGTAGGCGACCGACGACGCGCAGACCAGCACCTCGGGTCGGGACCTGGCCTCTGCCAGCGCCGACACAACCCCGCGGGTGCCGATGACGCACGCGTCGTACAGCTCCTGCCGGCGGGCGTGGGTCCACCGACCCGAGCCGGTCAGCGGGCTGGCCAGGTGCACGATCGCCCGCGCCCTCTCCGCCAGGTCGGCCCAGGGACGGCCGCGCTCGATGGGCTGCCAGAGGTGGTACGAGCCCGCTCCCGGCACCAGCGCGCGGGCGCGAGCCGGGTCGCGCGACAGCACGCAGAAGTCCGCTCCGTCGCGGGCCAGCTCCGCGCAGAGCGCACGCCCCACGAGGCCGGTCGCCCCGGTCACCAGCACCGGTGCGTCATCCGGCCATCTCGATCGATCAGGCGGGTTGACGGACGGTCGCCTCCAGCAGGTGACGGAGCTCTGTCATGAGGCGCCGGAAGTTCTCGAAGTCCAGCGACTGGGCACCGTCGCTGAGCGCCTCGTCGGGCCGGGGGTGAACCTCCACGATGAGTCCCTGCGCGCCGGCGGCCACGGCGGCGAGCGACATGGGCCGGACCAGGCTCCAGCGCCCCGTCCCCTGGGAGGGGTCCACCACCACCGGCAGGTGGGACAGCTCGCGAACCAGCGGCACGGAGTTCAGGTCCAGCGTGAACCGGGTCGATGTCTCGAACGTGCGAATGCCCCGCTCGCAGAGCACGACGTCCCGGTTGCCGCGGCTCAGGATGTACTCGGCGGCGAGGAGCCATTCCTCGACCGTCGACGACATGCCTCGCTTCAGGAGCACGGGCCGGCCCGCTCGTCCGACCTCCTGGAGCAGCGCGTAGTTCTGCATGTTGCGGGTGCCCACCTGGAGCATGTCCACGTACCGGGCCAGGAGGTCCACGTCCGCGGGCGAGACCACCTCGCTCACCAGGCGCAGACCGGTCTCGTCGCGCGCGGTCGCCATCATCTTCAACCCCGCCTCGCCCAGGCCCTGGAACGTGTACGGCGACGTCCGCGGCTTGAATGCCCCGCCGCGCAGGATGCGGGCGCCCTCGGCGGCGACCATGCGCGCCGTCTCGACCAGCATGTCCTCGGACTCGACCGAGCAAGGACCGGCCATGACCACCACCGAGTCGCCCCCGATCGGCACGCCGCCCACGTCCACGATCGTGTCCCTGGGCTGGAAGTCGCGGCTGGCCAGCTTGAACGGCTTCGTGATCTGCACGATCCCCTGGATGCCGGGCAGGTGCGAGAACGCTTCCCGGTACGTGTACGCGTTGCTGCCGATCACGCCGATCACCGCCCGGTCCTCGCCGACCGAGACCTCCGGCCGCAGCCCGATCTCGCGGACGCGCTCGATCACCGAGTCGACCTGGGCCTGGCTGGCCTGGTGCGCCATCACGATGATCACGAGTTCCGCACCTCCACCCCGGCCAGCGCCTCCAGCTGCGAGCGCGCCGCCTCGAGGTCCCGCTTGATCGCGGTCGCCCCGCGGAGATAGGCGTGGCGCATGTCCGACTGCCGGCGGTCCGTGTTGTACAGGATCAGGACGCGGATGCACATAGCCACGCCGCGGGGATTGGGCTGCCGGACGGCCATGTCGTGGCCGCAGAGCAGCGGCACGTCCACCCAGCCCCGGCGGCGCGCGGCGAGCGCTGGAAACTCGGCGTCCAGGTCGGGCGTGGTCGTGAAGTAGGCGAACGCCACCTCCTCCGCGTCCAGCCGGTTCAGCCTGACCAGCTCGTCGAGGAGCTCCCCGGTGGCGGCCACGATGGCGCCGGCGTCGTTGGCGTCCACCGTGATGGCGCCGCGGATCCCCCTCACCGGCACGCGGCCAGCATCTCCTCGACGAGCTCGACCGGGTTCTCGGCCCGGTGCACCCGGTCGAGCAGGGCGCTCGCCACCACCGCGGCGTCCGCCTGTCCGCGCAGGGTGCGCAGGTGGTCGGGACGCGAGATCCCGAACCCGGCGGCGACGGGCAGCGAGGTCGTCCTGCGGACCCGGCGCAGGAGGTCCGGCAGGTCCGGCGGCAGCTCGTCCCTCACGCCGGTGACGCCCCGGAGCGTGACGCAGTAGACGAACCCGGAGCTGCGCTCGGCGATGCTCGCGATCCGCGAGTCCGGGCTGGTCGGCGCCACCAGGAAGACCGTGTCCAGGCCGGCCGCCCGCAGCCACCCCGCCAGGGGCTCGGCCTCCTCGACGGGCAGGTCCGGGATGACGACGCCGGCCACGCCGGCCGCGGCAGCGTCGGCGGCGAACCGGCGCTCGTCGTAGGCCAGCACGGGATTGACGTACGTCATCAGCACGACCGGCACCCCGCACCCGGCCACCGCCGCAGCCACGTCCAGCGCGCTGCGGGTCGTGGCCCCGCCGGCCAGCGCCGCCTGCCCGGCCCGCTGCACGACCGGCCCGTCGGCGAGCGGGTCGCTGTAGGGGATGCCGATCTCGATCGCGGCCGCGCCGGCCCTGGCGTAGCCCAGGCCCTGCTCGATCGAGCCCCGTCGGTCGGGATACCCGGCCATCACGTACGGGATGAGCTTCAGGTCACCTGCCGCCCGGACGCGCTCCTCCAGCCGGCTGGCGGTGCCGGCCTCAATCCCGTTCATCGAACTCGGCAACCGAATCCATGTCCTTGTCCCCCCTCCCACTCAGGCATACCAGGATCCGGCCGTCGGGGCCCAGCTCCCGCGCCAGCACCCCTGCGTGATGGAGCGCGTGGGCGGGCTCCAGCGCGGGGAGGATGCCCTCCAGCCGGCTGCACAGTTTGAACGCCGCGACCGCCTCGGCGTCGTCGACCGCGACGTACTCCGCCCTCTGCCGGTCGCGGAGCAGCGCGTGCTCCGGGCCCACGGCCGGGTAGTCGAGCCCGGCGGAGATGGAATGGGTGGGTCGGACCTGCCCGTCCTCGTCCTGGATCACGTACGAGTAGGCGCCGTGGAGCACGCCGGGCCGGCCGCCGACCAGAGAGGCCGCGTGACGGCCGGTGGCCACGCCACAGCCGCCGGCCTCCACCCCGACGAGCCGGACGCCGGGGTCGTCCACGAAGGCGGTGAACATGCCGATCGAGTTGGAGCCGCCGCCGACGCAGGCGAGCACCCCGTCGGGCAGGCGCCCCTCGGCGGCCAGGTACTGGTCCCTCACCTCGTCCCCGATCACCCGCTGCAGGTCGCGAACCATCTCGGGGTACGGATGCGGGCCGACGGCCGAGCCGATGATGTAGTACGTCTCGTCCACGTTGGTGACCCAGTCCCTGATCGCCGCCGAGACGGCCTCCTTCAGGGTTGCGCTGCCCGCGGTCACCTCCCTGACCTCGGCGCCGAGCAGGCGCATGCGGCGCACGTTGATCTCCTGCCTCCGCATGTCCTCGCTGCCCATGTAGACGACGCAATCGAAGCCGAACCGGGCGCAGACGGTGGCCGTGGCGACCCCGTGCTGGCCGGCTCCCGTCTCCGCGATGATCCGTCGCTTGCCCATCCGCCTGGCCAGCAGGCCCTGGCCCAGTGCGTTGTTCAATTTGTGCGCCCCGGTGTGGCAGAGGTCCTCGCGCTTCAGGTGGATGCGGGCGCCGCCGAAGTGCTCGCTGAGCCGCTCCGCGGCGTAGAGGGGGGTCGGCCGGCCCACGAACGCGTGCTGCTGGGCCTTCAGCTCCAGCTGGAAGCCGGGCTCCGACCAGGCCTCCCGCCAGGCCCCCTCCAGCTCCTCCAGGGCCGACATCAGCGTCTCGGGCACGTACTGGCCGCCGTAGGGCCCGAACCTGCCCTTGCTCACCGGGCTCCACTCCGCTCGACCGCCGCGTCCATGTCCCGTACAGCTTGCACGAAACGGAGAACGAGGTCGGCGTCCTTCGAGCGGACCGCCCGCTCCACGCCGCTGGAGACGTCCACGCCGTGCGGCTGGAACGTCCGCACCACGGCCCCCACATTGCCCGGGTGCAGGCCGCCCGCGAAGATCACCCGGCGGCGGGCCGCCAGGGCGCGCGCCGTCTCCCAGTCCCAGGTCCTCCCGGTTCCCCCCCGCTGGTCGGGCGACCAGCTGTCGAGCAGGATCGGGTCGGGCCAGTCGTCGGTGTCGGGCACGGCGCCGCCGCGGACCTTGAGCGCCTTCACGATCGGCCGCCGGCACCGGAATCCGGGCGGCTCCGACCCGTGGAGCTGGACCAGGTCCAGGCCGACGAACTCGGCCACCTGGTCCACCTCCTCCTCCGGCTGGTCGATGAACACGCCGACAAGCCTTGGGCGCCGGTCGAGCGCCTCCACCATGGCCCTCACCTCCTCGGGGCGGACCCGGCGCAGACTCGAGCAGAAGTGGAAGCCGACCAGGTCGGCGCCCGCGTCGGCAACCGCCCGGGCCGCCGCCGCGTCACAGACGCCGCAGACCTTGACCAGGGTCAAACCGACAGCTCCGCGAGCACGGCGGCCGGGTCGGCCGCCCGCATGAGCGCCTCCCCGACCAGGATCGCGTCGGCCCCCGCCTCCCGCATGCGCCGTGCGTCGGCGGCGGTGTGGATGCCGCTCTCGGCCACGTACACGACGTCCCGCGGCACCAGCGGCCGCAGCCGCTCCGTCAGGCCGAGGTCGACCTGGAACGTCGTCAGGTCGCGATGGTTGACGCCCACGACCGTGGCGCCCGCCTCGAGGGCAGCGTGGACCTCGGCCTCCGTGTGTGCTTCGACCAGCGCGTCCATGCCTAGCCCCCTCGCCAGCGCCAGCAGCCTGCGCAGTGCGGCTGGCTCCAGCGCCGCCACGATGAG
>Ga0126378_10001785_pt1 | contig 15877 bp, 10 predicted proteins | sample PanSoiMetPlot_23_FD_92587 | JGI IMG/M metagenome (GOLD analysis project Ga0126378, IMG submission 92587) | Tropical forest soil microbial communities from Panama - MetaG Plot_23 | ecosystem: Environmental > Terrestrial > Soil > Tropical forest > Bulk soil | place: Panama | collected 2016-02-17 | reverse complement strand
TTCTCCAGCGGTGTCATCGAAGGGCTCAACAACAAAGCCAAAGTCACCATGAGAAGATCCTATGGCTTTCGCACCTTCCGCATCCTGGAACTCGCGCTCTATCACTCACTTGGCAAACTACCTCAGCCGGAGCTTACCCATGATTTCTTCTAACGAATCAACTTTTAATTACCGCCCCGCGGCACTCTCCGCTTCAGCTCGTCGACAAAGTTTTCTAGGAAGATCACTTTTCCCGAGTCGTGCTGCGCAGCGCCTCCGGAATAGCTACCGGTGGCGATGCGCTTTCCGTTGGGCGCGACGTCATACTGGGCTCCCACGAAGGCGTTAAGAGCGACGGCTATACCCTGTTCCGACCACACTCGCGGCTTTTCTGCGACGAACGTGTCGACTTTGGCCGAGTAGCTCACAACCATGATCCGATCTTCTGAGGTGCTGTAGAAAAAGAGTTCCCTCCCATTTCGAGAGAAGATGGCCGACGTTCCGCCGTCACTTGAGATTTGCCAACGTCCTCCTTTGTCGGGAAACGCCCGCACATAGATCTGGGGATTTCCCGATTCACTGGAGGAGTAGGCGAGCCAGTGTCCGTCCGAAGAGAAGCTTGCGTCAAACTCCACAAAAGGCGTTTGCAGGAACGGTTCGGGCTTTCCCGCTCTCAATCCGTTGGTCCCACGTTCTACCGACACGGTCCAAAGATTCCATCCTTGCGGCCTGCTTTGGTGAAACGCCAGCCGTTTCCCATCAGGAGAGAACGATGTCGGAAAAACAGATTCGTTGCTCAGCACCAGAGGCTCAGGCTTGCCACCTCCGTCGGCCCGTGTCCAGAAGATCCCTGCGGGGCTGCGAAAGACCACGTACTTGCCGTCGGGCGCCCACACCGGACTGCTATACCCCTCGCCCGTGGTCAACCGTGCCAGCGTGTCGCGATGAAGGTCATAGATCCAAATTCCGCTATCAGGCAAACTAGTATCAGCTACGGCCAAACGGTCGCCGTCGGGCGAGAGACGCGGATTGACAAAGATCCCGGGTTTGTCCAGCAGCGGTTGCGTCTTCCCATCCGCATCCAGCCATTGAATTGCCCCGTGCGGGGCGTCAATATCACGGCTTCGGTAAACAAGCGTTCCGGTGCGCGAAAAGCTCAGCTTCGCGGAGCCGTACTGGGAAGAATAAGAAACCTGCTGCAATACGGGTATGGGCGAGCCGCTCGTCTCTAGCTTCTCAAGGTCAAAGGGAACCGCGAACAGGGTTCCCCGATTCACGTAGGTGAGGTACCCTTTGCCACCGGATCCCGGCAGATACCTCCCGAAGGTTGCTCCCCTTTGCAAGGTTCTTCTGTTGTGGTCCGCCAGCGTCACGACATCGATGCTGGCATCATCGTAACCTATCAGAGAACTGGAGACGGTAAAAAGCACGACTTTGCCGCCGGGCAGAATCTGCGGCCAACGATGCGTTCGTTCTCCTCCTTGAAGTTCGGTGACGGGGACAGGAGTGCCGCCCGCCGAGGGGACGCGAAAGAGTCCAGCGCGAGGGGAAAGACTCGCAATAATATTGCCGTCTTCGCCCCAATCGGCACCTGTGTAGGACCCGCCTGCGTCGCATAGCGCGATTTCTGTGCCGCCTTCTACAGAGATTTTTCTCATCTTCCCCACCGCAAAAAAGGCGATCCACTGCCCGTCGGGGGAAAAGAACGGGCTGGTCGCGCCTTGTGTGACGGAAAGCTCGGTGGCGCTCGGTTGATCCAGCTTACGCGTAAAGATGTGGCCACGAGAAAGATATGCAATGCGCGTGCCATCTGGCGAAATGATGACGTCGGACCCGCCCCACGCATTAAGATAGACGTTGTGGCCTAGGTCCACATCCAGCCGCACCAGCGGCTTCAGCTCCGCCGGGCGGGTAGCCCGATAGGCGATCCAAGAGGCTCCCGCCGCGACCAGGGCGAGCACTGCAAGAGCCACCCATAGCAGAAGAGGCCGCTGCCTGACCGCCGCAGAGGCTTTGCTCGCTTCGTCCGCAGAACTCGCGATCCACTTCAACTCGTCTCTCAGATCCCGCACCGTCTGCCAGCGCTCGTCCGGATCTTTCGCCAGACACTTCTTCAGCACGCGGTCCAAAGCAGGAGGAGCAACATCTGCAACCGACGGCGCCCGGCGCTCTATAATGGCGGCGATCACGCTGGCCGGAGACGCGCCCTCAAATGCTCGTTTGCCGGTAAGCATTTCATAAAGCACGAGCCCGAACGAAAAGATGTCACTGCGCGCGTCCACGTCGCGTCCCGTAGCCTGTGCCTGCAACTGCTCGGGCGACATGTAGTACACCGTGCCCAGGATTTCATTCTTCCCCGTCAACGTCATGGTGAGCGTGGCATCGCTGGTCGGATCGGGTTGCCCGGTCCTTGCTAGGCCCATCTTCGCTAAACCGAAGTCCAGCAGCTTGACGCCGTTCTTCGTGACCAGAATGTTCGCGGGCTTCAGATCGCGGTGAGTAATGCCTTTCTTGTGCGCTGCTTCGAGTGCCTCGCAGATCTGCACGGCATGTTTCAGCGTCTGATCCATCGGCAACGGTCCTTTGAGCGGCGTGCCTTCGATGTACTCCATCACCAGGTAATTCGGTCCAACATCGTGCAACGTACAGACGTTGGAGTGATTCAACGCCGCGACCGCCTGCGCTTCTCGTTGGAAACGTTCGGAGAACTGGTCGTTGGAAACCTTGATCGCAACCATACGATTTAATCGTGTGTCCCGCGCCTTGTACACTTCTCCCATGCTGCCAGCGCCAAGGGGCGCTGCGATCTCGTAGGGGCCGAGGCGCGTTCCAGGTGTGAGCGGCATGCGCGTCGAAAGATTGTATCGTGGAGAATCTAAATGTGGAACGGATCACGGGCAGAGCGGTTGTTAAGGTCAGTTGACGCTAACAGGCCTTTGCACGTTTTGACCTCTAGTCATTTCACGTAATTAGGATTTTTCGTCAACCACCGACCGATAACGCCCGTGGCCAGAATGGTTTTTGACATCGCGGACCAAAGGCCAGCCTAGAGAACAAGACCCTACCTGAGAGAAGACTCCACCTCCGATCACAAAACCGCGTGTTGGCGATAGGGCATCTGAAAGGCCCACCAAAATGCTTGAATTGACGCTGAAACCGGAGCCGAGTAGGCTGGCTAGCAATTCCGCAAGGCGGCTACCAGTTGAGCTCAGATACGTCCAAGCTGGCCAAGGGCACACGTCTCGGAGACTATGAGATCCAATCGCTGCTTGGAGCGGGCGGTATGGGCGAAGTTTATCGAGCGCGTGACCTTCGCCTGCGGCGCGATGTAGCCATCAAGATCTTACCCGCTTCCTTCGCTTCCGATCACGACCGCCTGCGGCGTTTTGAGCGGGAAGCGACCGCCGCGGCCGCGTTGAATCACCCCAGCATCCTAGCCGTGTACCAGATGGGAACCTACGAAAGAGCGCCCTATCTGGTCTCGGAATTACTAGAAGGAGAGACCCTGCGGGAAGCAATCATGCGAGGACCTATGACGATCCACAGGGTTACCGATTACGGGACACAAATTGCGCGAGGATTGGCGGCGGCCCACGAAAAAGGAATCGTGCATCGCGACCTGAAGCCGGAGAACCTCTTCGTCACCAAGGACGGGCGCGTGAAGATTCTGGACTTCGGTCTGGCGAAACTGACGCAGCCGCAGCTCGGTTCGGAGGCCAACGCGCCCACGTTAGAGGGCGCAACGGACGCGGGCGTGGTCATGGGGACGGTCGGATACATGGCGCCGGAACAGGTGCGTGGGCAGGTTGCTGACCACCGAGCCGATCTTTTTGCCCTTGGGGCAATTCTTTATGAAACGCTGGCTGGCAAACGAGTGTTTCAGAAGCCAACTTCCGTGGAGACAATGACCGCGATCTTGAAGGAAGACCCGCCTGGAATTTCGCAGGTTTCGCCCACCACTCCTCCGGCATTGCAAAAAGTTGTGCATCGGTGCTTGGAGAAGAATCCCGAGCGCCGGTTTCAATCGGCCTCGGATCTCGCGTTTGCGTTGGAGGCGCTCTCGGACTCGGGCGGGTCTGCGGCCGTGGCCGTCTCGGGACAAGCTAAGCCGGGCGTATTGAACTGGCGCTGGGCCATCGCGATCATCGCGGTGATCCTTGTGGCGGCATGGATACTCACACAACTCAATTCTCCGACACGTCCGCCCCGAGTGCTAGCAACAACGCAACTTACACGAGACAGCCGGCGGAAGTTCAACGTGGTCACTGATGGGTCACGTCTCTACTTTGGGGAGGGAGGAGCCGCGGAACGGATTGCCCAGGTTTCGGTCAGCGGGGGCGAGACGTTGCCGATTCCCACTCCGTTTGCCAACGTGGATCTCCTCGACATCTCCCCTGATCATACACAGCTTTTAGTCATTAGTTACGTGGGCACGGAAGCGAACAGGCCCCTGTGGAGTCTGCCTCTTCCTTCAGGCGCTCCACGACATCTTGCGGACATGGTCAGTAGTGATGCCACCTACTCTCCCGACGGACAACGACTGGTATTCGTAAACGGATCAGACCTCTACGAAGCAAATGCTGACGGCACGAACCCGCACAAGCTGGTCACCATCTCGGGAACTCCATTCGCGCTCGCATTTTCACCAGAGGGCAGCCGGATTCGCCTCACTGTCACACAGTCTGGCGCCGACTCGCTTTGGGAAATCCGTGCGGACGGAAGCGATCTGCACGCTGTCCTCCAGCCAGGGCAAAGTCCCGCGAGGGCATGCTGTGGCGGTTGGTCCTCGGATGGTCGCTACTTTCTGTTTACCAGCCAGACTTCTTCGGGAAGTAATGTCTGGGTCATGCGCGAACCGGCAGGACTCTTCCGTTGGCGTTCGTCCGTGCCCGTTCAGTTGACCACGGGACCGTTGGCGATTAACGCCTGGACAGTCAGCCCCGATGGCAAGAAACTCTTTGTGGCTGCGGCACAAGGCCGCGCAGAACTCGTGCGTTATGATCCCAAGTCCGGGCAAAGTGTGCCTTTTCTTTCCGGCATTTCAGCAGGGGAACTGGATTATTCGAGGGACGGCCAGTGGGTCACCTACATTTCGTATCCGGATGGGACGCTCTGGCGCAGCCGGGCAGATGGTAGCGACCGCCTTCAACTGAGCTACGCGCCGGTCTTCGCTGGCTTGCCGCGTTGGTCCCCCGACGGCACGCAAATAGCTTTCATCGCGACGCAGACAGGTAGGCCTTGGAAAATCTTCCTGATGCCTGCGCAGGGTGGTACACCCCAGGAACTGCTCTCCGAGACCTCGGACGAGGCAGACCCCTCCTGGTCCCCGGACGGAAAGAAACTCGCCTTCGGGCGATTTTGGAAGTCGCGGCCTGGGGGCATCCATGTCGTGGACCTTGCTACCCGCCAGGTCTCCCTCATTCCGGGTTCGGAGAAACTGTTCAGCCCACGCTGGTCGCCCGACGGTCAGTATCTGGCAGCACTCAACACGGAATCCACAAGGCTCGTGCTCTTCAACTGGAAAACCCTGACCTGGTTCGACTGGGTCACCGAACCGGGGGCGTTTGGTTTTCCCAACTGGTCGCAAGATGGGAAATACCTCTATTACGACATTGCGTTCACGGAGCATCAAACGTTTCGCCGGGTAAAGGTTGGCCAAAACCACTCGGAGTTGGTCGCCGATCTAAAGGGCTTGCTCAGATATTCCGCCGCTCCGGCGTTCGCGTGGAGCGGCCTTGCACCCAACGGGTCGGCACTGTTCGACCGCGACTTGAGCACTGATGAAATATATGCGCTCGATCTGGAACTGCCTTAGTCTTAGTGCGCATCGCTCCTGGCCATCGTTCTTGCGTGGCAGGCGATCCTGAGGCAATCAGCACAAACGAAATAGATTGGGTTTGAATCGGAAGATGGTTGACGCAATCCGATCTCACTCAAAACCGCATGGTCGCTGCTACCGAGCAGGCAAACCTTCGGAGAAAAACAAACGCCCCAACTCTGTCATGAGTCAAGGGGCGCATGTTAAACAGCCCTCCCCCAAGTGCTGTTCAATTGAGAGACTAAATCCGGTCTGCACCTCAGTAAATGGCACCGATGGGCCAGGGGACAGGCAGTGCTAGGTAGGCTGCCAAATCGACCCGTCTGTTGTAAACGGCGTTCACACTCAAATTGCGACTTCTTTCGATGAAGTTCACATCTGAGCGTTTGTCAGGGGCCGAATTACCTCGGGCAAGGGAAGTGGGGCAGGACCCCGAATGGGAATTTGAGTTCAATTGCGATTTATCAACATCAATCTCGAGTGAAACGAAATTGCCTGCCGATTAGCGTTTCAGAATATCCTCGGTTGGCTCATAACCCAGATTTGAACTTGGTTGACGCAAGGGTATAATCCGCGCCAAGTATGTCACTAGCTACGGGCACTCGGCTCGATTCGTATGAGATCGTGGCCCCGCTGGGAGCGGGCGGCATGGGTGAGGTTTACCGCGCCCGAGATAGCAAGCTGAAGCGCGATGTAGCCATCAAGGTGCTCCCGGATTTCTGGTCGCGCGACCCTGAGCGTTTGCGCCGTTTTGAGTTAGAGGCGCAGGCTGCCGCAACACTGAATCACCCCAATATTGTCTCGATCTTTCACGTCGGACAGTGCAACGGTTCCCCTTACATTGTTACCGAACTCCTGCAGGGCGAATCGTTGCGTGAACGTCTGCGCCACGGCCCCATGCGTGTGCGCGAGGCGATTGCTGCTGGTATAGAGATTGCCCAGGGACTGGCCGCTGCCCACGACGCCGGGATCATCCACCGCGATCTCAAGCCGGAAAACATCTTCCTCACGAAAAACGGTCGTACCAAAGTCCTCGACTTCGGGTTGGCAAAACTGAATCCGACCAAGTCCGCCACTGCCGACGATCCCACCGTTACGCAGCAACCTCAGAGCAATTCCGGACACGTGCTTGGGACAGTTGGCTACATGTCGCCAGAGCAAGTACGCGGACAACCTGCCGACACACGCAGTGACATCTTTGCGGTCGGCGCGGTCCTATACGAGATGCTGACCGGCAAACAAGCATTTCGCAAGGCCACGTCGGCGGAAACCATGAGCGCGATCCTGAACGAAGATCCGCAGCCGGTTTCGCAGATTGCGCCGAGCGTTCCACCAGGGTTGCAGAGAATCGTACACAGATGCCTTACCAAGAATGCCGACCATCGCATTCAGCACGCAACCGACCTTGCCTTTGCCCTGGAGGCTCTATCCGACTCGACGAGTGCTTCGCTGCCCGCTCGCAAAGGAAGGACCCTTTGGGTCGCCGCTGGGGTCGTCGCCTTCATTGCTGTAATCGTGATCGGCGCATTCTTCTGGCAATCGAGGCATCGAGCGGTTTCCACCGTCAGTTCGGCAATCCCGAGGGCGATCGCGGTACTACCTTTCCAGAATGTAGGAACTGATAAGAATACTGATTTTCTACGACTCGCCCTGCCCGACGAGATTACGACAACGCTGAGCTATGTGCCGTCGCTTTCGATCCGCCCATTTGCGACGACCAGCAAGTACAACGGGCCGAACTTGGACTTGCAGCAGGCAGGTCGGGAGATGGGGGTGACTTCCATCGTGACTGGACATTACCTCACAGAAGATGACCGGTTGGAGGTCACACTAGAAGCGGTGGACGTTGCAAATAACCGCAGTGTCTGGCGAGACACAATTAATGTTGCAGCGCCGGACAAGATTGCGATGCGGGAACAAGTCACGAGTAAAGTTCGCCAAGGGCTTGTCCCAGTGCTTGGGGGATTATCAGCCGGAGACCAGGGGACTCGACCCAAGAGCGAGGAAGCCTATGACTTGTATTTACGCAGCGTCGGGGTTCCGCATGATGTCAGTCCGAACAAAGCTGCAATCGCGATGCTGGAACGTGCAGTGGGTATTGACCCCTCCTACGCACCTGCTTGGGAGGCTTTGGGAACACGCTATTACTTTGAAGCCGACTATGGCGAAGGTGGCCAAGCAATGCTCAAGCGTTCAGACGAGGCTAATGAGCGGGCACTGGCGCTTGATCCGAACCTGATCGGTGCGTCCCTCCAATTAATCACCAACCGCACAGAGCGAGGCGAGCTTCGGAATGTCTATGCGGAAGCTTTGGCTTTAATCAAGCGCAGACCGGACAGCGCTTACGCACATTTCGCTCTTGCATATGTTCTGCGCTACGCCGGGTTGTTGGACGAGTCGGCGCGGGAATGCGACACTGCGCTTGCATTGGACCGGAGCGACTACAGCTTCCGGTCATGCTCCTTAACCTTCATGCAACTAGGTCAGCCAGAGAGGGCAATGGAGTTTGTCCGACTCGATGCAGGCTCGCAATTTGCTGCAAGACAAACGGCCCTTATTCTTTTGGGCCAAGGCAAAGTGGATGAAGCACGCCAGACGATTCAAAGAACGTCGGACACACCTCTGATGGGCCGTGATTTGCTTCAGGCGTGCCTTGATCCAAAGCAAGCATCCCAACTGGACGGAGCCGCTCAGCGGATGGAAGCTGCTTCGGTTGCGGAAGGCGATGTGGAGGGTTGGTATATCGACGGAGTCATGCTGTCATACTGTGGGCAAAAGGATGCCGCCTTACGTTTACTGAAAAGAGCCGTTGGCCAAAACTATTGTGCCTACGACGCCTTGCAAACCGACCCGTTGCTTCTGAAGCTCCGTCGGACGCCCCAGTTTACCGAATTACTATCAGCGGCGAAGCATTGCCAGAACACGTTTTTGGTGCAGCGAAACCAGAGTCCGCACTGAAAGACGCCGACCCTGACATCCCGTCCGAGAGAAACCTAAAGCGGGGTACGCGAAGTTGCAATACCAGAATCATACCTGTTCGCAGCGGGACGAAGCATGCGTGAACAGGCGATTACACGTTTTGACCTCTGGTCATCGAGTGCTAAAGGGATTTCACGCCAACCGACTCGGTGACAGTGACACGGAGTACGTTTGGGCTGTCGCCACCGCTCTGCAGGAAGTTCAAGGGGTGGAGCGTCGGTGAGCTTCACGTTCTCAAAAAACTCGCTCAGCTTCTGTGTCTTCGCCGTACTTCCGCAAGACGATTCCTGCGACCCGACCTTGACCCTCTACTTTGAACGTGATTTGGGCATCCGCAATCTTGGAAAAGAACTGTGTTTCGCTGTGAGGAAACATTTCCCAAGAGTCCCCATCAGAGACTTGAGCGAAGATGTGATCACTCTTTCGCGTAATGACTACAAGATCGCCGGAAGACAACTTGTAGCATCCCGCATACTCTTCCAAACGATCTGGTTTCAGGGTGGCGAGGTTGTATCCAACAGGGCGAAAGTCAGGCCAGCCGTATTCGTGTGCTATGCTTCGAAGGATCTCTAGTGTCAAATCGAAACCCGGGTCTCCCTCTCCATTCGTCATGACCACAGCACCGTCCCCGCTTTCAAATGCGACTAAGTAGCTTTCGAAACCCTCATTGCCTCCGCTGTGGGCGAAGTAGGGATTTGTCAGCGACCCTCCGACCCCGAACATCACACCACGCTTGCCCAGCCTTGACGCGACCATCAGCGCAGCTAACTCACCAGAAAGGATTGCCCCGGTTCTGCCCGCCAGTGCATTCTGCACCGCAATGGCAAAGCGTGCTAAGTCACCCGCGGTAGTCCAAAGCCCTGCTGGAGCCATTTCTGGGTAAACATGTGCACCTCCCTCGACCTGTTCTCCACTCGCCCGATAGGGAATTGCGGCATTTACCATACGTTCGATCGGAATTGGCTGCTCGAATGTGCTATGGGTCATCCCCAGTGGACCGAGCACGGTTTCGTGCATGAGCTGAGGGAAATTCTGCCCTGTAACATCCATCAGAAGCTGCTGCGCAACGACGTAGCCGCCTCCCGAATAACGGAACCTTGTCCCTGGTACGATGTCGATTCCTATCGGCGGATTGTTCGCTGATGGCACGCCGTCAAGAATCTGCCGCAATGTAGGAATGGCCGTGCCCGCACCATAACCGGGAAACCCACTAACGGTCGTGCCAGCAGTGTGTGTGAGGAGTTCCAGCAGTGTGACCCTGTGTTGTTCCGTGAAACTATTGGTAGGTACCTTCCACGATTTCAGATAATGGTTTACATCCTCATTCAGATCGAGCTTGCCAGATTGCGCCAAGCGCAGTGCCGCAAAGGCGGTCACAGGTTTGCTGATGGAGGCTGCCTGAAAAAGTGTTTCCGCAGTCACCGGGCGACCGCCGAGTTTTAGCGTGCCGAAACCCTGTGCCCACCTAATTGCACCGTTGTGGATAATTGCGATGCTGACCCCTGTTGCGTGGTAGACAAACATCCGATCCGCGAGACTCGTTTTCCGAATCGGATTGCCTTTCACAAATGCGGCAGGCAGGAGTCCGTTCTGGATTCGGTCAGTCTCCTTTTCGAAGGCAGCTTCTGGATGGGCAAAGACAGCGAATAAAGAGCTAGACAGGAGTAGAAGCAGCGTGCAGGCAAAAGATTTCATCGAGTGATACTTTAGCTGAACATTGAGGGTGCAAGTGTCGCGTTGGAACGGTTTTCTTGACCTTAGCCAATGGCCTATGGCGTTGATGTCGCGGTATGCTTTCAGTGTCTTCTTCTCGGCGGATGAATAGGAAACAAGTGAGAAAAAGCCACCATTAGCATCGTCAACAGCAGGCGAACGCCACGGTTTTGTCGCGGTATTTTTCATGGATATTCAATGAGGTAGGATGCAGCCTTTGTGCACTAGAGTTCCCCAGTTTCTGAAATCAGGCGTTTGCACTCATTGATCCTTGATGATTGAAATCGGGCTTTTTCGCCAACTAGCCGAGGGTGAAGGTCGCGGAACGCAAGTGCCTTTTGCCCTTGGCAGAACCATTACACTTCACGTCAGGTCTGGAACCGATCCAGTAGTCGAGTCGGAGCCGCCTTGTTCCTTCGCCATTCAATCTGAAGGGAAACTCCAGCGACTTGCCGGAGTCCACCTCTACAGGCTGGGAGTTACTGCCAACATCAGGACCGATTAGCAGAACGCTCCACTTGCCGTTGTCGTTCTGTTCCACCAAGAACGGAGATGGAGTCGCCTCAATCGTGTCTCCCTTTGGAGACCATTGACCAAACTGGACACACACGGTTATGGGTTGGGAGGTCTGGTTTTCGAGCTTTGCTGGAATCTGCTCTTGTGGCTGGTAGTGCCGCTTGGGAATGACGACTCTCACTTGAGCAGAGAGACTGGTAGCCAGAAGCAGCAACGCAAGCACCCACTTTTTGGGAGTACTGAGCACGGTAGAAGTATAGGCCAAACATCTCAGTTGACGAGAACAGGCAATTTCACGTTTTGACTGCCGGTCAACAAGTCAATAGCGATTAAGCCAATGATTGTGTCTTTCCCTTTCCTGCTAGGATTTTTAGTCGAAGCAAATGATCATCTTCTTACGAGGATTGCTCCTAGTCGTGATCGGTCTGTACCTGATTGCGCTAGTTACAGCTGCATTTTTCTCCGACAGGATAATTTTCCAGCCACAACAAGCGGGATACCGGGATCGACCGGGCATCCTGAGGCTCACCAGTTCTGATGGAGCGAAGATTTCTGCAACGTACCTGCCGAATCCCGAAGCGGTTTTCACCGTTCTTTTCAGCCACGGAAATGCGGAAGACATCGGAGATGACCAACCGTTGCTAAAGCGGATAGGGGCAGCAGGGTTCTCTGTATTCGCCTACGATTATCAGGGGTATGGAACAAGTGAAGGCACAGCCTCGGAACGGCATGCATACGAGGACGAGGAAGCAGCCTACAACTTCTTGGTGCAATCGATGCATGTTCAGCCGAATAGAATCATCGCCTTCGGGCGTTCAGTCGGAAGCGGGCCTGCATGCGACTTGGCGTCACGTCATCCAGTCGCGGGAGTGATTCTGGAGAGCGCATTTACTAGTGCGTTTCGCGTCATGACAGGAGTCCGAGTTCTTCCTTTCGATAAGTTTGACAATCTCCGCAAAATAAAGTCAGTGCGTTGCCCCGTGCTTATCATTCACGGAACTGAAGATTCCGTGATCAGTGCCTCTCATGGGAAAAAACTTTTTGCAGCCGCAAACGAACCCAAACAAGCAATCTGGGTCCAGGGAGCGAATCATAACGATGTTGCATTCATTGGAGGTACTCCTTATTCCGACTCACTGAAAGCGTTTGCAACATTGATTCAGCAGGGCCAGGCTCAGCAAAGCCTTGATAATTGACGCTATAGGCAATTTCACGTTGTGACCGCTGGTCAACTTACGACATCGCGATTTCGCGACAGCTAGGCCCGAACCTCACCGCTTGCTCATTTATTTGAACCCAAAGCTTGTCCAAGACTGCGATGCCTACCGAAAGCACAATTGCAACGATAGTTAGGGTCGATGCAAGCCACCAGAACAGGGATCGTCTGACTACGAGCCCGAGCATCACCGCAAGGAGGGCACCAGTACAGCAAAGGAATAAGATCGCCCACAGATTTGTGAGTATCCACCCGTATGCTGAGAACGCTCATCCGGCTTCAAGTACCAGCAGCATCGGAGTCAAGTCACTGTACCGCACGGCTCGGGTGTGGGCTTAGGGCATTTTGAGTTTAATAGGGATGTTATATCAACCATTCCCCGTTTACTGCTCACGAATCATGTACCAGGAACTCAGACCGATACAGATGAGAGTTCCAGTGGAGACGAGCAGCAGCATACTGTCACTCAAACCCGAAGGCCAGAGGCGGGTCACGAGCGATAGATCCCTGGACCAGAGATTTGTCCCTACTCGCCACATCCGATACTCAAATACGCACCAGGTCATGGCAGCAACAGCGACGATAAAGGCGGAAGTCTTGACAATCCGAATTGGCAGATTCGCCCAGACTATTGCTTTCTCACGGGCCAATGCTTGTGTTTTTCGCCAGATGGACCGCGCCTCTGGTAGCGTGCTGAGTTCGTGTCTTTTAAGAATTGCTTCTTCACGCAAGAAATTGGCTACTAGAAGAACGTCGTGGCAGACCGGGCATTGGCGGGCATGCTCCTGCAGTTCCAGAGTGCATGAGTCAGACCGAAGAGCTTCGCCCAACTGTTGTTCTTTCTCGCAATAATTTCCGTTCATAAATCCACCTCTGGATCCTAACTTCGCGGGCTTCTGCCTATAAGCGTGGCAAGCTTGCAACGGGCTCGAAAGAGCAGGAGTCGGACGCTAGCTGATTTCAGCCCTGTGGCTTTCGCAATCTCTTTATGGCTGGAGCCCTCGACATACGCTAACCAAAGCAATTGGCGTTCTCGACCCTTCAGTCGCTGAAAGGCCTCTCTAATGTCGATTCTCAGGTCAGGATCGGAGCCCGGAGACGCTATCTCGGGGACAGGTTCCGGCAAGGACTCTTGTTTATGACGACGCCACCGGTCCCGCAAGAGATTGGTCGCGATGCGAAAAAGATAACTCCGTTTGCCGCCCGGGTCTGCGGGCAAGAATTTGACGGAGAGCAGACGGCTGTATGAATCCTGCAGCAGATCCTCGGCCACATCGCGTGCTCCCGAAACGCGAAGCAGATAAGCAAACAACGGACGAGAAGTCGCTTCATAAAAGACACTGAAAGCCGCCTCGTCCATGCTTGCTTCACCCGTGGTGATTGGACGGACACGGCCTAGCATCCGCGGAATAAGGCCCACATCCGATGCGGGAATGTTAAGCTCGCTTGCCATCGCCCCGCTCACTGGGCGTCATTGGTCGCTCCATTTAGAAGGCCGAATGATTTCGAGAGGTAATAGGATGTGACTGCCGATAGGGCAAAACCGATTCCCAAAGCACAGATCAATGTGCCGGACACGACGAAGCCTTCTTCGCCGGAGGACACGTGAGTGCGCAGCAGTAGAAGGGCCGCACCGAAAAAGAGGAGGACGATACCGGTTTGCAGCGCGCCGATGATTCTTCCAAATTGTGAAACCCGCTCCACCTTGAGGGATTCGAGGAAGTTTCTTCCCGCTTCCGTTTGCGCATAGGCGAGCAGTTCTTGCCCAGAGCCGACCTTGTCCAATAGCTTAGTTTGCACTTCTGCCTGCAGTTTCGCGATCTTGTAGCGCCGTATCGTACTGAAGATTATCCATGCGAACCAGGCGAACATGCCTGGAATTGCTATTGTCGCAACGACATCTTGGCTCATCGCCTTACTCCTTAGAACGCGAATATTGGGGGGCGGAGGGTTTCTATCCGTCCTATTCCTTATAACGTGCCGAAGCAGGACTTGGTTAACAGGACGGAAAAAGATTAGGGAGGTCAGTTTACGTAACCAGGCCATTGCGTAAATTGGCCTTCCCACAGCGGTAAACCTCCCGAGATTCTTGGATCCGGACGGCCGGTTCTAGCAATCCCATTTGCTACGGCACCGGAGGCCGCCAGAAATGCGTCACAAGAAAACTAAAGCGAACTATCGCCGCATCGTGTTACGTTTGCCGGATCTGGACCACACAAAAACCGCTGTACTCAATAGCCTCACATCCCCAGCGTCACGGCGAGTGTATCAGTACGCAATTGATAAATTCATTGCATGGTACTGTTCGGAACCGCGGCTCGCATTCAATCGAATCGTTGTGGTCCGCTACCGGATTCATCTGGAATCCTGCTCGCTGGCGGCTAACACGATCAACCAGCACCTCGCGACCGTAAGGCGGTTAGCCCACGAAGCAGCGGACGCAGGGCTCCTCAGCCCCGACCTCGCCGCTGGCATCGCCCGCGTCAAGGGTGTAAAGCAATTGGGTCAGCGCTCCGGTAATTGGCTCACTCAGGATCAGAGTTCAACAGTCTTGAGGCAGGCTCGTGGCGAAAGCCTCAGGGCCAAAAGAGACTATGCGATGTTGGCCATGCTATTCGGTTGTGGGCTGCGACGATCTGAGCTAGTTGGATTAGATCTGGATGATGTCCAAACACGGCAGGGGCACTGGGCCATCGTCGATCTGATTGGCAAAGGCGGCCATATCCGCACTGTTCCCATTCCTCATTGGGCAAAACGGGCGCTGGATGAATGGATTTCAGCTGCGGGAGTCACAAGAGGAAAGATATTTCGCGCTGTGGCTAGAACCGGCAAAGTCTGGGGCTCCGGTATCTCGGAAAACGTTGTTTGGTACGTCGTCCGACGCTGCTGTGAAAGAGTGGGGCTGGAGCACATTGCGCCGCACGATCTACGCAGGACCTGTGCAAAACTTTGCCATTCCAATGGCGGAGAACTCGAACAGATTCAGTTCCTGCTGGGGCATGCATCTGTGCTGACGACTGAGCGCTACCTGGGATGCAAACAGAACCTTGGACATCCAGTAAACGATCTGTTCGATCTCAGAATCGATGCTCCGGCGGATGAGGGCACAGCGTCGGACGGACCTGAGCCGGCGCCGCGTTTGGAAACCTCGCAACAAAAGATCGGATGCCAGCGCGACGATTCTGAATATGAGCGGATATCAGGGGGAGGTGGAACGCAACGACGCCGAATTGCGGAATTGGACACCGGCACGTAGGCTAGCGCTATTGAGATGTAACGCCAATCATCCGGAATCAGAGAACTTCGATATGAAATTTGTTACGGAGTTCTACGAGCGGGCAGTCTAGATAGCGTTCCTCTTCACCCCATGGCCATTTTCCTTTCATCTTTCGGGAACGTAGGAAGACACGCGCAACCGACAGGAACAGGCGCAGCCCCGTGGCGATCGTTTGGAATAAACCGATCTCTTTCACAATCTGCCTTGCGGCAGGATTAGTCCGGAGGTACCTGGCGTACCTTCCGAGACCAATGTTGGTGCCAAAGACGGTCCAGAGGTCAGCCAAGCCTTCGTCCTGCAGAGTCGTATCCAACCCAAATAGGACGTGACAAGCATCGTGAGAGTGGAAGAACGCTGCTGTCTTTGTGTCAGAAGAGTC
>Ga0126378_10001784_pt1 | contig 15897 bp, 17 predicted proteins | sample PanSoiMetPlot_23_FD_92587 | JGI IMG/M metagenome (GOLD analysis project Ga0126378, IMG submission 92587) | Tropical forest soil microbial communities from Panama - MetaG Plot_23 | ecosystem: Environmental > Terrestrial > Soil > Tropical forest > Bulk soil | place: Panama | collected 2016-02-17 | reverse complement strand
GATCGTGGAGTCGATCGCGCTCATGAGGAGCGCCACGGAGCACACCGCGAAGGTCAGGTAGCGGGAGCGCCGCCGGGGGGCCGCGGCCACCGGGTCGATCAAGCAGGGCGCAGGTCAGTCCGGGCCACGGCGTCCAATCATAGGGGCCACCTCCTCCAGCGCCCTGCCGCGCGTCGAAAGGCTACTGCCGGCCGCCCAGGCTCTATCCTGCCGTGAGCATGCAGGTAGGCTTCAGCCTCGATCCTCGACAGGGACTCTCGGACGTCGACGAGCTCCGGCTCGTCAGGCTGGGCGCGGAGCTCGGGTACCGGTCCGCCTGGACGCCGTCGGGGCCGGACGCGGCGGCGTTCGACCGCTGCATCCGCTGGCATCGCGAGTCCGGGCTGCCCACCGGCATCTCGGTCGCGCCGGCCTCCGGCCAGCCCGCCGCGTTCTATGCGGAGCACGCCCGACGAGCCTGGGAGGAGACCGGCGGGACCTTCGTCCTGGGAGTCGGCAGCGGCGGCCTGACCCGGGCCGCCGAATCGATGCGCGCCTACCTGGAGGAGCTCCGATCCGGCCTGGCCGCGGGTCAGCCGGTCTACGCCGCGGCCCTGGGCCCGCTGATGCTGCGGGTGGCAGGAGAGCTGGCCGACGGCGCGGCGCTCAACTGGTGCTCGGCCGAACAGGCCCGCTGGTCCCGCGAGCTCGTCGAGCGGGCGGCCGAGGGCGCCGGCCGGCCGGCGCCTGTGGTCATGTCGTACATCCGCACCTCGGTCGATCCGGACGCCGCCGCGGCCCGCCGCACCCTGGCGGAGGCGGCGCTCCAGTACGCCCTGGGGCCGGTCGCCTACCGCCGGCATTTCGAGCGGATGGGATTCGCCGACGAGCTGCGCCGCCTGGAGTCGGACGCCGGCGCCGAGCCCGACCCGGCATTCCTGGCCGCGGCCGGCGCGGCCGGCGCCCCCGGCGAGGTGGGGCCGCGCTTCGCGAGCCTCGGGGCCGACCTCGACGTGGCGGTGGTGCGCGTGCTGGTCACCCGGCCCGGAGATGCGGAGTCGGCGCGGCGTGCGCTCGAGGAGTGCCGGCCAGCCGGCTGAGATGGGCCAGATGAATGACGACGCGTTCGAGCGGGGGATGGGGGTCCGGCGAGAGGTGCTCGGCGACGAGCACGTCGATCGCGCCCAGGCGCGGCGCACGCCCCTCACCGCGGACTTCCAGGACTTCCTGACACGATGCGCCTGGGGGGAGGTCTGGACCCGGCCCGGGCTCGACCGGCGGACCCGGAGCTGCATCACCGTGGCCATGCTCGTCGCGCTCGGACGGACCGAGGAGCTGGCGCTGCATCTGCGCGCGGCGCTCCGCAACGGCGTCACGGTGGAGGAGCTGCGCGAGGTCCTGCTGCAGACTGCGGTGTACTGCGGGGTGCCGGCGGCCAACACCGCCTTCCGGGTCGCCCAGGACGTGCTGGAGCCCGAGGCCGGGGGCTGACCGGGCGCCACGCGAGATCCGGCGAGGCGGGCCGGGCTGGCGACGGGCATACTTCGCGCAGGAGGGAAGAGACGCATGGAGCTCGCTCAGGACGTCCAGGTGCCCCCGGAGATCGTGGAGCAGGCCCGGCTGGCCGGAGGCGGCTGGCTCGACGAGGTCGTGGACTGGCGCCAGCCGGGGGTGCAGCCGCCGCTCGAGGCGATCAGGGGCGCCTGGCGGCTGGACGCCGACGGCCACCTGACCGGCGAGTACGTGGCGAACCCCGCCTTCGGCCGGTCGCGGCCGCGCGGCTGCCCGCTGCACGCGCGCCGCTCCTAGCCAGATTGCCAGGTGCCCCTCCCCCCTTGCGGGGGAGGTTGGGTGGGGGGAGCACAGGCCCGGCCACTGGGCGTTCGATGCCGGGGCTGGCCAGATCCGCCGTGACCCCGGCCGGTCGAGCCCTGGCCCCCCGGCCCTGGCGGGCCACCTCTCCCGCGAGGAGGGAGGGACCTCGGCTTCTAGCCGCCGCCTGACTGGATCCGGGCCATCTGATCCTTCGACAGCCTGCCCATCAGGTAGAACTCGTCGTTCGGGCGCATGGCGGTCAGGTGCGCCATCCGGTTGGACAGCGCGAACAGCGCGGTGATGGAGCCGACGTCCCAGACGTCGTCCTCGCTCAGGCCGTGGGCGCGCAGCGCGTCGAGGTCGGCGTCGGTGACCTCGGCGGGCCGCACCGCCAGCTTGACGGCGAAGCCGACGATTGCCCGCTGCCGCTCGGTCAGGTCGGCCTTGCGCCAGTCGGTCGCCACCTGGTCCGCGATGTGCGGGTCGCGGGCGCGGATGCGGGCGATGGCGCCGTGCGCCACGACGCAGTAGAGGCAGTCGTTCGCGGCGCTAGTGGCGACCACGATCAGCTCCTTCTCCGCCGGGGTCAGGCCGCCCTCTCGCTCCATGAGCGCGTCTTGGTAGGCGAAGAAGGCCCGCCACTCGGCCGGGCGGCGGGCCAGCGCCAGGAACACGTTGGGGATGAACCCGGTCTTCTCGGCCACCTCCTCGATCCGTTCGCGGAGGTCGTGGGGCAGCTCGCCCAGGTCCGGGACCGGGAACCGGCTGACGGGTCGGGCATCGCTCATGGCAGCCATTCTCGGAGCGCCGGCACGGTAGGTGCCGGCGGCCGGCGCTCCGCGGAGGGGCCTCGGACGCCGGCCGGGAGGCCTCCGGCGTGTCAAGCCGGTACGACCCCGGAAGGGCGGGGCGCAGAACGTTCCTGTTGACATCGAATCAAGGCGACACCAGAATTTGGGCGGCCAGGGCCCGCCGGGCCTCGTCCATTGATGTCGGACACGCCCGCGCCTGCCCGGGGCGGGAGTGGTAGTGAAGAGTTCGCGAGAGGGGAGGTACGCAAGAACGATGCTGGGACTTCATCCCACGAGGTCGGCGCGCGGCATAGCGCTTGGCGCCATCGCCCTGCTGGCAGCCCTGGCCTGCGGCAACGGCGCCACGGGCACGTCTGCCCAGGAGGCGCCGAGCGCCCAGCAAATCCTGCGCGTCAACGACAGCACCGAGCCGAACAGCTACGACCCGGGCCAGCAGACGTACACGTACGAGGCGGCCGTCGGCCGCACCGTGTTCGAGCCGCTGCTGAAGCCCAAGGCGGACCTGTCGGACGTCGAGGGCGCCACGGCCAAGAGCTACGACGTCTCCTCGGACGGCCTGACGTACACGTTCCACCTTCGCGACAACGCCAAGTGGAGCGACGGCAAGCCGGTCACCGCCAAGGACTTCGTCTACGGCTGGAAGCGGCTGCTGAACCCGGCGCTGGCCGCGGGCTACGTCGACCCCTTCTTCGACAACACCGTCGCCGGCGGGGCCAAGTACTCCGACGTGAACGCGAAGGACCCGGCTGCCATCCAGAGCTTCCTCGACGGGCTGGGCCTGTCGGCCCCCGACTCGCACACCTTCGTGGTCAAGCTGGCCGCGAAGGCCGCCTTCTTCAAGTGGGTGGCCACGCTGTGGGTGGGCGCGCCCATCCGGCAGGACGTCGTCGAGCAGGCCGCCGGGGGTCCCGTCCCGGTGACCGACACGACGAAGGCGGAGGCGTGGGCCAACAACGCCGCAACGATCATCGGCAACGGCTCCTTCAAGATCTCCGAGATCGTGTCGAAGGACCACGTGACCGAGGTGCCCAACCCGAACTACTGGGGCGGCGCGGCGAAGATCCAGCAGCTGATCTACTACTTCATCCCCGACCAGAACACGGCCCTGGCCAAGTACCGCACCGGTGAGCTGGACATCGACAACGTCCAGGCCACCAACGTGCCGGTCGTCAGGAACGACCCCAAGCTCAGCAAGCAGGCCCACCTGCTGCCCGAGCTCACCACCTTCTGGATGACCTTCAACTCCAAGGAGACGCCGCTCGACAACCCGAAGGTGCGGCTGGCGCTGGCCCAGTCGATCGACCGTGACAAGCTGACCAACGACGTGCTCCAGGGCACGGACAAGGCGTTCCAGACGTTCATCCCGAAGGGCATGACCGGCTACGACCCGTCCCTCGGCGCCTCCCAGAAGTTCGATCCGGCGGCGGCCAAGGCCGACCTCCAGGCGGCCGGCGTCACGGCCGCCCAGCTCAGCAAGTTCAAGCTGCTGACCCGTAACACCACCACGAGCAAGACCGTCAACGAGTTCATCTCGCAGCAGTGGCAGGACAACCTGGGTGCCAGCATCCAGCTCGAGGTCATCGACAGCAAGACGGTGACCAGCCGGATCCGGAAGGGCAACTTCGACATCTACGGGCCCGACGGCTGGGGCGCCGACTACCCGGACCAGCAGGACTGGTTCGACATCTTCCAGACCAACGCCTGCCACTCCCTCAACTGGGGCTGCGTGACCCTGTCCGGGTACGACAGCCTGGTCCAGAAGGCCGACACCAGCCTGAACGAGAGCGACCGCAACAGCGCCTACACCCAGGCCCAGAAGCAGCTGATCGACACCGGGGCCGTCGCCTTCATGTACCAGCAGTACGAGTACGACCTGGTCCAGCCGTACGTCTCGGGCCTGACGATCACCCCGATCGACGACGAGTTCATCCCCGGCGACAACCACTACCACGACGCCTTCATCACGAAGCACTAGGACCCCATGGGAGATACGGCAGTCGGAGGGCGCCCCGCGCGGGGCGCCCTCCCGCCCATTCGCCTGAGGCTCCCCCGCAGCCGCGGCGTCGCCCTGGCCATCTACGTGGGCCGGCGCGTGCTGTGGATGTTCCCCGTCCTGTTCTTCGTCATCCTCATCACGTTCGTGCTGATGCACCTGGCTCCGGGCAGCCCCTGGGACCGGACCGGCGGCCGCCCTCTCTCGGCGGCCGTGGTGGCCAACATGAACGTCAAGTACGGCCTGGACAAGCCGATCTGGCAGCAGTTCCTGCTCTACATCTGGAACGCGCTCCACTTCGACTTCGGCCTCTCCTACCAGTACCAGGGCAAGACCGTGTCCAGCCTGATCCTGGGCGGCTGGCCCTACACGTTCACGATCGGCCTCCTGGCGTTCTGCGTCATCGTGCCGGTCGGCATCGGGCTGGGCGTGGCCGCGGCGCTGCGTCAGAACACGCGCGCCGACTACTCCGCGATGGCGTTCGCCACGTTCGGCGCGGCGGTGCCCAACTTCGTGATCGGCATGCTGCTGATCATCGTGTTCGGCGTCACGCTCTACAACGTGACCGGCGGCAACTATTCGCTGCCGGTCTCCGGCTTCGGCGTCGATGATCACCTGATCATGCCGGTGGTCACGCTGGCCACCCTGCCCACGGCCTACATCGCCCGGCTGACCAGGGCCAGCACGCTGGACATCCTGCGCCAGGACTACGTCCGGACGGCGTGGGCCAAGGGGCTCAGCGAGCGCCTGGTCGTGCTGAAGCACATCCTCAAGAACTCGCTGATCCCGGTGGTGACGGCCCTGGGACCGACGTTCGCGATCCTGATCACGGGCTCGGTCATCGTCGAGTCGGTGTTCGTGATCCCCGGCATCGGCCGGTCGTTCGTGACGGCGGTCTTCTCGCGCGACTACCCGATGATCCTGGGCACCACGATCCTGTTCGCCGTCGTGATCGCGCTCGCCAACCTGGTGGTTGACATCCTGTACGTCTTCATCGACCCCCGGGTGAGGCTCTCCTGATGGCGGTCGTCGCGACCGTCGACCAGGCCGTGGACTGGGAGTCGCCAGAGCAGATCGGCCTCTGGTCCGACGTCTGGCGCCGGTTTCGCAGGAACCGGCTGGCCGTGGCGGGTGCCATCGTCGTGGCGGTCCTGATCCTCGACGCCCTGCTGGTGCCGCTCCTGGCCGGGATGGGCCTGGTCCAGGACCCAATCCACCAGGACGTCACCCACATATTCGGCGGCCCGAGCCTCCACCACCCGGCCGGGACCGACTACCTGGGCCGCGACACCCTGGCCAGGCTGATGTTCGGCGCCCGGATCTCGCTGAGCATCGGGATCCTGGTGCAGGGGATCATCCTGGCCATCGGCGGCGTGATCGGGCTCGTCTCCGGCTACTTCGGCGGGCGCGTCGACAACCTGCTCATGCGGTTCACCGACATCTGGTTCGCCTTCCCCGACCTGATCTTCGTGCTGGTCCTGGTCTCGGTCTTCGGCCCCAGCATCCTCTCCATCTTCGTCGCGATCGCGCTCACGAACTGGGCGAACCTGGCCCGCCTGGTGCGCGGCCAGGTGCTCTCGATCAAGGAGAAGGAGTTCATCGAGTCCGCCCGGGCGGTGGGCTCGTCGGGCTTCAAGATCATGGCCCGGCACCTGATCCCCAACGCCCTGGGACCGGTGATCGTCACGCTGACCTTCGGCATCCCCCAGGCGATCTTCCTGGATGCGGCGCTGTCCTACCTGGGGGTCGGCATCCAGCCGCCCACCCCGGACTGGGGCGTGATGGTGCAGGACGGGTACCAGGCGATGAACGCGTCGGCCGGCCAGGTCGTGTTCCCGGCCATCGCGATCGCCATCACCATGCTCTCGTTCACGTTCATCGGCGATGGCCTGCGGGACGCGCTCGACCCGCGCATGCGGCGCTAAAACGATGCAGGGTGAGGCAGGCCTCCCCCTCCGGACCCCCTCCTCTTACCTGGGATTTTGGGGGCACCTGCGGTGCGGCCCTTCGGGGGGACTTGTGGCGCGGGTCGGCGCCGGGAAGAGGGACTCACACGCTCGGGCGAAGCCCTTGCTTACGCTGCCGCTGGACCATCCTATAAGGGGGCGCTGACCGTGGCTCCGCTCCTGCGCATCGAGGACCTGAGGACCCAGTTCTTCACGTCGCGCGGCGTGGTGCACGCGGTGGACGGCGTGAGCCTGCACGTCGACGAGGGCGAGACGCTGGGCATCGTGGGGGAATCCGGCTGCGGGAAGACCATGACCGCCCTCTCCATCCTCCGGCTGGTGCCCGATCCGGGCCGCATCGTCAGCGGCCACATCTGGTTCCGCGACAGGGACGTGGTCGCCATGGACCACGAGCGGATCCGGGAGTTCCGCGGCAACGACGTGGCGATGATCTTCCAGGACCCCATGACGTCGCTCAACCCCGTCACCAGGGTGGGCAGCCAGATCCAGGAGGCCATGACCGCCCACGAGCGCTTCTCCGCCCACGACGCGACGGCGCGCGTGGTCCCGCTCCTGCGGCGGGTCCGCATCCCGGCCGCCGAGCGGCGGACCCAGGACTACCCGCACCAGTTCTCGGGCGGCATGCGCCAGCGGGCGATGATCGCGATGGGCCTCGCCAACGAGCCGAGCCTGCTCATAGCCGACGAGCCGACCACGGCCCTGGACGTCACCGTCCAGGCCCAGATCATCCAGCTCCTGCGCCAGCTCAACCGGGAGCTGGGTACGGCCATCATGCTGATCACCCACAACATGGCCCTGGTGGCCAGCCTCTGCAGCCGGATCGTCGTGATGTACGCCGGGCGCGTCGTGGAGGAGGGGCCCGCCGAGCAGATATTCCGCAGCCCCCAGCATCCGTACACCTGGTCGCTGCTCCGCTCGGTCCCGCGCGTGGACGCGGCGCGCCAGCAGCGCCTGGTCAGCATCGCCGGCCTGCCCCCCGACCTGGTCCGCCTGCCGCCCGGCTGCAAGTTCCACCCCCGGTGCGCGTTCCGGGTCGACCGTTGCTCCGAGGAGGAGCCGCCGCTCGGCGAGGTGGCCAGCCGGCAGGTCGCCCGCTGCTGGGTGCTGATGCGGAACGTCCCCGAGGAGGCGGAGGGCCGGCTGCAGGGCGCGGTGGCGTCGATCGAGGCCGCCCGGGAGCTGAAGGAGGCGGTGGATGGCGGTTGAGGCGCGGGCCGGCAGCGCCCCGGAGCAGGTCCTCGATCCCGTCATCCTGCGGGTCGAGGACGTCTACAAGTACTTCCCGGTCGCGGGCATAGGTGGCGAGGTGGTCAGGGCCGTCGACGGCGTGTCGCTCGAGGTCCGGCGCGGGGAGACGCTGGGCCTGGTCGGCGAGTCGGGCTGCGGCAAGTCGACGCTGGCCAGGGTCATCACCCAGCTGCACACGGCCACGGCCGGCCGCGTCATCTTCGAGGGCGCGGACCTGACCCGGATGGGCGGCTCCCGTCTACGCCAGGTGCGCCGACAGGTCCAGATGATCTTCCAGGACCCGTATGCCTCGCTCGATCCCCGCATGACGGTCGGCGACATCATCGCGGAGCCCATCGACAACTTCGGGGTGGCCCGTGGCCGCGCGCGCCACAAGCGGATCCAGGAGCTGCTCCGGCTCGTGGGCCTCAACCCGAACTTCAACAACCGGTATCCGCATGAGTTCTCCGGCGGCCAGCGGCAGCGCATCGGGATCGCGAGGGCGCTCGCCCCCAACCCGTCGCTGATCGTGTGCGACGAGCCGGTGTCGGCCCTCGACGTCTCGATCCAGGCGCAGATCATCAACCTGCTCCAGGACCTTCAGCGCGAGTTCCACCTGACCTACCTGTTCATCGCGCACGACCTGGCCGTCGTTCGCCACCTCTCGGACCGCGTGGCGGTCATGTATCTGGGCAAGGTGGTGGAGGTGGCCGACCGGACCGACATCTACGAGGCGCCGCAGCACCCCTACACGAGAGCCCTGCTGAGCTCGATCCCCGTGCCAGACCCCGTCGTCGAGCAGGCCCGGGAGCCGATCCCGCTGAAGGGCGAGATTCCCTCGCCGGTGAACCCGCCGTCCGGGTGCCGCTTCCACCCCCGGTGCCCCATCGCGCGGGCGCCGGGCATCTGCTCGGAGGTGGAGCCGCTCCTGGAAGGCCATGGCCGCGCCAGCCAGGTGGCCGCCTGCCACTTCGCCGGCTCCGAGATCTAGGAGCGCGGCCGATTCCCGGCCACGCTCCTACGCCACTCTTCCGGCGCTCCGGGGGCTGGTGCGGGTCGCGGCGGGGTCGCTGACGCCGAGGGCCTGGCTGAAGTACCCTTCCTCTGCGTGACCCTGAGGCTGTCGAGCAGCGCCGAGGGGAGGCAGCCCGTCAAACCCGCGGCCCGACAGCCAGGGGCCAAGACCGCATTCTCCTGCCTCGGCGAGCGCAGATCCCATCCGGGGCCTCCTGGCCGGAGGACCTGCCCGTGAGCGGCCCTCGCCGGACGCTGCTGATGGTCACGGCGGGCCTGGCGGCGATGGCCGTGCTCGGCGCCCTCGGCTGGCAGGCGATGGTCGGGGCGCAGCCCAGCTCGTGGACGTACTCCCGGCTGATCGACCAGGCCCAGCGGGGCGAGGTCAGGCAGGTGGAGGTGACGGGCTCGATCGCCCTGGCGACCACCGGCGGCGGCCGCCACTACCAGGTCCAGCTTCCCCAGAGCACGAACGGCGCGGCCGACCTGGGCACGACGCTGACCGCCGACGGCGTCGACGTCTCGTACCAGGGCCAGGCGGCCGGCGACACGCTGCAGCGGATCCTCCCGTTCCTCCTCGTCCTGCCCCTGATCGGCATCCTGGTCTACGTCCTCACCCAGCAGACCCGAGGCCAGAGCAACCAGGCGCTGTCTTTCACCAGGAGCCGGGCGCGGATGATCGTTGTCGGGACGCCGCAGGTCACGTTCGTCGACGTGGCCGGCGCCGACGAGGCCAAGCAGGAGCTGACGGAGATCGTCGAGTTCCTGAAGGACCCGGAGCGGTTCACCACGCTGGGCGCGCGCATCCCCAAGGGCGTGCTCATGGCCGGGCCGCCCGGCACCGGCAAGACGCTGCTCTCCAAGGCGGTCGCCGGCGAGGCGGGCGTGCCCTTCTTCAGCATCTCCGGCTCGGAGTTCGTCGAGATGTTTGTGGGCGTGGGGGCGAGCCGCGTGCGGGACCTGTTCGAACAGGCCAAGCGGCACAGCCCCTGCATCGTGTTCGTCGACGAGATCGATGCCGTGGGCCGGCAGCGTCGGATCGGGGTGGGGGGCGCCCACGACGAGCGCGAGCAGACGTTGAACCAGCTGCTGGTGGAGATGGACGGCTTCGACACGAACACGCACGTGATCGTGATCGCCGCCACCAACCGGCCAGACGTCCTGGACCCGGCCCTGCTGCGGCCGGGCCGCTTCGACCGGCACGTGACGCTGGACCTCCCGGACGTGAAGGGGCGGCGCGAGATCCTGGACGTGCACGCCCGCAACAAGCCGCTGGCCGCCGCGGTGGACCTGGACGTCCTGGCCAGGCAGACGCCCGGCTTCAGCGGGGCCGACCTGGCCAACCTGATCAACGAGGCCGCCATCCTCGCGGCCCGAACCGGTCAGAAGGTCATCGACATGGACGAGCTCGAGGAGGCCTCCGCCCGCCTCGTGGCCGGCCCGGAGCGGCGGAGCCGGCGGATCTCCGAGAAGGAGAAGGAGGTCATCGCGTACCACGAGGTCGGCCACGCGCTGGTGATGCGGGCGCTGCCCCTGTGCCATGCCGTGCACCGGGTGTCGATCATCAGCCGCGGCCGGGCCCTCGGCTGGACGCTGGCGCTGCCCGCGGAGGACCGCTACCTGGTGGCCACGGAGGAGCTGCGGCAGCAGATCGCCGGGATCATGGGGGGCCGCGCGGCGGAGGAGGTCGTCTACGGCGACGTCACGAGCGGGGCCGAGAACGACATCCAGCGGGCGACGGAGCTGGCCCGGCGCATGGTGACCAGGTGGGGCATGAGCGAAAGGGTCGGCGCGCTGCTGGTCGGGCCCGACGCGGGAGTGGGGCCGCCCTGCTCGGAGGAGCTCGCCGCCCGGGTCGACCAGGAGGTGGGGGCCATCCTCGGGCAGGCCCAGGCGATGGCGCGCACGATCCTGGAGGAGAGCCGGGCGAAGATGGACAGGGTGGTCGAGCGGCTGCTCGTGGTCGAGACGATCAGGGGGCGGGAGCTCGATGAGCTGCTCGCCGAGGCCGACGAGAGCTCGGAGCGCCCCGCGGCGGGCTGACCTTCCCGCTGCACCCCAGCGCTAGCTGAGCATTACCGTCTGGCTCGAGTAGTCGATCGTCACCGACCGGAAGCGGCTCAGCATGTCGGAGCCGAGGAGCCCCTGCAGCCTCGGGCTGCCCCCCGGCAGCCGCAGGCTGAGGATCGTCGTGGCCGGCAGCGACACCGCGTCCACACGCCACGTGGTGACACGCACCCTGAGCGCACGGCTCGACCCTGACACGCCGGTCACCTCCTCCTCGGAGCCGTTGCTGGGGAGGCGGAGGTCGTCGGCGATCCGGCTGTCGATCAGCGATCGCGCCGCGCCGGTGTCCAGGGCGAAGTCATACGGGCCCCGGGCGGAGATGTAGACCGGGACGATGACGAGCCGGGCGCCGCCGCCGCCGGAGACCACCCTGGCGTGGACCTCGCCGCCGGAGGCGCCGGTGGTGGGCGTGCCTCGATCGGCCGTCAGACTGCAGCCCGGCAGCGTCGTCCCCATGGTCAGAAGGACGCCGAGCAGAAGCAGGCGTCTGGCCACCATGGCAGCGAACATCGTACGCGCTCAATTTGCGAGTATCGCCGGCCGCCGGACGCCGGATACTGTAGTGGTGAGACGGAGACCGGGGCCTCTCCCCGCTGCCCCACGCTTGCCGGCTCGTAGGTTTGCAGGTCCCCCCCACCAGGGGAGGCCGCCGGGCGGCGGCCTCCCCGCCCTGCATCTCGTCCGCACGCCCGGCGGTGGCATCCCACGCCGGAGGCTGTATGTTGATAGCGGAGGTGTTGGCGGCATGATCCATGCGCTCCTCGTCCTGGCGGCGATCATCTTCATCCTGTGGCTGCTCTTCCACGCGGCCGGCGCGCTGGTCCAGCTGCTGTGGATCGTGATCCTCGCCGCAGTGATCCTCTGGGCGATCGGCTTCCTGAGGCGCAGGTCCGGCATTTGAGCCCGGGCCCGAGGGGGCCCATCGCCGGCCGGGTCAGGGACGGCAGCGAAATGCTCGAGGGCATCGAGCTCGAAGGGGTCCGGCGGAACAGCGGCGGACGCGTTCACCTGGTTCCTCACGTGCCCGGCGAGGGCGCCGTGGTCACGCTCTGCGACCAGACCCTGGCGCCGGGCACGTTCCGGGCCGCCGACGGTCCGGCCGACTGTCGGAACTGCCTTCGGCGCCGTGACGACCCGGCGCGGGTGTCCGGCGCGTTCTTCCGAAGCGACCTGGGGGCCGACCTGCTGCAGCGCTCGCTGGAGCAGGCCCGGCTGCGGCGCTCGGAGCCCCCGGCGCGGACGACAGCCGCGCCCCCGCCGGCCCGGCGGCATCCCGCGCGTCCACGCCCGCCGGCGGTTGGGGTGCCCGAGGCGCCGCCGCCGCCGTCCGGCCCGGCCGCGTCCGAGCCCGAACCCCTGCCGTTCGCGCCGGAGCTCCGGGCCGGCCCGCAGCTTCGCCGGGCCTTCGAGAACGTCTATCTCTCCCCAGACGGCGTCATGATCCGCGTCACCGACGGCCACGTTGGCCACGTCACGTTCAGCGGCCCGGTGGATGTGCGGAGGCGGGACGGCGTGCTGACCATCCGCCTCGGCGACGTCGTGCTCGCGTTCGAGCTTCGCTGAGCCACCGGCCGGGACACAATATGTCGGTCGAGAAGCGCAGGTGGGGACCGGAGACCCGATCGAGGTGGCCGAGGGTACCGCGGACGGCGAGCAGAAGCTGCCCGGCGAGGAGGAGTCGGAGGGCTCGCCGCTGCTCGAGGACGCACTCCACTGGCAGCGCGTCTACGAGGAGCTCCTGACGCTCGAACGTACGCTGCTGAGGACGGAGGAGGCCGACGGGACCGGGGCGGGGCGCCATCCGCTGGAGTCCGAGCTGCGCCGCCTGGAACGCCGCCGCGGGTTCTGGGAGCAGCGCGTCCGGGAGCTCCGGAGCGGCTGATCCCGCGTCCGATCATCCCCGGCTGCGCATCAGGATCTGCCAGGGGTCCGGCATCTCGCCGACCGGCACCTCGATCAGCGCGGGTCCGTCGGCGTCGAGCGCCCGGCGCAGCGCCGCCTCCAGGCCCTCGGCCCCCTCGGCGCGAATCCCGCGGACTCCGAACGAGTCGGCCAGCCGGACGAAGTCAGGGTTCTCGAGGTCGCTGGCGATGAGGCGTCCGAACCGCTGCCGCTGCATCCGCCGGACGTTGCCGTAGGCGCCGTCGTTGAACACGACCGTGATGACGGGGATCCGGTGCTGGACCGCGGTGGCGAGCTCCTGGACGTTGTACATGAAGCCGCCGTCGCCGGCGATGACGACCACCCTCCGGTCCGGCCTGGCCACCTGGGCGCCCATCCCGGTAGGCAGCTCGAACCCGAGCGTGCCCTGGTAGCCGGGGGTCAGGAACGTCCGGGGCTCGTAGACGGGGAATCCGATCCGCGCCCAGTAGCCGACCTGGGTCATGCCGTCGACCACCACCACGTCGTCGGGGAGCGCGCGCCGGATGGCGCTGCCCAGGCTGGCCTGCGGCTCCAGGGCCGCCACCTCCGCTCGCATGCCCTCCCGCAGCTCGTCCAGGCCGCGCCAGGCGGTTGGCCGGCGTGGCGGCACCAGGTCGGCCAGCAGGCTGAGGGCGCGGCGGGCGTCGGCGGCCACCGCCACTGCCGGCTCGCCGTCGCGAACCAGCTCCTCGGGGTCCGCGTCGATCCGCAGCAAGCGCTGACTGGGCCCCAGCCGCCAGCGCCCGCCGCTCCCGGTCGCGAACCGGGTGCCGACGGCCAGGACCACGTCGGCGTCCTTCAGCAGCTGGGGCGTCAGGACGCTCTCGAACGCCAGCCGGTGGCGGGCGGACAGCGCCCCCTTGGCGTTGCTGGAGAGCAGGACCGGCGCGTCGAGACACTCGGCCAGCGTCTCCAGCTCGGCCCAGGCGCCGGCCTGCAGGACTCCGCCGCCGGCGGCGATCAGCGGCCTCTCGGCGGCGTGCAGGAGGGCGGCCATCGCCTCCAGCCGGCTCGCGTCGGGGGGGTGGCCATCGCCGGGTGCCGGCAGGTCCAGGGCCGGGGCCGCCTCTGCCTCCGCTTCGAGCACGTCCGGGGGGACCTCGATCGCCACTGGCCGCGGGCGGCCGCTGCGCATCCGGAGGAACGCCTCGTCCACCACTCGAGGCACGTCGTCGGCGCGCATGGCCCGTCCGGCCCACTTGACCACGGAGCGCACGGCCTCCAGCTGGTGCGGGATCTCGTGGAGCAGGCCCCGGCCCGAGTCGATACGGTCCGAGCGGACCTGGCCGGCGACGCAGACCACGGGCGAGGAGCACGCGTACGCGGTGGCCAGCCCGGCCATCGCGTTCAGCAGCCCGGGGCCCGGCACGACCAGGCAGCAGCCCGGCTCGCCGCACGTCCTGGCGTACCCGTCGGCCATGTATGACGTGGCCTGCTCGTGGCGGGTCTGGTAGACGCGGATGCTGGCGGTGCGCCGGGCCAGGGCGTCGAACGCCGGGTCGAGCTGGACGCCGGGCAGGCCGAAGACGACCCGGACGCCGTGGGCGACGAGCCGCTCCACGAGGAGGTCGGCGCCGGTGCGGGAGCCATCGAGTGTCACCGGACCATTGTGTGCGGTCCCCGCCCGCCGGAGGCTCCCGCCGAGAGCGTTCAGCAGCCGCCGGCGACGGCAGCGCTTGACAGCGCCGACGGCGGACCGGATACTCGGGGCCTCTGGTCACCGTGGGGTAGCGGTGCCAGGTGATCCGGCCGAGCCGCCGGCGAAGCCCCCAGCGACGGCGCGCGCGTGACGGCCGGGTCCTGAAGACCAAGGAGGGACGATATGCGACCTGGGCGTGCATCTGCGCTCGTGCGGAATGCTGGGGCGGTCGTGGCAGCGACGCTGCTGACGGCGGCCTGCGGTCTCGGCGGCGGTGGGGTGGTCTCGACGATCACCCTCACGGCCCACGACTCGGGGTTCGAGCCGTCCGTCGTGAACCTCGACCGGCCGGGAACGTACGTCTTCCACTACACGAACCGGGGAAGCCGGCGGTACGGGGTCGACATCGAGGGCAACGGCGTGGACACGGACGGGGACGTCGTCGACCCGGGCGGGAGCGGCGAGGTCGAGGTGACGCTGGGCCATGCGGGCACCTACATGATCCACTCGCAGGACGACGCCACCGACAGGTCCCACGAGATCCGGGGGACGGTCACGGTGAAGGGCGGGTAGAGGTGCCGCACCTCGTGGGCCCGCTGTGCCCCCTGGGACGCGGCCCCGTCGTGGAGGCCCCGCCTCTCGCGACGGGGCCGTGCCGCATAATCGTTGCCGTCTTCAGCCGAACATCGCGCAGCCGGCGACCGGGGCGAAGACCTCGCCGGTGAGGTCGCTGCGGACCGCCCTCGCCTTCCTGACCATCGTCCCCGTGGGGATGTCGGACGAGCCGGCCCCCCATCTGGGCAGGGCCCTCTTTCCGACCGTCGGCCTCCTGCTGGGCGTGGCGGCAGGCGCCGTCTACTGGGTCGCGAGCACGCTCACGACCCCGCTGCTGGGCGCCGTCGCCGCGCTGGGGGTCGGGCTCCTGCTGACCGGCGGCCTGCACCTCGACGGGCTGGCCGACGCCGCCGACGGGCTCTTCGTCGGGAGCTCCCGGGAGCGGCGGCTCGAGATCATGCGCGATCCACGGGCCGGCCCCTTCGGCGTGGCCGCCGTCGCGCTGGTGCTGCTGGGCGACGCCGCCGCGCTGGCCGCCCTGGGCCCCCGGGCCGGGCTGGTCGCGCTGGTGGCTGCGTGCGCGCTGGCCCGGCTGGCCATGCTCGCGGTCCTGCTCGCGCTGCCGTACGTGCGTCCTACCGGCCTGGGCACCGCCGCGGCCGGCGGGCGCCGCCTCCCGGCCCTGGCCGCAGGGGGAGCGGTCGCGCTGCTGCCCGTGGCGCTCGACTGGCGCCACGGCGTCCTCGCCGCGGTGCTGGTGGCCGCGGCTGCGCTCGGGGTCGCCGCGCTGGCCCGAGCGCGGATCGGCGGGGCCACGGGGGACGTCTACGGGGCCGTCGTGGAGGTCGGCCAGCTCGCGGCGCTGGCCGCCTACGCCGTCCGGCTGTGACCGGCGCTCGCGGCCCG
>Ga0126378_10001782_pt1 | contig 15905 bp, 15 predicted proteins | sample PanSoiMetPlot_23_FD_92587 | JGI IMG/M metagenome (GOLD analysis project Ga0126378, IMG submission 92587) | Tropical forest soil microbial communities from Panama - MetaG Plot_23 | ecosystem: Environmental > Terrestrial > Soil > Tropical forest > Bulk soil | place: Panama | collected 2016-02-17 | reverse complement strand
GCGGCGCCAAACTGGTTCAACGACTGCAACGCCTTGCCTTGAAGGTTTTGCGAAGCAATTTCGGAAATGGGACCGAACAAGTCGGGCGAAAAGTTACCCAACTGCATGATCTTGCGCGCGTCCTCGCTGAACGCGAATGCTTCGGCGACACGGTGCAGCGCTTCCTGGTGCCAGTAAGTATCAAAGCCCGATGCAGGCGAACAGAGTAGAGCGAAAAGCATCACCGCGATTGTGACTCTGCGGATCATATATGCCATTCATTGTCGTTCGAGGAACAGCGCGGCGCAAGGGGACAGAGCAAAACCTTCGAAACACGGAGCGAACGAGAAAACAGGGAAGCGGGGATCGCGGGGCTGAAGCCCGGGTGCCGGTCACGCGCCACTGAGAATCTCTCAATTCAGGAGTCTGTCGGAGATAGGTTGGCTGAAAGTGATTTACAGGGAGAATGAAATCCATATGACGGCGTTGTGAACAAATGTTTTCACGTTTGCGAATCCAGCGAGTCTCGATCCCGTGTTACCTCCCCAAGAGAAGTTTGCCTGCGACTCATCAGTGCACGAAGGTAACATTAAAACCATGCAAGTTTAATGAAAGCTTTCTTTCGCAAAGTTCCGGAAAGTATTGAAAACTAAATGTTAATCTGCTCGCCAGGAACGCAAGCATCGATTAAAACATGTTCATTATTTGAAATAGCAGCAGAGTAAGAAACATCTAACTTGACTGCAATCGAGACTATGTTTAGCTTCCCGTTAGCCACTTTTTCTTCATAGATGCTCCCCCTCGGAACGATTCGCTCTTCGCTCATGGGTGAATCGGGCTGTCGCGTGAAGTTGGCCTCCCCCTGCCACTTCTGGGAGGATTTCTTTTCCCAAAACTGAAACGCCTAGATAGAAACGCCTAGATAAATGGCAAATAAAGAGGAAGACATGAGAAAGTTCCTGCAGAGTGTCTTTTGCTCCCGGCGGAGCGTAGCTTTCACCCTTTCAACCGGGCTGTGCCTGGCCGCCATGGTGATGACGCCCCTCAGCGCCCTGGCCAAGGCCAACAACAACGCCTACGTCCCCAACAACAACGGCACCCTGAGCGTGATCGACACCAGGACGAACACCGTAATCGCCACCATCCCCGGGGGATTCAACCATCCCTTCTGCGCCACGGTTTCGCCCAACGGGAAGCTGGTCTACGTTTGCAGCGAAGACAACTCGATCAAGGTGGTAGATACTGAGACCAACACCATCAGCGCCAGCATCGCGCTTCCCGGTGCTATCGGTTTTATCGGCAACGAGGGCGCGGGGCCTAGCGTGGCCTTCAGCCGCCATGGCGAGCGCGCCTTTGTGGTCACCTCGGGCGGCGGGGTCAGCAGCACCCTGTATACGATTAACACTTAGAACAACACCGTGGTTTCGTCGACTTCTTTCGGCAGGACGTTCCTTCTGGCGGTGGCGGTCTCGCCCAACAGCGACAACATCTACCTGGCTACCGAGGCGCCAGAACTGGGTCAGTCGGGAATCCTGGTGGTGGACGCGGACGGCGACAAGCCGACGACAACCATCGCTCTTGGACACCTCATCTTTGATCTGGCCTTGAGCCGCAACGGCGACCGGCTGTACGCCTCCGATGTATCGGGTCTAATTGGAGGACAGAGCGGAGTTCTGGTGGTCGACACTGATACGAACAGCGTAGTAACTACCGTCCCGCTTTCCAACCGCAGCTTTGTCACGGGCCTGGCGTTGACCCCCGATGGACGCCACCTGTATGCAGCCGACTTCACTCTGACGAGGCCGTCCAACAGCACGGTCACGGTCATCGATACCAAGGACAACTCTGTCGACGCCACCATCGTGGCCAACGGCCAGACTCTCACCGCCCTGGCCGCCGCCAGCCGGGGCCACAAGGTCCTGGCCGTCAACTCGGTGCTCAGCCTGGGGCACGACAGCACCGTCGACGTGATTGACACCAGGACCAACACCATTGACGATTCGATCACAGTCCAATTCTTCCCGCTTTCCATCGCCACCCAACCGGCCGGTAGCCGCGGCGATGACGACGACCGCGACAATCACGAGGGAGATCACGACCACTAAGCACTAAGCTAAGACCGACAAATACTGGTTTGAACCCTGTATCGGCTCGCGTCCCACCCTTCGCGCCTTTGGTTTATGCGAAGGGTGGGATGCGATGATCTCTCCCTCTCATTTTCTTGTGCCCTCTCCCCCATTGACACTCGCCAGAGACCTCGCGATTTCTCGATGCGGTAAACGCGGCCAAGAAGTTCTCGACCGTAGAGACGTGGCAAGCCACGTTGGGATCACTGGGAAGATCATACTCGACCGCTCCCCATGTGTCAGATGTTCGCCAGCTGTAGACCTAGAGTCCCCGCCGCTGGTTGAAGATCTCATAAAGAAGAACACCGGTAGCGACCGCGACATTGATGGAGTCACAGCTGCCGAGCATAGGTAAACGGACCGTGAAGTCAGAGGTCTCCATGAGATGCTCGGAGAGTCCATGCTTTTCACTTCCCATCAGCAACACCGCCGGCCATCGGCATCGCAACGCTCTGTAGTCCAGCAGGCCCGTCGGAGAGGACGCTATGACGGAGGCCCCCGACGATCTTGCCCAATCTGTGAACTCTCGCGCTGTGCATTTCACGAGTCTCTGTGAGAATAGTGATCCCATACTTGCTCTGACGGCAGCCGGGTCGAAAGGATCAGCATCCGTCCCAATGAGGAGGATACCGGCAACGCCGGTCGCTTCAGCTGTGCGAATGATAGTGCCGAGGTTCCCTGGCGAGTCTATGGACTCCACGGCGAGCCAGAACGAATTTCGCTCAGGCCGGATGCTGGCGATTGGCGTCCAGTGCTGGCGAACAACAGCACCTATCCCTTGAGGCGCTGCCGCAAGGGTGAGTTCGCGATACAGCGGCCGAGAAAGTTGTAGGCTGGGAATCCCTGACTTTCGGAGTCTATGTGCAAGCTTTCGGCCGAATGGATTGGACAGAATGGACGGGTCAATGAACAGAGATTGTATCGGCGCGTGATGTTCGATGGCCCGTGCAACGTGGCGAATGCCTTCGATCAGGTAAAGCCCGGTACGGAATCGGCCTTGTGGGGTTTGTAGGGAGCGAAGAGCGAGAAATCTGGGATCGCGTGGATGACTGACTAGAGCGTGTTTTTCCTCATGCATGATCTCCGAGCGGTAAGTGGACCGCGGCCATTCGTGGATTTGATTGCAATTCATTTTCTCGCACTCCGCGGTCTGAGACTCCAAGTTTGCCCAAGGTGGAAACCAAGCCGCTAAGTTGTTGAGGAGAAAAGAACTGGTGCCGAAGAAGGGACTCGAACCCCCACACCCTTGCGGGTACATGGACCTGAACCATGCGCGTCTGCCAATTCCGCCACTTCGGCATTGAAAGGCGCCCGGGCGAACAACCCGGCGCGGCGACGGGAAACAATATCAATTGTAAATCAGATCGCTGGATAGGGAAAATTGCCAGCCCCAAAGAGTGCCGCACTTTCGGCGATGTTTGGCAATTCTGGCAATTTTTCGCAATCTACTTATTGTTGGCCGCGAAGGCGCTGCTGGCTGCGCCTGGTTTCAGCGGGAACTGGCGCATTTCTTGTTCCGAGTAATTAGGGCCCAGGCCTAGTTTGATCAGAGCGCGGGAGTCGGGCGTAACCTTCGACTGCCAGCCGTGATCGGCCTGATAGCGGGCCATGGCTTCCTGGGTGCGGTCGTCCCAGACTCCGGTGGGTTCGCCGGTCAAGTATTTTTCGCGGATCAGGGCTTCCTGGATGGTCCGGGCGCGGTCGGACTGGATGGCTTGCTGCCCGTGGCGCTTCCAGGCGCCTTTCCGGGACCTGCGGCGATGGCTTTTGGAGGTCCGCTTGGCCGGAGCCACATGCGGCTTGGCGGGGGTATTAGCGGATGCAGACGCCCGCTGCGTGCTCGACTGGGCGGCGGCGTGGCCGGCGCATAAAGCCAGGATTGAACTGAAAATCAACAACTTATGGGTTGAAAGACCCAAGTCTATTCACCTCGTTTAAGAAGTTTTAACCCGGTTCCCAAAGTATACGGGCCCAACATCATGGCATGCTTAGATGCCTTGATGCCAGGCATACGTTTCCTGCTCTGATTACGGAAGAGTTCCGGAAATAAAGATGTTTCCGCCATTGGCTCCCCGGCCCTGGTGGACCAGGAAGACCACATCCTGGCCGCTCTTGAGCTGGGAGGTCAGTTTGCGGAATTCCTCTTCGTTGCCGACCGGCTGGCGGTTGAGTTGAACGATCACCATGCCCGGCTGCAGACCGATATCGTCGGCGAAGGAATCGGCCTTCACGTCGGTCACGATCACGCCTTTTCCGTTGGCAAGCCCCAGCCGCTCCACCTGGTCCTGGGTGAGCGCACGGACAGTCACGCCCAGCTTGGTCGGCTTGGGCTCGGTGTCCGCACCCGTGTCCTCGGCTTCTTCCGTGCGGTCAGGGAAAAGCTTGGCGCGATCTTCCACGGCAACGCTGGCCTCCTTCTGCTGGCCGTTACGGACGTAGCTGAGTGCGACCTTGTTACCCGGTTTGACAGAGGAGATGATGCTGACCAGCTCATCGCCGCTCTTGACGGGCTTACCATTCACAGCGGTGATGGTATCGCCCGCCTGCAGGCCGGCTCTTTCCGCTGGCTTGCCCGACACGACTTCCGAGATGGTTACCCCATTCTTGACGCCGTAGACGCGCGCCAAGGCCGGATTAGGGGCGGCATTGAACTGGACACCGATGGAGCCGCGGGCCACACGATGCTCCGGACTGGTCAGCTGGTCGTAGACATCACGCACGGTGTTGGAGGGCATGGCGAAGCCCACGCCCTGGTAGCCAAACGACTGCGTGAAGATAGCGGTATTGATGCCAATGACCTCGCCCGACATATTCACCAGCGGGCCGCCGGAGTTTCCGGGATTGATGGCGGCATCCGTCTGGATGAAGGACTGGAACTGGCGGCCGGGGTTGATATTGCGCCCGATGGCGGAGACGATCCCCGCAGTCACGGTGTTTTCCAGGCCGAAGGGGCTGCCCACGGCCAGAACCCAATCGCCCTGGTTCATGCCGTCGGAATTTCCAAGCTTGGCGGCGATGAGAGACTTCTCTTTGGGTGGCTCGATCTTGATGACCGCCAGGTCGGTCTCGCGGTCCACGCCGATGATCTTGGCGTCATGCAGCACTCCCGGCGGGTCGTCTTTGATCCTGACACGGACGCGGTCGGCGCCGTCAACCACGTGCTGGTTGGTGATGATGTATCCGTTGGAGTTGAGGATCACCCCGGAACCGAGAGAGCGCTGCCGGTTGTTGCCGCCGCGGCCGTCGCCGAAGGGGTTTTGATCGTCCTGGTCGGGATTCTGGCCGCCGAAGAAACGGTCAAAGAAATCCTGGAACGGGTCCTCGCCATCCCCGCCGCGGTTGTTGGGGCGGCCGGCGCGGCGCCGGGGCTTAGCGCTGGATTCGGTGCTGATGTTCACCACCGAGGGTTCAATCTGCTTGGCTACCTGCCCGAAGGTGTTGCCCAGTTGCTGCGGGGTTTGCATGGGAAGGAGAGCCGCTTCCGACGATCGCCCGGAACTGGCTCTAGCGGCGCTCCGGCTCAGGATGGTCCCGATAAGGATACCCACCGTCAACGTCAACAGGACTACCAGCGTGGAAACCGACTGCTGGGCTTTAATCCGCGCGATCAAAGCGGCTAAGCGCGAGTTCATACGTACCTACCTCCGGGCGAATCACCAATTCAGATTATAAATGCCTGACAGCAACAGACGCACCCCTTTGCATGTTTTCCAGGAACTATCCAGATTAGACGCATAAACCGGCAAGGACGTTACCCACCGAGACAACTGCTTACAAACGCTGAGACGCGGAGGCGCGGAGAATATGCGCGGGGGTAAGCTGGCCTAGGGCGACCGGCGACTACCTAAGGTCTGAAATCTTGCTCCGCCCACTCCGCGTTTTAGACCTCTGACAGGGCCAATTCCGCGTCGGGCTGTCCAACTTGGCCGAGCAGTTCGGAGACCAGGATGCCGGTCAGGATCAGTAAAGCCCCGGCGCCGGCGCGAATCCCCAGTCTTTCGTGCATATAGATGAAAGAGGCGATCCAGGCGAAGACCGGCTCCAAGGTAAAGATCAGGGCGGCATGTGTCGCGGGAGTGAATTGTTGGGCCCATGCCTGGACGGTAAAGCAGACGGCAGTTCCCAAGACTCCCGTGACCACCAGGGTTGCTATCACCGTTGGGGAAAAGCGAAGATGCGGTTGCTCCAGCATGGGAGCGGTAATGACCATCAACAAGGCGGCCACACCGATCTGGAGTACAGCGATTTGCTCGAACGGAAAACGCTGGGCGGCGCGGCCAAGCAAAACGATCTGGAAGGCAAAGGCCACGGCGCACCCGCCGCTCAGCAGATCGCCGGCGTTGATGTCGGCGAAGCCGGCCAGGCCCTGCCGCCCTCCGGGAACGGTCATTAGAAAGAGCCCGCCCAGGGCCAGGGCAATCCCCACTCCGCGCCAGGGATGGATTCTGGCCTTCCAGAAGATCACCAGCAACAGAGGCACCAGCACCGTGGAAACACCAGTAAGAAACGCCGACTTGGAAGGCGTGGTCAGGCGGAGTCCGGCGGTCTGGAGCGCATAGCCAAGATAGAGGAACACGCCCACGGTGGAACCCGCCAGCAGAGCGGGCCGCTTCATCGCTGCCAAGTGCCGCCGGTAGTAGAGGGCCAGCAGAGCCGCAGCCAGCGTCATGCGCATGGCGTTCAGGGCTAGTGGCGAGGAATCTTTGAGCGCTTCCTTGAGCAGCACAAACGAGCTCCCCCAGATCAAGGTAACCAGCGCCAGTAGCAGATGGGCTTTGATGGAACGAGACACGGATCTATCTTATCGGGTGATCTGGTGATTTGGTGATCGGGTGATCGGAAGCCCCTTTCCCTCCATGCTTCCGTGAAGTGTAAGAAACGTGGCCGTAGCCTGTGCCAAAAGATGCGTCGCAATTTTTACGGCCCTGGGTTTGCCGTTCTTCCGATCACCCGATCACCCGATCACCGGATCACCCGATTTTTCCGGTCTGTGCCACAATTGACGGTTAGCGCAAGGAGCGGGATATGGCAAAAGTTGCCGGCGAAAAACTCTTGAGCCAGGCTATCAAAGAGCGCCGGGCTACCCCGAGTTTCGAGGATGTGCCCATCCACGGCGCCGACCTGGAAAAGATCATTCGCGCAGGCCTGGAAGCGCCTAGCGGCTACAACCTGCAGCCGTGGCGATTTGTCGTGGTCCGCGATCGCGAGCAGAAAAAGAAACTTCGCCAAGCCGCTCTTGGGCAACCCAAGGTGGAAGAGGCAGGCGCGATGATCGTCGCCTGCGGCGATCCCGACGGTTGGAGGGACGGCGATCTGGAGGAAATGCTTAGTCTCTCCGCGCAGCACGGCTACGGCGGAGAAGCCGAGCACAACCGCATCCGTACGGCAATCAAGGGCTTTCTTGGCAGCGCGCCGGGAAAAGCCGGAGGCGTGGAACCCACCCTCGATTTGTGGGTCAACCGCCAGGTAATGATCGGTCTGACCACCATGATGTGGACCGCGGAAACCCTGGGCTACGATACCGCTCCCATGGAGGGGTTTGAGGAAGACAAAGTAAAAGCGCTACTGAAGATTCCTGATGGCGCGAGGGTGGTGGCCTTATTGGGCATCGGAAGAAGAAAGGGCCCCGACAAGCCTTACGGCGGACGCTTTGATCCCGCGCGCACGGTATTTGGCGAGGAATGGGGGAAGAAGATTGGGTTTTGAGGATCGCCGAAAATTGCCAGGATTGCCAAAAATCGCCGGGATTGATGATTCATGCGCTCAACAGGCTTTCTTGCCAAGGTCTCTACGTCGAGATTTTTCGTAATCCTCACATCCAAGCCTTATCATTAAGCTGACGCAGGAACGGAAATCAATCATGGATTTCGCTTCCGCCAGACAGATCACACTCAAAGACGCGCTGAAGGCCGTGCCTACCAAAGAAGGCAAGCCTTTCGCGAACCTGTTCAACCACGGTTCCCTGCAGGTGGAGATCTACGTGCCCAAAGGACCCGATCTGCAGAAGCCGCATTCGCGCGACGAGCTCTACATCGTGGCTTCAGGCACAGGCTGGTTTGTCTGCCAAAACCAGCGCATGGAGTTTTCTCCCGGTGACGCGCTGTTCGCGGCTGCGGGAGAGGCCCACCGCTTCGAAGATTTCAGCGACGATTTCGTGGTGTGGGTGATGTTCTACGGCCCGGAAGGCGGCGAGCGTGGCACATAGGCGTTTTGGGCGGCGTGTCCGGAGCGGCTTGGCGGTGCTGCTGGCATTGGCGCTGCTGTGGCTGCCGGGATTGGGGGTGGTGGGGCAGACCTCCCAAGCCGCCGCGAAAGATAAGGGAGCGCTGGGCGATGATGGGGCGGTGCAACTGCTGCACCAGATGGCATCGGCCTTGGCGTCCCGTAATCAAACAAAGATGCTGGGCGTGTTCGATCTCGCCAAGATGAAGGACGGCGCTCTTTTCAGCCAGCAGATCATTTCATTCTTGTCCCGGAGCGGCCCTATCCGCGTCCACTTCAACCAGGTCCAGACTTCGAAGGAGGGAGAAAATGAGGTGATCACTGCAGTGGTCGAGATGGAGGCCGATTCCCGCGACGATACTCAACTGCCCGTACGCAAGCAGGCCCAGCTCCGTTTTGTTGCAGAAAACTCGGCGGCGGGATGGAAATTCACTGACGTTCAGCCGCGAGAGTTTTTCTCCAACCAACCATGAGAGAAAGATCGTTGAATCGCCGTCATCGGAAAACCTAATCGCCGGCGAGCCCTCGCTGGGCGGGCCGCTTGATGCAATGGCCTAGGAATAATTAGGAATAATAATGATAAGCCCAGGGCAGGCTCGTGGTTTGGAGTGGGGCACGGAAATGACGAGAGAATACCCGGAGCGGCCGATCTTGGGCGTTGGCGCAGTGATTGTTGACGATAACACTAAAGCCGGACGGCGCGTGCTGCTCGTCCGCCGGGGCGTGCCTCCACTGCTGGGCAGGTGGTCAGTGCCTGGTGGGATGGTCGAACTGGGCGAGACGTTGCGCGCTGCGGCGGAGCGCGAAGTTTGGGAAGAAACGGGTCTGGTGGTCCACGCCGGTGAAATTCTTGGGGTCTTCGACCGGATTATACCCGCGCAGGATGGCCGCATACAGTATCACTATGTCCTGATTGATTTCCTGTGTCATGTTAAGGACGGCGAGGCGCAAGCCGGAAGCGATGCGGCTGAAATCGCTTGGGCGCAAGAGAGCGAACTCGATAAATACCAACTGGAAAAGCCGATCTTGGACGTAGTTCTGAAGGGCGTTGAAAAAAAATGCCACGGAGACACGGAGGCACGGAGGCGCAGAGAAAAATGAGATTGGGTACCGGCAGAATACTCGGCCTTCAAAAATAACCCGTTTACCAAATTACCCTATTACCCAGTTTTTTCTGTTTCTCCGCTCCGCTTTTTCCCCCAAACGTACGCATCATCCTGTGCCAGCCCCACGAAGGCCAGAACCCGGCAGGCGAACTGGTGCGCCATTTCTTCTATGGTGGCGGGGCGGTTGTAAAACGTGGGGATCAGGGGGTAGATGGTCGCTCCAGCTTCGACGGCCTGGTCCATGTTGCGGATGTGGACGCGATTAAGCGGTGCCTCGCGCACGCACAATACCAGCGGGCGCTTCTCTTTCAGGCAAACATCGGCGGCGCGTTCGATCAGGTTGCGGGCAAGCCCGTGGGCGATACCGGCCAGGGTTCCCATGCTGCAAGGTAGAACGATCATCCCGTTGGTGAGATAGGACCCGCTGGCCACGGCAGCGCCGATGTCGTCGTTGTTCTGCTGGTTGATCTTCTTGGTCTTGGCGCCGATCAGCTTTTGCGGCAGGTCGCTGCGGCCCTTCACGTCCAGCTCTTCGGCAAACACGCGCAAGGCATTGTCGGAGGCGATGAAGTTGACGTTTTTTACCCGCCAGTCCTGCTCCACAGCTTTCAAAAGCTCGCGAGTAAACACCGCCCCGCTGGCGCCGGTGGCGGCAATGGTAAGCACATTAGGATTCTCCATAGGACGATCATGAGCATAGGCAGCGGAGAGGGAGGAGTCAAGAGACATTGAATAATTGGAAAAGAATTGGGTAATTGAGTAATTTAGTAATTTGGTAATTGAGAACCGGCGCAGCACTCGACCTTGTAAATTACCCTATTACCAATTTACCCAATTACCCAGTCTCCACCATGGATCCTTCAGTTCTGCGCAAATTGCTGGAACGAGTGCGAAGCGGCGACCTCAGCCCCGACGATGCGGTTGCCCGTCTGCGACATTTGCCTTTCGAAGACCTGGGGTTCGCCAAGATCGACCACCATCGCCGCCTGCGGGCGGGCATGCCCGAGGTGATTTTTTCGCGAGGCAAGACTCCGGCCCAGGTCGCGCAGATCTTCAAACGCATGGCCGCGCATGACGGCAACGTGCTGGCCACCAAGGCCACCGCGCAGCATTTTCGGGCAGTCAGAAAGACCGTGCGCAAGGCCGAATATCGCGAGATGGCCCAGGCCATCGTCCTGCAACGCGACACGACAAAGTATGGCAAAGGGACCATCGCGGTGATCTCTGCCGGCACCAGCGACATTCCCGTAGCCGAGGAAGCCGTGGTTACCGCCCAAGCCATGGGCAATGACGTAGTGCATCTCTATGACGTGGGAGTGGCCGGCATTCATCGTCTTCTCTCCAACACCAAGGCGCTGGAGAACGCGCGGGTGGTGATCGTATGCGCGGGGATGGAAGGCGCGTTGCCCAGCGTCGTCGGCGGGCTGGTGCGGGCTCCCGTGATCGCCGTCCCTACCAGCGTAGGATACGGCGCTGCTTTCGACGGTCTTGCCGCCCTTCTGGGCATGCTCAACTCCTGCGCCTCCAACGTGAGCGTGGTGAACATCGATAACGGCTTCGGGGCGGGATATGTGGCGTCAATTATTAATAGGCTTTGAGGTGACAGAATTCTAAGCTGAAGCTTTTGGCTCTTGGCTCTTGGCCTTCCGTTTTAGCTCTTAGCTCCAAGTGCTCTGACGGGGTGATTCTTGTGCCGCTCCTTCCCACCCCGCCACGCGAAACCGTGTCGGGAAATCAGGCGGTCACGATTCGAGGTGTAGCTAAGAGCCAAAAACCAAGAGCCAAGAGCTTAGTACCAGCAGCTTTCTTTTCCGCAGCACTCAAAACTCGTGTTCGAGTCCGGATGCCGGGTGTACAATTTTCGGAGTGAGGGCCTTCGCACCTTCTTACGGGATCCCCTCCCAATGCCGAGGCACACATGAATGTCCATGTCAGTTATAAGACAGGCAAGAGCCCCAAAGTCGAGCGTGAGTTTCAGCACCAGATCCAAAAACTGGGCCAGAGGCTGCAGGTCTTCAAGCCCGACCTGATCCACCTGCGGGCGTTAGTGGAGCAAGGGAACAGCCGCAGCGCCGTGTCATCGCTGAATCTGCGCCTGCCCTCAGGGCAAATGGCGGCACAGAGATCGGGCGACAACGCTCTGGCTGCGGTGAAAGCCGCCTTCGCCGATCTGCTTTCCCAGGTCACCAGGCACAAAGAGCTGTTGCGCGGACACTGGACCCGGAAAGGCCGGCGGATCGCCGCCACCACCGCGCCATCGCCGGCAAAGGCCGCGCTCACGGCGCCCGCGCCGCCGTCGCTGGTAGAGAGCAACGTGGAAAGGTGGGTCAACGCCAACCTTTCCCGGTTGCAGGGGTTCGTGGACAGCGAACTGCAATTGCGGATCGCAGCGGGGCAGGTTCGCGAGGACCAGATCTCTTGCGAAGAGGTTGTCGACGAAATCATGGTCAGCGCCCTCTCCCAGTCCGAAGAGGACGGCAAAGCCAGTCTGCTGTCCGCCGACAGCTGGTTTCACCGCTTGGCGCTACAGGCCATCCGCCGGTTGATTCGCTCTACGGCCGACACCGGGAACCTTTCCCTCGACGCGCCCGCCGGAAAACAGAACGTAACGGGAAGCGATGAGAACTTCCTTCAATATCACCAAGCCGATGACAGCCTGCCCGAAGAAAGCGTGATCCGCGATGCCAGCGCCCGCACGCCGGAAGAGATCTTTGCCGGGGAGGAGATGGTGGCGCAACTGGGCATAGTGCTGCGCGAAGTTGACGTTCGCGACCGGGAAGCTTTTGTGCTGTACACGCTGGAAGGTTTTACAGTCGAGGAGATCTCGCGCCTGGCCGGCCGGCCGCCGGAACAGGTCCGCAAGTCCATTCAACACGCGCGGGAACGGGTGATCGGGAAGTTACCCGAGCAAAACCAGTTTCGACGAAGCTTGTTGCGTCACTCGCGGATTGCCTGACACTTTCGTTGATTTTCCAAAGGAGTTGCAAACGCAATGATAACGCGCGAAGAGATTCGTCATCTTGCGCAAGTCGAGTCGCCGGTGGCATGTGCCATCAGCTTTTACTTCCAACCCCAGACACCGCAGGACAGATCACATCGCGAGGAGACCATCCTGATCAAGGACCTGGTGCGCGACGCGCTTCGCCAAGCCGAGCGCGCGGGCAACCATCAGGAGTTGCGCGAAGATCTGGGACGAGTGTTGCAGACTGCGGAAGGCTTTTACGGTAATCATTCACGGGGTAAAGCCATATTCGCGTGCCGTGAGCTGGGCATCTGGCGCGAGCTGGATCTGCCTCCGCGTCTGGGACGCTCGCAGCTGCGGGTGGATTCGCGCTTCCACTTGCGGCCTCTTGTAGCGGCGCAATCGGGGCCGGCGCGGACCTGCATTGCGCTATTGAATCGCCTGAAAGCCCGCATCTTCGAATTGGAGATGCATGGCGAAGATATCCGCCAGCGGCCGGAACTGGAGTTCGGGCCTTTGCCCAAGGGCGGGCGCAGCGACGGCTACCTTGGCTATGAGGCTGGTCATCGTGAGCGCCACGTTGAGAACGAAGTCAAGAACCATTTCAAGCAGTTTGCCGAATCCCTGTACATGTTGATGAACCAGGACCGGTTTGAAGCGCTGCTGATCGGTTGCCGCGATGAAGCCTGGCCGGAGCTGGAGCCGCATCTGCATCCTTACCTGAAACAGCGGCTGCTGGGGCGCTTTCTGGTAGATCCAGTCGCCGCCAGCGGCGAAGAGGTTCGCGCGCACGCCCAGCGGATCCTGGAGCAGAAGCGCGCGGCGCTACAACAGGCGCTGGTGCGAGAGGTTATCGGAGAAGCCCAACGCAACGCCCGTGGCGCCTTGGGCCTGCGCCGGGTGCTCACTGCGCTGGAGCGCCAGGAAGTGCAGACGCTGGTGGTCGGACGCGACTTTCGCGCTGAGGCCGCCGAGTGCACCAACTGCCGCCACCTGGATACACGGATGGTGCGGCACTGCGCCATCTGCGGCAACACCATGCGCGAGCTTAGCGAGGTGACCGATGCACTGGTCGATCTCTCGCTGCGCAACGGCGCCGACATCCAATTCATCGAGAGCGACCCGGAGTTGGAGCGAGTCGGCCACGTGGGAGCCCTGCTGCGCTTCCGCGCCGATCAGAACACGCCGCAGAGGGCGGCGGTGTAGATCGCCGGGATCGCCCGTAATCGCCGGAATCGGGAAACCGAGCTTACAGCTCCCAGGCACTAGCTGATGGCTAGCTAGAAGCCAGTAGCTAGCAGCTCTGCTTTTCAATCACGGCGATTCCGCGCGATGACGGCGGTGTAGGCGATTCTCAGGTTCCGTTCCCGCCGGTCCGGTGTTATCCTTCCTGCGTTTCAATCTTCTAACCTTTGTGAGGGCCCATGAAGCGCAGAGACTTTCTCTCCGGAATCGCTGTTACTTCAGCCACCCTGGCTGCGGGGCAGGCAGCCAAGGGCATAAACGCGTCGTCGCAGCCGCAAGCCAAGTCGCCAGCCGGTGGCGGGGCGCGCAATATCATGATCTGCGCCGCCAATGGAATTACCAAGACCGCCAGCCACATCGATGCCGGCTACAAACGTCTGCTTGAAGGCGCCGACACCCTGGACGCAGCTATCACGGTGGTTTCTGGTCCGGAGAATGATCCCAAGGACGACAGCGTAGGCTTGGGCGGATTGCCCAACGAAGAAGGCGTGGTAGAGCTGGACGCCTGCTGCATGCATGGTCCTACCCGCCGCGCCGGCTCGGTAGGAGGCGTGCGCGAGATCAAGAACGTCGCAGCCCTATCGCGCTGCGTCATGGAACACACCGGCCACGTCATGCTGGTGGGCGAAGGCGCAACCCGCTTTGCCGTCACCATGGGCTTTTCCAAAGAGAATCTACTCACCGACGATTCGCGCAAGATATGGCTGCTATGGAAAGAGCACCACTCTGACCAGGATTGGTGGGGGCCAGGATTGGCTGATCCACATTGGAAGCCGCCGGCGCCACTCAAGACCGGCAGCCTGAAAGACGACGATCAGTCTAAGCGCGTTGAGAAGCTCTTCGCGACAGCAGCCGACCTGGGCATTGCGCCGGAAGATCGCACCGATGCCATCCACAAGGTCCTCTATCCGCCGCACGGGACCATCAACTGTTCGGTGTTGAACGACAAAGGCGAGATGTCGAGCGTGACCACGACCAGCGGCCTGGCCTGGAAGCTTCCCGGGCGCTGCGGCGACTCGCCCATCATCGGCGCGGGCTGCTATTGCGATCAGGATGTAGGCGCGGCAGGAGCCACCGGCAGCGGCGAAGAGAATATCAAAGTCGCGGGCGCCCACACAATCGTGGAGAACATGCGCCGCGGCATGACTCCGGAAGAAGCGGGCATGGATGTGCTGCGACGCATCGTTCGCAATTACAACGGCGACATGGAGCGGTTGCGCTACGTCAGCATGCATTACTACATTCTGCGCAAAGACGGCGTTTACGCCGGCGTGTCAATGTGGTCGGGATCGGCGGAACATCCCGCGAGATTTGCGGTGAACGACGGAAGCGGGCCGGGACGGCTGGAGATTGCTAAAGCCTTGTATCAGGGTGTGGCGGCTAACTGGCCGCCGGAGCCTAGACCGCAACGGTAAATTCGTTCTTGCGGTAGATCGACGCAAGCCGCAACCAAAACAAAACCCACCACGGAGACACCGAGGCACGGAGGAAAATCAGAGCTGGAAATCCTTACGAGGCCGACACGGATTCTGATTGTGAGCAGTGCACATGAACGGAAGATAATTAGCCGCAAACAACGCGAACCTCGGCCCATAGATCCCCACTCGGCGGAAGCGGAAGGCGCAGTTGTTTAGTTGAATTTGCGCAACCCGCTCATCTCAGCCAACACAAATAAAACGAACTTCGATCCCTGGATGAGGTAGCGTCTCCAAAGGCGCCGCGGCTCCACAGAAAGGCGGAACAGCCACTCGAGACCGTTTTCCCGCATCCAGCCAGGCGCCTGGCGGAGCCTTCCCGTATTCAGATCGAATGCGGCACCGACTCCAACCATTACTGGGACAGAAAGGCGCAGATGAGCGAACATCCAATTCTCTTGTTTTGGCGTACTCAGTCCCACCCACATAATGTCCGGCCTGGTTTGCAACACCAGATGTTCGACCTCGTTCTCTTCTTCAGGAGTTAAAGGCCGAAAGGGCGGCGTGTACGTCCCTGCTACCGTGAATCCTGGAAATTGACGTTGCAAGGTCGAGGCCAGGTCCTGAGCCACTCCCTCAGCTCCTCCATAGAAGAAATGCCGATAGCCTTTCTGCGCTGTCGCCGCGCAAAAGCTCATCATGAATTCGGGGCCGTAGACGCGGCGCACGTCGCAATCGAACTCATAGCCGCTGGCCGTCCAGACCAACCAGCGGGGATGCTCGACCTGATACTCGATCGTGCCGCCGTCTCGCTGAAGTGCATAACCCCAATAGTGCTCGGTGATGAATT
>Ga0126378_10001781_pt1 | contig 15905 bp, 10 predicted proteins | sample PanSoiMetPlot_23_FD_92587 | JGI IMG/M metagenome (GOLD analysis project Ga0126378, IMG submission 92587) | Tropical forest soil microbial communities from Panama - MetaG Plot_23 | ecosystem: Environmental > Terrestrial > Soil > Tropical forest > Bulk soil | place: Panama | collected 2016-02-17 | reverse complement strand
GTCCGGAACCCGCATCCCGACTGCTGATGCGCATCCGGCGAGCAATACCGACAAACAAATAACGGCCAGTCCTCTTCTAAGATCAGTCATCGATCGGTCTCGGTTACTAAAGTTGCGCCATTGCGGTCCCCGGCCACCCGCGATCCGTTTTGGCGGATCGCGCTTGCGCCGGGGTAGGGCTCTGGCCGCTCAGTACGCCATCTCACGCGGTGCACAGTGCGCGGGGCGCCATTTGCCGTGCTTGGCGTACCCTGCGTCGTCCCAGCGCCAACCGGCACCGCACGCATCCTCCAGCGGGTGACTTCCTGGAAACTGGTCGTCGGCTGGCGATTCAATTGCGCCGGGTCCGTTGATTGCGCCGGCTGTGCTCCTGCCGAAAGCGGTGCCGCCAAAATAGCGAGCGCCCCCGTCAGCTACAGTGCATTCAACCGCATTTCGATCCGCCTATCGTGATTGAGACAGAGCCCGATGTCCGTTTCAGTGGATAAGCACTTGGTTCGAATCGCGCTGTGAGCCAAGTGAAACCGGGTAAAATTTCGTAAAGCCTAGTAGGGTTGGCCTAGTCGAAGCAAGCGAGTGGCCAGTCGTCAGCTCTCGGCGCGGAGCTAGCGCCCCACATACCCGTTAAGCTGTCGGCCGATCGCCTCTTCCTGTCGGCCGAGACCCGACGGGTTCTGTTGCAACAATTCCCGCTGCGCACCCATTAGGCCGGCGGCGTAGTCCTGCCGCATCAGGTCCGCAATCGGGCTGCTTGTCTGCACCGACGTCGACAGGCTGGGGTTGACCGCGCGCAATTGCATGTGCGGCTCTATCGCACGCTCCTGAGCGCCGACAGGAACCATCGCGAGCGACGCCAAAATAGGCATCGTGGAGAGCGTACTCCGCGAACAGTTTGACAATGGCGCGCTCATATCGCGCCACAACCACCATCGGGGCATGACAGCTGACGTAAGCAGGCGGCAGTCGCCACACCAGCTGGTCTACTGGCGCCAAATAGGTTTGCGAGAGAGACGGAGCAGCAATGCGACGAATGGACGTCGCCTGTTTTCGGCACTGGCAGCCGACTGTCTGCCGCCTCCGCCCAGGCTGTTTACTAAAAATTACCGATTACAATTTGTCTTAACTGGGGAGTAGCAACAGGTAATGCCAGCAGGCGGTGAGGCCGCGTTCGACCATCGCCACCGACCGACAGTTCAACGGAGTCGTCTATGCAAAAGTTAGGCAGGAGACGGGTTCTGCCCAGGACGAGTAGCGTGCTGGGGTCAGCCGCAGCTGCTCTGATATTCGCTGCAGCGCTCTGCCAGTCAGGCGCCGCTAACGCTGCCCCGCATGGCGGAAGCGGCGGCGGGTTCCACGGCGGCGGATTTGGGGGTTCCATGGCGGTTTTCCATGGGGGCGGGTTTGGAGAAGTCCATGGCCGCGGGTTCCATGACCGTGGATTTGGAAGGGCTCGCGGTGGATTCGGCGTGCTGGGATCGCCCTATTACACGTATCCATACGACTGGGATTATTATCCGGATTACGGTTACGGCTGGGGACAATACGGCAATTCGCAGACTTGGTATTACTGCTCCAATCCCGCCGGTTATTACCCGTATGTAACCCAGTGCAATACAGGCTGGCACGCGGTTCCGGCGAGCTAACGCATCTTCAGCTTTTTCGGCGGGTGAGTTCGATGTAGCCGAAGGCGTCGACGCGCGCGTCGAACATCTGGGTAACGACGGTTGAGGTCTCGTCTTCGACGATGACTGCAGGGCCGCGGATCAGAGCGCCTGGCCGCAGATGGCCGCGCTCATGAATTGCGACCTCGATAAATTCGCCGGTCTCGGGGTCGAAGACCGGGCGGCTGCGCGCCGGCTCGGGAGCATGGGGCTCAGGCGCGGGTAAGACGGTCTCACCCTCGGCGGGTCGGGGTGCCGAAAGGAGCGTGACCCAGCTGAGGATTTCAACCTCGACACCGGGGATCACTCGGCTGTAGAGGCGGCGATATTCGGTTTCGAATGCGTCGCGGAGCGCCGCCGCGTCGTCGTTGCGGTAGCGGCGGGTCGGCAGCGGCACGGCGATCTCGTGGCCTTGGCCGCGATAGCGCATGAACGCGGAGCGGGTTTCGGTCAGCGGCTGGTCGCCGGCGCCGCGGCGGACGATCGGCTCGGCCTCCGCCCGCATCGCGGCGAAGAGCGCATTGGCCGCCGCCGCGTCGAACTGGTCGAGCCGCTGCAATGAGGAGCGCACGATCTCGTAAGCGATCGGCGCGCGCAGAAAGCCGACTGCCGAGCCGACCCCGGCATAGGACGGCACGAGTACCCGGTCGAGCCCCAGTTTTTCGGCCATGCGCGCGGCATGCAACGGCGCGGCGCCGCCAAACGCGACGAGGGTGCGGCCGCGCGCGTCCTTGCCGCTCTCGATCGCATGGACCCGCGCGGCATTCGCCATGTTCTCGTCGACGATCTCGCTGACCCCGAGCGCGGCGAGCTCGACCGCCAGCGCCAAGGGGTCGGCGACTTTTCGTTGCATCGCCGTCTCGGCCGCGTTGCGGTCGAGCGTCATGCGTCCGCCGGAAAACCCCGCAGGGTCGATGCGGCCGAGCAGCAAATCCGCGTCGGTCACGGTTGGCGCCGTGCCGCCCCGGGCGTAGCAGGCCGGCCCAGGATCGGCCCCGGCGCTGTCGGGGCCGACCGTGATGCGCTTCAGCGGGTCGACCCGGGCGATCGAGCCGCCGCCGGCGCCGATCTCGACCATCTCGATGACCGGGATGCGCAACGGCAGGCCGCTGCCTTTCTTGAAGCGGTAGATGCGCGCGACCTCGAAGGCGCGATTGGTCTGCGGCTTCAGATCGTCGATCAGGCAGATCTTCGCGGTCGTCCCGCCCATATCGTAGGACAGGACCTTGTCGAACCGGCATTGCCGCGCGATCTCGGCGGCGAAGATCGCGCCGCCCGCCGGACCCGATTCGACGAGCCGCACGGGAAAGCGGATAGCGGTTTCGACGGAGGTCAGCCCGCCGCCGGACAGCATCAGAAACAGCGGACAGACGAAATCTTCGCGCCGCAGCATTGCGTCGAGATCGGCGAGGTACCGGCCGATCAAAGGCTGCACATAGGCGTTGGCGCAGGCGGTCGAGAAACGCTCGTATTCGCGCATCTCGGGCGACACGTCGCTCGACAACGTGATCGCGATTTCGGGCAGACGCGCAGCAAGGATTTCGCCGGTGCGCCGCTCATGCGCGGGATTGGTAAAGCTGTGCAGAAAGCCGATCGCGACCGATTGGACGCCGGCAGCGAGGAGGCGGTCGGCCAGGGAAGCGACCCCCGCCTCGTCGAGCGGCACTAGAACCCGGCCGAGCGCGTCGACGCGCTCGCGCACCGGAAACCGCAGCCGGCGCGGCACCAGCGGCGGCGGCAGGTCGATATTGACGTCGTATTGCTCGAACCGGTTCTCGTGCCGGATCTCGATCGTGTCGCGAAACCCCTCGGTCGTCAGCAGCGCGGTCTTGGCGCCCTTGCGCTCGATGATCGCGTTGGTCGCGAGCGTCGTGCCGTGAATAATGATCGACAAATCCCCCGGCGCTAGCGACGCTTCGCGCAGCACAGCGCCGATGGCTTCGAGGACGGCGCGCTCGGGCGCCTCGGGGGTGGTCAGGATTTTCGTGCTGTAGCGGCGCCCTCCCGCTTCGAGCGCAACGTCGGTGAACGTGCCGCCGATGTCGACACCTAGTCTCCCGCCCTGCTCCACCACGCCCCTCGCTCGGCCGTCAAGCAAAAGCCGAGTCATTGGCTATTGCAGTCGGCGGTGTCAATCCGCTGCGCCGCCGGGGCGGCGGGGATCTCGGACAGCCCCGCCGTCAGGCTCTTGCGGGCTAAGCTGGTTTCACGCCGACCTTATTCCACGCATCGGCGACGGCTTTTGCCTCGTTGCTGGTGGTGCCGTAGCGACGTTTGGCATTGGCCACGGTACGCCCGGCAAAGGCAGCGAAACTCGCCGTTCGCCTGAGGTTCCTATCGCGGATCGTGTCGTACCAGATCTGTCCGGCCTTGACCCATGCATTACCGCCCAGCGCCGTCGCGATCAGGTAGAAGGCGCGATTGGGTATGCCAGAGTTGATGTGGACCCCGCCATTATCCTGGGTGGTGTGGACATAATGCTGCATGTCGGCCGGCTGAGGATCCTTTCCGAGTACATTGTTATCGTACGCGGTGCCTGGAGCCTTCATCGAGCGCAGAGCCTGGTCCTTGATGGTCAGCAGCCCGGCGCCGATCAGCCAATCCGCTTCGCTGGCGGTCTGCTTCAGCGCATATTGCTTGACGAGGGAGCCGAAGACGTCCGAGACCGATTCGTTCAACGCGCCCGATTGGCCCATATACGCCAAATTGACCTCCGATCCCGTGACGCCGTGCGTCAGCTCGTGTCCGATCACGTCCAAGGAGATCGTAAATCGGTTGAAGATCACCCCGTCGCCGTCGCCGAACACCATCTGGTGTCCGTCCCAAAAGGCGTTGTCGAATTTCTGGTCGTAATGGACCGTCGCGATCAGCGGCAATCCATGATCATCGATCGAATTGCGTTGATAATTCTTCAGATAGAAGTCGAAGGTGGCGCCAAGGCCGTCGTAGGCCTCGTCCACCTCCTGATCGCCCGATGCACCTTGGCCTTCCGAGCGGACAAGCGTACCGGGCTCGGTCTGAGTGTTCTTGGCGGTGTAGATCGATCGATGAACTTGCGGCGGTGCTGCAGCGAGCACCGGACGGGGAGCGGCCACCGCCATCATTTGAAACGCCAGGCGCTGGGTGCGTATGGTGCCGTCGAGTGCAAGAGTGTCGAGGGCGGCGTTTCGCTGGGCGGCATTGCCGTTGCGGGCAATCTCGCGCAGCACGTGCGGCGGCACGATGCAGAAGATCGAGTGTCGATGGTGTTCCCGGCAGTTATGCGATTGCATGGGCAACTCTCCTGTTACCAGCGGCCGAACAAGGCCTTCCACTCGGCCGAGGAGAAGATAGCGACATCCGCGCGCTGCAGATGTGAGCCGCTTCACACTGATGGTATAAATTTACGGCCGCCCAAATACCGTCCCGCGGTCCTATGCTATTGGATCAACGCCGCAGGGCTCAGCCCGAAGTCATGCCTTTGACCTGGTCGGCCAGCTCCAGCAGCACGGCCGCCGGACCTTTGTCCGCCGCCGCGCGTAATGCACTCAAGTCGCCACCGCCAGGCGCGAGCGTGAGCACGGATTCGGTCTGGCCGTAGGACAGTGTAATCTGGCGGGCATTCGGCTGAGCTTCGCCGCCGAGCTGTTTCGGCAGCCCTGCGGCCGACATGCGGTCCAGAACCTCCTTGAGCCGCGCCTGTTGCTGCGAGGTCAACCGTCCCTGCCTGTCGGGATCGAGCGTCTTCAGCCCGATCTGACGCGCGACCGTATAGCTGCAGTCGGGCGCAATCGTCCAGACGGTGCCGGTCTCGCCGGCGAACCCGCTTTGGGTGTCCTTGATCGTCAGCGGCGCGGATAACGGACATTCCTGAGCCATGATCGTCACCGAAATGAGAAGCACCGACAGCGCCAAACCAACCCGCATGGTGCCTTTGGCGGAGGGCGAGCCACCAGCCGACGTCAAATTTCGCGGCCGAGCCGGCTGTCGAGCGACAGCGGGCCGCCACCGCGGATCAGGATCGCGAGGCAGATTAGCAGCAGATAGAGCGGCAACTCCATGCCGCGAGCATTCCAGAACCAGCCGATCGGCATGTGTACGTGGAACGCGGCGACGAACATGAAGCCGGCGAACAACGCTGCGACTGGCCGGGTGAGCAATCCGAGGATCAAGAGGATCCCGCCGAAAAATTCCAGACAGCCGATGTAATAGGCCCAGAACAAGGACGGGTGCAATCCTTGCTTGGCAAAGCCCTCGGCCGTCCTGGCGATGTCACCGCCCCAGAACCCGAACAGTTTTTGCATGCCGTGCGGCAGAAAAAAGAAACCGGTCGCGGCGCGGACCAGCGGCCAGCTGTAAGTCTCGATAGCCGCGTAGACGTTCCCCAGGGCAGGGACCACGTAGCGCGACCGCTCCATACTTTGGTAAGCCATCCGTCCCTCCTCTCTCGCCGATTAACCTAATTCTACAGCATCCCCGCAATTTGCGAATCAAATTGCCTTGAGCGCCTTCAGTGGGTGCGCACCTCTGCCGGCGGCGGGAATGGGCTGAAGTTGAGCGGGGCCTCTTCTTCGATGCGCTCGCGGCTCGGCAGCTGCGACGCGTCCCAACCGCCGCCGAGGGCCTGGATCAGCGCGGCGCTGGCGACCAGCCGGCTCTGCCGGATGTTGAGCGCGGTTTCCTCGTTGGCGAGGGCCGTCGCCTGGGCGACGACGACGCTGGTATAGGCTACGGTGCCGGCAAGCCACTGATTGTTGATGATGCGCTCGGCCTCGCGCGCCGATTTGACCGCCGCGGCCTCGGCCTCGGCCTGGTCGGCGAGAATGCGCAGCGCCGCCAGCTGGTCTTCGACCTGCTGGAACGCGGTCAGCACGGTTTGTCGGTAGTTCGCGATCGTCAGGTCGAACGATGCGCGCGCCTCGCCGACTACAGCACCGCATGCGCCGGCATCGAAGACGGTCTCCGCCAGGCTCGACCCGAATGCCCAGAAGCGCGCCTGATCGGTAAAGAGCTTGGCGATCTGCAATGCCATCACGCCGTAATCGGCAGACAAGGTGATCGTCGGAAAAAAGGCAGCCACGGCGACACCGATCTGCGCGTTGGCCGCCGCCATCTGCCGCTCGGTGGCGGCGATAGCCGGGCGTCGTTCGAGCAGTGCCGACGGCAGACCGGCCGGGACCACCGGCACTTCGGTCACGACGTCGCTCGGCGGTATCGACAGCTCGGCGGGTGGTCTGCCGATCAGCACGGCAATCGCGTGCTCGAGCTGCGCGCGGGTGGCCCCGACCGCGATCGCCTGCGCCTCGGTGCTGCGCAGCTGGGTCTCGGCCTGCGCGACATCCGCTTCCGAGGCGATGCCGCTCGCGTATTGATTGCGGGTGATGCGCAACGACTCGGCGTAAGCCTTTGCTGTCGCATCGAGCAGGCGCTTCAGCTCGTCGGCGACACGTAATTGCAGGTAGTCGCTGGCGAGGGCGCCTTGAGCCGCCAAACGGGCGCTCGCGACATCGCCGGCGCTCGCCTGGGCGCTGGCGACATTGCTCTCGACGGTGCGGCGGACCCGCCCCCACAGATCCGGGGTCCAGCTCGCTGTCGTCGAAGTGCTGAAGAAATTGGCGATTCTGCCGCCGGCCCCGCCTCCTCCTACCGGGGTGGTCCCGCCGCCTGCAGTGCCGCCGCCGCGCGAGCGTTGCGCACTGGCATCGATGCTGGCGATCGGGAAAAATTGCGCGCGCGTCTGAGCGACGATGAATTCTGCTTGGCGGAAGGCGGCCTCGGCGGCGGCGAGATTCTGGTTGGAAACATCGATCTGGCGTTCCAGTCCGTCGAGCACCGGATCGTTGTACACCGACCACCAGACGCCGCGGTCGATCGCGTCGAGCGGCTCGCCTATCTTCCAACCCGCTTCCTTATACAGCGCCGGCACGGGGGTACTCGGCCGTGTGTAATCGGGTCCCACTGTGCAGCCGGAGATCAGCATAACCGCCACGCCAATCACCCACACCGCCCCTCTCCCGCACCGCGGGGGAAAGCAATCAGCCCCCGCCCTAACCCTCTCCCGATAGCGGGCGAGGGAACGGGAGGGGGTCACCCCCCTCTCGACAGACGGCGTCATTCCCCCGGTTCGGGAATACGGCCCGAATAGAAGCGTGGATGGCTGAGCCGCCAGCGCCGCTGCGCCGAGAGGCGAAAACGATCGAGATAAAGATAGATGACCGGTGTCGTGTAGAGCGTCAGTATTTGACTGACGATCAGCCCGCCGACGATGGAAATACCGAGAGGATGGCGCAGTTCGGCTCCCTCGCCGAATGCCACCGCCAGCGGCAGGGCTCCGAGCATCGCGGCCATCGTCGTCATCATGATCGGCCGGAAGCGTTTGAGGCAGGCTTCATAGATTGCCTGGCGCGAGCTCAAGCCCAGGCTGCGCTCGACGTCGAGTGCGAAATCGATCATCATGATGGCGTTTTTCTTGACGATGCCGATCAGCAGGATCACGCCGATCAGCGCCATGATGCTGAACTCGGTGTTCGTAAAGATCAGCGCCAGTACCGCACCGGCGCCCGCCGACGGCAGAGTCGAAAGGATCGTGATCGGGTGTACGTAGCTCTCATAGAGCACGCCGAGCACGATATAGACTGCGAGTATCGCAGCCGCGATCAGATAGGGCTCGTTGGCAAGCGATTGCTGAAAAACTGCGGCCGTGCCTTGAAATCCGCCATGGATCGAGGCCGGCACGCCGAGGCGGCGCATCTCGTTCTCGATCGTTGCGGTCGCCTGGCTGAGCGAGACGTTCGACGCGAGGTTGAACGAGATCGTCGCGGCGACAAACAGATTCTGGTGATTGACCGCGAGCGGTGTATTGCCCGGCCCGAAATGGGCGAAGGCGGAAAGCGGCACCATCGTCTCGTGAAAGGTGCTGACCGCGGCACCCGTCGAAGTGGCACTGCGGCCAGTGTTCGCGAGCGCATTGTTGGCCGCGTTGCGAGCGGGATTTCCGGCGATCTGGGTTGTCGTCGTGGCGGCACTGCTACTCGTCTTGGCGGGCACCTTGGCCAGGACTGTGCCGGCCAGTGGCTGCGTCGCTTGTGTGCCGCTCACCGACCCGCCACTGGTGCTGATATATATCTGGCTCAAGGTCTCCGGGTTCTGCCAGAATTCCGGCGCCACCTCCATAACCACGTGGTACTGGTTCTGCGCGGCATAGATCGTCGATACCTGACGTTGGCCGAAGGCATCGTATAGGGTATTGTCGATCTGGCTCACGGTCAGCCCGAGCCGCGCCGCAGTCGCCCGGTCGATGACGAGCTCGGTCTCCAGCCCTTTCTGCTGTTGATCGAGATTGACGTCGGTCAGCTGCGGTAGTTTTTCCAATGCGGCTTCCAGCTTCGAGGCCCACTCGGAGAGCTCCTCAGTATTGTCGGCCAGCAGCGTGTATTGATACTCCGCGTTATTGGCGCGGGCGCCGACGCGCAGATCCGTTGGCGGCCGCAAGTAAAGCTGCGCGCCCGCCACCTGATTGAGCTTTGGGCGCAGCCGGCGCATTACCTGCTGTACCGACACGGGCCGTTCAGAAAGCGGCTTCAGCACGACAAAGATGAATCCGGAATTGGTTTGCCCGCCCCCGGTGAAGCCGTTGACCGTGTCGATCGCCGGATCCTGCCGCAGTATATCGACAAACTCGGTCAGTTTCTGCTGCATCGATTGGAACGAGATGCTCTGATCGGCTTGGATGCCGCCAAACATCAGGCCGTTGTCTTGTTGCGGAACGAACCCCTTCGGGACGATCGTGAATAGATAAATCGCAAAGCCGAGCGTCGTCGCCAGGCTCAGCATGACGAGCGCCGGCCAATGCAAAGCCTGTCGCAAGTTCCGCTCATAAAGGCCCAGTATCCCGTCGAAGGCCCGCTCGCCAACCCGGTAGAACCACCCGTGCCGCCGGTCGGGCCGATATGGGAGCAGATAAGCGCACATCATCGGCGTCGTCGTCAGCGAGATGACGAGCGAAATTGCGATCGCGACGGACAAGGTCATCGCAAATTCGCGAAACAGCCGGCCGACGACGCCTCCCATCAACAGGATCGGCACAAAGACGGCAATCAGCGAGGCGCTCATCGACAGAACGGTAAAGCCGACCTCCCGCGCCCCTTGCAGCGCCGCTTGCATGCGCGGCATGCCGGCCTCGATGTGGCGCGTCACGTTTTCGAGCACGACGATCGCATCGTCGACGACAAAGCCGGTCGAGATCGTCAGTGCCATCAGCGACAGGTTGTTGAGGCTGTATCCCAATAGATACATCGCGCCGAACGTTCCGATAATAGAGACCGGGACCGCGACAGTGGGGATGAGGGTGGCGCGAAAGTTGCGCAGGAACACAAAGACGACGAGGACAACAAGGGCGACAGCGATGAGCAACGTGCGCTGCACGTCGTGCAACGCGGTCTTGATCGACTTCGTCCGGTCCATCGTCAGGTCGACCCTGATGGCGCTCGGAATCGAAGCCTCGAGTTGCGGCAAAGCCGCCTTCACACGGTCGACAGTTTCGATGATATTGGCGCCGGGCTGCCGGTAAAGAAACACCAGGACCGCCGGCTTGCCGTTCGAAAGACCCTGGTTGCGCAGGTTTTCGACCGAATCGCGCACGGTTCCCACATCGGTCAGGCGCACCGGCGAACCGTCGCGGTAGGCGATTACCAGGGGGCGATAATCTGCGGCGCGGTTGGCTTGGTCGTTCGTGTAAATCTGGAACCGGCGGTCGCCGTCTTCGAGCGCGCCCTTGGGGCTGTGGGCGTTTGCCGAGGCGAGGGCAGCGCGCACGTCTTCCAGTCCGATCCCATATTTGAACAATGCCAGCGGGTTGAGCTCGACCCGCACCGCAGGCAATGAGCTGCCGCTGATTGCCACTTGCCCGATGCCGTCGATTTGCGACAGGCCCTGCTGCATGATTGTCGATGCGGCATCGTAGATCTGGCCGCGCGTCAAGGTATCGGAGGTCATCGCCAAGATCGCCACCGGCGCGTCCGCCGGGTTGACCTTGCGATAGGTCGGGTTCTGGCGCAGGCTGGTCGGGAGGTCGGCGCGCGCCGCGTTGATCGCCGCCTGCACGTCGCGGGCGGCGCCGTCGATGTTCCGGTTGAGCCCGAACTGCAATGTAATGCGAGTTTGGCCGACCGTGCTTTGCGAGGTCATCTCGCTAACATCGGCGATGATCCCGAGATGGCGTTCGAGTGGCGTCGCCACAGTCGTAGCCATTGTGTCGGGGCTCGCCCCGGGCATTGTCGCAAATACCGAGATCGTCGGAAAATCAACCTGCGGCAGCGGCGCCACGGGCAGCTTCAAATAGGCTAAAAACCCGGCGAGAGCGATGCCGAGCGTCAGCAAAGTGCTAGCGACGGGCCGGCTGATGAACGGCGCCGATGGGTTCACCGAAGGCCGCCCTCCGCGACCGTGCCACCGAAGCGGCGTCGCAGCGAGGCGCCGAGCCGATCGAAACCGAGGTAGATGACTGGTGTCGTAAAGAGGGTCAGCAATTGGCTGACGATCAGACCGCCGACAATTGTCACACCCAACGGATGACGCAATTCGGAGCCCGTTCCGCTGCCCAGCATCAGCGGCAGCGCGGCAAACAGCGCCGCCATTGTCGTCATCAGGATCGGTCGGAAGCGCAGCAAGCAGGCCTGGTAGATCGCCTCGCGCGGCGACCTTCCCTCGTTCCGCTCAGCGTCGAGGGCGAAATCGACCATCATTATCGCGTTCTTTTTGACGATGCCGATCAGCAGGATGATGCCGATGATCGCGATGACGCTCAGATCGCTGCCGTCGAGCATCAATGCCAACAGCGCGCCGACCCCGGCCGAGGGCAGCGTGGACAAGATCGTGATCGGGTGGATGAAGCTCTCGTAGAGAACCCCCAATACGATGTACATCGTGATGATGGCAGCAATGATCAAAACCAGCTCGTTGCCGAGCGCCGCTTGAAACGCCAGCGCTGCACCCTGGAAGACGGTGATCATGCTCGCCGGCATGCCGATCTCCTGCTCGGCCCGCTTGATCGCATTGACGGCGTCGCCGAGCGAGGCTCCCTTGGCCAGATTGAACGATACGGTGATCGAGGGAAACTGCCCGAGATGATCGACCTGCAGGGGCGCCGTCTGCTCCTGCACCTCGGCGATCGCCGACAGCGGCACCTGCCCGTTTGCCGCGGTCGAGGACGGCAGATAGATCGATCCCAGCGAGCTCAATGATTGCTGCATTTCGGGATCAGCTTCCAAGATCACCCGGTATTGATTGGTTTGAGTGAATATCGTCGAGACGATACGCTGTCCGAACGAGTCATAGAGCGCATTGTCCACTGTGGCCGGGGTAATGCCGAAACGGGCCGCTGTCGGGCGGTCGATTTGGATGTAAGCGGCAAGGCCGTTTTCTCCGAAGTTGCTGGTGACGTCCTCAAGCTGCGGGATCTGCCGCAAGCGTTCCAGCAATTTCGGGACCCACACCGCGAATTCGCGGGGATTGGCGTCCTCGAGCACGAAATTGTATTGCGAGCGGCTGACAGTCGCATCGATCGTCAGATCTTGGACCGGCTGCATGTAAAGCGCGATCCCCGCAACGTCCTGCGTTTCCCGTCCCAGACGGCGGATCACGTCGCTGGCCGAGGTGAGCCGCTCGTCTCGCGGCTTCAGATTGATTAGAAACCGACCGGTATTGAGTGTCGGGTTGGTGCCGTCGACCCCGATAAAGGAGGACAGGCTCTCGACATCCGGATCTTTCAGGATCGCGGCCGCGAGCTCTTCCTGTCGGCGCGCCATGGCCGCGAAGGAAACTGACGGTGCAGCCTCTGAGATTCCTTGGATCAAGCCCGTGTCCTGGACGGGGAAAAACCCCTTCGGAATCACGGCGTAGAGAAACACCGTCAGGACGAGCGTCCCCACCGCGACGACAAGTGTCAGCGGCTGGTGGTCGAGCACCCAGCGCAACAGGACGCCGTAGCGGACGATCAGCGAATCGAACCATTCCTGGCTGTTACGTGCCAGCCACGACATTTCCGCCGGGCGGCGCTGGCGCAGGATCTTGGCGCACATCATCGGCACCAAGGTCAATGCGACCACCGCCGAGATCACGATCGTGACCGCGAGCGTGATGGCGAACTCGCGGAACAGTCGGCCCACGACGTCCGGCATGAAGAGCAGCGGGATCAACACCGCAATCAGCGATATCGTAAGCGAGATGATCGTGAAGCCGATCTGCTCGGAACCCTTCAACGCCGCCTGTAAGGGTCGATCACCGGCTTCGATATAGCGCGTTATGTTCTCGATCATGACGATCGCGTCGTCGACGACGAAGCCAGTCGCAATTGTCAACGCCATTAAAGACAGGTTGTTTAGGCTGAACCCGGCCAGATACATGACGGAGAGGGTGCCGACCAGTGACAGCGGCACCGACAGGCTCGGGATCAAAGTCGCCGAGGGGCTGCGCAGAAATACAAAGATCACGACGACGACGAGAACGACCGCGAGGCCGAGCTCGAATTCGACGTCAGCGACCGACGCGCGGATCGTCGTCGTGCGGTCGGTCAATACCTGCACATCCACTGGTGCCGGCAGCGCCGCCCGCAGCTGGGGAAAGACGCGCTGGATGCCGTTGACAACCTCGATGACATTGGCGCCGGGCTGGCGTTGGATGTTCAGGAGGACCGCCGGTTGGGTATTGACCCAGGCCGCGAGCTTCGTGTTCTGCGGGCCTTCCTTGGCCTCCGCGACATCGGACAGCTTCACCGGCGCGCCGTTCCTATACGCGACCACCAGGTCATCATAATCGGATGGGTTTCGGATCTGGTCATTGGCATTGATCGTATAAGCCCGCGTCGGTCCGTCGAAGCTGCCCTTTGGAATGTTGACGTTCGCATTGGCGAGGGTAGTTCGCAAATCGTCGATATTGAGACCATAAGCGGCGAGCTGGCGATTGTTCGCTTGAATGCGCACGGCCGGTCGATTGCCGCCGCTGATCGTGACCAGCCCGACGCCGGGCAGTTGCGATATTTTCTGTGCCAGGCGAGTGTCGGCAACATCCTCGACCTGGGTCAGAGGCATCGTCTTCGAGGTCAGCGCCAAAGTGAGGATCGGCGCGTCGGCAGGATTGACCTTGGCGTAAATCGGCGGCGCCGGGAGGTCAGCCGGCAAAAGGTTGCCCGCCGCGTTGATCGCCGCCTGAACCTGCTGCTCTGCCGCGTCGAGGGTAAGGTTCAGGCTGAACTGGAGGGTGATGACCGATGCGCCGGCGGAACTCGTCGAGGACATCTGGTTGAGCCCCGGCATCTGCCCGAACTGCACTTCGAGCGGGGCCGTAACCGAGGATGTCATCACGTCGGGACTGGCACCAGGATAAAAGGTTTGCACCTGGATCGTCGGGTAATCGATCTCGGGCAGGGCCGACAGCGGCAGGAAACGATAGGCAAAGATGCCGACCAGCATGATCGCCGCCATAAGCAGCGTCGTCGCCACCGGGCGCAGTATGAAAATGCGGGAGGGGCTCATCTTTGACTAGCGAGTGTCACCCTCAGCCGCCTCGCTGCGGCTGGACGGATAGGGGACCCTATACAAAGGGTCATGGGGCGCTCCGGCGCCGCTCTGATCCCTGTCGATGCTGATCCTGGGGTTGGGGTGGAGGCTCTGCAGCGGTTGCCGCCGGTTCCACCGGCGCCGGCGTGACCTTGGCGCCGTCGCGCAGCCGGTCGGTGCCGTCGATCACTATATTCTGTCCGCGTTCGAGCCCGGACAGGATTGCGGTGTGCTGGCCGTCGGTCGGCCCGAGCTTGACCTTCTGTACCCCGACCGTTTGGTCGGGCTTAACGACATAGACAAACGTTCCCGGCGCACCGCGCTGGATTGCCGAATTGGGGATGATATCCGTGTCGTGCAACGTATTGACCAATAGCTTCACGTTAACAAATTGATTGGGAAACAGGATATCTTGATCATCGTCGAAGGTTGCACGCAGTTTGACGGTGCCCGTCGTCGTATCGATCTGGTTGTCGACCGTATCGAGCTTGCCTCTGGCCAGCTCGGTCGAGCCGGTGCGGTCGTAAGCCGTGACCGGTAGCACCGCTCCGGCCCGAAGCCGCTTCATTACTTCGGGCAGATTGTCCTCGGGTAATGTGAAGATGACAGAGATCGGCTCCAGCTGGGTGACTACGACGATGCCGTTCGTGTCGCTGGTCTGGACATAGTTCCCGGGGTCGACTTGGCGCAACCCGACGCGGCCCTTGACCGGCGAAACGATGCGGCAGTAAGCCAAATTTAGCTTTTGCGCGTCGATCTGCGCTTGGTCGGCCTTGACTGTCGCCTGGTATTGGGAAACCAGAGACACTTGCGTGTCACGGGTCTGCTTGGCGATCGAGTTCTGCGCGACCAAAGTATTATAGCGCTGCAAATCCAGCTGGGCGTTCTTCAGCAGCGCTTGATCCTTGGCAAGCTGGGCCTCGGCCTGCTCGAGAGCCACCTGGTAGGGGCGCGGGTCGATCTGGGCGAGAAAGTCGCCCTTGTTGACCATCTGACCTTCCTTGAAAGCCACTTGTACCAGATAGCCGCTGATCTGCGTCTTCACCGTGACCATTGCGAGCGGGGTGACGGTGCCGAGTTGGCTCAAGGCGACCGGCATGTCTCCGTTTACCACTGGCGATGTTCCGACCGGCACCGCAGCCCCGGCAGATGGCCGGCCACTCTCCTTGCGCTGGGCATCGGGTCGCGGGAAATACCAGGCACCCGCAGCAACGATCGCGGCGGCCAACAACAGCCAAACGAGCCGGCGCGTCCACGAGCGCCGCGGCCGGTGCGACACGACCCCACCCGGCTGGGCAGGACGAGCCAAAGGTTCGTCCACTCTCAGTCGTCCGGGGGGTGCAAGGATCTCGCTTCGCTGATCATCCATATCGTCTAAACCTGAAGCGCGCTCTTTCGGCTACGCGCCGTGCGCGGCGCGGCGGGCCGCGACTCCACGATACCGATAGGGCGCCAAGTTAGTCGATTATATGGCGTCGGGCGACAAGGTATCCCGGCCCCGGCAAGGCTCTTCCGTCAGCGCGACGCATCGTCTCAAATGGGTATCCTGCAACAGGCTCAAGGCGGGACGATGACGACAAACCTTCTCAGCGGCGGCCAGCTCGTTGTCGCCGCACTGCGCCCCCATCGGGTCGATATGGCGTTTGGCGTAGCCGGGGAGAGCTATCTCGAGGTCCTCGATGCTTTGTTCGACGCCCCGGAGATCCGTCTC
>Ga0126378_10001780_pt1 | contig 15915 bp, 17 predicted proteins | sample PanSoiMetPlot_23_FD_92587 | JGI IMG/M metagenome (GOLD analysis project Ga0126378, IMG submission 92587) | Tropical forest soil microbial communities from Panama - MetaG Plot_23 | ecosystem: Environmental > Terrestrial > Soil > Tropical forest > Bulk soil | place: Panama | collected 2016-02-17 | reverse complement strand
GTTCGGTTGTGACTTCCGCTAATATGCTTCGACGAGGAGACGACGGTGCACGGTAGAATCCTTGCAGGTCACGATTTCGTTGCCTCCAATATACGGAGGCAATCTGCAGCTCCAGCGACTGCTGCTGCAGCAGTTTAAACTCGAGGTTTTATGTCGTTGCGGTTATGAGTTATGCGGTAACGTGATTCATGAGCAGTCGTTCTGAACAATTGACGGCACTTGAGGTAGGTCCCCTCGGCACGGCTGACCCACTTCTTTTGGCGCAAAGGATTTCGATTTGGAAGCGACCTGCGAAATGGACATTCGTAGGGATTGCTCTCCTGATTCTCCTTTGTCCATCGCTTCTGGTCGGATATGAATTGGGCATATTGCTTTTCAGCATGGTGTAAAGGTAGAGGCATTCGGTGAAAACGACTTTGGTAGCGCAGTCCATGATCCCGCACATGACGCCCGTTCCAGCACTTCGGTGGATTAAATCGAATAATCGACTGGGCCTTGCTCTCATAGAGCAGCAGGCGGTCTATCTGATGACCGAAGGCTGGAACGAATTGGAGATCACGCGTGAGTTGGACCTCGAGGAGAGCACCCTAAAGAAGTCTTCGGAAATTGTAAATTCTTACGGCCTGCGCTTAAGCACGTGAACGGCGAACGCGAGTTTATCGACCTACCCTAGAGCCCTTCCCCCAAAAATCACGACGGCTGCAGGAAGGTTTGTGCCATGAGTTCTCCGTTGCTGACTGGAGTCATCAGCATACTCGTAGTTGATTCCAATCAAACGCAATCTCAACTGCTCTGTGGCGCCCTGCGCCGTCAAGGGACTTTCAGAGTGGCCAGTGTTCGTGCCCAGTTGTCGGAATGTTTATCCGTACTCGAAAATGATCCTGCCGATGTAGTTCTGCTCGCCGACCGGGCGGGAACCGATCGTCATCGATTGTATGAGTTCGTGCGGGGCGTTCGCGCCGCATCTCCCCACGTCGCGATGGTCATCCTGCTCGACAATTATGATCGCGAGTTAGTCGTCAACTCATTGCGCGCGGGGGCAAGAGGCCTGTTCTGTCTCGCATCCATGCCATTCAAATATCTTTGCCGCTGCATCGTTAGCGTCCATCAGGGACAGTATTGGACCAACACTGAACAAACGCGCTACCTCATCGACGCTCTTTCCATCGCACCATCGTTACGGTTGATTAATGCGCGCGGCCAGATCGTCCTGACTCCCCGCGAGGAGCAAACCGTCAATCTGGTAACGGAAGGCCTGAACAATCGCGAGATTGCTCGGGAATTGAACTTGAAGGAGAACACGGTCAAGAAATCGTTGTTGCGGATTTACGACAAGCTGGGTGTTTCGAACCGGGTCGAACTCGTGCTTTATGCCTTAAGCCACTGCCAGGCGCGCACATCCGATTCGCCGCAAGAAAAACAGCTCCTGCGAAGGACTAGGCATCAAATATCCACAGCTATTAGCTCCTATTAGGAGCCTCTGTCAAGCAGGTGAGTTTCGAGAACTGTAACGCCGGGCGTGCGGACTAATTCTGCTCGAGAATTTGCCGACCTCGCTCGCAATTTCTTTTATCGGCTCTTTATCGGACATTGCGCAGGCGTATGGTGCTGATGATTGCCGCGATTTCGCTGTTCCTCAAACCCTTTGCGACCAAGGCGGCCGATGTTCCTTCAGGAGTTAGTTGCAACAGAAGGTGTGCAGGAACTCACGCGCGGGAGCCGAGCTTCATTGTAGCAACTTCCGGACGATGGCAAGCCACTCCTCTTCCATCGGCTCCGAGCTCATGGATTGACCGGCCCGGCGATACCAATAATTAGCATTGCTCTGGTCGCCTTCCTTCCGATGAAGGTAGGCGTGGACCCAGGAACCTTCCAAGCCTTCGTCCTGCTGGGCCGATTCGTGTGCTCGCTTCCAGTCGCCCTTTGCGTCCCACCAAAGTCCGATGAGCGCAAGTGTGAGTCCAGCTGGCGGTTCCGTCGCTGTCAGGGATTTCATGAACTCTTCCAAGGTCATGGTTCGTTTATTCCACAGCTTCTGACCTCGTTCAAGGGTTCGACTGGCCCGGAATTCGTCGCAAGAATGATACTCCTTACTCCGCGCAAATTGATTTCAGGTGCGTACGACCAGAAAATTGACCTGAAGCTCAGCTGACAACGACAACTATTTCTTCTCGGCCGCACTCACAGGCCTAAGCAGTAGATCCTGGTAATCAAAGCTGAAGTCCGCCAGCGGCGACACCGCGGCCATCTTCGCGCTGTCAATGGAGCCGTCTGCATTAAGCGAGAAGGTCACAAATGCGTCTTCAATAGTCCGCACCCGCCAGTGCGCCTTGAAGGTATCGTACTGCCAGTGTTGCAGGTCACCCACCATCCCCGGCGTGCGATCAAAACTCATCACCAGTCCTCCGTTTTCAAGACGAATGCTGATCGGCCCGTACCAGGCATCCTTGTATGTGCCCGCGTACTTGTCCAACGCCAAGGAGGGCTTGGAGTCCGCAGCGCGCGCCACTCCTGCCTTCTTCATCGTCTCAGCAGCGTCTTTCTCTTCCTGATCTTTCAGGGTTTTGAATGCGCCGATCCAGTCTATCTTTGGCAATTGCAAGTAGTGATCGAGCACATGGTAGAGGATCGCATCGAAGGCACCGTCCTCCTCTGCATTCGTGAGGATCACAACTCCCAAATTCTCCTCCGGCACCAGCATCACCCGAGAAACGAATCCGCCGACGCCTCCGGTATGTCCCACCAGCTTATGGCCGTGATACTCACGTAGGCTCCATCCAAGTGCATAATCAGCGAAATCGGTTTTCAATCCAGCGAGTGCGGCAGGCGGATCACCCGTCGGCAGAGTCGTCTGCGGCGACCACATTTCGCGCGAACGTTGTTCGCTGAACAGTCGTCCATCCCGGTCGTTGAATTTCCCGCGATTCAGCTGCAACTGCACCCATTTCGCCATATCGGCTGCACACGAATTGATCGCGCCAGCCGGTCCGACATTGTCCAGGTCCTCCAGGGGGATCACTTGTAATTTGCCGTCTACGCGCGAATGTGGTGAAGCGTAATCATCGCCCGGTTTAAATTCGGTGCTGCTCACGGTCGAGTGTTTCATCCCCAGCGGTTCAAAAACATGTTGGCGGATGTAGTCGTCCCACGACGTTCCGGTTATTGCCGGTATGATTTGTCCTGCCGTCATATACAGCAAATTGTCGTAAGCGTAGCGGCTGCGAAAGCTGGATTGGGGCTTCATGAATCGCAGCCTGAAGATGATTTCGTCGCGCGTGTACGTGGAATGTGGCCAGAAAAGCAGATCACCCTCGCCCAGTCCCATCCCGCTGCGATGCGTAAGCAGATCGCGAATCGTCATTTCATGCGAAACGTAAGGATCGTACATGACGAATCCCGGAAGTCGCTCGTACACATGGTCGTCCCACGACAGCTTCCCTTGGTCGACAAGCGTAGCCAATACCGCGGTTGTGAACGCCTTCGTATTTGACCCGATCGCAAACATCGTGAACTCATCGACGAGGGTAGGATCAGCAAGTTTGCGAACGCCGTAACCTTTCGCCACGATGATCTTGCCGTCTTTCACAATCGCGACTCCTATACCCGGCACATCGAACACTTTCATTGAGTTCGCCACATATGCGTCGAGATCCGGTGGCAGAGCGGTGGAAATTTGTGCCCACAATGAGATTCCCAGGGACAGGCAGACGGTCACGAGTGTCAAGCTGGCGAGGAAAACAAGGCGTCTAGTCATAATTTCTCGCTGATAGTTCGGAATGCCGATTAGAACATAGAGACGGGAATTCCCACTGGAGCTAAGAAAACAACCGCAGAGAAACAGAAAAAAGCCGGGAATCGGAGACTTGCAGGTTGACTCCCGGCTGATGGGACAGCTCAATTCATACGGTTCGAAACCACCGCCGTGATATAGCTGAGCAATTGATCGATGTTCAGCTCAGACTCCAGCAATTCCTGCATCTCAGTGGCGCTGAAGCCCGTTCGGGCTGCGGCTTCTTGCAGAAGGCTGCTGTAATCAGCCGCTTCAGTCCGGTAAAAACTCATTCCATGCTCCTGAGATCGGTCAGTTCAACAGTGAAAGTGGGGCAGGGCGAGACACGGGAAATCCCCCCCGGGAGCCCAGAGTTCTCGCCGCGCTGCCCCCTTTCCTGCTTCGCACAGGCGAAGCAAGCTTGAGTGCAGCCGGCGGTGTGTCTAGCGCCGAATGGAACGGAGCAGAATGGGGCGAAAGTTGGGATCCAGGGTGCTCGCCACAAACACCGGCTCGCGCTCAGGATGCCAGTTTTGAACTACATGCGGGAACTGAAACACGGTAGCCACAGCCACGACCACAGGTACCACCGTGGCCCGTGCATGGACCACCAGAGGTGCCGTCCCCTGTTGGAATGCCGTGTCCGGCAAATCGACATCCGGCAGCACGACGATGATCAGCATGAAACATACCACTATGCTGAGAATCAACAGCATCGGCGCACTGATGTTCCACCGGGACATATTCGAATTGTTTTGCCAGAGTTTTCTCCTGAAGTCAATCCCCCTCCATCGGGGCTGTCCCCCCCTCCATCGGCGCGGCCCCGGAATACAAATGTGCCGCGCGGACATATCAGGCATCCATACAATAAGGTGACTAGCAATTGTGGGAGGCGAAACCGATGCTTTCGAAGGATTACATCTTCTGGGAGGTGGACGTGCAACGAGACTTCGTTCTGCCGGGTGGAAGATTGTACGTGCCCGGGGCAGAGAAGTTACTTCCCAACATCCTCCGCCTCACGAACGCTGCGCGCCAAGGGAAGGTCTTTCTGGTGTCCCATGGTGATTTTCATGCGCCCGACGATCCCGAGTTCAAAACCTTCCCGCCTCACTGCGTGAAGGGAACCTCGGGCAGCGAACTGGTCCCTGAGGCTGTTACGGAAAGTGTTGTACGAGTTCCAAACAAGCCAGATGCCAAACTCCCCCGGGACCTTTATAAATATCAGCAAGTCCTGCTGGAGAAGCAAACGCTAAGCATCTTCGAGAGCCGGCACGCGGACGCGCTCGTCGAAAAGCTGGGAAGGCAGCCAGAGTTCGTAGTCTTTGGCGTGGTTACAGAATACTGCGTCAGCTTTGCGGTCAAAGGTCTGCTTGAGCGGGGGCGCCGCGTCGCCGTAGTGACTGATGCGATTGAGACCCTCAGGAAAGACGAGGGCGAAAAAGCTGTTGCCGAGTTCGTCCGTTTGGGAGCAAGACTGACAACCACTGGTGAGGTGCTGGCACGCCTGCCGGCTGAGATACAGCGATTGTCACAATAAAGAATCAAAAAAGAATCAAACTGGATGGCCCACTTCTGGCTGGGGTTGCCAGAAGTGGGTTTTCGGACAGCGCGCTTTGAAAAGGAGCAGCTTCCAGGCGCACCAGCGAGACCGAACCCAAGGTCGGGGCTTTAGCCCCTACGCCTACGAACTGCACTAGTGATGGTCCCGATCGCGGTCGTCTCGATCATGGTCGCCATGATTGTGGCGCCAAGTCCAATATTCCTTCTGCTCTTCCGGACGCAGCTTGCGAAAATCCCGGTGCGGATCGCGATGGGTCTCGTCCGTCCAGCGCCGGTAATACACTTCCTCGTCATGATTCCAGTTGTGATAGTCGGTGTAGTAGGGATCGTACGGCCGGTAATAATGATGTTCGCTGCAAGCCAACCCTACGAAGGAAGTTGCCAAAGCCCCTGCCAGTAAGATGGTTCTTACTCCATTTGCTCGACTCAATTTCGTCTCCGGAAAGTGCAAACACGGCTCCATAAGCTTAGTTGCCTGATGCGTCGCCCCGGTTTGTCAAATACAGGATCTCGCCCACCGTTAACGTTTTCTTCCGACTGGGTATTTCTTTTTCTTTCGAAACCTTTTCAACTGCCGCGACCTGTAATAGACTACGTTGTCTTCCCCGTGGAGGCTTGGTAGTGGGAAATCCGTTACAGACGTTGCTGGAGATGCCCGCGGGCGAACGAGTACAGCGCGGTCTGGAGCATACTCCGCGCGAAATTTGGCAGCAACCCGATACCTGGGCCACAACCTACCGAATTTGCTCGGGGCAAAAACTCGATTTGGCTGATGTTCTGCGCCGCTTCGGAATTGGCCGCGGCACCGCTCCGCCGACCGTATATCTTGTCGGTGCCGGAACCTCAGACTACACTGGCCGGGCCCTTGCTCCACTTTTGCGGCGTCGTTGGGGCTGCGATGCTTGGGCCGTCCCCAGTACAACCCTTCTCACCGATTTCGACGACCTGCACGCAGCCGGCAAGGAATATCTCTGGATTTCGTTTTCGCGGTCAGGCGACAGCCCTGAAGGCGTCGCGGTTCTCGCCCGAGCCTTGGACCGTCAACGCGCCATTCACCATCTGGTCATCACCTGCAATCAGAACGGCAAAATGGCGGAACTTTGCGCGAGCTATCCCGAGCAAGCTAGAGCTCTCATCCTCGACGATGCTGTGAACGACCGCGGCCTCGCCATGACTAGTTCCTTCAGCAATATGCTTGTGGCGGGCCAGTGTGTGGCGCATTTGGACGATCTCGACTATTTTGGTGCGATCGTTTCGGCCTTGTCCGAGTGCGGTCGCCAGTTCCTTCCTGTCGCCGCAGAAACTGCTGCCGAAGTCACGTCTCTGGGATGTCCTCGGGCCTGCTTCGTGGGATCGGGAGTGCTTCGCGGTGTGGCTGACGAATGCGCGTTGAAAGTCGTCGAGTTAAGTGCAGGAAAAATAACCACACTGGCCGAAACTCCGCTAGGTTTGCGTCACGGCCCCATGTCGAGCGTAGACGGCCAGACACTGTTTGCTGCCTTTCTCTCCAGCGACGCCCGACGCCGCGGCTACGAACTCGACCTCCTGCGCGAAATCGATCGCAAGCGATTGGGCCGCGTGCGACTCGCAGTCACGGCGGGCGACGCCGCCGACATTTCGGAACTCGTAGACTATCGCTTGTCGCTGAACTGTCCGGAAGACCTTCCCGACTACTACCGTCCCGCCCTCGACGTCATGCTCGGACAGCTTCTCGGACTCTTTGCGTCTCTCCGCTGCGGTCTGAAGCCGGACCAACCGAGCCCTACCGGCGCTATTACCCGCGTGGTGCAACCCATCAAGTTGTATTCCTGAGTGGCGAACCTCAGCCTCGCGTAGATCGAGGATGGATATCTCATGAATTTTGGCAAGTCGAATAAGAAATTCTTCAAGATTGTTCGGGATGCCCTTAGGTCCACAAGCTAACCCTCGAACAAGATTCACGAAGGCGGTAAGATACGGTCAGCGGTTCGCGGGTAGGGGATTCTTCGCTCCGCTTGAAATGACGGTTGCAGCTAGGCTATGAGGCTTGGACGACACCCATTTCTGAACCGCCCTAAAGAATCAGGAGGCCTGCCGTGAGTAAAGACATCTCTCGCCGCGAATTTCTGGAGAATATGGGAGTGGGAGCCGCAGCCGGCACCAGCCTTCTCCTGCTGAAAGATGTGGCAGGCGCGCTGCCAGAGAACAATGTTCTCCCCACGCGCACTCTCGGTCGCACCGGAGCGAAGGTCTCCATCCTCGCTTTCGGTTGCGGCAGCCGCTTCCTCATGTACAAAGACGAAGACAATGCCAGCGCAATCCTCAACCGAGCCATTGATCTCGGGATCACTTATCTGGACACTGCCTATGCATACGGCGACGGCCAAAGTGAAACAAGAGTCGGCAAAGTCATGGCAACGCGCCGTAAGGACGTCTGGCTCGCCACGAAAATTCCCGACCGCACCCGCGACGAATTCCTGCGCCGCCTTGAAGGCAGCCTCAAACGCCTGCACACCGATCACGTCGATCTCGTCCACATTCATAGCCTCGGGCAAGCTGATGATCTAGAAAAGATCGAAGCCAAAGACGGCGCACTCAAAGGCCTGATGGAAGCCCGCGAGCAAAAGATGGCCCGCTTCGCTGGCATGACAAGTCACACCAACGGTGAAGTAATGGCCAAAGCCATCGAACGCCACGACCTCGATTGCGTCCAGATGGCCCTCAACGCCTCTCGCAACGGACGCTTCGAAGAACTCGCTCTCCCTGCGGCCAACAAGAAGAACCTCGGCATCATCGCCATGAAAGTAACTGGGCAGGAGTTTCTCGTCGGCGACGGGGCAGGGAAGGCCGATATGAACTCGCTTCTTCGTTATTCCATGAGCTTGCCCGTAACCACCGCTGTCGTAGGAATGCCGAAACCCGAGATGCTTGCACACAACATAGAAACTGCGAAAACCTTCTCGCCGCTTACTGATCAGGAGAAAGACCGCCTGAGGCAGCAGCTCGGCAATGCGCGGGAAGGTCTTGAGAAGCGCCTGGTGGGGCATCTGGACGGACCCACCGCAGATCCCACATTGTTCTGTGTGTAGCATGCCGTGCAGGCGGATCGGCGTTATCAACGTAAATTGACCCTGACTACTCGCGATGCCCACCATCGCTGCAGTGATCGCTGGAAACCTTCGGTGCGGAAGAGCGACCCCGCTCGGAGATCCCCCATGGAGGCTTCACCTCGGCGACCTATCATTCTCTCTACATTGCTCCTGTCCACTGCAACTTTCTGCTGGTCCCAGTCTCACAACAAAGAAATCAAGATTGGATTCTCCATCGCACGAAGGGCGAACGCTGGCAGACTGACTTGGAACAATTTCGGCAGGGGGCGCACGAACTTGGCGCCGCCGCTGTTGTCATCCGGTCGGCCGATGTCGATGACGACGTGCAATTCAAACAGGTGAAGGAACTGCTCGGCTCAGGAATCGATGTCTTGGTGTTTCTGCCTCACGATACCGGCAAAGCCGGACGATTCATCGATGCCGCTCACGCCAAACATGTCCCTGTAATCAGTTACGACCGGCTGGTCACCAATGCGCCGGCAGATCTCTATATCGGATTCACCTCTTTTTGGTCGGTGTGCTTCAGCCGCAGGCTCTCGTGGCTCATGTGCCCAAAGGCACCTACCTTCTGCTCGGTGGCTCGCCGTTGGATGCAAACTCGAAAGTCGTTCGCGCTGAACAAATGCAGGTCCTCCGTCCTCTGATCGCAGTTGGCCCGTCACTTAGAACCTGAGGGTTCCACGGCCGTTGTTAACGGCTCCCAGACGACCAAGGCGATCCAGCTCACGCCGATCGCTGTCACGGAGCAGAACGCAAAGGATACTGTTCTGAAAGCCGGTTTTCAGAATCTGGAGACTCTGAAACGCGCCCTGCCGAAGGAAAAATGGGCCGAACTACAGGAGTAGTCGCCTGGTACGCTAAAAGGCCGGTTAGTTGATTGTGTGACTCAGACGGGCGGAATGGAAAAGTATTCTCTCGTGCTGAGCGGAGAACGAAGTCGCGAAGCGAGTTCGTTCGGAGTCGAAACATCCCTACCCCAAGCTCACAGCCGAAGATAGAGATTCTTCCCCTTCGACTTCGCTCAGGTTGGAACGACCGTCATTTCGCCGGAGTCGATGTCGATAGCCCCATGTGCTCCCGCAGCGCTTGCCACTGCTCCACGACCCTGGGATCGTGCGAAAGGTCGGCCGCGCGGTGAAACGCCTCCTCAGCTCTTATCAGATCGTTCGCCCGCACGAAACAGATTCCACGCCCGGCCCACGTGTACCAATCGTCGGGGAACTCCCGATTCACTTCGTCAAAAACTGGCATGGCCTCACGGCAGCGGCCCTCGCCCGCAATCAGCAGGGCAGCACGAACCCGTGTGTCGGCCAGATTCCGCGCCACCGGACGATTATGCGGCGCAAGCTCATGCGCGGTCGCGAACACTGTTAAATCATCTTTCCACTGTTTCTCCTGCGACCACGTCAACGGTACAAATGCGATCGCAATTACACCCGCAACGCACAACAGAGGCCGCCGCAACCCATTTGCCAGATGTACTCCGATAGCAATTAACAGGCTGAGCCCGGTCAAAGGCAAATACACATAGCGGCCGTGCAGGAAATCTCCGGGATTCAGTGCGTTCAAATTCAATGTAGGGAGCAGCGGCAACACCAGCAGCAGTCCGCCGGCAATCAAGCCAAACCTGGCCTTCGCAGCTTCGGGTCCGGTGAGTTGCGTACGTAGGGTTCTCCAGGCCCAAGCCCAAGCCGCTGTCAGCACGACACCGCAGAGAAGCAGCGCGAGAACAGGCAACAAGTCACCGCCGACCGAGAATCTCTCGATCAGAACGGGATCCGCGAACGAATACGACTTCACCGGCCAGATCATCGTTTTCACATAGAACCAGAGAGTTCCTGGCCATGAAAGTGCGACCGTGCTCCACGGTAAATGCTGCGTGGCGGGCGCGAGTTTGCCGTTCAGAACGCCCCAACGAATCACCAGATATAGGAGGCTGACAGCTGCAAAAATCGCCACTGGGACGAATTCCCTTGGTCGCGTTTCGTTGTGGTCTTTTCGGGAGGTATCGCTACTCGTCAGCGGTCTCGCATCAGTAAAGACCGCCAACGCCAGAATCACTGCCGGGAAGACAATCGCCGTCTCCTTGGCCAACAGGGCTGCAAAATACGCAAAGAGTGAAGCAATCAGCCATCTGGGCGAGCCTCCACGCCCTTTGCGGTCCGGTTTTCGTAATTTCCGCGATGGGTTCTGCGGTGTAGACGTCCGATTGTCTAGGTATCTGAGATAGAAGAGTAGCGAGAGCAACAAGCCGAGCGTTAACAACGGATCTGGAGCCGTAACCCAACTCACCGATTCCGTGTGCGAAGGATGCAGCAAAAACAATATCGCCGCGGCAAACGCCGCCAGACGATCGCCAAGCAATTTGTAGAGCAAAAACCAGAGCACGATCCCGACCAGAAGATGCTTGGCAATGCTCAGCAAATGCCATCCCAACGGGGACAGCTCAGCGATCATAAAGCTAAGTCGCATCCACAAAACAAAAACCGGACGATAGAAGCTCGGGGGACCTCCAGTGAACTGCGCCCACACATAATTTGTGAAGTAATCGGAAAAGTGACCCGATTCCTGAATGCGCGGATCACCGGTAAAGCGATGATCATCCAGAATAAAGCCGAACTTCAGGGATGGAATGTAAACGGCGAAACCAAGGCACATTAGCAGCGCAGGCCACAGAATGTGCTTCGCCCAAGGTTTCGACGTGGCTGGAATCAGATTTGCTTCCGCAGATGTTTTCTGTTGAACTGGCCTGGAAGATGCATCGGCGGCGGGCATTCGCACGGAAATTCTCTCACGGATTGCCTCAGGCGAGTCGATCGCTTCATTCGCCGGGATGGGATATTTCGTTCGCTTGCGGCACAAACTGGCGGTAAACGAAGTCAGGTATGTCGCCGTTCCAGTGGCCTGATGCTTTTGCAAATCCCACGATTCCCAGGAACAGGGCCGCAACCCCGAATGCCATCGCCCAAGCGGGAAGGCGACGTGGTGACGGTGACTTCGCCCACGATGGAAGCGAGAGTTCCAAAGCTCCTTCGACGGGGCAGATGCCTACGCACTCCAGGCATCCTGTGCATTCGGCGGACTTGATCGTGATCAGCTTGTCGACCGGCAAATTTGAGGGACACGCCTTCGCGCACTTCGCACAGTCGATGCAGGCCCCCGCAGCACGTCGGATGCGCAGTGGACTGAAGAACGAAACGATTCCCAGCAGCGCGCCATATGGACACAGATAACGACACCAGAAATTTTGAACAAAGACCGATGCGATCACCAGGACTGCAAGCACGATTGCGGCAGTCTCACCTAGATTGCGAAAGAAATTCAGCATTCGCACATCTGCGATTGTGCCGTAGGGCGCGTGCATGTACTCAGCAATCGCCTCGGCCGACATATTGGCGACTGCCCAGACAAAGAAACCTAGCAGCATGTACTTCAAGCCGCGCAGAGGGATGTCAATCCAGCGGGGCAGATGGAAATTGCGCCGCAAAATCTGACGTCCCGCTCGCCACAAATATTCCGCGAGCGTGCCAACAGGGCACAGCCAACTGCAGAATGCCTTTCGAAACAGGAAAGCGATCGCCAGAAATGCCACGAACAGAAACATCGCGGCGGGATGCGTTGCCGGAATCCGTTTTGTCGCCAGCCAGTACTTGGCGTTCATCATGCCGGCGATCGGCAACCAGCCTTCAACGCCCGCAGGGCGCGTCATCTCCACATGAGATCCCGTTTCAAATCCGCGCACCCAGAAATAGAATGCTGCGCCGATCCATATATTCAGGGCGAGAAAGGCAAACTGAAAGCTTCGGCGAAACCATTGCGAGTAGTCTCGCTGTGTGCGGCGGACCAGCTTCTTGCGCAGTGGACGAGTGGTTGGCGCTGGTTCGGTCGCTTCGCGACCGGGACGGACCAATGGGTCCGTCCCTACAATGGTGCTCACGTGTGCGAGCGGGAGCACGTCAAGCAACGATTTGTTCCATTGAACTCGAGTCCCCATCGTCCCCCGCTTCTGCGCCTCCCGCTAATTCTGCCCGTGCGGCCCGGAAACGGGCTCGTAGGGACAGAATGGATCCGTTCCGAGCGCATCGCCCGTGTACGCGAAGGCGCGGGCTCGCGAGCCACCGCAGATGTGGCTGTACTCGCAAGCGCCGCACTTGCCATGGAATTGATCGGGCGAGTGCAGTCCGCGGAAGATCTCGGAGTTGCGGTAGACCTCGACCAGCGAATCCACGCCCACGTTGCCGGAGCGCAGCGGCAGGAACCCAGAGGGATAGATTTCGCCGAGATTCGAGACGAAGACGATTCCGTGTCCGTCGCGAATCTGGAATCCGTGATAAACGGAACTGGTCTTCATCTCCGGAGCATGCATGCCGGAACCTCGCATGATCTCCAGCGCGATGCGTCGGTACGACGGGGCTTCCGTCGTTTTCACCTGGAACGGCGAGTGCTGCGAGAGTTCAAAGACCCAGCGCATGATCCGCTCGCCTTCTTTGGGAGAGACTTCATGGAGCGCCTTACCGCGTCCGACAGAAATGAGCATGAAGAGGCTCCAGCGCATGACGGGGAATTCGCGGCAGAGGAGTTCGTAAATAGCGGGCAGATCGTCGGCGGTTTCTTCGGCGACAAGCGTGTTGACCTGGATCGGGAGGCCAAGGTGTCCACAATGACGGGCTGCTTCGATGGTGCGCTCGAACGTTCCCCGCACCGCGCGGATTGCATCGTGCTTATCGGCACAAGAGCCGTCCAAGCTGAGCCCTAAGCTCAGAATGCCGTGTTCTTTCAGCTTGGTAATCGCCTCGTTCGTCAGTTCGGGCGTTGCGCTTGGCGTGATTGAGACTTCGAGGCCGAGACCGTTGGCGTAATTGATCAATTCGTAAATATCGCGGCGGCTGAGCGGATCGCCTCCGGTCAGGATTAGATGGGGAAGGGGATTTCCGAATTCCACCAACTGATTCAGGAATCGCTTGCTCTGTTCAGTGCTTAGTTCGAAAGGATGCGGCGTCGGCATCGCCTCAGCGCGGCAATGCTTGCAGGCAAGCCCGCAAGCTTGAGTCATCTCCCAATAGACGAGCAGTGGGCTTTTGGAGAAATCGTGAGCCAAAGGGCCCATTTTTGGAGTAGTGCCTGCAACCACAGCCATGACGAACCCCCTTCGGCGACCTGCTTTCAACGAACCCCAAAAAGCAAGTTCTAGAGTAGGTTTGGGTCGGGAAAAAGGCTGTGATTTGAATCACAGGGTTCCGTGATGTGTCTCGCAAAAAGGCAGGGGTCAGGTCTGCGATGCAGTTACGGCTGCCTTTGGCCCACCGACGGATTTGCGGTGCTTATTGGGTGCTTAAGTATTGCCCCAACGAGGGAGGTCATTAGCGGTTTGACCTGGAAGCGGCTCCGAGCCCAATCGCAGCACGTTGCCATCGGGATCTTCGACGTGAAACTCCAGCGCCCAAGCGAAATTCGTGAGGGGCATGCGAATGGCGACGCCTCGTGCGACCAACTCATCGTGCAGCTTGGTGGCGTCCTCGACGCCGACCAGACCCATGCGGCACCACGTCCCTGGCCGCGCGGCACAGATAGATGCCGGCGCGATCGCGGTTCACCGACGTAAAGTCCTCAGTGCCCCAACTCGCGTTCTGAAATCCCAACTTGTCAACGTAGAAGGTGAGCGCGGTCTTCATGTTCTCCACTCGCAGGATCGGCGTGCTGCCTTCGAAGTAGACGCGGGATGATTTGGGATCGCCCATGACGGAGTTCGTTCACGGAAACTGCGGGTAAGGATAGCAGGGCAAAAGAAATGGGTACGTTCCGTCTATCCCGTTTTTTCTCCTTTTTTTTTTGTCGTAAAACGCCTGGTCTCAAGAATTGTCCATTCCCAGTCCGGCGGATCGAACCATCCCACATAAGGTAGAACAGTCGCGTCGCTCGCAGTCATCCTGCACGTGACCTTCATCACTGTGCTATGTGCTTACCGTTACTGACGGCCCCAGCTCTTTTACTTTGTTCAATTCACCACGAGTGAGGTGGGAACCAGGGATCTTAGATCTCTTAAGGTGTTTTGGTTTTGAATTGAGGTCCGTGCAGCCCACCCCTTCGCACACACCGCGAAAGGGTGGGCACACACTCAAGAATCGTGTTAGCAAAATAAACCAGGGCAGTCGTGGAGGGTCATTGCAGGAACTTGCTTTGCTCTGATCTGCTCTCGGCCGGGCCGCCTTGCCAAACGTAGGGATCCTGCGACTCCCGAACGCGATTCACAAAACGAATCGCGCCCTCCGCTCAGGATGACAATTGGGGGTATCGTCTCTGCGCAAAAAAGGGAGTGATGAAGGGGTCGCCATTATCCGGGATCCGTGCGGCCCACCCTTTCGCACAAACCTGTGAAGGGATGGGGCACCCGCTTGAGAAATAGTGTTGGCAAAACAAGCCAACGGAAGCGTGGGTCACCCGCGATATCTCGGCGATGGTGGCGCTAATCGAACTAGCAGGTCAAGGCTGATCACTTTCACTGATTTATATTGTTTTCCAATAGGAACCGTGGTAACTCTATATGGGTTACCAATAGGAGACGAGAGTGGGTGAAGGCAAAGACGTCCGGCAGGGCACGCTGGCTTTGATGATTCTAAAAACGCTGGAAAGCATGGGCTCGTTGCACGGGTATGGCATTGCGCGCCGGATCGAGCAGACCAGCGGGGATCTTCTTTCCGTCAACTATGGCACCCTTTATCCCGCGCTGCTCAAGCTCGAGCAGGAGGGGTATATCGCTTCGGAGTGGGGAATTTCGGAGAACAATCGCCGCGCGCGCTATTACCGCCTGACGCGCACCGGCAAGAAGCAGGTTGAGCGCGAGACGCGCGAATGGAACGAGACGGCTGCTATCGTCGCGCGCTTTCTGAATCCGGAGGAGTCGTGATGAACCTTCGATCCTTTCTGTTGCGCGTGGCAGGCGTGTTTCGCAGCGAGCGCCGCGATCGCGAGTTTCAGGCCGAACTCGAAAGCCACATCCAACTTCACATCGACGACTTTGTCAGTTCCGGTATGAGTCCCGCGGAAGCCCGGCGGCAGGCGCTCATCAAACTTGGCGGAATCGAGCAAGCCCGCGAAGGGTGGCGGCGGCAGCACGGGCTACCGGCGATCGAATCGCTGGCTCAGGACCTTCGCTATGCGATCCGTGCAATGCGAAAGAATCCCGGGTTTACTTGCATTGCCCTTCTCACCCTGACGCTGGGGATTGGCGCAAACACCGCGTTGATTTCCGTGGTCAACGGCGTATTACTGAATCCATTGCCGTATCCGCATTCTGAGCAGCTAGCAATCCTGTATCAGAAGAGCCCCATCGCAGATCAAGGTGCGGTGTCGTACCTCAACTTTCTCGATTGGCAGCGGCAAAACGAGACGTTCTCGTCCATGGCGGCGTTCCGCTGGCAGTCGTTCAATCTTACCGGAGAGGGAGAGCCTACTCGTGTCAGCGGGCACGAGGTCTCGGCCGACTTCTTGCCGGCGCTG
>Ga0126378_10001778_pt1 | contig 15930 bp, 11 predicted proteins | sample PanSoiMetPlot_23_FD_92587 | JGI IMG/M metagenome (GOLD analysis project Ga0126378, IMG submission 92587) | Tropical forest soil microbial communities from Panama - MetaG Plot_23 | ecosystem: Environmental > Terrestrial > Soil > Tropical forest > Bulk soil | place: Panama | collected 2016-02-17 | reverse complement strand
CGGCGGGTGCCGCGATGTGTCACGACCTGGCCGATGACGCCGCGCAGCGGGTTGTCGCTCGCCGGTTCGTCGTCGCGGTAACTCGCGACCACCATCGCCGGAATGCCGGCGACTCGCCGCGCCAGGTGCCGAAGCCAGTCCAGCGTGGCGTCATCGGCCCAGTGCAGATCCTCGATGACGACAACCGTCCCGTCGGCACCATTCAATTCGTCCAGGAAGGCTGCGAACAGTTCACGCCGGTCCGCGCCGTTCGTGCACAGCTCGGCGGGACGGCCACCGACGTCCATCGCAATTTCGTACAGCGGACCCAACGGGCGCGGTGTGAAGCTCCCGTCGCATGCCCCCCAGAGCCAGCGCAGTTCCGGCCGGCGCTCACGGAATGCTTCGAGGAGCGACGTCTTGCCGACGCCGGCCTCGCCTGCGAGCAACACGAACCGGCCCGATCCTGCGGCCGCGTCCCTGGCGTACTCGTCGAGAACATCCAGAAAGCGACCGCGTTCGAGGAGCTCCATCGCCGGAATGTAAGTGTCCACAGTGGTGCAGACCACAGCCATTTGCCCCCGAGTACTCAGCAGATTCTCTGCTGAGTGGTACGAAGGCGGACCCGGCTTGGTTCAGTAACAGGCGGGCGACTGCTGCCTAACCGCAGCTGCCATCTGCGTCGTAGAAGCCCGGACCCGCCAGTCCCGGACCGGTGAGCTGCGGCCGGTTGGCCCCGCCGCCGGACGCGTACACGGTGTCGAACCACTGGGTGAAGAACTCGTCGAGACGGGCATGGCACGCGGCGCTTTGGTTCGGCAGGAACGCCTGGAATCCGGCCTCCAGTTGGGCCTCGGTAATGCTCGAGTGCCGGAAGTCCCGCTGCATCTGCTGCAACGCCGCCGTGAAGTTGTCCTTGCCGAGGATCTGCCGGAGCGCGATGTACGCCGTGGCCGGGCGGTTGTAGGTGGTGGCGGAGGTGAACAGTCGGGCCGGTGTCGGGTCCGACGGCGCGCTGATCCACATGCTGCCGGTGTTGGCGTAGTTCGTATTGAAGCGGCTCACCAGGCTCGCGTCGAACGCCGCGTCGCCGGCCGGCGTGCCCATGCCGCCCGCTGCGGTCGCGGCGTTGCGGGCGTTGAACAGGTACTCACCGAGGCGCGCCATGCCCTCCTTGAAGAACGTCAGGTTGTAGTTGCCCTCGGTGACGCTGTCGCCCCACCACTGGTGCATGTTCTCGTGGTTGAAGGTTTGCAATCCGATCCGGCCGCCCTGGAAGGTGATCATCGTCTGCATCTCCTCCTCGAACCCCGCTTCCGGGATGCCGACGAGGATGCCGTTCGACGTGAACGGGAACGGGCCGTTGAACTGGGTTTGGAAATCGGTGATGTCCTGCTGCTGGTCCATAATCGCCATGTTGGCTTGCTGCTGCACGGGGTCGATGCCGCCGGCCTGCGCCTCGTAGTACCGGATGCCGTCGGTGGCGTCGCGCCACGTCAGGTTGTAGTCGCCGACGCTGTTCTCGACCAGGTAGTTCGCGATGGGTGCGGGCGACTGCCAGTGGAACGTCGTCGATCCGCCGGGGAACAGCGCGTCGGGCTCGTTGTGCTGGGTTGAACGCAGGATGCCGTTCGCGATCGCCGTCTTACCGGCGTTGACCGTGTCGTAGAAGTCGTAGGTCGGCTTCGCGCTCGGGTGGTTGTTCAGCGGCATCCAGCTCTCGCTGCCGACTGGCTCGGTCGTGACGAAGCCGCCGTCGCCCGGAGGCACCTCGTTACGGAACCAGCCGTCGGTCGTGCCGTCGCCGTCGGTGTGAACGCCCGGGCGGCCGGTGTAGTAGACCGTGACCTTGAAGACCGCGTTGTTCGGGATGTGCTCGAACGGCGTGATCACCAGCTTGTCCGCCGCGCACGGCTCACCGTTCTGCGCGTTGACGTCGCGGCCCGTCACCTGCGGGCTGCACGCCGGCGGGAGCGGGTTGTGCTGCGGCCCGCCGACCGGGTTGACTTGGCCCGCCTGATGGGCCAGCGGGTCGGGGTCGTCCTGGCCGTTCGGGTCACCGGGGAAGGTCGGCTGCACGAACTTGAACGACGCCTCGTGCCCGTGGACGAACACGGAGTTGACCGCCATGTCCGGGCCGCCGTTGGCATCTACGCCGTGGCGCTCGAAGTCGAGGCTGAAGTCGGTCAGGCACTGGGTCGCGCGCAGGGTGAGCACGACGTCGTTGCCCGGGAGGAACTGATTGCTGGGTGCGTCGTACACCATGTTGATGTCGGTGTGCAGGCTGGTGTATCCGCCGTTGCCGGTCTCCGGGTACACGTGGTCGCCGAAGTGCGAGAGCGTGTGGGCACCTGAGCCGCATTGCATCGCTATGCCCGGCGGCGGGTTAGCAGCTGCAGCGGCACCGGCGGGCGCGGCGGCAAGAACCAGTATGGACACGGCCACCAGCCTTCGGATCATGACGTCATCCTCCTCAAGGACTCCCTCTGCCAAGTCCCTCCGATGATCTTGGACTTGGGGTCGAATAGCAGCCGCAAGTCCAAGATCACGCCGGGTCAGGGCCGGGTCAGGGCGGGGTTAGGGTGAGTTAGGGCGGTCTCGGTCTGCGGGCACTCCGGGACGGCCGCCGCTGGGGTTCATCGGACGGTTGGCGACCTGCGGCAACGCTGCGACGCTGACCGGTTCGGTGGCGCCGCTCGGGTAGAGCAGCGCGTTCAGCACGAGACGCTCGCCCTGTGCTGTCCAGGACCGGTACCACGGGTCGAAGCCGAGCATGATCGCATGCCCCGCACCGAACGGCTGGTCGACAACGGCCGGACGCTCGGGCAGGTTGGCATTGGCGTTGACCTCGTAGCCGTAGCAGTTGCCGAATCCGGCCGGTCCGCCGCAGTCGCCGGCCGGTCCGAACGTGGCGACCGCCGTTGCGGGCGGGATGCTGCCGCCGTCGCCGGCGAGTGTCGCCGGGTCGAAGTTCGGGTCATTGCTCGACTCGCGGTAAATCCAGCCACCGGCATCCATTCCCCAGCCCGCCGGATCGGCGGTGTTCCAGGTTGCGTCGAACGTAGAGCCCGGGGTGTTGATACCACTGATTGTGTTGGTGTTCAGCGTGGTTATGCCGGCGTTGCGGGCACTCGTCGCACCGCCCGCGCTGGTCCCCAGGTATGTCCCACCTGCGTTGACGAACGCCTGCACCGCCTGGGCCGGTGTGCCCAGTGTCCCGACCGGCGTCGTCGCCGAGATCGTCGAGCCCGGGTTGATGAGCGCCGTGTACCCACCGCTTTGCAGCACTCCATTTGCAAGGTCGGTCGAGGTCAGCTGGCCGATCTGCGACGTGGGAACGCCCTCCCGCTGGGTGAGGTCGAACATCGCCTCGCAGTACGTGGTGGAGCGGCAGTATCCGTCGTCGGCACCGGTGGTGTGGAACGCCGGGTTGGTCGGCACCGTAGTGCCGCCGGTGTAGATGGCGATCTTCGGCAAGGTCGCGGCGCGGCGCGCGACCGGATAGCCGGGCAGGCCGTACACCGGCGTCTGCCAGCGGGCCGCGTCGCTCGCGAGCGTGGCCAGTGGCACGTCCGACACAAGCGCCGCGCCGCTGTCGAAGGGCACGCCGTCGGCCTCGAACGCCGTTGTCGCGCGCGACACCGAAGCACCCTGTCCGAGCAGCTGATTCACCATAGCCAGCGCGGCTGCCGAGTCGGTGTTGAAGGCGTACACCGCCTGTGGCGACGCCGGTGTCGTGCCCAGCTGCACATCGTCGATCGGCCGCAGCTTGGCGTTCTGCGGTAGCGGCTGAGTGAGGAAACCGTCGCCGGCAAAGCCGCGCAGCAGCGAGTACGACCACGTCACGACGTCGTAGTTGTAGTTGAACGGCAGGTAGGGATTCTCGCCGAGCACCGCTTGGATCCAGTGCTTGGTGCCCTGGTCGAGCGGGATGTACAGCGTGCCTGCAGGTAGGGTCACCGTGCTCGTGCGCACCGGCGACTGCCCGGGCGGCGTGTCGACGGCGAAGTCGCCGAACCGGTGTGCGCTCGACACGGTCACCGTGTGGTCGAGCCGGTATACGCGGACCCCGACGAACTGGAGCTCGGCGATCGTCTCGGCGACATCACCTGAGTGCTTGCCGGGCAGGTAGTAGTAGCCGCACACGTCGGTGTTCGGCTCCTGGTCGATGCTGCTCTGCCCGATCTCGTACTGATCGATGATCGGCGGGCTGACCTGGGTGTTGTGCTGCACGAAGCAGTTCTCGCCCTGGTCGACGGCCTCCGGCCACTGCTGGATCCACGCGGTCTGCAGGGCGTCCTTGTTGTCGGCAACGACGTTCACCGTCGTGTCCATCGCGAGGTAGTGGTCGTAGACCTGCTTGCCGTAGCTCTCGTTGTTGCCCTTCTCGTAGGTCATGCCCGCCCCGCCCTGCAGCAGCGCAGGCACGGTGTCGCCGTACTCAGGCACGAACATGTCGTAGGTGTTGTAGTTCCGATACTGGCCGGTCTGGTCGTTGAACGCGTTCTGGATGGCCGGGCCGATCACGTTCTGGATCGCGTCCAGCGCCGAATGCGCAATCTCGTGATGCGCTGCGTCCTGGTCGGGCGGGAAGAAGTAGCCGGACGTCTGCTGGTGCGCGTCGATGAAGAACAGCCCGGGATATTGGGTGATCGCCTTGATCAGACCTTCGTTCTCCGGCTGGTGGAACGTGCCGCGGTCGCGGTTCGGGTCAAACGACCACGCGGTCGTGCGGTTGTTGTGGTCGCGGTCGTCGGGCGCGGTGACGGGCTGGACGAACGTGTCCAGGCTGGCGAGCCGTGCTGCGTTGTCGCAGTCGGTGCGGGCGGCCAGCTCGTACAGCTCCTTGACGGACGCCTCACCGCCTGCCGGCTCGTTGCCGTGCGGCGCGCCGGTGATCCAGGCGAACGCCGGCCGCTCGCCGACCTGTGCGACCGCCTCCTTCGGCGACGTGGTGCCGTCGATGACGCCACGCCAGAACGCCTGGTCGTTGCGGCCGGCGTCGAGGTTGGCGATGTTGTCGGGCGTGCCGATCACCACGTAGTAGAGGGGCACGCCGAGCACGCTCGTCCCTTCCTGGACCATCTTGGCCGCAACCCGGCTGCCACCGTGTGCGTTCACGGCGTCTACGACGGCTTGCATATACGCGCTCAGTTGCGCGGTCTTCTTCGCCGACGGGTTCGTGCCGGACAGGCCGTCCCCGGTGGTGCCGCTGCCGAGCGTCGTGCCGAAGAAGTCGTCGTAGCTGGGGATGTTCGGATCGAGCTGCACAGTGTTGCTGCACTCACCCGTGCTCGGCTGCCCCGGGGCGTCTGCGATGGGATACTCGCCGCCGGCCGAATCAGCCTGATCGCTCGAGCGGTACGGGCAGAACGTCACTGCGTCGGAGTCCGACACCCCGGTGGGGCAGGCGGCGTCCGGTACCAGGTTGCCATTGACGGGATTCTCCGGTACCGGCGGGTTGATCGTGGTCGGCGAGACGATGTCCGGCCACACCGCAGGCCCCGGCGTCGGCAAGTTGACCGTGCCGGTGCGCAGCCCCCACCAGTTGTCCTTGGCGAGCACGGGGGTCGCGGTGTTCGGCGTCGTGCCGTCGGTGGTGGTGTTCAGCACGCCGAACGCGTTGTCGGTGATGTTGCTACGCGTAATAGTCGACGCGGCCGCACCGACGAGGCGCACCCCGGCGGCGAGGCGGAGGTTCTGATTGTTCTCGGAATGGTCGCCGAGCGGGTACGGGTCGTTGTTCGGCGTCGGGGCGTAAACACTTTGTATCGGCGAGCCTGCCCCGTTGACCAGATTCGACGACACGGTGTCGCCGGTCATTTCCACCGCCGCGCCGTCGCTCACCCGCACGCCGTCTTGCCCGAACAACGGTCCGGTGCTGAGCGGCAGCGGTGGCGGGATAGGGGTGCTACCGCCGGACGCCTGGCAGTCGCCGTCGATGACGGTCGGGCCGCCTGCCGTGGGGTCGTTGTAGTTCTGGCACAGGTTGCGCCCGGCGATCTGGTCATTCGTCAGTACGGCTGTATTACCGGCGCCTTCGACGACGACGCCCGCCGCGTTGTAGTGGTCGACGCGAGTGTGGTCGATCGTCAGTGCACGTGATCCGCCCACGTGAGCGATGCCGAAACCGAACGGGCTACTGCGAAATCCACCCGGCACCGTATAGCCGTTTGCGCTCTCGTCGACGTCTACGCCGGTGACGCGTGCGCGGCTTATCGAGCCCTGCCCGTCGACGTACACGACGCCGGCCGTCGCGTTGGCCCCGTTCGCGTCGATGGTGACGCCGCTGATGTCGACGTTTGCGCCGATCACGGCAATGAGAACACCCTTGCCGCTATGGATGTCCGGGCTGCTCTCGGCGAGCTGAGCACCGTGTCGTGCCTCGATGCGCACCTGGTCGGCGCCGGCACCGGAGAGGGTGAGGTCCTTGGTGATGGTCAGCGCGTTGCTGCCCTGCGCACCGTTGCCCTCGACGTACGTGCCGGCGCAGATCTGGACGGTGTCGCCGGGCCGGGCCGCGTCGATCGCGGACTGGACGGTGTGAAACGGCCCGTTCGAGCAGACCCTGAGGGCGCTTGGTCGCCCCGAGGCATGCGTGGTGGACGCGAAACCCGCGACCACCAATACCGCGGCGGACAGGATGCCAAGCTGCTTTCTCATCGTCGCCCCCGATAGGTCGGCGGAGTCAGAGCATCGGCACGTTATCGTCGCGCGGCGGGCTGACACATCCGTCAATGGACGGAAAAACCGCCGTCGACAAAGAACGTCTGTCCAGTGATGTAGCTGGACGCGGCGCTGGCCAGCAAGACCGCCACGCCGGCAAAGTCGTCGGCCAGGCCATTGCGTCCCACCATCGTCCGGGCCGCAAGCTCGGCAACTCGCTGTGGGTCGGACGACAGCCGGGCATTGAGCGGCGTCATCACGAAGCCCGGCACGAGCGTGTTGCTGGTGACCCCGTGCGGCGACCAGGCTTCGGCCTCCGATCGGGCCAGCGATTCGAGCGCGCCCTTCGAGACGCCGTAGGCGCCGCTCTGCACGAACGCGCGATGCGCCTGCTGCGAGCTGATGTGGATGAGCCGCCCGTACCCACGATCAGCCATGCCGGGGGCGAACCGTTGGCCGAGCAGGTACGGCGCGTGGAGGTTCAGCGCCATCGTGACGTCCCAGACGTCGTCGCTGAGTTTGTCCAGCGGCGGCCGGAGGTTGATGCCGGCGCTGTTGACGAGGATGTCGGGCTCGCCGAACGGTTCGGTCGCTGCCTCGGCCGCGGTCCGCACGCCGTCCCGCGAGCTCAGGTCGGCGCTTACCCCGGCGGCTCGGCAGCCGGCGGCGGTTAGCTCATCGATGGTGGCGGCAAGCTGCGCTTCACGCCGCGCCACGATCACGACGCCGGCCCCGGCCCGGGCGAGCGCGGTGGCGATCGCCCGCCCGATGCCGGAACTGCCGCCGGTCACGACCGCGACCCGGCCGTCCAGGCCGAACAGCTCGGACAGGTAGGCGCGTGACGTCATCCCCGCACGATATGTCGACGCCCAGGCCCGTCTGAGCGGGCCTGGGCTGGTAGGCGACAGCTAGCGGATCAAGCAACGGCCGCGGCGACGTCGGCTTCGGCCTCGGTCTCGGTCACCTCGGTCACGTCCCGCTTCTTGACGTTGATCAGCACCAGGGCTGCCACGACGGCGACGATCCCGAAGATCGCGGCCACCAGGAAGCCCTGACTGGCACCGTGGGCCTGCACGGTGTGGAACGCGTCGACTGCGGCCTGGTCGGCGTACGCCGCAGGAGATGCCGGCTTGCCGCTCTGTGCGCTGGACAGCAGCTCCTGGAGGTGCTGCTCCGACGCCCCGGTCAGGCTGTCGAGCTGCGACTTGCCTTCGCTCTTCGACGCGCTCGCGAAGGCGGTGGCGAGCACCGCCAGGCCGATCGAGCCGCCGACCTGCTGGCCGACGTTGAGCAGCGCGGAGGCCAAGCCGGTGTCGGTGTGCCTCACCTTGGTGACTGCGACGACGGTCAGTGTCACGAACGCCAGCGCCATGCCGGACGCCATCACCATCATCGGCGGGAACACGCCCGACCAGTACTTGGTGTTCGTGTCCACCTGGGCGAACCAGAACAGGCCGACCGTCATGAGCGCTGCGCCGATGGTGACCAATGGCTTGGGCCCGACCCGCGGCAGGAGCCCGGTGGCTATGCCCGAGCCCACGATGAACACCGCGGTGAACGGCAGGTAGGCCACGCCGGTCTTCAGCGCGCTGAAGCCCATCACGCCCTGGATGAAGAACGTCATGAAGTAGAACATGCCGAACATCGCAGCCCCGATGATCAGCATGATCAGGTACGAGGCCGCCCGCGAGCGGTTGTTGAAGATCCGCAGCGGCATCATGGCGATAGGCGAGCGCGCTTCATACAGCACGAATGCCACGAGCAGCACCACACCGGCGGTCAGTGAAGCGATCGTCGTGCCGTCGCTCCAACTATGGTTCGCCGCGTTGATGAAGCCGTAGACGAGCGCCACCATTCCGGCCACCGAGAGCACCGAGCCGAGAATGTCGAACTTGCCTTTCAGCCGCTCTGACGAGTGGATGAACATGAAGCCGCCGATCATCAACGCCACGCCGATCGGCACGTTCACGAACAGCACCCACCGCCAGGTGGCGTATTCGGTCAGCAGTCCGCCGAGCAGCAGCCCTACGGCTGCGCCCGCTCCGGAAACACCGGCGTAGACCGCGAACGCGCGGTTTCGTGCCGGTCCTTCGGAGAACAGCGTGGTGATCAACGACAGCGCAGTCGGCGCAGCGATCGCGCCGCCGATGCCCTGGACGACCCGGCCGGCCAGCAACAGTTCGTACGTCGTCGACAAACCGCCGACCAGGCTGCCCAGCGAGAACAGGCCGAGCCCGAGTATGAACATCTGCCGCCGCCCGAGAATGTCGGCAGCCCGTCCGCCCAGCAGCAACAAGCCGCCGAACGCAAGTGTGTAGGCGTTGATCGCCCACGTCATATCCGTCTGGCTCTTGCCGAAGTAGCGGCCCATCGACGGCAGCGCGATGTTCACGATCGTCGCGTCTAGCACCACCATGAGCTGGGCGCCGGCGATCAGGAACAGCAGGATGCCGGGATTGACCGCGCGGCGCGCGGCGGTCCGCGACTCGGCGGTGGTAATCACACCTTGTGCCGTGTCTGTCACGATAGCTCCGTTAAGTCTAGTGGTCCATTACACTGGTAGAGAACGCGGGCGTCTCCTAAGCTGGGACAGTAGTGGGGCCCGATAGGGAACGCAACCGTTTTCTATCGAGAATGCTCAGCGGCAGCACAGGAAGGTTCCAAGGCAGTGACGGCACTCATCGCGCGGCAACGCAAGCGGGGGGCAGAGCTCGAGGACGCGATCCACGACGCGGTCTTCGCGGAGCTTTCCGACGTCGGCTACGCCGGGTTCACGGTGGAAGCCGTCGCCGCGCGGGCGAAGACAGGCAAGGCCAGCATCTACCGGCGCTGGGGCACCAAGCAGGACCTGGTGGTCGACGCGTTCCTCGCGCGCTTCGGCGGGCCCGATGAGATCTTCGACGAGCTGCGCTCCGACTCCAGTGCGACCACCCGCGGCCTGCTGGTGAGGTTGGCCACACGAATCTGCGAGGTGTCCGACGCGGCCGGTGAGGTCATGCGTGCTGTCGCGTGCGAGGCCACCCGCGATCCGGACCTCGCCTCCGCCGTCGATCAGAAGGTGCACGGTCCCAAGCGCGCGGCGTTCGTCGAGCTGCTGCGCCGCGGTGTCGAACGCGGCGAGGTGCGCCCCGACGCGGCCTGCGCCCTGTACGCCGACATCCTCCCAGCGATGCTCACCTACCGGATGGTGCTGAACAACCAGCCGGTCACGGAACGCGACGCGGTCGAGATCGTCGACCACGTGGTCCTACCCCTGATAGCACCCGCCAGCTGACGCCTTTGCTGCGATGATCTTGGACTTCGGGCTGGATAGCGACCACAAGTCCAAGATCACGCTCCGACGGTAAGAGGCGGCACAGACCGCGCGAGGCGAGGGCGGGCCGGCCCGCCGGGGTGAGTAGGTTAGGGAATCAACTGCACCCGACCGTCGCCGACGCGAAGGGACGGACAGCCATGACGGATGCCACCGCCCAGCAGGCTGTGCAAACGCAACGCGCCGCTGAGCCTGACCACCGGTGGTGGACCCTAACCGCCGTCAGCCTCGGCATCTTCATGCTGCTGATCGACATCACGATCGTGAATGTCGCGCTGCCCGACATCCAGAAGGATCTCAGCAGCAGCTTCTCCGACCTGCAATGGGTCGTGGACGCCTACGCGCTCACGCTGGCCGCGATGCTGCTGACCAGTGGGTCACTGGCCGATCTGTTCGGACGTCGGCTCTTCTACCTGATCGGCGTCTGCGCGTTCACGGTGGCGTCGCTGCTCTGCGGGGTGGCGACCAATACCTTGTTCCTGCAGCTCGCGCGCGGGTTCCAGGGCGTCGGCGGCGCGATCATGTTCGCCGTCTCGCTGGCCCTGCTCGCCGACGCCTTCCGTGGCAAGGACCGCGGCATCGCGTTCGGCGTGTGGGGCGCCGTCGCCGGGATCGCGGTCGCTATCGGCCCGCTGGTCGGCGGTGCGCTGACGTCGGGGCTGTCTTGGCGGTGGATCTTCTACGTCAACCTGCCTATCGGCGTCATCGTCCTCGTGATCACCGCGCTCCGGGTGCGCGAGTCGAAGGACCCCAGTCCACGGCGCCCGGACTGGTTCGGCTTCGTGACCTTCACCGCGTCCCTTGCGTTCCTCGTATTCGGCTTGATCAAGGCCAGCGACCGCGGGTTCACCGACTCGCTAGTGCTCGGCTGCCTCGCCGCGGCGGCGGTGCTGCTCGTCGTGTTCATCGGTGTCGAGCTCGTAACGCGCTATCCGATGTTCGATCTGAGCCTGCTCCGCAAGCCCACGTTCACCGGCGGCTCGATCGCCGCCTTCGGTATCTCCGCGTCGCTGTTCTCGATGCTGCTGTATCTGACGATCTACCTCCAGGACGTGCTCAGTTATTCGCCGTTCCAGACCGGCCTGCGGCTGCTGGTTGCAACCGGCGGACTGTTCCTCGTCGCCGGCATCGCCGGCCGGCTGTCTTCGTACGTGCCGGTGCGCTGGCTGATCGGGCCGGGGTTGCTCATCATCGGTATCGGGCTGCTGCTGATGCGGGGGCTGACCGCCGGATCGCAGTGGACGCACCTGGTGCCCGGGCTGATCATCTCCGGCATCGGCGCCGGACTGGTCAATCCACCGCTCGCCTCCACTGCGGTCGGTGTCGTTCCGCCACGGCAGGCCGGCATGGCCTCGGGAATGAACTCCACGTTCCGGCAGGTGGGCATCGCGACCGGTATCGCCCTGCTCGGATCGCTGTTCGCCAGCAAGGTGGGAAGCGCCGCCGCCGACGCGTTCGCCAAGGTCCCGGGCATCGGCCCGCACGCCGCGCAGATCAAGGCGTCGTTGACGAACGGGGAACTCAGCAAGGCACTGCTTTCCCTGCCGCCGCAGGAACGTCGCCCGGTGGCCTTCGCCGCGCGTTCGGCGTTCACCACAGGTCTGAACTACATCCTGCTGGTTGCCGGCCTTATCGCGCTGGTCAGCTCGGTGCTGTCGTGGGCGCTCATCCGAACTCGCGACTTCACCAACGCGGAGACGATTCCGGGCGGATGACCGACGACGAGCGGAACGAGACCGACGCGGAACGGCGCTCGCGAGCACGCCGGACGCCTACGATCGGCTCGATGGCCGGGCTATCGACACCCTGACGGAGGAGCTGTGACGCGTCCCGACGACGATCGCGAAGTTCCCGACCGCTCCGGCCTGGACGAGGACAGCGAGCTGCCCGAGTTCGAGGCGCCGCTCGAGGCAGAACCGGCGGACGTCTTAGAGCAGTCGCAGGAACTACCCGGCGACGACGACGATTACCGCTCGGCCTGACGCCGCGGCTCTCGCGTGAGGAAATAACGCGGGGGGACCGCTCGTTGCAGAAGGTGTCTGATCCGGATGCGTGTCCCCGGGTCTCAAATACAACCGCCGTCGCGGACGATCGTTCGGCTGAAGCCGCGGCGTGCCACACGCCGTGAGGCGACCGCACCGGATCGGACCCCGAACTCAGGCACACTTGCCGCATGAAGGGTGACCGCGTCGAGATCGTGATCGATGCCGGTGACCGTGCGCTGACCTACGAGATCACCGCCACCAGGGCCGGCCGACGCGTGGAGATCAGCCAGGGTCGCGGAGCCGTCGAGGTCACGGAGGTGACCCGGCGCGGGACGCCTGTGCGCACCGCCCGGTTCATCGCTTCGCGGGTGCTGGCCCTGGTCGAGCACCCCGCTGCCTCCTGACCCGCACTAGGAACGACACCCGGTCGGCGGTTGACGAGAAGTTCGCCGCCCTGCGGGCCCGGCTGGACGAGCGTCACGCTGACCATGACGCCAAACAGGCCGAACGCCACGCCGAGGACGCCGAGCAGGACGCGGTTTACGCCGTGCACTTCGCCATCTTCATGCTGGATCAGGCCGAATACGTCGTGGCAGACGCAGTGGTTCCCCGCGCCGAGGCCGACAATGTGGCGTCCGCGCAGCGCGACTGATCACGCTCAGGACATCGTCGGTACCCACGGGAGCGTCAACGGCCCGGCAGCCGGCAGCCCGAGCCACGTGGCGAGCCCCGCGAACGAGCCCCACCCGGTCCAGCCGACCTCGGCGCCCGGGCTCTCACTCGACCGGGGCGGGCGGATCCGCTCGATCGGAGGCAGCGCCGGGTAGCTCACCAGGTCGACGTCGGCGGTCGCGGGGATGCCAGCGCGCTCGGCGGCGATTTCGGCGGCCCGATCCAGCCCGCCGAGGACGTCGACGAGCCGGCGATCGCGCGCATCCGCGCCGGTCCACACCCGCCCGCGCGCCACCTCGTGCACCTCGTCGCGGGACATGTCGCGGGAGGTGGCTACCTTGCTGACGAACATCTCGTAGAGCCGATCGAGCCAACTGGCAAGCGCCGCCTGCTCGGCCGGCCCGTACCGGGTCCGGGTACTGAACATCCGGGCCAGCTCGCCGATCGCGACACTGTCGTAGCTGACGCCGAGCCGGTTCCACAGCCGATCAGTCACGAGCTTGCCGGCCACCACCCCGATCGAGCCGGTGATCGTGGCTGGCTCGGCAACGATCACGTCGGCCCCCATCGCCACGTAGTAGCCGCCGGACGCGGCAACGTCGCCCATCGATGCCACGACGGGCTTGCCGGCCTCCCGGGCCTGCCGCACCTCGCGCCAGATCGCATCCGACGCGACTGCCGAACCGCCCTGGCTGCCGACGCGGAACACGATCGCCTCGACATCTTTGTCTCGTGCGGCCGCCCGCAACGCCGCCGTCACGGTGTCCGAGCCCATCCGGTTTCCGCCGCCTGGGCCGCGCCCGCTCTTGCCCGAGGTGATCGGGCCGAGTCCCCAGATCAGCGCGATGGTGCGCGCCTTGCGCACGGCACGTGGCACCGGCACCGGCGGGTGCGCGTAGCGCGAGACGTAGATCAGTTTCGCCTCGTCGCCGGCCCGCTTCCGTACCTCGGCGTACAGTTCGTCGCGATAACCCACCCGGTCGACCAGCCCGGCGGCGAGCGCGTCCTCGGCGGCGATAGGCGGCTGATCGACCAGCTCACGCACTCGCGTGGTGTCGAACCGACGCCCGCGCGCGACGCCGTCCACCACTTGGTCGACAACGGACGTCGCGAGCTGTTGCATTGCCTCGCGGTGCGCGTCGGAGAACGCCGAGCGCAGCAGCACGTCCGCCGCGTTCTTGTACTCGTAACGCTGCCCTACCTGCGGCTCGATCTCGAGGTGGTCGAGCGCGCCGCGCAGGAATGGCGTGCCCAGTTCCAGCCCGCCAAGCGTCACATCCCCGATCGGCTGGAGCCAGATCTCGTCGAATGCGGTCGCGAGGTAGTACGGCACAAGCCCGGGGCCCCACTCGCCGAACGACTCGGCCCAGGCGAGTGCGGGTTTGCCGCTGGCGCGGAACGCGAGCACCGCATCCCGCAGTTCCTGCGCGCGGGCAAACCCCATACGGGACGGGCCGACCTTGGTCACCAGCATCTCGACACGCTCGTCGCGGCTTGCCTTTCGCAAGCCGGTGAGCACGTCCTTGAGCCGGGATTGCCGGCGCTGCAAGAACGCCGACACCGGGTCGGTCGGCACGCCCTGAGCGAGCGGTTCGGTGAGGTCGAGTTCGAGGATCAGCTGCGGACGCATATTAGGACGCTAGCTCGGAAAGGCCATCCGCATCGACAACGTCGATCGCCGCGTAGCGCACCGCGATCAAGCCGTCGTATTCGAGGTCCTTGAGCACCTTGTTGAGCGAGGGGCGCCGCACACCCAGCATCGCGGCCAGCGTGAGCTGAGGAAGCCGTACTACCGCCTGGACCGCCTCGTCGAGCAGCAACTGCGCCGCCTGCGCGACCAGCGGCTGCCCGAGGAGCGCCGCAACCCTGCGCTGCGTGCTGGCCAATCGCTGCGTCGCGCTGGACATCCAGCGGCGGGCGAGATCGGGATGCGCGCCCAGTAGCTGCTCGAAGTCCTCGGGCGGCAGGTACAGGCAGGTGCTGTCCTGGGTGGCCCGCGCCGTATACGACGCCGGCATATCCAGCAGCAGTGCGATGTCGCCGTCGAGGTCACCGGGCCCGAGCACGCCCACGACGGCGCGACGGCCGCGCGAGCTGAGAAGCAGGTCGTAGCGTCCGTCGCGCACCAGCCAGACCCCGCTGGCGCGCTGCCCGGCCCGGAAAAGCACGCCGCCTTTGGCAACGTGTCGCGGCACGGCCCCCAGCCGCGCGAGCTCGCTCGCGGTAAGCGGGGCGGTGGCGCCCCTGCCGGCACTGCGGGCGGCCCACGCGGCCTGGCGAATCAACAGCTCTAGCTGGTGTTCGTCGGCGTTGATCAGCTGGAGGGCGTGACTGAGCGCTGACGCGGGCGGGCGTGGCACGCGGGCATTGTGTCACTGGGCTGACAGTCAGCCGGCGACCGGCTCGACCAACTGGGTGCACGGGTCGATCCGGTCGGCCAGCCGGGCACGCCGGCGGGCCGAGGCGCGCAGGAATGTCGCGAACGCAACGCGTACGCGCGGTTCGGGTGGCACGGGATCCGGCACGACCGGCGCATCTGGTAGCGCCGACGATGCGATTGGGGCGGTGTTGCTGAGGGCGATGTCTGATGCGATGGGAAGCATGGCTAAGACCTCTCTAGTTGCGCACCGGTCCGGTGCTGGAGCGGATCACGAGCTCGGTCGGCAGTACGACGCGCTCGTCGGTGTACGTCGGGTCGAGCAACATTCGGCCGAGCATTCGGCCCTTTTCACGGATGGGCTGGCGCACTGTGGTGAGCCCGGCGGCGTCAGCAGCAGGGATGTCGTCGAATCCCGTCACGGAAATGTCGCGGCCGGGTGCAAGCCCGCGGCGACGCACCGCCTGCATGGCGCCGAACGCAAGCACGTCACCGCCCGCGGCGATGGCAGTGGGCCGATCGCGGCGGTCGAGCACGAACTCCGCGGCGGCGAGCCCGGATTCGACCGAGTTGTGGCCGCCGGTTACCAGGGTCACCCGGGCGCCCGCGCCGAGGCCTTCGCGCAGGCCCTTCGCGCGCAGCCGGGCATTGGTGTAGAGCACGGTCTCGTCAGTGATCTCACCGGGCGTGTCGGTGGCCCGGCCGGCATCGACGACCATAGCTACGTTGGTGTGACCCAGCCGGGCCAGATGCTCGCCGACTGCACGCGTGGCGCCGACCTCGTCGATCACCACACGCCGCCCGGGCACGTCGTGGTCCGAGTGCGCGAACGGCAGGCCGCGGCTGGCGATCACGTCCAGCGCCGGGTGGCCCACGTCGACGCAGTAGGCGGCGATGCCGTCGACGACGGCACGCCGCACCGTCTCCACCGACTCGCG
>Ga0126378_10001775_pt1 | contig 15941 bp, 11 predicted proteins | sample PanSoiMetPlot_23_FD_92587 | JGI IMG/M metagenome (GOLD analysis project Ga0126378, IMG submission 92587) | Tropical forest soil microbial communities from Panama - MetaG Plot_23 | ecosystem: Environmental > Terrestrial > Soil > Tropical forest > Bulk soil | place: Panama | collected 2016-02-17 | reverse complement strand
GCGGTGTCCTCGACGCACTGCCAATCGCCAACCGCGAGAGCGATGAGATAGGAAGACATCTTCGGGGTGGTCGCAAACTTGACGGTGTGTTTGCCGGCACCCGGCCCCGGCGTGTCTGAAACTATTTTCGTGTTGGAGAGCGCGGTGTCGCCTTTGTCGATGATGGCGGTGAGGTCGAAGGTCGCTTTGTACATCGGCTCGTCGAAGGAAGGGTACATGCGGCGCGCGTCGGTATTTTCGAGTTGGGATACGGCGTACTTGCGATTATTGGCCTTGCTCAAGTAAAGACCGCGAAGCTGGCCGTTGAGTATGCCCGTGTAGCGGATGTGCAGCGTTGCCGACCCGGCGGTGAGCGGCTGCTCGAAGGCGAGCGTGGCCATTTGCTTCTCTTCGTCGGGCGTCACTTTGGCGGTTTGCGTTTTGCCGCCCGCGGTGATGGTGGCTTCGGCAAGAGTGATTTCAGCGGCGTTCAAAACGATCGTCGAGGTGGGTTTCAGGACACGGATTGCGATCGTCTCATCGCCCGTGAAGTTTTCCTTGTCGAGATTCAGGTCAATGGTCAGCTGATAGTAATCGGGCGTGGCGAGATCAGGAAGCCTTTGGGCGCGTGCAACGGGCACGAACGCCAGAATGAACGCAACAAACCAGAAAGTCTTGCGCATCGTTTCTCCCTGTGGCCTCACCGGCCAGTGCAGATCTCCTGTCGGCTTCTCCTGGCGTTCGGACAGCGCACCAGGTCCTTACAACTATACGACAAGCATACGGGGTTTGTTTCCACTGCGGGCAATGAGATTTGGACGATCCTTTCGATGGAAAGTGAGCGGTGAAATTCGGGCTGCTCTTGGCGCGTAGTAACATGAACGGCTTGTAGAGGGACTGGAATTGAGGGCGAATGTCGATGGTTATTAATGGCCCGGCGATTCGAGCCGACCACGTTTCGCGGCACTATCAAATGGGTTCCGCGCTGATTCGGGCAGTGGATGACGTGACACTCGAAGTGGGTAGCGGCGAATTTCTCGCGCTATTGGGCACATCCGGTTCCGGAAAATCCACATTGCTGAATTTGATGGCGGGGCTCGACCGGCCGTCGGAGGGGTCGATTGTGGCGCAGGGGAGGAACTTGTCGGAGCTGAGTTCGATCGAACTCGCGCATTATCGCAGCCGCACTGTAGGAATGGTTTTTCAGTCGTTCAATCTGCTTCCCAAGATGACGCTGGAAGAAAACGTGGAGCTGCCGTTGCGTCTGGCGGAAGTGGATCGCAGCGAACGCGCCGCGCGCGTGCGGGAAGCGCTCGAACGCGTGGGACTTGCGAAGCGCGCAACTCATCGTCCGAGCGAATTATCGGGCGGGGAACAGCAGCGAACCGCCATCGCGCGCGCTCTAGTGAACCGGCCGACGATACTTTTTGCCGACGAGCCGACCGGGAATCTGGACAGCGCGACGGGCGAATCGGTGATGCAGCTGCTGAAAGAAATTCAATTGTCCATGGGGATGACGATCATTATGGTGACGCATGAACGGCCGCTGGCGAGCCGGTTCGCCGATCGAATCGCGGCTTTGGCCGACGGCAAGCTCGTGAGCGAGGGAGTGGCAGCATGAAGGCGCGGGACCTGGGGGAACTGGTGCTGCGGAATTTGCGCGAGGCGCTGCTAAGAAATTCGCTGACCACGCTGGGAATTGCAGTGGGCGTAGCGTCTCTCGTGGCAATGCTCTCGCTCGGAGTGGGTTTGCAGGAACTGGCTACCAAACGGCTTTCGAACTCGGGGCTGTTTGACACGGTGATCGTGATGTCGAAATCCGGTCTGCGTGGATTTGGAAGGCCAACAGAGCCGCCGAGACGAACGTCAGCCGGATCCGATCAGAACAGCGAGCAGGATCATTCGCCGCGGGTATCCCCGCCGCTGGACGATGCGGCGCGCGAAGCACTCCAGAAGCTGCCCAATGTGGTTGAGGTGTATCCGCAGATTCGCTTTCCCACGGAGGTGCGATTTGCGGGAAAACCCTATGCGACGATGGTGGCTGGGATTCCGGATTCGGCGCGGGGAAATGGAGCATTCGATGGCGTGAACGGAAATTTCTTTTCCGGTGACAACGCCGACGAAGCGATTCTGCAAACTGAATTTGCGAAGGATCTCTCGGACAAGCCTTCGAGCCTGATCGGCAAGGATCTGGTGCTGCGTTATGCGGAACGGCAGGCGCTAGGGGCGCAGGGTGCTGGGGCGAGCACTTCATCCAACACAGAAAACAGCGATAGCGGAAGCGGCGGCTTTTCCGTGGTGCCACGCGAGAAAAATCTTCGCATCGTGGGGATCGTTGACACCGAGCCTGCGGCGGGGTTCGGCGGGATCGGCAGCGGGCGCGTGCTGATCCCGCTGGCGGTAGCGGAAACGTTGCGGGCGGCGCAGCTGAATGATTTGCGCGACGCGGTGAGGGGCGCGAACGGGAAGACCACCTATGCAAGCCTGACGGTGCGCGCCAAGAGTCCCTCGCAAGTGGAAAAAATCGAGACAGCGATCAAGGACATGGGATTCTCGACGTTTTCGCTGCTGGACGCCACGCGCAATCTTCGGATTTTCTTCACGATTTTCGATTCATTGCTTGGAATCTTTGGAAGTCTGGCGCTGGCGGTTTCGACCTTGGGGATCATCAACACACTGGTGATGGCCATTCTGGAGCGAAGGCGGGAGATTGGCGTGCTGAAGGCACTGGGGGCGGCCGACCGCGACGTGAAGCAGCTATTTTTCGCGGAGGCGGGAGTGATGGGATTGATGGGCGGGATTTTCGGGGTGGGGATGGGCTGGCTGATTGGACGCGCGGTGACCTTCGGAACGAACGTGTATTTGCGGCGACAGGATTTACCGCCCGCGCATGTGTTCTCGGTGCCGCTGTGGTTGATTTTTTGGGGGATCGTGTTTTCGGTGGCGGTGAGTCTGGTGGCGGGGCTCTATCCGGCGTCGCGGGCAGCCCGGCTGAATCCGGTGGAGGCCCTGCGGTATGAATAAGGCGCGGCGCGCGCCTGCAGCGCTCGCTTTTGCGATTTGCGTGTTTGCCGCAGCATCTGCGCACGGCGCGACCGGGCGTGCGGAGTGCCAAAGCGTCAAGAGCAAGATTCTCGGGCGCAGCGTCGCCTACTGCGCCCTGCTTCCACCGAGCTATGACGCGGATAAAACGCGCCGTTATCCGGTGCTTTATTTTCTTCACGGGTTGGGCGACAACGAGCAGCTTTTCCTGCATTCGGGCGGATGGAACATGGTGGAGGATTTGTGGGAGCAGCATCAACTGGGCGAGTTTGTGATCGTGACGCCCGCGGCGGGCGCGAGCTTCTACATCAATTCACACGACGGAAAGCACAGGTACGAGGATTTTTTCCTGCAGGAGTTCATGCCCGCCATCGAAAGCCGGTACCGGATTGAGGCCGTACGCGCGACGCGAGGCGTTGCGGGCTTTTCGATGGGCGGGTACGCGGCGCTGCGGCTCGCATTCGTACATCCGGAACTATTTGGATCGGTGAGCGCGCACAGCGCGGCGCTGATGGAGAAATTGCCCAATATCAGTGTGGCGGAAGCGGCGCAAAATCCTCGCATGAGACTTCTGGGTGATGTATTCGGTTCGCCGCCGGATCGCGCATTCTGGGATCGCAACAATCCGCTCACTTTGGTGCGGACGGCTCACATCGCGGGATCGAAGATTTATTTTGATTGCGGATCAGATGACGGGTACGGATTTAATGCCGGCGCGGAGGCGCTGGACAAAATTCTATCGTCGCGGCACATCGCGCACGAATTTCATATTTACCCTGGCGGGCACGACTGGGCGTATTTTGCGGAGCACCTGCCGGCTTCGCTCGAATTTGAGGAGCGGGCCTTTGGCCTGAAGTGAGTCAGGCGGTGGGCCCGCGCTCCCGTTGGATAACCGGAGTAAGAGCGGCCATCAGGATTTTTTTCGCGAATACTCCAAGCGAAAAACGGGATTCCAAGTGGCGCCCTTGTCCGTGGATTTGTCCCAAGTTTGTTCCACCTTGTCCGCGCTGAGGCGGACGACGCGGATGCGATTGAGGACTTCTTCCCCGTTGGAGCCGCGGTTGGGTCCCAGGAATTCCGCGGTACCAGCGGAGATTTTTCCATTGATGAAGGCGTGCGCGCGGCCTTCGTTATCCACGAACAATCCGCGCCAGCCCTGGTCGCCATAACTATAGGCGAAAATATTCTCGCCGCGCTGTCCTTTGCCGCCGTCCCAGTTTTCGGTGATCACGCAGTTATCGAGCGAGAGCGAAACGGTGCTCGTCGCATTGAATGAGCTACCGGCGGATGAGATCGTCCAATCGCCCACCCAGAAATCGAGCTGCCGGCTTTCGGAATTTGCCGCACAGGTGCCGGGACCATTGGCAGCGGATGCGCGGGGAACGAAGGCGATGCGGAGAAGCAACGTGAGAACCGAAAGAACCTTTCGAAAGGCCTGCAAACTTTGAACAAGAATCTGCTTTGCCATACCTGTTATCTCCTCGAGTGATTTTTTGCGCCCATGACTTCGGCTCACGCGCTAGGAAACCTGCGGCCTTCGCGCATGATGCCTCAGAATTCTTTTCAATTTCCAGCACTTGAAATCCCGCTGCTTCGAGACGATCACCCAAAGTATTGGGAACAATCGGCACAAGCGTGTCGCCTACATGAATCAGGCGCATAAACAGGCTCTGCAGGCTGTCGGTACCGGCAAAAACGCCGCCCGGTTGCAAGACGCGCCAGGCTTCGCGGAGAACCTGGTCCTGAAGCGCGGGAGTGTGCACGTGATGGAGCATCGTGAAACAAACGCAGCCGGAGAATTGTTCGCTTGCGAATGGCATCTTGGTAGCGTCGCCTTTGACGACCCGAACATTGCCGCCGTGCAAACGGCGAGTGAGCGACTCGGCCAGCTGGCCGTCAATTTCAATCGCCGTGAGGTGCGGCACTCGCTGGCGCAGGAGGTCGGTGGTCAGGGCGGGGCCAGGACCCAGTTCCAGCACGTTCGCTCCTAAATCCACGTGCGCGAGCGCCCATGACAGGCGGCGTTCGACGGTACGCCGCCATCGCTCCGAGCGGCACAGGCGGTTGTGAATCCAGTTCACTTCGTGATCCTCTTGCCGGCACGCTTCCCGGCCGGCAAGGGAAGTGTTTGGATTGCGCGATTTGCATACTTTCGATATTGTGACAATGAATGTCGCTAAAGCGCCAAAGGCAGCGGGCCCCGATTTTCGACCGGATCGGCTACGGGCGCGCCGAGATTACGACCCTGCAGCGCGATTACCGCGCGGGACACGTAGTGGCGCTGCATTTTCACGAAGCGGATCAATTGGTGTACGCGTCGCGCGGGGTGATGACCGTGCGGACGAAGGACGGCATCTGGGTGGTGCCCACGGACCGAGCGGTGTGGATTCCGGCGCGGATTGCGCACACGATCACGATGTCGGGGGCGGTGGCGATGCGAACTTTATATTTGAGGAGATCGCTTGCGCGGACGCTGCCGCGAAGCTGCTGCGTGGTGAACGTCTCGCCGCTATTGCGGGAACTGATTTTGCAGGCGTGCGGATTTCGCGGACTGATGAGGAAGATTTCCACGCAGCGGCACCTGATCGAAATAATTCTGGATCAGCTTCGCGCGATACAGACGGTGCCGCTGCAGCTTCCTCATGTGGCCGACGCGAGGGCTAGCCGGATCGCGAAAATTCTCCACGACGATCCGAGCGATTCGCGGCCGCTTGCCGAATTGTGCCGGCTGGGAGGAGCGAGCAAGAGGACGGTGGAGCGGCTGTTTGAGCAGGACGCGGGGATGACGTTTGGAAGATGGCGGCAGCAATTGCGGCTGCTGCAGGCGATGCAGCTTTTGGCGGAAGGGGCGAAGGTGACGCATGCGGCGCTGGAGGCCGGCTACAGCACGCCGAGCGCGTTTATTTCGATGTTTCGGAAGACGCTGGGGACCACGCCCGCTGCTTATTTCAGAACAACGAAAAATGCTGCTGAGCAGGGAAAATGATGGCTCGAAATTGTTCGAGTGGCGCGGGAAGGGAAATCGGAATCGGCCGGCTACTTGCTGCTCGTGGTGGTGATGGTGGTTTTTGTGTTGTCGAGGACGAGAACGAGGATGCGGCCGTCGGAACGGAAGCTGCCGCCGGTGGCGGTGCGGGCTTCGGTGAGCGGGTCGGGCGGAGCGATGTGTTCGCGGGCGACGACGAGGCCGGTGCCGGAGAGCGTGTCGTTCACATATTCACGCTCTTTGTCGATTTCGGGATCGATTTTGTGGGTGACGCCGTTGTTGCGTTCGTCGCGCTCGAAGCCGATGTCGTGGGTGGCGGCGATGCACCAGACCGGGCGGCCGCCGATCATGTGAGTGGATTGCCAGGCGCGCAGATGATTGCGGGACATGGCGACGCGAACCGGTTCGGCGTGCGCGAAACCGTAATCCTGGGGGCGATTGAAGAGGTAGAGCGTGCTCATGGGCATGGTGAGGTAGTCTTTTTTCTGGATGGTGTCGATGAGGCCGGCGATCACGGTGGACTGCACGTCGCTGTCGACTCTTACCCAGCCAGCGGTCGAGAACGCGTGAACAAGTTGCTCTTTTGTGCCGACGATCAGGATATTCACCATGTCGCCGGGATTTCCTTGTTTATCTGAGATGCGTCGGGGAATCGAGGCGAGGAGATCGGGCGTGACGCCCGCGACTTTTGTTTCTACGGGACCGCCGACGGCCATCGCCGCCGCCGTGTTCGAGCCGGGGTCGAGGACTTCGACTGTTACGTGAAAGCTTCCCTTGGCGGCGGCCGCGTCTTTGTAGCTTTGATTGATGCCGATGAAGAGGCGGCCGGCCACGGGGACGGTGAAATCTTTGGTGAGGCCGAGAGAAAACGGCTGAGCTGCGTCGCCGGAGCCGACACGAGCGATCAATTCGCCGTGATTGCCGTCGGGGACAGCGTAGTCGTGGATTATATCGGCCCAGCCGCGTGGGAGGCCATCGGCGCCGAAAGTACGCTCGTCGGGATTTTTTCCCGCGGGCGGGTAGGTGAGCTTGCCGCTTCCGGTTGCGCGAAGTTTTTCGCCGCCGCGAACGTCGATGCCGGTGTCGATCCATTGCTTTGTGGCGTCGATATCGAGGCGGTAGATTTTGTGGCCTGCGGCGTTTGTTTGCGCGGATTGTGGCTGGAGATTTGACGGCTGTGGGGAGGATCGAGAGTCTTGCGGCAGACCGAATGCGACCGAGAGTGCGGCGGCGAGACAAGCAGCCGATGCCAGCAGCCGGATTATTTTTGCGAATTTCACCGGCGATTAGGATATCGCTGGACGCAGGATTTTGGCAATGGAGTGGCCTGGAGTGCGATTAAGTGGAAGGGGATGGCGAGGGCGAGGCTGACAGGGCTTCCTTCTTGAATCCGGACTGAATTCTGCGCACAAGGACGTAGAGCACGGGAATGAAGACCAAATTCAGGAAAGTTGCCGCGATCATGCCGCCGAACACCGTGGTGCCCACCGAGCGGCGGCTGATGCGGCCCGCTCCTTGGGCTAGGACGAGCGGAAGGACGCCGAGAATGAAAGCAAGAGAGGTCATCAGGATGGGGCGCAGGCGGATCAGAGCGGATTCCACAGCGGCGTCGAGAATGCTGAAACCTTTTTCGCGAAGCTGTTCGGCGAACTCGACGATGAGGATCGCGTTTTTGCTCGAGAGGCCGATCAGCATTACGAGACCGATCTGGCAGTAGACGTCATTTTCCTGCCCGCGCAATGCCTGCGCACCGACGGCGCCGAGCAAAGCCATGGGAACTGCGAGCAACACGATAAAGGGAAGGGTGAAACTTTCATATTGCGCGGCGAGTGTGAGGTATACGACCAGCAGTCCAAGGCCGAACAGCATCACAGCCTGGCTACCGGATTGAATCTGCTCCAGCGACAACCCGGTCCATTCGTACGAAAAGCCGGGAGGGAGGACCTTGTTCGCGAGCTTGTCCATCGTGGCGATTGCGTCGCCTGAGCTTTTTCCAGGAGCGGCGGAGCCGTCAATTTCCGCGTAACGGAAAAGATTGTAGTGGCTGATCACCTGCGGGGAGGCTTGCGACTGGAGCTTCACGAGATTTTCGAGCGGCACCATCAGGCCTTTGTCGGAGCGGACGTAATACTCCTTGATGTCGCGCGGCTCGGCGCGGAATTGTTTGTCGGCCTGCACGTAGACGCGATAGGCGCGATTGTTGAAATCGAAATCGTTTACGTAGACGGAGCCCATGTATACTTGCAGGGCGTCCGTAATTTGATTCAGGGAAACGCCGAGGGCTTTGGCCCGTTCGCGGTCGAAGCTTAGAACGAATTGCGGATCGTTGGCGCTAAAGCTGGTGAACAGTCCGGTGAGATCAGGATTCTTATTTCCGTCTTCGATCACTCTTTGAGTAACATTCGAAAGCTGCTGCATGGAAGTGCCGCTTTGATCCTCCAGCACAAACTGGAAACCGCCGAATTGTCCGAGACCCTGCACGGCAGGCGGCGCGAAGGGAACCACTTGCGCCCCGGAAATGGCGGATAGGGGGGCGCGGAGGCGTTCCAGAATCGCATTACCGGAATGTTCTTCACCTTTGCGCTGGTCGAAGTCTTTCAGACCTGCAAAGATCAGAGCGCGGTTAGATGCGCTGCCGCCGAAGCTGAATCCAGCCACGGAGAAGGCGCTATCCATCTCCGGTACTGTGGCGAGGATCGCTTCGACTTGTGAACAGATATTTGTGGTGTATTCAAGCGACGCACCCTGCGGAGCCTGAACCGCGATAATCAGATATCCGCCGTCTTCCTCCGGAATGAAACCCTTGGGAACGTGCTGGTAGACCCAGTAGGTAAGACCAAGCCCACAAAAAAATACGAGCACGGCGACATATTCGAAGCGCAGCACAAAGCGCAGAAAATTCTGATAGGCACGTCCAAAGGCTACCATGCCTTTATTGAAGACAGCAAAAATGCGGCTTTTCACGATGTGCGCGTGGCCCAGGAAAATCGCAGAGAGCGCGGGCGTGAGGGTCAAAGCGTTAAAGGCGGAGATGGAAACAGAAAACGCGATGGTGAGCGCAAACTGCCGGAACAGGATTCCCGTGGTTCCGGGGAAGAATGCCACCGGAACGAATACCGCTACCAGCACAAGGGAAGTAGCCACAACGGCGCCAGCCACCTCTTTCATCGCGATGGAAGCCGCGTTGTGCGGCTCGGAGATTCCTTCGGTGATATGGCGCTGCACGTTTTCGATGACGACGATGGCATCGTCCACCACAAGGCCGGTGGCAAGGGTGAGACCGAAGAGCGTAAGAGTGTTGATCGAGAAGCCCAGAATCTTTACAAACGCGAAAGTTCCGATGAGCGAAACGGGAATGGTGATAGCGGGAATAAATGTGCTGCGCCAGTCCTGCAGGAAAACGAAAATTACAAACACGACGAGAGCAATGGCCTCAAGCAGAGTGTACAGGACGTCTTTGATGGATTCGCCGACGACGGTTGTCGTGTCGAATGCGACGGCGTACTTGATGCCGGGAGGGAAGCGTTTGGAGAGGCGCTCGAGTTCCGCCTTCGCCGCTTTGTCGACCGCGAGAGCATTGGCGCTGGGCAACTGAGTGACGCCGAAGCCCACGGCGTCGTGGCCGTCGAAGCGAAGAACGCTGCTGTAGTCTTCGGCACCCAGCTCGGCGCGTCCCACGTCGCGAACGCGCACAAGATTGCCGTCGGTACCGGTCTTCAAAATAATATTTTCGAATTCCGAAGGCTCGACCAGCCGGCCTACCGCGCGCACGCTGATCTGATAACTCTGGTCCGGCCGCGAAGGAGGCTGGCCAACCTGGCCGGAAGCTACCTGGACGTTCTGCTCGGTGAGGGCACTCAAAATATCCGTGGCGGTGAGGCCGCGCGCGGCCATGCGGAGCGGGTCGAGCCACAGGCGCATGGAATATTTTCGCTCGCCGAAATTTTGCACGTCGGCGACGCCGGGAACGCGCTTCAGCGCGTCGCGTACATAGAGGTCAATGTAGTTGCTGAGAAAAAGGCTGCTGTACTCGCCGTGCTCGGAATAGACGCCCGCGCCGAACACGAAATTGCTGGATGACTTGGTAATGCTGATGCCGGTGGTTTTCACCTCGTTGGGAAGCCGGCCCAGCGCCTGATTCACGCGATTCTGAACGTCCACGCTGGCGAGATCGATATTGCGGGTGATATCGAAGGTGACGGTGATGTTGCTGGAACCGTCGTTTCCGCTCGTCGAGGTCATGTACTTCATGCCTTCGACGCCGTTGATCTGCTGCTCGAGCGGCGTGGTGACGGAAGTTTCGACGGTTTGCGCGTTCGCGCCGTTGTAAAAGGAGGATACATTGACCTGCGGCGGCGCGAGATCTGGAAATTGAGCGACAGGAAGCGTGGGGATCGTGACCGCTCCGGCTAGAATAATCAGAAGCGCGCAGACCGTGGCAAAGATAGGCCGCCGGATGAAGAAATCGACAAACATTTTCTACGAGAGCCCTTTTGATGCACGAACGGGTAGCAAACGGAAAGAAATCAAGATGAAGACTTTCCTGCCGGAGCCGGCGCCGTCTCGGTGACTGTCGCGCCGTCCACAAGGCTCTGTGCGCCTTCGATGACGACCCGGTCGCCTGATTTCAACCCATCCAGCACCACGTAATCGTTGCCGACCATCTCGCCGAGAGTGAGGACTTTCTGGTGCGCCACCTGAGATTTTCCTCCGCCGTCAACGACGAAGGCAAAGTATTGCCCATTGATGCGTTGAACGGCGAGCACCGGAATCACCGGTCCGTCATGCGTGCTCCAGACCAGGCGGGTTCGCGCGAATTGAGAGGTGCGAAGCGTATCCGAGGAGTTTTTGACGGTGGCCTTTACGAGCACGGACTGCGTGTTGGTGTCAACTTGCGTGGAAATGAAATCAATCTGGGTGTCGGCGACCACCTTGCTCTGGCTGTCGAGCAGCTGAACCTTCTGCCCCATCTTTAAATCCTTCGAACGCTCGACGGGGACGTTGATGTAAATCTCGAGCGGCCCGGGCTGATCCACAGTTGTGAGAGTGGTCGTGGTGGTGACGCGATCGCCCACGCGTACGGGAATATCGCCGACGAAACCGTCGGTGGGTGCATTGACGCGATAGTAGTGAAGCTCGGCTTGCTGCTGCAGCACTTGCGAATCGAGCGATTTCAACTGGTGCTGCGCGGTTTCGAGATTGGTGCGCGCCTGATCGTAGTCCTGCTTGCTGATTACACCGGCATCAAAGAGTTTCTGCGAACGCTCCCATTGAATTTGGGCGAAATGGACGCTGGCTTCCTGCGCAGCACGCGCCGCTTCCTGGCTACCAACCGTGGCTTGCTGCTTGATCGGGTCGATCTGCATGAGCGCCGTTCCGGCTTTCACGCGATCGCCCGACCGCACGAAAATATTCGTAATCTGCCCCTCGACTTGAGGATTCAGGACGACCGAATGACGAGACTTGAGGGTCCCCAGGTATTCCGAGGAGTCTGAGATGGGAACCGGCTGAATCACGGCCGTTTTAACGGCGATGGCAGGCGGCTCCTCGTTACCAGCGGCTTGTTTCTGGCCGCAGCCTGTTATGGCAGCAGCCAAGCACACCACAAGGAGCAACATACATAGGCCGTCTTTTCGCGCAGACGCGCGCACCGGCACCGAATGAGAATTAGTGCAAGAATACACGTACATCAGTGTCGTTAGCTCCGACTTGAACAATCATATTGTACGGGATGCGCACGATTGCTCCAAGTGTGGTGGTTTCTTGGAGTATTACACGCACCGCCGTGCCAGCGCGCTTCGCAGGTATTTGACGTTGAAATTCGCAGGAGGAAAGCCCACTGGCGAAGACTTACGTCTGCTGGCGCCTGCGACGGCGGCTACCAAATGCCACGTAGGCAAGGAACATAACGGCCGAAAAACCGGAAATCAGTCCGCCGGCAGTGCGATCCCAGGTCCGGCGAAAATTCACTTCGACGCGGTGTTGACTGGCGGGCACCGGCGCGAGTACTCGAGCGATCCCCGATTCCGATCCTGGATTGGCAGCCGCACCGTCGACTCGCACTTCCCACGCCGGGTAGTTCAGCAATCTAAGGGCGAGGGTGAGCGGCTGAGGTGCCTCGACACGAAAGCTTTTGTGTTCGGACCGCCATTTCTGGATCGAGATTTGCGCAGGCGGGAGAGCGGCTGCTCTTCCGGAGCCAGAAGTAAGTTGTTGGAGCAGGGGCGTCGGCGGTGTCTTTTGAAATACTTCAGGCGATTCCGGATTCAGAATCGCTCCAGGAAGAGCATATATATCGCAGCCGAGCGGCGCATATTCATCGGTGCCTTCATAACCGTGGCCACTTCGAATTGCCGCCTCGAGGAACGAGATGTCTTCGCTGTCCCACCAGGTGTCTCGAACGATTGCGGTGGCGGTGACTGCGATTATCAGCGCGAGGGCCGAGTACCAAATCCGGCGCCAGCGCACCTGGGTGGCTAAAGATGCGAGGAAAAATGCGTACGGAATACCCAGCGGGACGAGCCAGCGCCAAGGGAACTGCAGGAATTGAAGTTTCGGAAGATACTGCCAGAACCAGAGGCTCACTGGAAACATCAGAATCGCAGATGCGGCGGCCAGCGCCACCATCGTCCACCAAGACGCAGGATATTCCCTACGCCGCCGGGCTCCGAAAACGGCCGCGAGCCCTGCGAGCAACATCGTACCCACAGCGACGGCTGAGACTTTCCAATTGAACAGCACAAATTCCGGATTGGAGGAGTGAGTGAACAGGAAATTCTGGTCGAGGTGGAGATTGCCGGCTGTCACCTGTGAAATTTGCACCCAGCGCTGCTCGTAGGCCGCGGGAAGAATGTAAAACGCAGCCAGTGCGAACCCGATGGCCATTGCTGCCGCTCCCGGAATCAGCTGCCTGAAATTTTTGCGCACGAGACAGCCGGCAACAAGCAGCAATACCAGCGAGTATGTCGCAATCACTGCGGCGGGCGCGTTGGAAAGCCAAATCGCCGCAAATGCCATCGCAAGCAGCGGCACGCCCGTCCAACTCTGCCGCGAGTCGCTCGGATTTGGGTCGGGGCGAACCACTCGGAGAGCGCCGAGAACCATGAAAGGAAAAAGCGAGCTGGCGAGAAGCTCAGCGTAATCGCTTCGGTAGTACACCACGACGAGCTGGTATGGATTCACAACGTAGATGAGCGCCGCTGCGATCGCTTGCCCCTCGGGAAACGATTCTCGCGCGAGCCGCCACATTGCGAAGCCTGACAACGAGAGAACGAGCCAGATATAGGTGCCGGGCACCATTCTCCACGGCAGCACCGAGCCGAGAGCCGCGCCAAACATCTACGAAGCCGGAGGGTAGAAAATGAAGCGAGGCTCGCCGAAGCCCCAGTTGGCCCACTGAGCCCAGCGCGGAAAAGTCACGCCCTCGCGCCATTGGCCGGCCACGTCCAGCCATGATGCGACATGGAATGAAATGTCGTGGCCCGAAGCATTGCCAAGGAAGAACATGGGCGTGACGACCGCGGTGGCCAGAACTGCAATCAAAAGCAAAGCGATTCGATCGGAATGCCGCGTAAAGCACGGTCTCGAAATGGCAGCGAATCCTTGGGGTCTTGCGCTGTCTAAGACAGGGTCAGACGACATCGCGATGCGGGCTCGCTTCACTCTCAAGATTTGAGGCGACGAGGATACAAGGTAGGCAGCTTTCGAGCAAACCGTTGGCACTTTGTCGGCTCGCAAGCAGTGAGCGCCTTGCCAAGCTGACCGCGCAACGGATACAGTCTTGCACGCCTTCACGGCAATCGAAATGACATCCGAAGAACAACGGCTGCAGGCCAGCGCCGATCGCGAAGTTCACTGGAAGCGTTGGGGACCATACCTTTCCGAGCGCCAGTGGGGAACCGTGCGCGAGGATTACAGCGCGAATGGCGACGCGTGGGACTATTTCCCGCACGATCATGCGCGTTCGCGCGCGTACCGCTGGGGTGAAGATGGCATCGCGGGATTTTGCGACCGTCATCAGCACATCTGCTTCGCGCTGGCCTTGTGGAACGAAAAGGACCGCATCCTTAAAGAGCGACTCTTCGGCCTGACGAATTTTGAAGGCAATCACGGCGAGGATGTGAAGGAGTATTACTACTACCTCGACGCGGTTCCCACCAATTGCTATCTGAAATATCTCTACAAATATCCGCAAGCGGCGTTTCCATACGATCAGCTGCGCGTTGAAAACAAGAAGCGGACGCGTCACGATCCCGAATACGAACTGATCGACACGGGCGTTTTCAACGAGAATCGGTATTTCGATGTTTTTGTCGAGTACGCGAAAGCCACCTTCGAAGACATTCTGGTTCGAATCACTGCGTGGAATCGGGGACCCGAGCCTGCGCGCCTGCATCTTCTGCCGACATTGTGGTTTCGCAATCGATGGGATTGGGGCGATCCGTACGACATGCCGGAAGCGCGGGGTATTGTGGGACCCGGAGGCACACAAACCGTCGCGCTCGATGAATTTCACTACGGAAAGCGCTGGCTGATGATTGAAGGCGCGCCGGAGATGCTCTTCACTAACAATGAAACGAACATGGAGCGGCTCTTTCAGGCCCAGAACCGGACTCCGTTCGTGAAGGATGCTTTTCATCGCTACTTGATCGAGAACGAGCGCGGCGCCGTGAATCCGGAGATGAAGGGGACGAAGGCGGCAGGTCATTTTGCTTCGGAAATTGCGCCAGGAGAAAGTTGGACGATCCGATTGCGGTTGATGGATAGCGACCCGAGCGATCCGCTTTCTCCGCCGAAAGATTATTTCGGAGCGCCTTTTGAGGCATGGTTCGATAAGCGAAAAAAAGAAGCGGACGAATTCTACGAGCAGAGAGCGCCGAAAGGAATCAGCGAAGATGCGCGATTAGTCCAGCGCCAGGCCTTCGCCGGTCTGATCTGGGGCAAACAGAGCTATCACTATGACGTGGATCGCTGGCTGAAGGGTGATTCGACCCAGCCGCCGCCCGATCCCCGCCGGGAGTTCGGGCGCAATCACGAATGGACGCATCTGCACAATTCCGACGTGATTTCGATGCCGGACAAGTGGGAGTACCCGTGGTATGCGGCGTGGGACCTCGCGTTTCATTGCGTGGCGATGGCGCTGATCGATCCGGATTTCGCAAAAGAACAGCTCATCCTGTTTATGCGCGAATGGTACATGCATCCGAACGGGCAGCTTCCCGCATACGAATGGAATTTCTCGGATGTAAATCCGCCTGTGCAGGCATGGGCGGCGTGGCGCGTCTACAAGATTGCGGGGCGTATCAACGGTAAGCCCGACCGAATGTTTCTTGTGCGCGCTTTCCATAAGCTGCTCATAAATTTCACCTGGTGGGTGAATCGCAAAGATCCCTCGGGCCGCAACGTTTTTGAAGGCGGCTTTCTGGGACTGGACAATATCGGCGTCTTCGACCGTTCGAAACCGCTGGGTCCCGGGAATTTCATTGACCAATCGGACGGCACGAGCTGGATGGCGATGTTTTGCCTGGACATGTTGTCGATGGCGATTGAACTCGCAGAGCAAGATCCCGCATATGAAGACGTGGCCAGCAAATTCTTCGAGCACTTTGTGTACATCGCGTCGGCGATGAACGATATGGGAGGAACGGGTATCGGATTGTGGGATCCAAAGGACGGGTTTTACTACGACGTGCTGCATCTCGGCCAAGAGAAGGTGATGCCGCTGAAAGTGCGGTCGATGGTGGGCTTGACGCCATTGTTTGCAGTCGAAGTCTTCGAACCGCAAGACCTGGAGCGAATGAAAGGATTCCGGCGGCGAATGCAATGGTTTCTCGATCATCATCCGGACGTGAAAGACCACGTGGATATGAGCCAGCAGACCAAGCATGGCCCGCGGTTGCTACTCTCGATCGCAAATCGCGCGAAGCTCGAGCGG
>Ga0126378_10001774_pt1 | contig 15947 bp, 12 predicted proteins | sample PanSoiMetPlot_23_FD_92587 | JGI IMG/M metagenome (GOLD analysis project Ga0126378, IMG submission 92587) | Tropical forest soil microbial communities from Panama - MetaG Plot_23 | ecosystem: Environmental > Terrestrial > Soil > Tropical forest > Bulk soil | place: Panama | collected 2016-02-17 | reverse complement strand
GGGCAACGTGGTCTACTACTTCGCGGACCACCTGGGCACCGCTCGCGTAGTCACCAATTCTTCTGGCACCGTTCTGGACGATTCCGACCTCTATCCCTTCGGCGGCGAGCGTCCGTATCTCTCTTCTTCGGGCAACGCTTACAAATTCGAGAAGAAGGAGCGCGACACCGAAACCGGCAACGACGACTTTGGCGCGCGCTTCTACGTCTCCCGATTCGGGAGATTCTTATCCGTGGACTGGTCTGGCGTCCCCGTTCCCGTTCCCTACGCCAACCTCAGCAACCCGCAGACCCTCAACCTCTACGCCATGGTCGCTGACAACCCGGAAACTTTCTCCGACCTCGACGGCCACGGCCCCGGCTCGATGTTCAACTTCTCTTGGGCCAACGCGGGTGGCGAGCCGGAACTCTGCGGCCGCGCTGGCCCCGTTTGCAAGGGCAGCGGCAACGAAGTCGCCGAGCAGAACGCCGCCGACCAGCAGACAAGCTCGGCTATTCAGTTTGTCAAGGACGAAGCCGCAGGCATGGCAAAGGAAGCAGCAAATACCGTCATAGGTTTGACTAACTGGGTGGACAACGGAATTAATGCGCTCCTAGGTACAAACCTTCACACAGAGGAATTCAAGGCAGCCACGCCTGGTGAACAAAGCGCGATGCTCGGGACAAGTGTTGCATTGCTTCTCGTTCCCGGCACACAAGAGACGAAAGCACCTGAAGCCATTAAACTGGCCAAGTCCCTCGCCAGCGAGGCGCAGGTGGCTGGAAAAGCGCAGGATGTTATAGCTGGTTTCGGGGCAAAAGGCGGCAAGGTCCTGCGAGACGCTGGAAGACTTGCCAGCGAATACGGCGGAAAACCCGGAGAATGGTCTAAAATGACTAGCGGCGCATATAAAGCCGCAGATGGTTCCGTGATCTCAACGCACTGGTACGAGCGCGTTGGCACTGCGATCAAGTACGAACTCAAATCCATCATCGATAGTGCGCCATGGAACAAACCAATATAAACGAGGTCTTAAACATGATAGTAAAATGCGTCTCCGCGTACCCTACCGAAACCCAGATTCAGGTCCTAGGCCCCGGATTCCGCCGTGACCGCAGCTTCGGAGTCGTTGAGGGGCGCGAGTACCTCGTTCTCGGGTTAATTATCGATTCTGCCGCTCAGTCCGATGGCAGAGGTGCGTGGGTCGACGTCCTCATGGAACCCGAAATCCCGACAGTCATATCGGTTCCTTTATGCCTGTTTGAAATTATCGACCCGCGAGTCTCACGGTACTGGCAAGTTCGAGTGTCGGACGAAGGAATCGTTAACTTGTGGCCCCCGTCCTTTTATCGCGAGTATTATCACAGCGACCTCTCTGACCGCGAGCCTGAGGTCGTCAAGGATTTCTGGCGCGTTCACGCACTCCTTGAGGCAGAGTCAAGAGAGATTACTCACTCCTATGAATCAACAACTGTGCTGCCCCGATTCCACGTCGGCTAATCCTGAACATTCGCCTTTTGGCAGGGTGCTCTCACTCGGATGGTACGACGGCACAACTTCGGGGTTGGCCGAGTGTGCGAGTTGCTCCACTGTCTTCAAGTATGACCTGGTTGACTGGGACGCTGACCAGGAACAGAGAATCTTCGTTTTGTCTCGCACTGCTCATCAGACTTTTGACCGCATAGTTGACATGCTAAGAGCCTTTGAATCACCTAAGTGGCCGTTTTGGAATCCTAGGTGGAATATCGAGCCGCCTCAAGTCAAGGAGCGCACCAAATCGGAAGTCGACGATTACCTCTCCCGCGCAGATGAACCTGGGTTCCTGATTGCGAGTGATCGCCAGCTTAAAAGAGTGTTCGCAACAGGGCAAGTTACCGAGGCAGTCCGGGCAAAGTTACCGAAAGAATTCGACGGCCTGCCGGTAACAAACGATTTTAATTACTGGATGGGCTACCTAAGTTCCTAGCTGAGCTCTCTGAGGTTGTGTGGCTACAACAGCGTGGAATCCGGAAACGGGAATCCGGGGACAGTCCGGGATGAGCCGCGCTCTCTAGGAAATGGATGAAAATGGCTTGAGCTGTGACCTGCTTATGAACTACGCAGTGGGGTGAATTGCGTTCCTTAAATCATCTGTTTTCCGAACCTAGCGCAGTGCCTTTGTGCTTATCGAAGAATGAGTGACTTACAGGCACGCTTTGGAAAGGGTTTTCGGAACCCTGCATTACCCGAGGGTGCTGAGTAATCGTGTGACGCGCTCAACGCCACCCTCGTCCTCGCTCTCGGCGAATTTGCTCCGTGCCGTAAGCAGCCAGGTTGCTGCGGACGTGTTCTTCCCCTCTGCCAGGTCGATCTCCGCCCACAGAAGGGCGAGGCTCGCGACGACGTTCACGAGCCCGCACGCGTCCGCCACCGGAAGCGCTTCCCGGATGCGTTCGCGGGCACGATCGTACTCGTGCTGTTCGGTGAAGATGCGCGCGATCGTGAGCAAGGAGACCGCCACGCCAGCGTGGTCCCCTCGCAATCGATCCTCCTCGTAACTCTCCAGTAGGTGCTCCAGCGCCTGTGGACCACCATACTGTTTCAGGAGGAGTGCCTTAAGGTGGAGAAATCGCGAGCGGAGCTTTGGGGGCACAGGCGTGTTCGCTGTTGCGTTAATTTCTTCGATTGCCTCCCGGTCGCGTCCCACATGCCGGAGGAGGTCTGCTCTCGTGTGTCGGAGTTCTGCGATGAGCACCGCCGCGCAGTGGTTCGCCGAGGCGACCTGCACAGCCTGGGACGCAGCATCGAGAGCCGCATCCATCGCGTCCTGCTCGCGTCGGAGGTGTGCGAGCTGTCCCAGGAGTCGCGCCTCAGCTTCTGCCCGGTGCTCGGTGAGTCGTGGTAGGAGGTCGTGGGCCTCCCGCCAGCGTTGCTCTGCCTCTTCGAGCTTGCCAAGTTCTAATAGGCAGTCGATTTGCTGCGTGACAGAGGCGTGCAGGTTCCGGTAGTAGTCGTCATCTTTTGGGAGGTCTTGCAGGTCGGTTTCGAGTTGCTGGTTCTCTGCGAGACCGTTCCTGTAATCACCACGATTCGTCGCAATCGTGACGAGGTGCCCGCGCAGAATGATGCGCTCCAGCCCCGTGGCGTATGGGAGCAAGCGATCGATGGTTGCCTCCATGTCTTCAAGGCTGCCGTGTTCGCCGTGCCAGTTGCAGAGGGCGACGCAGATCATTACCGCAGTGGTCCAATCTTCTAGGCGGATTGCCCAGTCGAGCAGTCGGGAGCCGGTATGTACGTCAATCTTCTCGCTGGCAGCGATGGTGAAAAATGCAGCGCAGAGGGTGCGAAAGGCTGCGCGGTGGTCCGCTCGCCAGTTGGGGAACCAGCGCTCGCCAAGGAGCATAAACTCAGGTGCGAGAAAGAGGGCGTCCGGTTGCGCGAGAATGACCGTCGCTGCTAATGCGTTCTCGATGCCTGCTACAACTACCCGCGCGTCCATCCCGAAGACCTTGATACTCTCCGCGAACGCCTCGCGGTTCTCGAACGTCGTGGCGGCGATCCCCTCTGTTGCGATGAGCCAGCTCGCCACCAGCACACCTTCCCGACTGAGCCGTCCTGCTCGTTCGGGCATCCTGTTCTCTCGCTCGAAATGCTCGACTGCTTCGTGCTCCGCGCGCCCGGCCACGAGGTCGTTCACGAAGCCTAGCATGCCCAGAAGTGGGTGATTGACAAGGCGTCGTGCGAGGTCCGGGTCTCTTGCCGCGAGTAAGGTCTTGGCGAGTTGCCGATCCATTCCGTCGCAATACACGAGATTCTCCGTGGGCACACGCACGAACGAGTAGGGGTATGCGAGCCGCACGAGTTGCGCGCCATCTATATCGAGAATCGGGGCTCCGTCAACGAGGACGCGCCATCGGGTTGCCTGGCTTTGCGATCGCTGGATAAGCTCGGCCCAGTGCTGGACCAACGCTTCTCCGCCACTCCCGACGGGAGCGAGGAGCGTGGCAGGTTCCTCCCGGTGCGCGAAGCTATTCAGTGTGCCGAGGGCGAGTTCCATCCCCGGGCATCGTGTCGCTGGCGGACCGGGCGGTAACGGAGCAGCGTCAATGAAATGGAGTGAGCGTGCACGTCCGCGATGGAGGTGCACGGCATTGAAGAAGGAGTACTCGTCGTCGTTGTCGATGGCGCGTACCGCTGCCATAGCGTCATCAATGGTTTGGCCGCGGACGAGTTCCTGAAGCAAGCATGCGAGGCTTTGTGTTGCCGTTGTAGTCCTGACGGGAAACGAGAACGCGATGAGGTCAGCGGGAAGGACGGTGCCGTCATCGATGACCGGCCCACCGAGTCGTGCGCTTTCGCACGTGGAGAGCACGAGGAGGTGGCACCCGTAGGACGCGCACCGCGCAACGAGCTGCGCTGTTCGGATGAGATATCTATCATCACGTGCTGAGAGGTAGTGTTCGCCACGGAGATCGTTATAGTGGCCGTGCCCGGAGACAATAACGATATGCGGCCGGAAGCCGTCCAGCCCGGCATCGAGGTGTCCGACTGAGGGATCGATGAGAAACTCGATGGGTATGCTCGCTGGGATCGTCTCAAGCAGCGTGCAGCGTTCCTCGTCTAAGCGTAGCGCGCTATCCGTGCCCAAACTCACGTGCATGACGCTGGTGACGGGATTCCGTCTCCTGCGCCTTGGGGCGGGCGCGGGTACCTCGCGCACTAGGTGACCTCCGCGGGCACCGATCAGAAATTGACCTTTGACTCGGAGGAGTTCCCACGGGAATGGCATCAGACGATGCGTGGCTCGCGAAAACTGGACACGCACCTGTCGTGCCTCATCGGGCAATCGTAATTCTTCCCACGTTGCTGGCGGCGCGATTAGGGCGGCGAGTCGATCCCCGACGTGGTTGAGTAGGATGTCCCCTTGGTCGTGGACGCCTGCTGACTTCCATCGCAAGAGCCGGAGGTCCTCGTAGAAGCTCGCCGCGAGGTCCGGGTTGACGCTGGTTGTGATTTCACCCCTGCCACAACACACGCGGAACCCGTACTGCCCCGCGGCGCCGACATCGACGTGAATGCGCACCTCACTGGTCATGTTCCCGACCAACTATCGGCACTTTGGAGCGCACCGATATAGCGTTCCTACCCCAACCCTCATCTCGTTCGCGATCCGTTTCCACCCGAGCCCCTGTGCTCGTAGAGCCGAAATTCGAGCCGCATCCACGACTGTCCGCGGGCGGCCGAGCCGCTTGCCCTTGGCGCGGGCATTGCGCAAGCCGGCGCGGACGCGCTCGGCAATGAGGCTGCGCTCCAATTCTGCAACGGCGCCCAAGACGGTGAAAACCATGCGGCCCGCGGGCGTAGCTGTGTCGAGGGACTCCGACAGGCTCACAAACTCGATTCCGAGAACGCGGAAGGTATCGAGCGCCCGCAAGAGATGGCTGACGCTCCGGGCGAAGCGATCAAACTTCCACACGGCTACCATCTCAAACCGGCGCTTGTGGGCGTCCGCCATGAGCCTGTCCAGTTCGGGCCGCCGATCTTTCGCGCCGGAAATTCCTGTGTCCACGTACTCACCGGCGAGAGTCCAGCCGCGCCGTTCGCAGTATTCGCGCAACTCGCGTAGCTGCATCTCAGGGGATTGGCCGTTGTTCGATGTGCTGATTCTTGCGTATAGAGCCGTGCGGGTTATGCTGTGGGCAGCCACGTTGCACCTCCATGTGCAATTGGGTCAGGGGCGTGTCGGTGCTGATTACACCGGCGCGTCCCGCTCTTCTCTACCGCTTCGGCTTGCGGCCTCGGCCTTTGCGGTAGTTCTTCTGCTTGTACTTGTGGACATGCTCCAAGTCGCTGTCGGTCCAGATGCGGCATTCGATGTTTCCGATCCGCACCCTGTTAGGTTCTGAAATCTTTCCGCCCAGAAGCCAGCGTTGAAGAGTCACTTTGTGAACGCCGAGCATCCGAGCCACTTGCGCTGTGGAGTACGTTGTCCGCATTACGCTATCACTAATAGCATATTTACCTTGGCCTGTCAAGCCCTTTGTGACCGAGCGTTCGCCCCGCGACTGTAGTGTAATCAATGGTTTCCCATAGGTGTAGCGTGTACTAGCAACAAGCAGCAAAAACAAAGCTCGACAAACACCCTTAAAGAGTAGACACTTACAGACAATCAAGAATCAGCGGCGGCCCCCAGTTAAGCGGGCCGCTTTTTTATTGCCGCTAGTGAGCAAGTAGTTTCAAATGGTCGCGACAGCACACAAGGCCCGTTCAGCGGGCCTTTTTTTATTTGCGGGGAACATTGAAAAGTCTGGAGGAAACCGTGATGCAACCAATCGCCGAGGTCCCTGCACTCTACAATTTAGAAGACGCAGCGCGGGCTCTAGGAAGAATCTCGAGCTGGACTCTGCGCAGACACTTGCGGAAGGGGACAGTCTGCGCGGTTCGCATCGGTCGGCGCCTCTTAATCAGTTCCGACGAGATTCGGCGAATCCAAGCGCAGGGGTTGCCGTCCCTCGCTGAGTCTCAACACCCAACGGCAAAATAGGTTCACAAGTCTTCCGACACGCCTGGCCCGCCCATCGGCGGGCCTTTCTTATTTTGGGGGTTCACATAGGCGTTAGAAAACGCGAGACCCCAGGCGGCAACTCCTGGGGCTCGCAAGAATAGTCCGCAACGGTTCCACGGCGGCGGACTTTAAGGGACAACGATGGGAATTATCGACAGAAGCCCGTTCGCGTGCAAGAAGAAACTGAGACTCCCACAATGCGGCAGGCCGCCCTTTGCCAACAGCCGTGGTTTCAAAATCCGCCACGAGATGCGCGACGGCGACGATTATATAACTTTCGTCTTAGAGTCTTCGCCGGAGCGCGAAACGCCGCTGCCCACCTACAAGAAGAAGCGTCCATCGGGCGGCAATTCCGACCTACCACTTTTCGCGGGGGTGGGCGAGTGAAAACGCCGCGCGAAGCGTTTAAGGAAAATTTATGGATTGGTGCCAAAGGTGGACTGCTCGACGTGAAGCATGTAGAAAAAATGGGCAACGCTGTCTGGCTTTACTTGTACCTGCTCCGCAACCAAACGGGCCTCAATGCGGCCGGGGAAGGAATCGCAAACTACGGACACCCACTGACACTCGAAAAGATCGGAGCCGAGTTCAAAGGAATGCCAGCGCGCACAATCCGCAAGTGGACTGCTCGGCTTCGTCGTGAGGGCTACGTTCGCACAGAGAATCACTCCAACCGCGGCCTAAGTTTCTGGATTGCCAAAGGCAAGCCCAAAACTCGCAAGGTGAAGATCACTGCGGAAGTGGCACGCTCTATGCTCGCAGGCGAAGACGTACGGCAAAACTCCCGGCCCAATCGGGACGCAAGTTCAAAAAACTCTCGGCCTAGTTGGGACGCTCCTTCTACAGCCTTCCGGCCCGATATGGGCGCGAGTTCAATTGAAGAAGCGCCGCAATCGCTTGCCTCGGTTGCCGTTGCAGGCGTTTCCGAAACTCCTACTCCTAAAGGTTCTACTTCTGAAAACCTTTCTTACTACAACAAAGACGCGCGCGCCAAAAACGCGCGCTCCCCTGTCCCTTCTTTCAGAGAAGTCCTGAAAGATAAAAGCGTACCCCGCCAGAGCAACCATGCTGAATTGGACGAAAGACGAAGAGAACTGCTCTCACAGGGGGAAAGAATCAAACGGGACTACCCAGCCAAAGGGAGCAGTCCTGGCAAGGTTTTGAACATACAACCCCAAGAGGCAATCGCTTAAAGTGGTGATCGCGCTCCAATTCCTTGCGTCCTGCTTCAGGGAAAGATTTTCCCATTTTGCCCATTTCTTACACTTCTTCGTGAGGAGCGTGGCCTGCGTTACGACACCATTTTCGGTACTCTTCTTTGCGAAAAAAGGTGAACCATGCGTGAAACGGGCGGTTCACCGTGTCGGTCACTCTCGCGTTCACCTGGCCAATTCTGTAAGGCATCGAGAGAACAAGAACTTGAGCGTGGCGCGTCACGCATTTTGGCCGCGGGGTGGGCGCGTGTTGGGCTGGAACGACCCCACCCTTCCTGTCGCTCGCGCGCCCAAAAGGTTTTTCGGGGTCGTTCCAGCCCACACTCGCGCTCGAAAGGTAAGCACGATGCAGATGTCTGCAATCTCGATTCCTTAAATGGCAGCCGCTCCAAAACTCGCGTTGCACACTCTTACGCCCGAGTGTACTGTCTCGACGGAGGCAATCGAGTCATCCGAAAGAGGTGACTCCCTGGCGAGGAAACGCTTTCAACGCGGGCATGTATTTCTAGTTGGAGCTACGTGGTTCGGCAAATATCGGGAAGATGTGATCGAGGGTGAAGGGAACACGCGCCGCAAGCAAGTCACGGTGACTCTCGGAAGCAAGAAAGACATTCCGACGAAGCCGCTTGCGAAACGGCGCATGGAACTGATTTTGGCCCGGATCAACTCTACCGACTATCGCCCAGGACGATTTGCCAAGATGGATGAGTTCGCAACAATCTGGCAGGAGCATGTTCTTGTGGGGAGTAAGCCGTCCTCGACCCGGTCGGCGAAGTCCCACCTGAACGTGCATATCCTTCCGCATTTTGGCAAACGCGGGCTGGATGAAATTGGGGTGCAGGCGCAACAATTCTTCGTGACGAAGCTCGCTCAGGCGAATCTGTCACGGAAAATGATTCTCAACGTCTTAAGCACGTTGGCCTCGATTTTGCAGACCGCGAAAGGTTGGGGCTATGTATGCCAGATGGTGGACTACAAGAGCCTCACCATTCCAACAGAAGAGGTCCAAACCGAAGCTCGATTCTTCACAGTGGAGGAAGTCGGCAAAATCATTGCGGCTGCGCGGGAGCCCTACAAAACCATGTTCTGGCTCTTGGCCATGACCGGAATGCGCGCCGGCGAGATGCTCGGCCTCCAGTGGGAAGATATTGACTTTGAAAAGGGCTTGCTGAACATCCGGCGCTCCGCGTGGTACGGACGTGTTCAAACCACAAAAAACAAAAACAGCGAGGCGATTATTCCACTACCCGGCATCCTGGCGGCGACACTCCGCACGTATCGGGAACAGTGGAAATCGAATCTAGATGGTTTTCTGTTCGTCACGAGAAACAGAAGGCCCCCTTCATCCAACAAGGTTGTGGAGTATGGGCTTTGGCCGGTGCTCGATCTTCTGGCCATCCCCCGCTGTGGGCTCCATGCCTTCCGGCACACTCACACGAGTTTGCTTCTCGACACGGGCGCAACTCCGAAGGTCGTTCAGGAACAGCTACGGCACGCAGATCCCCGCGTCACTCTCGGGGTCTATGCCCACGTTCTCGGGGATGCTCACCGCGAAGCCGTCGAGAAATTAGCCTCGGTTGTGTTCCAAAGTGTTCCAAAGGCGAGAGAAGAAACGAAGTACATTCAGTAGCTTCCAGGCAATCGGCGTTGGGTTCGATTCCCATCGCCCGCTCCAGACTCTAAACGAGTTACAGGCGATTCCTCGGTTTCCGATCTATCGTTAATCGGTTATTTCGTTAATCGGGCAGGTGCGTCATTTTGGTTGCGATGGCCACTGGAGTTCGTCATCGCTGCAACCGACTATTCATGAGAAACTGAAGAGTCGTGTCCTTCGCTCGAAGGTTGCAGTTACCGCGTGAAAACCAAGGTACCAAAATGCTCGGGGACGTGGTTGGGGTCGCGCTTGATAACACAGGTGGGCTGCCAGCAAAGGAAGTGGCGCTCAGAATCCGGGCCAAGTCCGTCAATACGGTAGAGGTTGGCCCGCCACCTTGTGCCATCCGTCACTTGCTTTTCACTCACTGAACTGAGCGGCACACGCGCCGCGGCATACCAGACGTGCTCCTTTTCATCAATTCGCCCCTGCCGCTGCCATCCGGAATTCCATGCGGCGGCGTTGTAGTCGTCCTTCCGATCCAGGTCGATGGCTAGGTCGACCCAATCCCCGGTGGGTGCGATCTCAAACTCGCGATACACCCTGATGTTGGTCCAATTGTCGCCAAGGAAAAACTCCACAACGTCGCGATCCCAGAGCTTCAGGCGGTCTTTGCTATTATCGGCAGGCAGCCAAAGATTCAGTTCCTTGTAAGGGCAGATGAAGAGCAAATACAAGTCGGAGTCTGTCCAAAATCCACGGACCTCTGTTTTGAGCTTGGGATAGTCGAGCTCGCGCGTGCAGTCCTTTTCGATCCATGTGGAAGATGCGTGCGACCAGGACGGAGAATGGGGATCGGTGTTCAGCTCCCGGGCCTGCGAAACGTAGGGAACGGAAAAAGAGGCGGCAGGCGCAGAAAACTCGCACATCTTGGGGGAAGTATTCCCTTGCTCCGTCTGCGTGGGGGCCGCCATAGCTCTCCCAGCGTGGTGGGAATCGAGCCCGGAGGATATCAACACAAAGACAAACGCCGGCACCGCAATTAGCAATACGAGGCTTCGTTTCGATGGCATTCTTAAGGGCGAGGCGCGTTTCTCAGTTCGGGCGAAATCTCATAAGCTCGCTCGAACTCCACGCGCGACTCTTCCTCCTTTCCTTCGTGATGAAGTGCCAGTGCCAGATTGTAATGCGCTTCCGCATAGCGCGGCTTGAGACGCAAAGCCTGACCAAATTCCGCCTCGGCTTTCCTGGTGTCGCCTGACTGCAATAGCACCAACCCGAGATTGTTATGACCTTCCGCAAAAGTCGGTTCGCGGCGCACAAGCTCCTTGAAAACGCTGGTCGCTCCCACCGTATCGTTACTCTGGCTGAGCACGAGGCCCAATTGGACACGCGCGTCAGTGTACTTGGGATTGAGACTGAGCGCTTCATTCAGCTCGCGCGCCGCTTCGTCCACCCGTCCTGATTGTGCCAGCGCAAGACCGAAGTTGTAGTGTGCCTCTGGCAAATCGGGATCGCACATGACCGCCTGATGAAATTCCTCCAGTGCGCGGGAGGTGTCGTTCTGACGCCAATAGAGCAGCCCAAGGCTCGAGTGAACCTGCGCGTAGTCCGGCTTCAATTCAAGCGCCTTCTCATACGCGGCGATCGCACGCGTCGTGTCCTGTTTGCGGTCCCATGTGACGCCGAGATAATAATGGCCGGTTGGAAGCTCAGGGCTCTGCTCGATCGCTTTTTGAAAGAAAGCCATCGCGTCGTCAAGCTTCTCGTTCTTTAGCGCTTCCACGCCCTGGAGTATGAGGAGTTTCGCCTGCGCCAGGCGGGCACGAAATGCATGCAGTGCGTTCAGCTCATCCAGTTCTTTGTGCGCCCCAGCCGCATTTCCCTGAGCACGCAACGCGATGCCCAGGTTATAGTGCGCCATTTCGAAATCAGGCTTCAGTTCGATGGCCCGTCGGAACGCGGCGACTGCGTCGGCCGTGTCGCCGCCTGCTTTTAACTCCTTGCCAAGGTCATATTGTGCATCGGGATCCTTGGGATCTATTTCGACGGCCTTGCGAAAGTGCGCGAGCGCGCCATTATGATCGCCCTCGCGGCGAAGAGTCACGCCGAGCATGACCTGCGCGCGCGCGAGTCGCGGATTGAGCACAAGTGCCCGCCGGAATTGTGCAGCCGCCTCGGCAAGCTTGCCGAGCTGCCCTTCTATCATTCCCAGCTCAAAGCGCGTTTCCGCGGAAGGCTTCAACGCGACGGCGCGGCCTAATTCGCTCTCAGCGGCAGAAAAATCCTTCTGCTCGGAGAAAACGCGAGCGAGGAGCCGATGAACACTGGCATTCGACGGATCAAGCTCCAGCGCCGTGCGTAGCTCTTTCAGCGCAGGAGCCTGCTCGTGGAGGTCGTACCAGGTTGCACCCAAGCCATAATGCGCCTCGGCCCATTTCGGCTTGAGCCGAAGCGCGGACTCGAACTCTTCGACAGCCTGCCTGGCTTCACCTTTGTATTTCAGAGCGAGCGCCAGATTGTAATGCGTAAGGGGATCGTTGGGCTCGAGCTCCAGGGCCTTGTGGTAACTCGCGATGGCGTCGTCCCAAGATTTGCTGCGAGATGATGCGATCGCTTGCTGGCGGTAGCTCTCCGCTGTTTGCGCAAAGGACGTAGGAGCAAACAAAAGGCCGAAGATCAAAAGAAACACCATTCCACAGAGTCTACCTCGTCACGGCAGGGGCCGTGGCCTGAAACTTTGTCGCCCGCGTACGGCGATGAGGGATACCTGTTCCAAATCCGGATACTGCCCATCTTTATCTGCTTTTCGGTCGCCGGGCGGGAGCTGCTGAACCGTGGTCTGTGCCGGCAGGATTCCACTGAAATATTTCTTGTATACCTTTGCAAACAGCGGACCCTCGGACAAATCATCCAGATAAATCGTGGTGTAGACAACTTGGTCAAAGTTCATGTCCGCCTCTTCCAAGTTATCCAGGAGATTCCGCATAGTCTGGCGTGTCTGGTCCGAAGTGGCTGCTGCGTAGACGCCGCCATTAGGACCAGGAATGAATCCGCTCTTCGCCGAACAGTACAGTGTCTCACCGGCGAAAACACACGGGCTGGCTGTTGGACTCGGCGGCATGTTCTTTGGCCGGATCGTTCGCCGCTTGCTCAGATCTCGCACGGCCACACCTGTATAGGCGATGTGCGCGCCTTCGGGCAGGCTGGACACTCTAATGGTGGCGCGCCCTGGCGTGTTGCCAAATTCAAAACGCCGGGCGTAGCGTTCGTTCATGATTCGCATCGGCACTTCCGAAGTTAAGTATGGATTTACGAAGACCATATTGGCGTTGGTGAGTCCCGCGGCTTGCAGCACCGCGCTCAGGCGGTCGAGCGCCATGTCCACTTGCGCGCCAGGGTCCTGTGGCACGGTGCCGTTCGCCGGATCGCTCCCGGGCATCGTAGAAACAAAGAGCCTGTCATAGGTCAGCATTCCCGCCGAGTACGCCTTGCTCGGCATCCAATTCGCCACTAAAACCGATTGCTTGCCCTTGAGGTCGCGCACTGCAACGGCGGTAATTTGCACCGACGACTCCGGCACGCGTGCAACGCCGAGCACTGCCCGGGCCGGCGGATCCTTCGGAAAGTACGCGGCGAAGACTTCGTTCAGCTCGCCGTAGTGGCTCGTATCCTCGAGGTATACCTGGACGTAAACCACGTGATCCATGGTGAGCCCCGCCGCTTTAACCACTCGTTTGACATTTTCGAGAGACTGGCGAACCTGATCAGGAAAGCTTGCTGGAATGTTTCCGTCCGTACGGCGAGGTCCCTGCTCGGAGACATACACATAGTCCCCGGCATCGACACCAGGCGGGCCCAACGCGTCTCGAGAAGGCCGCGCTGCCTGCGCAAAGACTGGACTTGCCTGCGCAAATAAGGAGACGGCCGAAAAAATGAGCCAGTCAGCCGGCCGCAGCAGAAATCTCATGCCGGGCTTCCTTTGCTCGCCGAGCTGAGAATTGCCCGCAGGCGCTGCCCCACGATCATTTCTTCACCCGGCTGTATCGTCATGGAAACCAACTCGATGTGATTCTGTTCTTTAAGTTCCTTTGCGTTTGGATTTGGCTTTTCTATTCCTTCGCGCACTGCAGACACCAGGCTCGGGTTGTCCACGCCAAGCACCTCAATGACGGGATCGCCTTCCCTCAGCTTCTGCACGCAGTCATTGATACTGAAGCCCCAGCCCTTCTGCTCCCAGGACACCCGCAAGGTTGGATAACGATTGCCGTCGTCGGGAAGGTAGATTTCGGTTCGCACGCCGGGAACCGTTTCCACAAGTCGCGCGATGCGATCCACGCGTGCGCTCCACTCACTGTAGAGTTTCTTGGAATCAGTCGCCAGCCAGGTTTCGATTGCCGTCAGGCAGCCAATCACCTCTTCTTTTCCTACTTTCATGGGGCGGCAGACAGCCCCTTCAAAGGGACAGGAATTTCGCAGAGCAGCTTCAATCAGGTCCTTTCTGCCGAGTAGCACGCCGCTACATTGTGGTCCCCGCAGGCCCTTTCCTCCGGAAAAGGTATACAGGTCGAGTTTCATTTTTGCGTACAGCTTTATGTTCTCTATTGGCGGAATGCCCGCGGCATCGTCAAGCAGGAGCGGCACGTTGTGCTCTTTCGCGATGGATGCTTCACGCGCGAGCTTATCCCCGAGGTCCGTGGTGTAAATCATCGCTGTGTTGGCGTTGATGGCGTTCGCAATTTCGTCGGGCTTCTCGACGAGGATCAGCCTTGCGCCGGTGAGCCGGATGGCACTGTCAAACGCGCTTCGGCCCCCAACCATAATGACTTCGTGCTTCAACCCCGTCGCATCTGGAAGTTGCCAGATCTTTTGAGGATCGCTGCCGGCCATGCAAGCCGCCGTTGCGGCGGCCATGGCACCGGCAGCTCCCGAGGTGATAATCCCCGATTCGGCCCCCGTCAGCTCCGCCAGCCTGCGTCCTACAGCACGTTGCAACTCAACCATGTTGACAAAATACCGGCCTGCTTCCTCTTGAGCGGCCCGAGCTTCCGGAAACTGAAGCGATCCGCTGAGATAGGTCCATGTTCCGCGGCAGTTGATAACTGTTTTCACGCCCAGGCGGCTATAGACGTTCCCGCGGGGATCAAGCCCCATCGCGACCGCCGATTTTTCATAGAGGTCGCGGGCAGCAATTTGTGCCAACAGGGGCGAGGCGGCCAACACTTTCATGAAGCCGCGCCGGTTTGACTCGAGTGCTAAAGCCATGCGTTCCTCCCGAAAGCTTCCCTTACAGGGTGAAATACAATTCACCAAAATGTTCGAGGCGTGGTTGGATTGTATTTGACGCCAAGGTCGGACGCCAACACAAGCTGCGATGGCCTTGTCCTTAGACTGGCACGAGCAGGTTCCCACGTTCCCCCCCGGTAACTCAGGCCGCGTCCCGCAGCCTGAGGCGGAGGGATCTGCTTTTCGATAAGCATGGCTGTGGGAAGGCCTGCCGCTGCAGGTCTCCCCGATTGTGCAATTTATGCCGGGCAGTCTACCAGATGAACTTGGCGCTGACCTGTCCGATTCGCGGATCGCGGGCGCTGCTGACGATCCCGAAGCTTCCGCCGCTGATGTCCCCGCTCGGATTCCGGAATTGCGGGTGGTTGAAGATGTTGAAGAATTCGCCTCGAATCTCGAAGGCGATCGATTCTCGGATACGGGTCAGTTTTGTCAGCCCGAAATCGGTATTGTTAAACGCAGGGCCGTGGATGAACCGGCGGTTAGCCGTCCCAAAAGATCCCTGAGTGCAGTTGTAGTTAAATGCCCCTCCGGACGGCGGCTGACACATGCTCGTATCCTGCGTGGCCGAAGGTGGGATGAAGTAGCACCCTGTGATGGTAGGACAACCGGGAGCCGCCTTACGTGGGTCGTAGGTCACCACCTTTCCGATGAGGTCTGGCATGTCCGTCGCACCACTGCCGGCAAGCGCAAAATCCCCGCTGCTCTGGTTCAGCTGGATGGGAAAGCCAGTGGACAGGCGGGTGATACCCTGCACTTGCCAGCCTTGGGTCAAGCGTTTCGGTGCTTTTTTGAAAGCCCGGTCGAACGGGATAGCCCAAATATAACTGGCCACGAAGTTGTGTGTAACGTCGGTCGATGACAACCCGCGGCTAATGCGCGGATTCGTGAAATTAACGTTGTCGCCAAAGGCCGAGGAATTGTCGAGGGCTCTGGAGAAGGTGTAAGCCGCCAGGAACGTCACATCGCTGGCCTTGCGCTCCACGGTGATCTGCCCGGCGTGATAGATCGAGTTGGCAATGGTGCGTGTATAGGTGTTGCCAAAGGCATAGCATTCAGCCGCGGCACCAGGGCAATAGTTCGGATTCAGGAGCATATTCCTCGTGCCGTAGACGCATCCCGGATTAGCTGTCGCAGATAGGCATGATGTCGTGGTACCTGGAAGCTGGAAGAAATCGTCCTCCTGACCGGGTCCGCAGCCGACGCTCCCAGAGGCTGTATCGAAAGCTCCAATCGTGTTGAGTTGCATGCACAGAGCCGCGTTGCCAGGATTTGCTTCTTCTGAGGTGATAAGTCTATGTCCCTCAGTCCCTACGTAGGCCAGCGTAAG
>Ga0126378_10001773_pt1 | contig 15950 bp, 16 predicted proteins | sample PanSoiMetPlot_23_FD_92587 | JGI IMG/M metagenome (GOLD analysis project Ga0126378, IMG submission 92587) | Tropical forest soil microbial communities from Panama - MetaG Plot_23 | ecosystem: Environmental > Terrestrial > Soil > Tropical forest > Bulk soil | place: Panama | collected 2016-02-17 | reverse complement strand
CAGTCCGGGGCGAAGCTGCCGGTCGGAGGCGCGGTGCCGATTGCCGGCATCGCGTGGGATCAGCACGTGGGCGTCTCCCGGGTCGAGGTGCAGGTGGACGACGGCGAGTGGCAACAGGCGCGGCTGGCCGCAGTGCCATCGACCGACACGTGGCGGCAATGGGTGCTGCCCTGGACGGTCGGTCCCGCGGGCCAGCACACGATTCGGGTTCGGGCCTACGACGCGTACGGAATCGTTCAGGATCCACAACATCGCGACCCGTTCCCGTCAGGCGCTACCGGCTACCACCAGATCGGGGTCACTGCTCAGGCGCCCTGATCGTCGCTGATCTCGACCAGGGCCATGGTGACGTTGTCCGGGGCGCCTGCCTGGATTGCGGCCTGCCACAGCTTGAAGACCGCCTCACCCGCCTCGTGGTCGTGCACGGTGGCGGCGATGCTCGCTTCGTCGACCGGATCGGTGAGCCCGTCGCTGCACACCAAATAGCGGGACGGGGCGGCGCTCGGCCGGCTGCTGATGTGCGGCTCGATCGCGCCGAGGTCGAATCTTCCGCCGAGGGTCTGCGTTACGACCGGGCTGCGGGTCCGGCCGCGCGCCGCCGGCTCGTTGTCGTCCACACTGAGCCGGGTAATGCCATGGTCCTCGATCGCGTACACGCGGCTGTCGCCGATGTTGAAGATCAGCACGTCCGTCTCGCCGACGACGAGACCAGCGATTGTGGTTCCCATCGCGATGCGCTCAGGGTCGAGTTCGGCCTCGGCATACACGAAGCGGTTGCATTCCTCGAGCACCTCGCGCAGCTCCGCCTCGTCGGTCACCGCGGCGCCCACCCGAGCCAGGTGCGTAACGACCAGGGAGCTGGCTATCTCGCCGGCAGGATGCCCGCCCAGCCCGTCGGCAACGGCAACCACCAAGGGTGACCCGATCGGGAAGAACATCGTCGCGGGCACGAGGCTGACCGACGCGCAGAGCGTCCACGGACCGACAACCAGGCTGTCCTCGTTGTGGTCGCGCACCAGTCCGTCGTGACTCAGCGCGGATACGCCGACAAAGCGCACACCGAGGACGGTACCGATCTGGTTCGCGGTACGCCGCGCGGGGCTCAGCGGCTCGGCATCCTGACCTACGCTCTAGGTGTGACCACTCGCGGACCCGAGCCGCCGATGCCGCGGCCGCGTCCTGCCGCCGAGCCGCAACGCAACACGCAAGGGCAGTCGGAGCCGCGAAGCTGGGGCGGCGCGCTGGCGTTCATGGTGTCCTGCGTCGGGGTGCTGTGGGCGGTCGAGATCGCGAATGCCATCGACGGATACGGCCTGAACCGTTTCGGGCTGCGCCCCCGCGAACTCGCTGGGCTGTGGGGCATCCTGACCGCGCCCTTCTTGCACGCAAGCGCGTGGCAGTTGCTGTCCAGCACCGGACCGTTCGTGCTGATCGGCTGGGTGGTGCTGCTGGCCGGGCTGCGCATGTGGCTGATCGTCACAGCACTCGTGGCGTTCGTAGGCGGGCTTGCGACGTGGCTCGTCGCGCCGAGCGGGCTGATCATCGGCTCGAATGCGCTGATCTTCGGCTGGCTGGGCTACCTGCTGGCGCGCGCCTACTTCTCGCGGCGGGTCGTGTGGATCCTCGCGGCGGTGCTGGTCGCATTCTTCTTCAGCGGGCTGTTCTCCGGGCTGCTTCCGTCGATCGATTCGGACAGCTCATGGCAGGCCCACGTGTGCAGCTTCTGCGCCGGCGTCTTCGCCGGATGGCTGCTGCACCCGCGCGGCTCGCGAGCCGAAAAACGTGCCTCACTATCCTGACGGCGTGCGTTCATCTATCGGAATGGTCGACTCCGGGGTCGGCGGGCTGACCGTCGCCCGCGCGGTGCTCGACCAACTGCCCCACGAGGCGCTGCACTACATCGGCGACACCGCACACAGCCCGTACGGTCCGCAGCCGATAGCCGAAGTACGCCGGCATGCGCTCGCCGTAATGGACGAGCTCGTTGCGTCCGGCGTCAAGGCGCTCGTCATCGCGTGCAACGCCGCGAGCGCTGCCTGCCTGCGCGACGCCCGCGAGCGCTACGACATCCCGGTGGTCGAGGTGATCGCGCCGGCCGTACGCCGGGCTGTGACCGCCACTCGCAATGGGCGCATCGGTGTCATCGGTACCACGGCGACGATCACGAGCGGCGCCTACCAGGACATGTTCGCCGCCGCCCCGGGTGTCGAGGTCGTCACCGCTGCGTGCCCGCGCTTCGCTGAGTTCGTCGAGCGGGGCGTCACCAGCGGACGGCAGCTGCTCGGTCTCGCCGAGGCTTACCTCGCGCCGTTGAACGAGGCCGGCGTAGACACTTTGGTGCTCGGCTGCACGCACTACCCGATGCTGACTGGCCTGCTGTCCGTGGTTCTGGGCGACGCCGTGACCATGGTTTCCAGCGCCGACGAGACCGCGAAGGACGTGTACCGGGTGTTGCTCGAGGGCGGGCTGCTGCGCCCGGATGACAGCGCGCCGCCGCGGCATCTGTTCCGCTCGACCGGCCCGACAGAGCCCTTCGTCCGACTGGGCCGTCGCTTCCTCGGGCCCGAGATCCTGGACGTGGTGCCGGCATGAAGCTCACGGTTCTCGGTTGCTCGGGCTCCTTGCCGGGCCCCGACTCGCCCGCGTCCGGCTACCTCGTCGAAGAGGACGGGTATCGGCTCGTCCTGGACCTGGGCCACGGCGCGCTCGGCGCGTTGCAGCAGCACGTGGAAGCGCCTGACGTGGACGCGATCGTCCTCTCGCACCTGCATGGCGACCACTGCATAGACCTCACCGCCTACGTGAACGCGCTGCGCTACGGCCCGCGCCGGCGCGAGGGGCGCATCCCGGTCATCGGGCCGTCGGGCACGCGCGTCCGGATCGAGACCGCCTACGACCCGCTCGCGCGCAAGCTGGGGCTGCAGGAGCTGTTCGAATTCTCCACGCCGCGTAGCGGTGAGCTGGGGCCGTTCGCCGTGTCAGTGACGCGCGTGAACCACCCGGTGCCCGCATATGCGATCAGCCTGAGCGTCGGCGACCGCCGGCTCGTGTACTCCGGAGACACCGGCGAGAGCGATGCGCTGGTCTCGCTTGCGCACGGCGCCGATGTGCTGCTGTGCGAGGCGTCCTTCGGCCCGGACGATCCGTATGTGCCCGACCTGCACCTGACCGGGAAGCAGGCCGGTGAGCACGCGGCCCGGGCCGAGGTGGACCGGCTGATCGTCACGCATGTACCGCCGTGGAACTCCCGCGACGTGGCCGTCGCCGAAGCGGCGGCGGCGTTCCCCGGACGGATCGAGGCCGCCCAGCCCGGCGGCGTCTACTGGATCTAATCCGCGGGATTCGGACTTAATCCGCCGGAATCGGCTCTGCGGGTGCGCCGCTCGCTTCGCTCGGGCGCGACCCTCGAGCCGAGCCCCGCTGCGCGGGCCCGCGTCGCGGTCGGCGGGCTGTTCGCGCAAGCGTCATCGCGCCGGTCAGCGTCAGAGCATGCTCAATATGACTGTGCGGTCGGGGTTGTCGACGTTCGTGTCGACGAGGCAGATCGACTGCCAGGTGCCCAGTTGCAGGCGCCCACCCAGCACCGGCACCACGATCGACGGCGCAACGACGGCCGGCAGCACGTGGTCGCGTCCGTGGCCGGGCGAGCCGTGCCGATGCCGCCACCGGTCGTCCGCCGGCAGCAGCTTGTCCAGCGTGGCAATCAGGTCGGTGTCACTACCGGCGCCGGTCTCGATGATCGCGATGCCCGCCGTGGCGTGCGGCACGAACACGTTGAGCAGCCCGTCTCCCTGGTCGCGGGTGAACGCCGTGCACGCATCGGTCAGATCGTGGACACGTGGCCGCCCGCCGGTGTGCACGTGGATCGTCTCGCTGCGCATATCTGGGACAGTAGACGGGTGGATATCGCGATCCTCGGCCCGCTCGAGGTGCGCGACGGCGACACCGTCATCGACGTCGCCGGCTCCCGGCTGCGCGGCCTGCTGATCCGCCTGGCACTCTCGGCCGGCCGGCCGGTGAGCGCGGCGGCGCTGGTCGACGCGATATGGGGGGAGCAGCCTCCAGCCGAGGCGGCCAACGCACTGCAGTCCTTGGTATCCAGGCTGCGCCGCACGCTCGGCGGGGCTGCGACCGTCGGGCAATCGCCGGCCGGCTACCGGCTGGCGATCGAGCCGCAGGACGTCGACGCGGCCCGCTTCGAGGAGCTGGCCCAAGCCGGCGCCGCCGCGTTGCGCATAGGTGAGCAGAGCAAGGCTGCCGGCACGCTGCGGCAGGCACTTGCCCTCTGGCGGGGCTCGGCGCTCGCCGACGTCCACGACGCGCCGTTCGCCGCCGCGACGATCACGCGGCTGGAACGCCTGCGCCTGACCGCGACCGAGGATCGCATCGAAGCCGACATCGCGCTGGGCCGCGCCGCAGACGTACTCGCCGAGCTCGACGCCCTCTGTCAGCAGCATCCGCTTGACGAGCGACTTGCCGGCGAGCGCATGGCCGCGCTGGCCGGGGTGGGCCGGCAGGCTGATGCGCTGGCCGGCTATGACCGGATCCGGACGCAGCTCGCCGATGAGCTCGGCGTCGACCCGGGCCCGGATCTTTCGGCCAGCCACCTCGCTGTGCTGCGCGGCGAGCTCGCCGCGGCGACGCCCGCCGCAACCCCCCGCACCAACCTGCGGGCCCAGCTGACCAGCTTCGTCGGCCGCGACGAGGAGGTCAGTCGCATCGCCAAGCTGCTCGACGAGAGCCGGCTGGTTACCTTGGTCGGTCCCGGCGGTGCGGGCAAGACCAGGCTCGCGATCGAGGCCGGCTCGACGCTGGTCGACGACGTGCCCGACGGCATCTGGTTCGTCGAACTAGCCTCGGTCAGCGACGCCGCTGACGTGCCCCAGACGGTGCTCGGTTCCCTGGGGCTGCGCGAGTCACATCTCATCGACCAGCCCACCAAGCTCAGCCCTCGCGACGCGATGTCGCGGTTGTTGGAAGCCTTGTCCGACAAGCAGATCGTGGTCGTCCTCGACAACTGCGAGCACCTCGTGGACGCTACCGCCCAGCTCGTCGATCAGCTGCTGGCACAGTCTCCGCAGCTGCGCGTGCTCACCACGACCCGTGAACCGCTGGGCATCTTCGGTGAATCGCTGGTCGTCGTGGCACCGCTCGGGCAACCTGCCTCCGACGCAGCGCCGGAAGATGCCTACACCTATCCGTCAGTGCGCTTGTTCGCCGATCGCGCAGCTGCGGTGCGTCCCGACTTCACGGTCGACGCGGCCAACGTGCGCCCGGTCGTCGAAATCGTGCGGCGCCTGGACGGTCTGCCGCTGGCGATCGAGCTGGCCGCGGCCCGCACCCGGGCGCTGCAGGTGGACGAGATCGCGGCACGTCTCACAGATCGATTCCGGCTGCTCACCGGCGGCAGCCGCACGGCGCTCCCGCGGCACCGGACGCTGCGCGCGGTCGTCGCGTGGAGCTGGGATCTCCTCAGCGACGCGGAACAGACGCTCGTCGAGCGGCTCGCGGTCTTTCCTGCCGGCGCCACCCCGCAGAGCGCGGAGGCAGTGTGCAGGGAGGCTGACGTCCTGGACCTGCTGACCTCCCTGGTCGACAAGTCGCTGCTGCAACCGTCCGATCACCGATACCGCATGCTCGAGACGATCCGCGAGTATGGGCAGGAGCGGCTGGCCGAGCGCGGCGAACTGGAGGCCGTCCGCGATCTGCACGCCCGCTACTTCGCCGACCTGCTGAGTGAGGCCGAGCCGCACCTGCGGCGGCGGGAGCAGCTCGAGTGGATGAAGCGGCTCAATGCGGAGCGCGACAACATCCTCGCCGCGATCCGTCACTTCGGCGAGCGTGGCGACGCCCAGTCCGCGCTCGAGACGGCCTGCCGGATGGGGTGGTACTGGTCGCTGTTGGGCAGTCATGCGGAGGCGCTGACCTGGGTCGATTTCGCACTGCACGTCCCCGGCGAGGCGACGCCGGAGGTCCGCGCGCTGGCCGAGGCGATCAGAGTGTTGAACTCGGCGTCGTCACCGAGCGCGATGATCCCCGACGATGTAGCCGCAGGCCTCGCGGCAATCGCCGATCTGGACGCCCGCTTGGCGCGACTCGACGCCGACGAGGTGCCACTGCTCGCCCTGGTGCGCCCGGTGATCGCGATGTTCGCCAACGACCTCGAGCGTGCGGAGCGGCTGGTCGAGGAGGGACTCGGCCACCCCGACCCGTGGATGGCGGCCGCGCTGCGTTCGTTCCGGGCGGCGATGGCCGAGAACGCCGGTGACGTCGACAGGATGCGGGTCGAGGCCGCGCGCGCCGTCGCGGAGTTTCGCGAGCTCGGCGAACGGTGGGGGCTAGCCAACAGCCTGCAGATGCTCGGCATGCTCGAGTCGATGGAGGGCAACCTGGACGGCGCTGTCGCCACCTTCGAGGAGGCGCTGGCCCTGGTCGGTGAGATGGGCGCCCGCGAGGACCAGGCACTAATGCAGGTGCGGCTGGCCGGCTTATGGATCCGAAAGGGTGACCTGGACACCGCGCGGGTACACGTCCGGCGTGCCCAGGAGATGAGTGAGGCGACCGGCTCGACGATGGAGGCGTTGTTTGCGAGCTCCGTGCTCGCCGAGTGCGCCCGGTTCGCCGGCGACATGGCTGAAGCGCGCCGGATCGTAGACGACGCCACACGCCGGCTCCAGCAGGTCCCGGTGACGCATCCCATCGTGAGCCACGCCTGGGCGCTGATGCTGGCGGTCGCCGGCAAGCAGGACCTCGCCGACGGCGACCCGGAGCGGGCACGCGAGCGCCTGCGGTCCGCCTACGAGGCCGCGCTGGGCAGCAAGGACATGCCGATCGTGGCCACGGTCGGCGTCGCCATCGCCGACCTCGCGGCATCCGATGGCCGCGCGGTCGACGCCGCGCAGGTGCTCGGCGCCGCGGCACGGCTGCGTGGCGCCGCCGACCTGACCGACCTTGACATCCGGCGTATCACGGCTGCCCTGCAGGCGGCGCTCGGCGCGGCATTCGACGAGCAGTACGCCGCCGGGCGTGCCCTGGAGCGCGACGCGGCTATAGCGCGACTGAATCCAGCCGCGCTATAGCCCGGATACGCGTCGGATTGCGCAAGGATTCCTCGCGTGAGGCGAGGAATCCTTGCGCAATCGGAGAGTTAGGCCCGGCGGCGGTACGCGCGCAGCGCCAGCGGTACGAACACGGCTAGCAGAATGGCCACCCACAACAGCGTCCAGCCGACGTGCGCCGCGGCCGGACCGCCCACCGTCAGCCCGCGCACTGCGCCGGCCAGCTGGCTCATCGGATTCACGTGCACGAACCCTTGCAGCCACCCCGGCATGGTCGACGGATCGACGTAGACGTTGGAGCCGAACGCCAGCGGGAAGATCAGCAGGAACATGATCCCCTGCACCGCCCCCGACGTGCGCGCGATCATGCCGACGAACACCGAGATCCAGCAGAAACTGAGAGCGAACCCGATCGAGAGAGCGACCGCCGCGACCGCCGGCATCAGACCGGTCTCCACCCGGAAACCAAGCACGTAGCCGAATCCGAGGTAGATCACGCACAGCGTCAGGTAGCGGAAGAAGTCGGCCAGCACCGCACCGACTAGCGGCGCCGACCGGGAGATCGGCAGCGACCGGAACCGGTCGAAGACGCCCTTCTCGATATCGGCGTTGAGGTTCTGTCCCAAGGCGACGCTGCCCATCGCAATGCCCTGCGCGAGCAGCCCCGGCAGCAGGAACTGGAGGTAGTCGTGCCGCGACCCGCCGCCCAGCGCGCCGCCGAAGACGTACACGAACAGCAGCAGGAAGATGATCGGCTGGATAGTCACATCAATCAGCTGCTCGGGCGTGCGCCGGGTCTTGATCAGGTTGCGGCGGGCGAGCGCGAACGCATGCCGCAACGTGCGCGCACGGCTCGCGGTGGCGGCGGGCGCGGCCCGTACCTCGGTTGCTGGGGGACTGAGCGTTGCGGTCATGCTGCGGCCTCCTCGTTGTCGGTGTGGTGGCCGGTCAGGGTGAAAAACACCTCGTCCAGGCTGGGCAGGTGCAGGGACAGCTCGGTGACGGCGATGCCGGCGGCGCCGAGGCGCTGCACAGCGTGGCCCAGCGCATCGTCGCCCTCAACCGGGACGCTCAGCACGCCGCGTCCCGGAGACTCGGGTGGGGCGTCGGCGATGGCGCCGAGAATCACGCGTACGTCCTCCAGCCGGGACGGGTCGGCGGGCTTCACCTCCAGGCGCTGGCCGCCGACGATCCGCTTGAGGCCGTCCGGTGTGTCGTGCGCGATGACGCGGCCATGATCGATCACGGTGATCTCGTCGGCCAGCGCATCGGCCTCCTCGAGGTACTGCGTGGTGAGCAGTACGGTCGAGCCCTCGGTGACGAGGCTGCGCACCACGTCCCACATCTCTTCGCGCTTGGCGGGGTCGAGGCCCGTGGTCGGCTCGTCGAGGAAGATCACCGAGGGACGCCCGACGAGCGAGGCGGCGAGGTCGAGGCGGCGCCGCATCCCACCGGAGTACGTCTTGGCGGTCCGGCCGGCGGCCCCGGCCAGGTCGAACCATTCGAGCAGCTCCCGGGCGCGCGCCCGCGCCGCGCCGGTCGGCAGGTCGAGCAGCTGGCCGATGAGCACGAGGTTCTGCATGCCGGTGAGGTCCTCGTCCACGGACGCGTACTGGCCGGTGAGCCCGATGTTCTGCCGCACCCGCTGCGGCTCGCGCCCCACGTCGTAGCCGGCCACCCGTGCGGTGCCCGCGTCCGCGCGAAGCAGCGTGGCGAGGATGCGGACGGCAGTCGTCTTGCCGGCTCCGTTCGGCCCCAGTACGCCCAGCACGGTGCCTTCCCGGGCGGCGAGGTCGATGCCGGCAAGGGCTTGCGTATTGCCGAAGCGCTTCGTGAGCCGTTCGGCCGCGATGGCGTAGGTCATGGCGTCACACTGGGCCGGCTCGCTGGCAGGACACGCACAGCGCGCTGGCACGGCGCTGACAGGGCCGATCGCTGGCTTGTCCCGCCCGCGCGGAGCCGCGTCTCCACCGCTCGCTGCGCTCGGGTGGATCCGCGGCTCCGCTCCGCGCCTTCGGCGCGGGCCGCGTGGCGGCGGCGGGGCTCTTCGCGCCAGCGCTCATCGCTACGCTTCGGTCATGTCCCGTCCTGACGATCGCGCGGCTGATCAGCTGCGTCCGGTCACGATTACCCGTGACTGGCAGAAGTACGCCGAGGGGTCGGCGCTGGTCGAGTTCGGCGAGACCAAGGTGCTGTGCTCCGCCTCGGTGGTCACCGGGGTACCGCGCTGGCGCAAGGGCAGCGGGCTGGGCTGGGTTACCGCCGAGTACGCGATGCTGCCCCGAGCCACGCTCACTCGCAACGATCGCGAGTCGGTCAAGGGACGCATCGGCGGGCGCACCCACGAGATTTCCCGGCTGGTCGGCCGCTCGCTGCGTGCAGCGATCGATTTGGCGGCGCTGGGCGAGAATTCCATCGCGATCGACTGTGACGTGCTGCAGGCCGACGGCGGCACGCGCACGGCGGCGATCACCGGCGCATATGTCGCGCTGGTCGATGCGGTGCACTGGCTCGCCGGCCAAAACGCGCTGGCGCAGCCCAATCCCATCGTCAACTCGATCTCGGCTGTCTCGGTGGGCCTCGTCGACGCAGAGCCGCTCCTGGACCTCATGTACGAGGAGGACGTGCGCGCGGAGACGGACATGAACGTCGTCATCACGGGCGACGGCGCCTTTGTGGAGGTGCAGGGCACCGCCGAGGGCGCGCCGTTCCGCCGCCAGGAGCTCGACGCGATGCTCGACCTGGCGCTCGCGGGCTGTGCGCAGCTTGCCAAGCTGCAAGCCGAGGCGCTGGGCGAGTGAAGCTTCTCCTCGCTACCCGCAATGCCAAGAAGCTCGACGAACTGCGCCGAATCCTCGCGCCCCTGCTCGATGTCGAGGTGATCGGACTCGACGACGTGGCGCGCTACGACGAAGTGCCTGAGACAGGCGCCACGTTCACCGAGAACGCGCTGCTGAAGGCCCGCGAGGCGGTAGCCCACTCCGGTCTGGTCAGCGTCGCCGACGACTCCGGCATCTCCATCGACGCGCTTCGCGGCATGCCCGGTGTTCTGTCCGCCCGCTGGGCCGGGCGCGGGAAGGACGACGAGGCCAACCTTCGGCTCGTTCTCGACCAGCTTTCCGACGTGCCTGACGAGCGCCGCGGCGCGGCGTTCGTGTGCGTCGCCGCGCTCGTCACGCCGGCCGACGTGGAGACCGTCGCCGAGGGACGCATGCCCGGCCGGGTCGTGGGCGCACCACGGGGCACGAACGGCTTCGGCTACGACCCGATCTTCGTCGCTGACGGCAAGCAGCTGACCAACGGCGAATTGCCGCCCGCCGAGAAGGACGCGATCAGCCACCGCGGCAAAGCATTGCGTGCACTGCTACCGCACATCGCCGCCGCATTCGGCGACACGGAGCCCGCGGCCTGATCCCAGATCAGGGGCGCACACTTGCGTGCGTGGGGGCGCCTATCGAGGGCTCGAGGTGGCCGTGGCGCGCGACAGCTCTGGTCACGGTCGCGCTCGCCTACGCCGGCGTCGCAGGTGGCCTGCGTCCATTCACGTGGCCGGCAGCCGTGTCGACGACGCTCGGTGGCCTGGCGATCTTCATCCTGGCGTGGCGACATCGAGCGACGCCCGCACCGGTGCGGCACGACCGGGGACAACTGCTGGCCTGGACCGCCTGGCTCGCCGCGGTAACGGGCTGGGAGTTGTGGGCGCTATCCATGACGCCGCGCTCGAGGCATCCCACGATCAGCTCACTGATCAACAGCGCCATCGAGACCCACCCGGGGCGGTCGATCGCGGTGCTCGCCTGGCTCGCGCTCGGCTGGTGGCTGGCTCGGCGGTAACGATGATCGGGGCGGCGGCAATTCTCGGCGGCTACGCCGTGCTGGCGGTATGCGCCGCCGTCCTCCTGGTGAGGGCGTGCGGCCGTCCTGGCGCAACGCCCGCCGCGTACCTCACGACGGTGATGCACCACCCGGTCGGCCGATGGGTGCTGCTCCTGCTGTGGATGTGGGTGGGCTGGCACTTCTTCGTCCGCTGACGTTCATACTCGCGGGAATGGAGTGGGCGGCACTGTGTAACCAGGAACGGCTGGGATTCCTCGAGCAGCCGGCCAGCGCCATCACGAGCGCTGCGTTCGTGGTTGCCGCGGCCGGCATCCTGGCCGCTCGCCCCCGCGAGTCCGGCACGCCGGCGCGAGAGCAGCAGACGGTGTTCGCGCTGCTCGTAGCGGGGATCGGCATTGGGTCGTTCGTACAGCACGGGCCGCACCCGTCCTGGCAGGCTTACGCGCATGACCTGCCGCTCGCGGCCACCCTGGTGTTCGTCGCGACCGATGCGGCGTCTGACCTGACCGGACGTGAGTTGTCGGCCGCCTGGTGGCTGGTTCCGTCAGCTGCGATGGTTCCGATCGTGGCCGCCGGACCGGCGGCGTCGACCGCCGCCCAGGCGGCAATGGCCGTAGCCGCCATCGCGCTGAACCTGCTGCGCGCGGTCCACCATCCTGTGCTGCGCGCTCCGGTGCTGGTCGCTCTGGGTACCGTGGCCGCCGGCGCCGTGCTCAGCCGGCTGACCGGCCGGAGCGGGCCGTGTGGGCCGGAAAGCTTGATCACGGGTCACCCTATGTGGCACCTGCTCGCGGCGGCCGCCTTGTGGCGGCTGGCCGCGGCCGTGGGCGCGCGACGCCAGCCCGCGCTGCGGCTACGGTGAGCACGTGCTGACCGACCACGATGCCGCCTTTAGCTACGCCGGCGGCCTGCTCGTCGGTGACCAAGTGCGGCTGCGCGGTACGCGCGACGACGACATACAGACACTCGCCCGCTGGATGATGGAACCGGAAATTCGCGCCACCCAATCGAACATCGTGTTGCCGCTGTCGGAGGCGGCGACTCGTGAACTGATCGCGGGATGGAGCAAGAACGAGGGCACCGACGTCGGGTTCTCGATCGAGACGCTGGACAGTGATCGTCTCGTCGGACATACCGGCCTGTTCGGAGGCGGCGTGAAGGACCGTCGCCGCATCGCCGGCATCTTCATCGGCCACCCGTTCCTCGATCGGGGATACGGCACGGACGCCATGCGGCTGCTTGTCAGCTACGGGTTCCGCGAACTCGGGCTGCACCGCGTCGAGCTGACTGTCCTGGCCTTCAACGCCCGGGCGATTGCCGCGTACCGCAAGGTGGGCTTCGTCGAGGAGGGCCGGGCGCGCGAAGCGGTGTTCCATGACGGGCACTGGTACGACGAGGTGAGCATGGCGATCCTCGCCGATGAATGGCGTTCATGAGCGACCTGCTGTTCCAGCCTGCTGGAGACGTGGCCGGCATGCTCCACCGCAAGGAGATCTCGTCCCGCGAACTGACCGAGTTGCTGTTCGTGCGGACGGACGCCGTGAACCCGGCGCTGAACGCCCTCGTCGCGCAACGCCGGGAAGTGGCGCTCCTCGAGGCTGCCGCGGCCGACGAGGCGACCGCGCAAGGTGCGGTGACAGGGCCGCTGCACGGCGTCCCTATCACGATCAAAGAGAGCTTCGACGTCGCCGGGCTTCCCACCACGTGGGGCAATCCGGCATTCCGTGACTTCGTCGCCACGACCGACGCGACGGTAGTGCGCCGGCTGCGGGACGCCGGTGCGATTGTTACCGGCAAGACGAACGTGGCGTTCATGCTCGGCGACTTCGCCCACACGGCGAACGACCTGTACGGCGTGACGCGCAACCCTTGGTCCGCGGGACACACTCCGGGCGGCTCGTCGGGCGGTGCTGCGGCGGCCGTCGCCGCAGGGTTGACGTTTCTGGAGCACGGCACCGACCTGGTCGGCTCGCTGCGCATCCCGGCGAGCTTTTGCGGGGTCTACGGGCTGCGGCCCAGCGTCGACACGGTGCCGCTGACCGGGATGCAGCCGCCGGGCGTGGTCGCCGGCCCGAGCGACATGATGTACCTGTCGGCAGCCGGCCCGATCGCGCGATCGGCAGCCGACCTGCGGATCGCGATGCGGGTGGTGGGCGGCCCGGAGGCACCGCAGGCGAAAGCCTATTCGTGGGCGCTTGCCCCGCCCCGCCACTCCCGGCTGGCTGAGTTCCGAGTCGGCGTCGTGCTGGACCACCCTGCGGCGCCGGTGACCAGCGACGTGGGCACGGCGCTGAGCGCCGCGGTCGATGCCGTCGCAGCCACCGGGGCCGCCGTCGTTGAGGGCTGGCCGCCCGACGTGGATCCTGTCCGAGACGCGGAGTCTTTCGGCTTCCACGTCGAGGTGTTCTTCGCCTACGCCCAGCCCGGCGACCACGTACCGGCGTTCGCCGACGTCATCGCGCACGAGCATCGGCGCATGGCCGCCCGTGCCGCCTGGACTCGGTACTTCGCCGACGTCGACGTATTTCTGTGTCCGGCGACGTTCACGTCGCCGCTGGCGCAGGATGAGCGTGACGATCGGCTGCCGTTCTGGACGGCGCACCCGACGCTGGCCGGCCTCCCGGCCGTGGTCGCACCGGTCGGGCGTACGCCGGCAGAGCTCCCGGTTGGTGTGCAACTCGTCGGACCGCTACACGAGGACGACACGGCGATCACGTTCGCCGAGTTGCTCGCAGATATCGTCGGCGGCTACGAGCGCCCGGCCTGATGGCTACAGGCTGATCCAGTCGGTCTGCACGACGATGTCGCTGGCAGTGTGACAGTAGATGCGGAACGTGCCGGTAGGTACCGGGGTCGCAGTGAAGTAGCCGACATCGTTGACTGCTGCGGTGCTGGACGTGCCATCGGCGTGCCGGATCTCGACATGGCCCGGCTGCGGTGGCACGACCTGCCCGTGCAGCGCGTCGCCGATGATCTCGAGCTCGATTGTCAGCTGGCTGGCATCGAACGTCAGGCAACGCAGCGACGCCGGTTCGGCACGGGTGCCGGCACCGGCGAGGGCGTCGTGTGCTGAGTCATACGTTAGGGCGGCGAGTTCGGCGTCGATGTCGCGCCACGTGAATGACGCCTTGCCGATCTCGACGAAGCGCTTCGGTACTTCGTCCGCCGCGGCCAGCGCGGTCTTGACCGCACTCAGCAGCTGGTCGTCATCGTCCCACCATGCGCCGGTCACGACGACCCTCCCCCCCAGTGGTGATCGCCGGCCCGTCGACGAGCGCGGCTACGTGTGGACTGTTCCGCAGTTGATCCAGGCACCGCGCTCGGGACGGGCCGATGCTTCCGATCGGGATACCGAGGTCGGCGCTGATCGCCGCGTACGGCATCGGCGGGTCGCGCATGAGCAGCGCCAGCAGTTGCTGGCAGCGCTCGCCGAGCTGCGCAAAGGCGCGGCGCAGCGCCAACTCGCGCTCGTGTGCTATCAGCCACTGGTCGACCTGCGTGGTGTCCTCGTCGGCCGGCAGCTCGAGTTCCGTCTGCGCCAGCTGCCGCTCGTTGCGCCATCCGCTGCGCTGGACGCGCAGGCACTCGCGCCGTGTCGTCGTCGCGAGCCAACCCGGGAGCGCAGCCGGCTCGCGCAACGACGGCAGGTACTCGACCAGCCGCAGCCACACGTTCTGTCCTACGTCGTACGTGTCCGCCTCGCTGAGCCGGAACCGCCGGCAGATCGACCACACCAGCGGGGCAAACCGCTCCACGATCTCGTCCCACGCTGTCTGCTCGCCTTCCGTGGCCCGCGCTACGAGCGCGATGACGGTCGGGTCGTCGCGCATCGGTCGCCCCCCTCGGCATACGGTCACTTGTGGTGATCGTATGCCCAGATGTCTACACCGAGTTGTACTGACATGATTCCTGCCCTCATGCCTAGGGTTAAGCGCCCTTTGACCGATCGGAGGCGCGCAGGGCCGCTTTGATACGTCCATCCGGGGCTGGACTCAGGTTCCTAGTCCGATGAAGCTGGCGGCGGTTGCCAGCTCGACCGGGCTGCCGAGCGCCTGCTGGCGGCTGGCGAGCATGGCATGGGCGAGGTCGGCTCCGTCCTCGAGCGACCGGTGAATGCTCTCCATGACCGGCACAGTGGCGGCGTCGTTCACCACGGTGATGCCGGAGACCACCCCCGCGCTTCCCATGCCGAGCAGGGTCGTGGCAAGGCCGAGCAACTCGTCCGTGCCCACGGCGGCGACCCTGCCCGAGTCGCACGCCGAGAGCACGAGTCGGTAGGGCGCACGCTTGATGCGCTCGAAGTCGTAGACGGTCAGCGGACCGTCATGCAAGCGCAGCTCGGAGAACATCGGGTTGTCCACCCGCAGTTTGCCGTGGGCAGCGATGTGGGCCAGGGACGCGCCGTCGATCGCGGCGATGACAGGCTCGGTTCGTGCACTGTCGCGTTCCAGCAGTAACGCGTCCGGGCGGCGGGCCGCGACGATGTGTACCTCTGCGCCTTCGGTGCCCAGTCCAGGGCCGGCGACGAGCACGATTCGCTCGTCGGTGGGCTGGACGATGCGGCGGGCGCGAAGCCACATGGCCGCCGACGGCGCCACGGTGAACGGGCGACCGAGCAGCGACGGTGCGATGCCCCACGGACTGGCATGCATCCTGCTCGGCGGCACGATCACAACCGGGGCGTCCGCTATCTGGTGGACGACCTTATCGAGCACGGCAGCCTCGAATCGGGCCCCCACCTCGGCGAGGTCGACGTTTGCGCCACGCCCGACCCGACGCAGCTGGAACTGGGCATACCCGATCACCTGGAGCGCATTGCTCAGCGGGCCGATCTTGTGGCGCTCAACGGTGCCATTGTGGACGACCACCGCATACAGCGCTTCCTCGACATCGACCAGTTCCAGCAGGATCGTGTCGCCCGCGGCCTCGACGAGTTCGTCGACATCGACGGGCGACGGCGACTCCTTGCCGGTCGCTCGGCGATGGTGGTGCCGAGCACGGATCGCCGCCTCCTGCCGACTGCGTTCGCGTTCCAGCCAGGTGGTGGGCAAGCCT
>Ga0126378_10001771_pt1 | contig 15953 bp, 16 predicted proteins | sample PanSoiMetPlot_23_FD_92587 | JGI IMG/M metagenome (GOLD analysis project Ga0126378, IMG submission 92587) | Tropical forest soil microbial communities from Panama - MetaG Plot_23 | ecosystem: Environmental > Terrestrial > Soil > Tropical forest > Bulk soil | place: Panama | collected 2016-02-17 | reverse complement strand
GTGCAGTACGAGCGGCCCCGGCCTGAGGTCAGCCATTGATCCCAGTCATCCCAATCTTTGGGATGTATAGCTATTCTGCGCGACCGAACCCGGCCGGGCAAGTGATTACGTGCCATCAGCTCGAATGATCTTGCGCCCTATGGCCGGTCTGGCAGTGGATCTTCCGGATGTTCGTGAGATCAACAGATGATCTTCCGGAATCTCTGCGTGGCGCTGTGGGCGGCTGGGGCGTCCGGCTGCTAGGGTGACGCCTGGGGCCAGCCATCAGGGTGATCCCAACATTTGGGATCGATTGGCGGTGACACGGGAGCAGACTGATGTCCAGGGAGGGCCACGGTGCGTGATGCTCGGTACCAGCAGATCGCTGACGATCTGCGGGCCAGGATCGAGCGCGGCGAGTACGCGCGCGGCAGCCGGCTGCCGACCGAGAAGGAACTCATGGAGTTGTATGACGCGTCCAGGAACACGATCAGGGACGCTGTCCGGCTGTGCATGAACCTCGGCCTGGTGCAGCCACAGGCGGGTCGCGGCACATTCGTGACCGAGGAGATCAACCCGCTCGTCATCACGCTCAGCCGAGGGCCGAGCGTCGGCGGCGACACCGCCCGATACCTGTCGGAAGGACGGCCGGCCCACCGCGACGCTCGGAGCAGCCTCCCGCGGGTGGAGGTGCGCGAGGCCGGCGTAGCGCCCGAGCTCGGGCTCGACGCGGGCGCGACCGTCGTCAGCCGGCATCAGGAGCGATACCTGGACAGCAGGCCGTGGTCGCTGCAGACGACTTTCTACCCCATGAACCTGGTGACTCGCGGTGCGACCCGGCTGCTCGGGCCCGACAACATCGAGCCGGGTGCGGTGAGCTACCTGTCCGAGGCGCTCGGGATCGAGGAAACCGGCTGGCGCGACCGGGTCATCGTCCGGGTGCCAGACCCGGCCGAGGCGGCGTTCTTCCAGCTCGCCGATGACGGCCGCGTCGCGATCATGGAGATCCGCCGCACCGCATTCGAGGCATCAGGGGCACCCATCCGGCTCACCGTCACCACGTGCCCGGCGGACCGCAACGAGCTCTTGTTCAGCACCGGTCAGGTGCCGGCCGGGTCCTAGCGATCGTCGCGCTGCCGAGCACGGCGTCGCCGTCGTAGAAGACAGCCGCCTGGCCGGCGGCGACACCGCGCGCAGGGTTGCGCAGCCTGATGGTGACCTCCTCGCCCGCGGTCCAGCAGGTCGCCGGGTAGCACTCCCCGTGCGCGCGCAGCTGGACCAGGCAGTCGATCGGGGCAGACGGTGATGGGCAGCCTGACCACACTGGCCCGGTCGCGTCGATCTCCCCCACGTCCAGCGCCTCGGCGGGGCCGACCGTGACGGTCCGGGACACCGGCTCGATGCTGAGCACGTACCGCGGCCTGCCGTCTGCTGCCGGGCGCTCGATTCGCAGGCCCTTGCGCTGCCCGATCGTAAAGCCGTAGCTGCCGTCGTGACTGCCCACCACGGCGCCGTCCAGCTCGACGAGCTGACCAGGGGCACTGCCGAGCTGGCGCCGCAGGAATCCCTGGGTGTCGCCGTCGGCGATGAAGCAAACGTCGTGGCTATCCGGCTTGTCGGCCACGCCCAGACCCCGCCGGGCCGCCTCCCGGCGCACCTCGGCCTTAGTCGTGTCGCCGAGCGGGAACATTGCCCGGCTCAGCTGCTCGCTGGTCAGCACGCCCAGCACGTAAGACTGGTCCTTCGCTGCGTCGACACTTCGGACGAGCCGCCGGCCGGCCTCACCAGGCGAGCCCTGCAGCTGGGCGTGGTGGCCGGTGCACACCGCGTCGAAGCCCAGCGCGACCGCCCGGTCGAGGACTGCGGTGAACTTGATCTTCTCGTTGCACCGCAGGCACGGGTTCGGGGTGTTGCCCCTGGCGTAGGCATCGACGAAGTCCTGCACGACGTCGGTATGGAACCGGTCGGCCAGGTCCCACACGTAGAACGGGATGCCGATCACGTCGGCCGCCCGGCGGGCGTCACGTGCGTCCTCGAGCGTGCAGCAGCCGCGCGCGCCGGTCCGGTACGAGCTGGGGTTCCGCGACAGCGCCAGGTGCACGCCGGTCACGTCGTGTCCCGCCTCGGCGGCCCTCGCGGCCGCCACGGCCGAGTCGACGCCGCCGGACATCGCGGCGAGCACGCGGAGTCTGCTCATGACCGCCAGGATAGGCCGCTCAGCGGGCGGCCCGGCGCGCCCGCTCGGCCACCTCGCCGATCACCGCGCCGAGCGCGTCCACGTCCGCCTGCTCCGAAGAGTGCCCCAGAGAGAACCGGAGCGAGCCGCGCGCACGCGCCTCGTCGGCGCCCATCGCGAGCAGCACATGGCTCGGCTGGGCCACCCCCGCGGTGCAGGCGGAGCCGGTCGAGCAGGCTATTCCGCGGGCATCGAGCAGCATCAGCAGGGCGTCGCCCTCGCAGCCAGGGAATGAGAAGTGTGCGTTAGCGGGCAGCCGGTCCGGCCCGGGCGGCGACCCGTTCAGGATCGCGTCCGGCACCGCCGCAAGGACCTGCGCGATCAGGTCGTCTCGCAGGGCCGCGAGCCGCTTGGCCTCATCCGGCCGCCGCCCGGCGGTGACCTCGACGGCAGCAGCGAACGCCCGGATGGCCGGTACGTCGAGCGTCCCCGACCGCACGTCGCGCTCCTGACCGCCGCCGTGCAGCACCGGGACCGGCTCGGCTCCCTTCGACAGCAGCAGCGCCCCCGCGCCGACCGGCCCGCCGATCTTGTGCGCCGTAATCGTCAGGGCGGTGGCACCGGTGGCGGCCAGACTGACCGGCAGCTGGCCCGCCGCCTGGACGGCATCACTGTGGAACGGGATCTCGTACTCTGCCGCAAGGCTGGCGAGTTCTGCGATCGGCTGGACGGTGCCAACTTCGTTGTTCGCCCACATAACGCTGATCATGGCCACGCTGGCCGGGTCGCGCTCGATCGCGTCCGCCAGGGTCGCGACGCTCAGCCTCCCGTTGCCGTCCACAGGGAGCCAGTCGGCGTCCGCGTCCTCGTGGTCGGCCAGCCAGCGCACGCTGTCGAGCACCGCGTGGTGCTCGATCGCCGTGGCGAGCACGCGCCGACGGCCAGGCTCGGCCGCGGTCCGTGCCCAGAACAGCCCCTTGACGGCCAGGTTGTCGGCCTCGGTGCCGCCGCTGGTGAACACCACCTCGCTGGGCTTGGCGCCATAGGTCTCGGCGATCAGCTCCCGCGACTCCTCAACGACGCGACGCGCTCGCCGACCCGCGTTATGCAGCGATGATGCGTTGCCGAGCTCGGCAAGTTCGGCCGTCATGGCCGCCACGGCGGCCGGCAGCATCGGGGTCGTGGCCGCGTGGTCGAGGTAAGCCGCAGCGCCGTCGCCCCCGGCGACGCTGTGATCTGCTGCGGCACGCTCCGACATGATGCGCCCAGCCTAATGTCCCTCGGGCCGCCAATGCCCCGCCGCAGCCGACCTCGCGGCCGCCTACGGGCCTGGTCAGCTACCTGACCGCTTGCCGATCTCCTCGATGAGCTGGGGCACGACCTTGAACAGGTCGCCGACGACGCCGAAGTCCGCGAGCTCGAAGATGGGCGCCTCGGCGTCCTTGTTCACCACCATGATCGTCTTGGACGTCTGCATGCCGGCCCGGTGCTGGATGGCGCCCGAGATGCCGATGGCCATGTACAGCTGCGGCGAGACCGTCTTGCCGGTCTGCCCCACCTGGAACTGGTGGGGGTACCAGCCGGCGTCGGTCGCCGCGCGGGACGCGCCGACGGCAGCACCGAGGGAGTCGGCGAGCTGCTCGATCAGCGCGAAGTGCTCGGCGGAGCCAACTCCGCGGCCGCCGGAGACGACGATGGATGCCTCGGTCAGCTCTGGCCGCTCGCCACGCTCGGCTACCACCCGTCCGGTGACCCGCGCGGTCTTCGCGGCATCGGACACGGTGAAGGCGACCGGCTCCAGCTCGGCTGCGCCAGCGGCCGGCTCGGGAGTCACCGCATTCGGCCGGACCGCGACGATCGGGGTTCCGGTCCTGACCTTGCTCTGCACGGTGATGGCGCCGCCGAAGATGGGCTGCTCACCGACCAGCCCGTCGGCCATCCCGGTGACGTCGGTCAGCAGCCCGGACCCGGTCTTGACCGCCAGCCGCCCGGCGACCTCGCGCCCCTCCGAGCTGGCCGCCACTAGCACAGCTGCGGGGGACTTGGAGGCGACCAGATGGGCCAGCAGCTCGGCCTTCGGCGCCACGAGGAAGTCGGCATAGTCGGCAGAGTCGGCGACATAGACCTTGGCGGCGCCGAACTCTGCCAGCCGGCCGCGGGCGCCCTCGGCGCCCCCGCCTGTCCACACCACCGATGGCTCGCCGTGCGCACGGGCCAGCGTCAGCAGCTCAGTGGTGACCTTCTTGAGGTTCTCGCCGTCGTGCTCGGCCAGTACCAGGATCTCAGCCATGATCTTCGAAGCCTTCCGCGTCCGCTTAGGGGCAGGTCAGATGAACTTGCGGGCGGCCAGGAACTCGGCTGCTTTCGCGCCGCCGTCGCCCTCGTCGGTCACGATGACCCCGGCCGCCCGAGGCGGGCGGGCCGCGAAACTGACCACCTCGGTCGCGCTCGCCGCCAGCCCGGCCTCGCTCGCATCCAGCCCGAGATCGGCCAGCGTGAGATTTTCCACCGGCTTCTTCTTGGCCGCCATGATGCCCTTGAACGACGGGTACCGCGGCTCGTTGATCTTCTCCACCACGCTCACCACTGCGGGCAGGGTGGCCTCCACCGTGTCGTAGCCGTAGTCGGCCTGCCGGTGAATGCTGATGGCCGCGCCGTCGGTCTCGACCCGGCTTGCGAATGACAGCTGCGGCACGCTCAGCCGCTCGGCCAGCATCGACGCCAGCGTCCCCATCCGCGCGTCCGTCGACTCCGAGCCCAAAATCACAAGGTCAAAGCCGGTCCGCTCCAGCACCTTCGCCAGCACCGCCGACGTCACCAGCCCGTCGGAGCCTCGCAGCGCCTCATCCGATACATGGACCGCCTTGTCCGCGCCCATCGACAGCGCTTTGCGTATTGCCTCTGCCGCCTTCTCTGGGCCCATCGACACGATCGTCACCTCGCCGCCGTGCTTCTCGGCGAGCTGCAGGCCCTCCTCGATCGCGTAATCGTCAAGCTCGTTGATGACCGCGTCCGCCGCATCCCGGTCCAGCGTGCCGTCCTCAGCCCGCAGCTTCCGCTCCGACCACGTGTCGGGAACCTGCTTGACCAACACGACGATGTTCATTCGCTCGCTGACCTCTCTGTGCAGACCTGCCGATCGCACTGTACAGGGCTAGCCCGCCATACCACCCAAGAGCATATGTTACCCATCAGTAGCAAGAACTTCCTGGTGCAGGCTTGACGATGGCTTATCGACTATCGATATTATCGACTATCGATGCGTGACCCAAGGCTGCTGAAGGCTGGTGACCGAGATGACGACAACGGACCGCAAGCTAACAGAGCCGCTAGGGACAGTCGCGGGCTTCTTCGGCGTGCTCCTGCTGCTCATAACCGCGCTCGGCGTGGTCGGCGCTCTGATCGGCTTCGGAAGCTTCGGCGGCTTCGGCCGCCAGGCCATCGTCTGCGCGACCCAGCCGAACACGGGCTACGGCGGCAGCGACTGGACTGCGCACCTGGGCGTCGCCGCCCAGCACGGTGCCAATCTCTGGATTGATGGGACACTTCATGCCTGCGCGCCCCATCCGAGCGTCTACCAGCGATTGATGTACACGTTCACGGGCGCGCCCACGGCGCTGGTTTGGGCCGCCATCCTGTTCCTGGTCTGGCGGCTCGTCCGGGCGGCTGATCGCCAGGGGCCGTTCACGCAGCTCGTTGCAACCCGGATGCGCTTGCTCGGCTGGGTAGTTCTCCTCGGCGCACTGGCAGCCACGGTCGTGCAGAGTGCGGCCAACGCTGCCCTGCTCAACACGCTGCTGAAGGACCAGACCGGGGTCGGCGACGCCTTCTCGACATTGCCGCGCATCTTGCCGGTGCCCTTGCTGGTGTGGGCAGCACTGCTGACATTCGCGCGCATCATCCGGCTGGGCACGGCAATGGACGAAGACATCCAGGGAACGGTGTGACTGCCGCCCTGGCGCAGCCGGGCGAGATTGCGGTGCGCCTCGATGACCTCCTGACCGAGCGCGGCATGACGCTCACTGAGCTTTCCGACCGGGTGGGCATCACGATCGTTAACCTGTCGATCCTGAAGAACGGGCGGGCACGGGCAATCCGGTTCAGCACGCTCGCCAGGCTCTGCGCAGAGCTTCAGTGCCAGCCAGGGGATCTGCTCCGCTACACCGGCCGCTAGACCAGCTGGCGCTCGGCCGCCTCGACGACGTTGACGAGGAGCATCGCCCTCGTCATCGGGCCAACGCCGCCTGGCACCGGGGCCAGGAACCCGGCCACCTCGGCCACCGCGGGATCAACATCCCCCACCAGGCCAGCCTCGGTTCTGGTGATGCCCACGTCCACCACGGCAGCGCCAGGCTTGACCATGTCGGGCTTGAGCAGGGCCGGCCGGCCCGCGGCCACCACCACGATGTCGGCGCCCCTGGTGTGCGCGGCTAGGTCCCTGGTGCCGGTGTGACACTGCGTCACGGTGGCGTTCTCGCTCTTCCGGGTCAGCAGCAGGCCGAGCGCGCGGCCGACGGTGATGCCGCGCCCGATGATGGTGACCTCGGCGCTCGCGATCGGCACGTCGTACCGGCGCAGCAGCTCCACGATGCCCTTCGGCGTGCCCGGCAGCGGGCCGGGCTCCCCCAGCACCAGCTTGCCGAGGTTGGCCGGCTGCAAGCCGTCGGCGTCCTTGTCCGGGTCGATCATGCCCAGCACGCGCTGAGCGTCCAGCCCGGTCGGCAGCGGAAGCTGCACGATGTAGCCGGTGCATGCCGGGTCGGCGTTCAGCTCGGCCACGACGTCCTCGACCTGCGCCTGGGTGGCATCAGCCGGCAGGTCCCTGCGGATGCTCCGGATCCCCACCTGAGCGCAGTCGCGGTGCTTTCCGGCCACGTAGGCGTGGCTGCCAGGGTCGTCCCCGACTAGCACCGTGCCGAGGCCGGGCGTCACGCCCGCGGCCGCGAGTTTCTCCACCCGCTGCGTGAGGTCGGCTTTGATCGCCGCGGCGACCGCTTTGCCGTCCAGGATTGTCGCAGTCATCGCCGATATTCTCCCCCGCCGCCGTGGGCGCGTCTTTGTCGGCGAGCCCAAGCGGCCCCGTGCGGTTATGGTCTGCCCGTTAGTGATAGAAGTGCCGGACCCCGGTGAAGTAGAGAGCGGCTCCGGCCTCCTGCGCTGCGACGATCGAAAGCTCGTCGCGGATGGAACCGCCCGGCTCGGCTACTGCTCGCACCCCGGCCTCGAGCAGCACCTCCAGCGCGTCGGGGAACGGGAAATACGCGTCGCTCGCGGCCACCGACCCGGCCGCTCGGTCACCCGCCCTGCTCACCGCCAGCCTGCTGGCGTCGACACGGTTCACCTGGCCCATACCGATGCCGACGCTGGCCTGCCCAGAGGCAAGCAAGATCGCGTTCGACTTCACCGAGCGGCAGGCGCGCCACGCGAACTCGAGCTCGGCGACGACATCGGCGTCGGGCACGCTGCCCGCCACCAGCTTCCAGTCGTCAGCGGAGTCTCCGGGCTGGCTCCCGGTGTCCGGGGTCTGCATGAGCAGGCCGCCGGAAACCTGGCGCCAGTTTGCCTGCCCGGCCCCCGCCTCCGCGGGTGGCGGCGGGCAGCGCAGCAGCCGCAGGTTCTTCTGCCGCACCAGAATGTCCACCGCGGCCGGCTCGAAGTCAGGAGCGACGATCACCTCGGTGAAGACGTCGGCGATCTGGCTCGCCATGGCCGCCGTCACGAGGCCGTTAGCGGCGATGACGCCGCCGAACGCCGACACCGGGTCGCAGGCGTTCGCCTTGCGGTGCGCTTCGGCCAGATCACCGCCCAGCGCGATGCCGCACGGGTTGGCGTGTTTCATGATCGCAACGCACGGCTCGGCGAAGTTGAACACGGCCCGCCGCGCCGCGTCGGCGTCGACGTAGTTGTTGTAGGACATGGCTTTTCCGTGCAGCACTTCGGCGGCGGCGATGCCCGGATCACCGCCAGCGACGTTCCCGCCGGCGGGATGGTACAGCGCGGCGCGCTGATGCGGGTTCTCCCCGTAGCGCAGCACGTCCTGCCGCCGCCAGACGGTCGCGGCGATGTCCGGCCAGCCGGTCTGGCGGGCCACCTCGTCGGGCGCATAGGCGGCGGCGAACCACGACGACACGGCGGCATCGTAGGCGGCGGTTCGCGCGTACGCCTGCGCCGCGAGGCGCCGCCGCTGCTCGAGGGTGAATCCGCCTGTCGAGAGCGCCGCGATCACCTCCGGGTAGGCAGCCGGGCTGGTCACCACCGCGACGGTGGCGTGGTTCTTGGCGGCCGCCCGGACCATAGCCGGGCCGCCGATGTCGATCTGCTCGACGCACTCGGCGGGACTCGCACCGCTCGCGACGGTCTGCTCGAACGGGTAGAGATTCGAGATCAGCAGGTCGAACGGCTCAATGCCGAGCCTGTCCAGCTGCTCGCGGTGGCTTGCCTCCGACATATCGGCCAGCAAGCCCGCATGCACCGACGGATGCAGCGTCTTCACCCGCCCGTCCAGGCACTCAGGGAACCCGGTGAGTTCCTCGACGGCGGTGACCGGCACGCCGGCCTCGGCGATCGTCGCTGCCGTGCTGCCGGTCGATATGATCCGGACTCCGGCCAGATGGAGAGCCAGCGCCAGCTCGGCCAGCCCGGTCTTGTCGTAGACGCTCACCAGCGCCCGGCTGATTGCCACCTTGGTCACCCGACTCGTCACCTCACCCGTTCGCCGTCGCCCGCCGGCGCCGGACCGCCGATACGGACCCGCCGGCCATCTGCGGACCATCCGCGCCTGATCATCTGGCCCACCGTGTCCACGACCAGCGTGCGCTCGGCGACCTTGATCCGTTCGTGCAGCGTCTCCTCGTCGTCCTCGTCGAGCACCGGCACCGCGGTCTGGGCCAGGATCGGGCCGCTATCGACGCCCGCGTCGACCAGGATGACGCTGCATCCCGTCACCTTGACCCCGTGCGCGAGGGCGTCCCTGACGCTGTGCAGGCCGGGGAACGCCGGAAGCAGGGCAGGGTGCGTGTTGATGAGGCGGCCGCCGAAGCGAGCCAGGAAATCCGCCCCGACGAGCTTGAGGAACCCGGCCGCAATCACGAGATCAGGCTCGAAGGCTGCGCACTCGGCGGTCAGCTCCCGATCCCATGCGAACCGGTCGGGCGAGTCCTTCAGCCGTCGCACGAAGCTCGGTATGCCCGCAGCCTCGGCCCTCGCCACCCCGCCGGTACCCTCGCGGTCGGCGCCCACCGCGACAATCCGGGCGCCGTAGCCCGGGTCGGCGCAGGCGTCCATGAGTGCCTGCAGGATGCTACCCGTGCCCGACACGAGCACGAGCAATCTCGACTGGCTGACGGTCGGCTCCTTCGCGCGCACGCATCACCGGGAGGCTTTCAGCGTACCCAGCGGCCCGGTCATGCCCTTAAGGGACCGCCGCGGGTCCCGGCGGTCTCGGGTCCTGGGCTGATGACTCCTCCCCCGCCCAGCGGTCCAGGTAGATGACGTGACCCGTCTCGTCCGGGTCCGCCCCGAGCGCCCGGACGGGCTGCGCCGGCGCGGTCAGCGCGCCGGCGCGGCGCAGCGCCACGTAGTTGACCAGACCCGCTGTCACGGCGGCCGCGATGCCGAGCTGGAACGCAGACACCAGGCAGACCTGCCACGGCGACGGCCCGACCGCCGCGAGCCTGCCGTCGCCGAGGGGCCCACCGGACACCACGGCGAGCAGGCCGAGCAGGAGTCCCGATACGACGCCGCACGCCAGCCCCCGTAGGGGCGCGGCATCCAGCGCGAGGCGCCCGGCGAACCGAATGATGAGCACCCCGCCGACCCCGCCGGCCAGGTACGGCAGGGCCAGCACCACCGGCTCCAGCCAGCCGGGCAGGGCCGGGTGCAGGCCCGGCGGCAAAGCCGCCAGCAGCGGCAACGCGGGCAGCTGCCCCAGCGCCGAGCCAGTCGGCGCGACCACGGTTGCCGAGCCGAACGCGAAGCCAGGGCCGAGCGTGAACGCGATCGCCCAGACGATGGCGTTCGGCAGGTACCCGAGCTGGAGCAACAGCAGAAGCAGCGTGCCGACCGTGCCAGGCGCGAGGGCGTCGGTGAGCGTCACGGCCTCATGCAGATGCGTGGCCAGGCTGACGCCCGAGACCACCGAGCCCGCCACGACGAGCGACGCCAGGGCACCCGCGACGCCGACGACCACGGACCGGGCGCGCAGCGGAAGCAGGGCGAGCAGCTGCCGCCACGGCGCCAGCGCCCTGGCGCCGCCCAGGCCACCGGCGCCGAGCGCCAGCAGGAATCCCCAGGCGACCGCCTGCGGCACCGAAGACGACTCCAGCCCGGATCGGCTCGCGAGGGCGAGCGCTCCGGCCAGCACACCGTACGGGACAGCCAGCGCCAGCGCCGCATGCGCGACGTGCCGCAGCCGGTGGATGCCAACCGCCCTGACCACCCACCGGCCGGCCCGCCAGAGCAGCAGCCCGGGCAGCAGAACCAGGCCGAGCGGCAGCATGCCGATTCGGCCGGCGCCTCGGTAGGCGAAGCCGACATGGTGACCGACAAGCCAGAGCGCAGCCGCAGTCCGCAGCACGGCCGGGAGCCCGAAGCCGGCGTGGGGGGCTGCGACGAACCCGACCAGCACCAGCAGGGTGAGAGCCGCCATGCCGACCCCGGTCACCACGAGCGCGGCCAGCGTGCCGGCCGCGAGCAGGGACCGCTGCCTGTCGGTTGCCTCGCCGCCCTGGCCGGTGCCGCCCTGGCCGGTGCCGCCGACGGCGTCACGATGCGCTGCGCCAGGCGCGCCAGGGCGCGGAGAGCGAGCGGCTGTGCCGTGGGCTGTCACACACCCAAGCCTGGCAATCGTCACGGTCGCGGCTGCGGAGGCGCGCCGGACCGCGGCGGGATGGGTAGCCCGTTACCCCTGCATGGCCTCCCGCACCAGGCGCGCGGTTTCGCTGGGCGTCCGGCCGACGCGGACGCCGACCTTCTCCAGGGCTTCCTTCTTCGCCTGCGCCGTGCCGGCTGAGCCGGAGATGATCGCGCCGGCGTGCCCCATCGTCTTGCCCTCGGGCGCGGTAAAGCCCGCCACATAGGCGACCACCGGCTTGGTGACGCTGCGCTCGACGTAGGCGGCAGCGCGCTCCTCGGCGTCACCGCCGATCTCGCCAATCATGACGATGGCATCGGTCTCTGGGTCGTTCTGGAATGCCTGCAGGCAGTCGATGTGCGTGGTGCCGATGATCGGGTCGCCGCCGATCCCGACTGCGGTCGAGAAGCCGATATCGCGCAGCTCGTACATCATCTGATAGGTCAGCGTGCCGGACTTCGAGACCAGCCCGATCCGGCCCTCCGAGGTGATGTCGGCCGGGATGATGCCGGCATTTGACTTGCCAGGGGACGCGACTCCCGGACAGTTGGGACCCACGATCCGGGTACGGTTCCCGGTCGCGGTGGCGTGCGCCCAGAACTCGGCGGTGTCATGCACGGGAACGCCCTCGGTGATGACGATCACCAGCGGGATGGCCGCGTCGATCGCCTCCATCACGGCCGCCTTGGTCCCGGTCTCCGGCACGAACACGACCGAGACGTTCGCGCCGGTCGCTGCCATCGCGTCGCCCACGGTCGCGAAGACGGGCAGCTCCCGGTCGGCGAGCTCGATGGTCTGGCCGGCCTTGCGCGGGTTAGTTCCGCCGACCACGTTGGTCCCCGCGCTGATCATGCGGGCGCCGTGCTTGCGTCCCTCCCCGCCGGTGATGCCCTGCACGATGATCCGGCTGTCGGCGTTCAGGAAGATGGCCATGTCATGCTCCGTTCACGGCTGAGCTACCGAGGGGGGACGACCCCCCAGGACCCCCCGCTGTGCTACCGAGGGGGTGGGCGGCCAGCTCGGCGGCGCGCCGCGCCGCGTCGTCCATGGTCGCGACCTGCTCGACGACGGGCAGCGCCGCCTCCGTCAGGATCGCCCGGCCCTCGGCCGCCTTGTTACCGTCGAGCCGCACGACAACCGGGTGGCTGACCTGCTCGCCACGCTCGGCAAGCAGGCCCATGGCGGTGACGATGCCGTTGGCGACGGCATCGCACGACGTGATGCCGCCGAACACGTTGACCAGGACGCTGCGGACACTCGGGTCGGCCAGCACGATGTCCAGGCCGTTCGCCATCACCTCCGCAGAGGCGCCGCCGCCGATGTCGAGGAAGTTCGCCGGCCGGACGCCGCCGAATTCCGCTCCGGCGTATGCCACCACGTCCAGCGTCGACATCACCAGGCCGGCCCCGTTGCCGATGATCCCGACCGAGCCGTCCAGCTTCACGTAGTTGAGGTGCTTGGCCTTCGCCCGCGCCTCGAGCGGGTCGACGGCCGTAGGGTCGGCGAACTGGTCCCAGTGCTGCCGGAATGACGCGTTGTCATCCAGTGTCACCTTGGCGTCGAGCGCCAGGACCTGGCCGCCGCGGGTATAGACGAGGGGATTGACCTCGACCAGCGTGGCGTCCTCGTCGGTAAAGACGGCCCACAGCCGCTCGGCCAGCTCCGCCGCGCCGGCCTGCGCGTACTCGGGCAGGCCGCCGGCCCGGACGATCTCGAGCGCCTTCGCGGGGTCGACGCCCGTCAGCGGGTCAATCTGGATCTTGGCGAGCGCCTCGGGCTTGGTCCGGGCTACCTCCTCGATCTCCATGCCGCCCTCGACCGAGCACATGGACAGGAACGTGCGCTCGGCGCGGTCGATCAGGAAGGACAGGTAGTACTCCTCCGCGATGTCGGTGTCCTCGGCGACCAGCACGGAGTGCACGGTGTGGCCCTTGATGTCCATCCCGAGGATGGCGCCGGCCTTCTGCTGCGTCTCCGCTGGGCTGCCCGCCAGCTTGACGCCGCCAGCCTTGCCCCGGCCGCCGGTCTTCACCTGAGCCTTGATCACGACCTGCGGTCGGCCGGCTGCCGCGAACTCCGCCGCGATCGACTCAGCCTCGGCCGCGGTACTGGCCACCTTGCCCTGCGGTATCGGGACGCCGTATTCGGCGAACAGCTCCTTCGCCTGGTATTCGAACAGGTCCACTCGGGTTCGTCCTTCGCGCTCGGGTTCATCGCGGCGCACCGGTGCGCCGGCGCCCGCGCCAGAGCCTAGTGCTGACAAGCTTTCCAGCCGATAGCTGGGTCAGCGGCGATTGCCGCGCCGTTAGCCCGCCCGGCGACCGGCTGGCTCGGCCGACTCACCGTCTCCGAGCGTCGCAGAAACCCAGGCCACGATCTCCGTCATTGGCGCACCGGGGGTGAAGATCCTGGCCACGCCCATCCGCTCAAGCTCGGCGATGTCAGCCTCAGGAATGATGCCGCCGCCGAACACCACGATGTCGTCGGCGCCCCGCTCACGCAGCAGCTCCAGCACCCGGCTGAACTGAGTCATGTGCGCGCCGGACAGGATCGACAGGCCAATTGCGTCGGCGTCCTCTTGCAGCGCAGCAGACACGATCTGCTCCGGGGTCTGGTGGAGCCCGGTATAGATGACCTCGACGCCGGCGTCGCGGAGTGCCCGCGCGACGACTTTCGCGCCGCGGTCATGCCCGTCCAGGCCGGGCTTGGCGATCACCACCCGGATGCTGCTCATGAGAACCTCCCACGGTCAGCGTAGCCGCGATGTCCTCTCGCCTGGCAGCCCCGGTCGCCGGTGCTCCCGTATGGTGTCATATGCCGATCACCCGGACCAGGGTGACTCGCGCACACCGCCACACCTCGTTGGAGTTCTTGGTGACCCTCGAAGGCAAGAAGGCCGACAGCAACCGCGGCCACCAGCAGGAGCGGCCCGCCGCATCGGCTGGACAGAGCAGCAAGGCCAAGCGCGATCGCAAGCGTGCCGCGGCAGCCGCCCGGCGCCAGGCGGCCATCCGGCGCACGCGGCGGAGGCGGCTGCTGATAGCGACAGCGGTGGTGCTCGTGGTCGGGCTTGGCGCCGCCTGGCTCGTTTATGCGAGCCAGCCACCCTCGATCGCGGTCTCTGGAGCTTTCGGCACGCAGCCGACGGTCACGATTCCCAAGATCAACCCGCCGGCCACCCTGCAGGTGCACGAGCTGACCACCGGGCACGGCACGCTCGTCACCAAGGGTGAGCTGGCCATTGCTGAGCTCACCGCATACACCTGGAACGGTTCGAAAACCAAGAAGGTCAGCCAGATTTCCACCGGCAAGCCGCAGCCACTGAATGTTGGCTCCACCATCGCTGGCCTTGACAAGGGACTGATCGGCCGCCGAGCCGGCAGCAGGCTGCTGATCACGATCCCGCCCAAGGATGGCTTCGGATCCAAGGGAAACAGCCAACTGGGCGTCTCCGGCAAAGACACCCTGGTCATGGTTGTCGACGTGCTGGGCTCCTACGGAAAGACCGCCAGCGCGCACGGCACGCAGGAGGCAGTCAACGGGACGGGGCTGCCAACGGTCGGCACCTCATCCCCTGGCACCGCCCCGCAGGTCCGCATACCTCAAGCGGCAGCGCCGGCCACGCTGCAGTCCCAGCTCCTCATCAAGGGCACGGGACCCGTCGTGAAAAAGGGCAAGCTGCTGGTCGCGCAGTATGAGGGGCTGATCTGGCGCACCGGCAAGATCTTCGACTCCACCTGGCAGCGCAAGACGCCGGCCGGTTTCCAGATCGGCACCGGGCAGGTCATCAAAGGCTGGGACAACGGCCTTGTGGGCAAGCGAATCGGGAGCCGGGTGCTGCTCGTGGTGCCACCCGCCGATGGCTACGGCACCCAAGGTTCCGCGCAAGCCGGGATCAAGGGAACCGACACCCTGGTCTTCGTCGTGGACATCCTCGGGACGTACTGAGCCAGCCAAGCGCCGACCTAGCGAGTGCCTTGCGATGCTGGTCGCATGGCCGATTACCTGATCATGCCGCCGGGAGGCGGCGAGCGGCTCACGGTCCGCGGCAGCACGCTTGAGTTCAAGGCTGTCGCCGCGACAACCGGCGGCGCGTTCTCGCTGCACGAGCGCCGCACCCCAGCTGGCGGGCGGCGGCCGCCGGCGCACGTCCACCCGGACCGGGTGGAGGCGTTCTGGGTGCTGGACGGCGAAGCCGAGTTCGAGCTCGACGGCGAACAGAACCGAGTGCAGGCGGGCGGCTTCGTCCTGGTTCCTGGCGGCGTGGCACACACGTTCGGCGCCACCCAGGCGATAGCGGCGCGCGTCCTGGTGCTCCACACTCCGGCGCTTGACGACTATTTCCGCGAGCTGGCCGAGCTGTGGTCGAGGGCCGAGCCGCCGCCGCGAGAAGTCGAGCTGGATCTGATGCAGCGGCACGGCATGCGCCCCGGCTAGGGGACCGGCCGGGGGCGGCCACGTTCCGTTCGCTTAGATTTTCTCGATGGGCGCGTACCGCAGCACGAGGTGCTTAACCCCGTAGTCGCCCCCGAAGTCGATCTTCGCCTCCGGGTCGTCGCCGCGGCCCTCCACGGACAGCACGGTGCCGAGGCCGTAGGAATCGTGATTGACCCGGTCACCCGGCTGCAGCGAGGGGACCGGCCGGTTCCCCAGCGCGCGCACTCCTGGCCGGCTGGCCAGCCGCTCCGACGCTGGCTGAGCGATCGCCGACTCGTCCCGGCGCCAGTCGATCAGACTCGAGGGGATGTCGGTCAGGAACCGGGACTGCTTGTGCCAGCTCGGCCGCCCGAACCAGGTACGCGCCGCGGCCCGGGTCACGTACAAAAGCTTCATCGCCCTGGTAATACCGACGTAGGCAAGCCGCCGCTCCTCAGCGAGCTCGCGCTCGTCCCCCATGGACCGCTCGTGCGGGAAGACGTTCTCCTCCAGCCCGGTCAGGAACACGAC
>Ga0126378_10001770_pt1 | contig 15956 bp, 30 predicted proteins | sample PanSoiMetPlot_23_FD_92587 | JGI IMG/M metagenome (GOLD analysis project Ga0126378, IMG submission 92587) | Tropical forest soil microbial communities from Panama - MetaG Plot_23 | ecosystem: Environmental > Terrestrial > Soil > Tropical forest > Bulk soil | place: Panama | collected 2016-02-17 | reverse complement strand
CGGAAGCCGCGCCGCGCCCGCCGGCCAGCCGCCATGTACATCGAGCTGGTCCAGGTCGCCGCCATGGCCGTCAGGGCCGTGCTCGACCTGCAGCCGGAGGTCGGAGATGTCCGGTAGCGAGGTCTATGAGACGGTCGGCGCCGCCAGTTTCGTGCGCCCCGGCCGCCCCGGCAACGTGCACGTGCGCCCGACGCCAACCGCCGCGCGCACGGTGTGCGGGCGCCCCCTCAACGCCGGATGGAACGTGGTGCCCAGCCCCCAGCCGTCCGTCTGCGGCTGGTGCCTCACCACCGCGGCCGCGGAGGAGCGCGAATACGGCTGGAAGCGGGTGCAGGAGGTGGCCGGTGGCCGATAGCAACGCCTTTGAGCAGCGTCGTGACAGCGTTGTGCAGGCGCTGGAGAAGATCGTCAAGGACCGGAGCATCACGCCCGCGAACCGGTCGGTGGCGCGAGCGGCCCTCGTCGACGCGAAAGCCATCGATCTCGACTTCGACCAGAAGTCCGTGATCGCGCACCTGTTCGGAATGGTGGAGTCGAAGGTGGCGCGCCAGGCCGACGGCGCGGCCGAGCTGCACGCTCGGATGCTGGAGGCGTTCCCGTTCCTCCAGGAGCTCTCCGGTGTTACCTAGCCCGCCCTTTGAGATGGGGGAGGCCTCGGGCGACGCGTCGTCCAGGGAGGCCTCGGGCGACGCGTCGTCCAGGTCCTCCGCGACGCGTACCTGCGCGTGGTGTCATGGGCCGATCCGCACCGCGGCGCGGCGCGACGCCATCTACTGCGGCCAGCGGCACCGGCAGGCCGCCCACCGTTTCCACCGCCCCTCGCGTCGCGCCGGCGCGGCGCTACGCGTCTCGCCTGGCCAGGCCCTACGGTTCGCGTACGCCGACCCGCCGTACCCCGGCCTGGCCGCCCGCTACTACGGCGCGCCGGAGGTCAACCACGAGCAACTGATCGCTCACCTGGTCGCTGACTTCCCGGACGGATGGGCGCTCTCGACGTCAGCGGCCGCATTGCCGTCGCTCCTGCCGGCGTGCCCGACGGGTATCCGGGTGGCGGCCTGGTTCCGCGGTGAGCGGCCGACCGCCAGCTACTCCCCCCTGAATGCCTGGGAGCCGGTCATCTGCTGCGGCGGCCGCCGCTACCTGTCGCCCGTCGACGCACGACGGGTCGATGCGCTGGTACACGTCGCCCGGGCCCGGCTGACGGATCCGGGCCACCTGGTCGGCGCGAAGCCGGCCGCGTTCTGCGCCTGGCTGTTCCAGCTGCTGGGCATGCAGCCGGGCGACCAGTTGGTCGACCTGTTCCCCGGCTCGGGCGGGGTCGCGCGCTCCTGGGAGGCGTTCTGCTCGGCCGCGCGCGACATGTCGCTCCTGGATCCCGTTACGCCTGCAGGGCCGACGTGTCGCGCCCACCAGGTGGACGACGCGTCGTGCGGATCCGCGCGACGGGAACTCGCCGATGTCTCCTAGCTCGCGCTTTGTCGTCCTCATCGTGGCGCTGTGCGCCCCATTCGCGGGCGCCCTGCTGGGCGTCCTGACGGCCTGGCTACGGTTCCGATTCACGGCCCCCGCGGAGCGCGTCGACGAGTCGCCGATTTTGCAACGTCCCAGTTCACGTCGCAGCAACGAGGCCGGTGGGGGTGTCGCGGCGCCGCCGTAGAGACGAGCCCTGGCAGAACGCTCCGGGCGCGCAGCAGCAGGAGCCGCAGCGTCCCGCACATCGATGGCGCGTCGTGCGCAAGCGAGCGATGGGCTGCGGCGCGCCCAAGAGCGTGCGCGTCGTCCTGGACCACATCGTCGAGACGCTGAGCCTCAACAAGAACTGGAAGGCGATGAAGCTCGGCTACGGTCGCCATTCCGAGCGTGAGCGCGCCTGGGATCACCGCCGGCGCCAGGAGCTGCTGGACGACGCGGTCCTGCGTCGACGCGACCTCATCGACCTGCCCGACCCGGAGCAGGAAGGGTTCGCCGAGCGCTGCGATCTCGCCCGGCGGACGGTGATCCGCGTTGGGGAGTGGCTCGCGAAGCGCGGCCTGGCGCACATCGTGCACGAGCACGGCCGTCACGAGGTGCCCGACAAGTACGGCACCATGCACATGGTCGGACGCGGCGGCTGCCTCCCGGGGGGGAAGGGCGCCGCCGGTGTCTGGCTCCCTGGAGCCGCCCCGGAACCTGCCGATCCACCCTCGCAAGATCCCGACGAAGAGCTGCCGCCATCCGGTCCACGCAGGCCGCTGGGAGAACTGCTCGCCGAGCAGCGCGCGGCCGTCGGCAGCACCGGTCCGCCGCCGCGACAGCCGGCCGCGGCCGGCCGCGGGCCCTGACTTGGGCCACCGCCTCGAGGACGTCCTCGCCGGCTTCCAGCAGCAGCGCCAAGAGGTCGACGACGCGCTGAGACCCATCGAGCACGAGCTCAGCTCCGCCATGCTCTCTCCCGGGCGCCACGATGCGCTCCGGCGCCGTCAGGGGCGCCTTCTCCACCGCCGCGAGGTGCTCGCCGGCATGATCGCCGGCCTCGACGACCAGCTTCGGCGCCGGACCTAGCGGTTTTCTACCAGCGCCGCACTCACTTGAGAGACCACTACCTCACCGAAGGGTGACAACAAGGGTGGCCAGATGTCACCCTTCCGAGGCCGTGCCCGATCGAGGGAAGGGTGACGGCCTGTCATCCCAGCGCGGAGCTTCGCTCTCGCGGGTTTAAGGACGGCCGCTGGCGCGGCTCGCCTGTCGAAGCGACCACGATCCACCAGAGGCGATCGTGCTGATGCCGTCTGGGTGCCGCGTCAACGTCGGCGGCGCAGCTCCGGCGAAGCCGGGGGCGGATTCGGTGCCGGCCCTCGGACGCTCACCGGGCGCGTCCGGGGACCGGGGGCGGGCCGCGCGCATGAGTTCGACCAGGGGGGCAGAAACGCGTGCGGTCTCCGGATCGTAGCGCGGAACAGTGCGCTGTGGACGATGTAGCCTGAACGTGAGTTCGTAGAGCCAGGGTCTACCAATTCGGCGCGTCCACACCGCGCCGTCCACGGACACCTGGGACAGTCGGATCGAGTTGCAGCACCCGAAGCGCCGCTACTCGTTCCAGTGCCTGAACCCCGGCTGCCGGCGCAACCAGACGCGCTGGGTCCGCCGCGGGGTCCACGTCAGCTGCAGGCACTGCGGCGCGCGAAACCCCGGACCGGAGACGCTGGCTCGCGCCTTCCCGGTCGTCGCCCCGATGCAGGTCGTGGCGTGTTCGGCCTGAAGCTCCTCGCCCGCCACCAGCCGCCCTGGTACCGGTGGATCGAGGACCGCCTCGAGCCGCTGCAGGCGGCGGTCGTGCTGCTGCTGTTGCTGGTCGCCGGCGTCAGTCTCGTGCTCGCGGTCACCGGACCGCGCTGGCTGCGCACGGCCTGGCTCGTCTACCTCGTCAGCCCGTGAACGTCCTCGCCCTCTTCGGCCGCCGCCACAGGAGAACCGCCGTGAAGCTCGAGATCCGAATCGTCAAGCTGGGCAAGCTGTTCCTGGCCGCCACCGTCCTGGGCGGCATCACCATCCGCGGCCAGTCCGCGTCCGAGCAGGGCGACGCGGTGCGCAACCTGCTCTGGAAGCTGGCCGGCCGCGACGGCGACGACGACGCCCGGGTGGCGGTCGAGCTCGCGCTCGAGGGCACCGACCTGAGCGCGGAGATGGAGCGGCCGCTGCTGACCGATGGCGCCGCCAGCTGAGCGACCGCCGTCAGAGCGAGGCGTCGAGTACCTCACGCTCGACGCCCTCGAGGAGCTGACCCGAAAGGTCGACGAGCTCTGCCGCCGGCCCGCGATGGCGGGTCACGGCAACTGGTGGGACGTCCTTCCGCAGCTCGAGCGGGTCGACGGCCGACGTGAGAGCCTCGCCGGCCTGGTTCAGGACTGCGGCGGCACGACGTTCGCACTGCCAATGCGGACCCCGAGCTACTCACTCCTGCTGCGCGCGACGCTGTACCCCGACCGCCTCGAGCTCTCGCTGCAACTGAACGGCGGTTGGGTCATCTGGCAGAGGGCGCTCTTCTACGAGAGACCGATGGTCGCGTGAGCACCGTCGTCCCGCTGCTCTTCGTGGGCCTGATCGGATTCGTCGCCGGCGTCGAGGTCGGTGGCCGCTGGGCCAGCTGGATCGCCATGACCGCGGTCCGCCGCGCCGGCGTCGAGTGGCAGTTCCAGAGGGCGCTCGAACAGCTCCGCGATCCCAACACCTGGAGGAATTCATGACTGACAACGCGCAGCCGACGATCTTCCTGCCGACCCCCGAGGGCCACCGCCGCGGCTCGCTGCGGTTCATGAACGGCCTCATCGTCCCGATGGCGTGCTCGCCCGAGGAGCTCGCCGAGCTGGTCGACGACTTCCAGGCCGATCCGGCGCAGCGTCAGCTCGAGCTGCGCGACGCGGAGTACAACGAACCGTACTGGCTGCTCCGGCCGACCGTCGACGAGGGGCACCTGATGGCGATCGCCGTCCAGTGGGTGACGAACCCGGCACCGGAGATCGGGCAGCGGGGAGGCGTCACGATCGCGAGGGACATGCCGCCCGACCCGCTCGTGCTGGCGGAGGCGAGGCGGGCGGAGCGGCGCCGGCGGCGCGGGCTGAGCTGAACCATGCCGACGATCGCGATGACCTGCCCGAGCTGCCAGCGTCCGTTCAAGCGCCGGACGCGCAAGGGCCTGCGCACCAGCTGCCCGCATTGCCATCACGTGATGCCCGGGCCGGAAGGGCAGAAGCTGGTCGACGAGCGGCTGCAGCAGCTCGAGGGACAGCGGGCGCGGCGACGCGAGCGGGAGCGGAAGGCGGACAGCAACCCCCCGTCCCCGCCGCCGGCGCGGCGCCGGCGGTCACGCCAGCGCGCGGACGATCCTCCGCCTCCACCGACAGCCCCTGGCACGGAGACGCAGGTACCACGGCACCCGGAATCGACACCACCGAAGCCCGCGGATCGGCACCCCAACCTGATCCTCTGACCTGGGCGCCGTGCCGCCGCTGCGAGCTGCTCACGCCGGCGCCGGGTGAGGTCTGTGCATGCTGCATGGCGGAGCTCAGCGGCCGGCGTCTGCTCGGCGTCGACCCGGTCGCCCTCGGCCTGTTCCTGCGCCGGTGGCTCACGCGGCGGGACGGCAGTTGGATGCTGCGACGGCTTCGTCGGTGACATGTTCAGTTCGCACCGGCGCCGCTTCACGTTGCACACGTAGTCGCTGCCCGGGACGTCACATGTGACGCTTCGCCGAGGTCGCATGTGCAGTTCAAACCGGCGCCGCTCCGAACTGAACATGTGACGTCGCGACCGGTGTAGGCCTCGTCGGATCGTGCTCGTCGTGGGTGGCGAGGATCGCACCGAGATCCCCAAACTGCCGGCTGAGCCGGTCGACGACGGCGACCAGGTCGCCGAACCGGCCGCGGCGCCCACCGCGCCGCCGAACTCGAGCCGCCGGCGTCGATCGCCCCAGGCTCTGCCGCCGCCGGATCCCGACTTCGCGGACGCTCCGCCCGTCGAGCCGCCGGCTGCCGACAGCGTCACCGAAGCCCAGCTGGTGCGCGCCTTCTACTGGCTGTACCGGGGCTGGTGCCGGGTGCTCGGCGCCGAGGTCGACGCGAAGCACTCCGACTTCCAGGACCTGGGCAAGGCCTGGCTCGACCTGGCCCGCAAGGTGCCAGGGATTCGCTGGATGATCGCCGCGGTCGGCCCGATCTTCACGTTCACCGACCTGCTCGACAAGATGGCCATCGCCTGGTCGGTCCGGTCGCGCTTCCGCGCCGGCTTCCGGGTGCCGAACTGGCGCGAGCGCAGCCAGACTGGCGCTGAGGCGCCGGACGCCCACGTGGTCGATGGCTCAGCTGGAGCTCCCTGACTATGAGGAGCGACTCCTCGTCGTCGGCTCCAACGGCAGCGGCAAGACCGTCTTCCTCCGAGCTCTGCTGGACAGCGGATGGCCTCGATGGGTGGTCGTCGACCATAAGGGCGGCTTCACGCCGCCGCACGATCCCGACCACCCCGTCACGGTCGTCCACGACCCCCGCGACCGCCGGCTGCTCAACGCCGACCGCGTCCTCTACCGGCCATCGGCGCAGTTCAAGACTCGGCGCTGGTACGAGTACCTGTTCCAGCGGCTGTACGCCAGAGCTGAGGCTGTACGCCGCAACGGGAAGCGGTTCGTCATCCTCGTCGACGAGACCCTGGCCATCGCCCGCATGCGGGCCGTGCTCTGGCTCGGCAACATCGCGGTCGTCGGCCGTGAGTGGGGGGTCGGGCTCTGGCTCGCCAGCCAGCGCCTCAAGTGGATCCCGGTGGAGGCCAAGTCAGAGGCGCACCGCTGGATCCTCTTCTACCTCAGCGACGAGGACGACGAGCGCGAGGCGCTCAAGTTCGCGAAGGGCGCCCTCACGCTCGACGACCTTCGCGAGTTCACCGGCGGCCATCCCGGTTCGGACGGGAAGATCCGGCCGCCCTTCGTCGAGCTCCGCCGCGGCGCCGCGACCGGCGGCCGCGTCGTCGTCACCGCGTACCCGCCCGTGCGCAAGCCCCCTGACAGGCCACCCAACGGGAGGTAGCGCGTGAAGCAGAGGATCACCGCACTGCGGTCCAACCCGATCCCCAACGGAGGGACCGCGGCCACCCAGCCGGTCCCGCCCAACCAGACGCCGGCGTCGGTCTCCGAGCTGATCGACTACCTGACGCCGGCGATCTCGCGCTTCCGGGCGCAGAGCTCGCCGCTGAAGGTGCCCCTGGACACGATCACATTCGCCGGCCTGGGCGACCAGAAGCAGGTGCGGATCGCGTCGGTGGGGCTCGGCGAGCGCATCGTCTCCTTCCACCAGGCGGTCATCAACCTGAACAACACCAACGCCGGGGCGCAGACGGTCACGGTGAGTCCCCACTTCCCGTACAACATGCTCACCAACACCGCCGTCCAGATCAACGGCGGGGAGACCACGTACAGCGCGTCGGGCCGAGCTGGCCTGACCGTGTGGGGCCGGGACCGCAACGGCTTCTGGGACCCGGCGGTGAGCGGAGGCTTGGGCCTCTCGCCGGCGCTGGTGCAGACGTCGGCCGGCGCCAACCTCACGCCGACGAACCAGACCTCGCCCTTCCAGACGTGGACGGGCCTGAACACGATCTCGGTCGCGGCCACGTCCAACGGGAACCTCACCGTGCAGTGGATCACGGTCGAGAAGCTGGCCCATTCCCGCGACACTCTGCTCGGCGCGCTGCCGCTGCAGAACAACAGCACCTTCGCGACCGTGACCCGGAACGTGGTCGGTGTCCTCTCGACGACCTCGGCGACGAACGCTCAGATCCCGTTCTTCAACGCCGGCGCCAACATCACGGCCACCCTGACGAGCTACTCCGTCCAGCAGCTGTACCACTTCTGGGGCATCCCGTCGGACCCCAGCGTGTACCAGCCGCTGATCGAGAACAGCTACCAGGTGATCGAGCAGAAGACGCTCACGGCCAGCGCCACGGGCACCGCGGCGATCAGCTACAACATCCCGCAGAACCTCTACGGGGCGGCGCTGCACATCTTCGCGAACGACAACAACGGCGCCAACCTGAACCCCAGCGGGGGACTCACGACGGCGACGTCGGCCGACTTCACGCGGCTGGCGATCCAATACAACGCGGGCTCCGTGGTCCCGATCGTGGAGTTCCCAGAGCGCCAGCGGGCGATGCAGTTCGCGGACTACGGCGCCGACATCGCGGTCGTGCCCGGGTACCGACTGTGGGACGGCCACAACACCGCCGAACTCCTGGACGTCTCCGACGACGCGGGCTGGATCGACACCTACGCCGCGGCTGAGCCGCAGCTGGTGATCGACCTCCGGACCGGCGTCGTGGTCCCGGTCACGTTCAACGTCACCCGCGAGGCGATTGTCGCCGGCGCGGTGCAGCAGCTGGGGGGCTGAGCGCGATGTTCGGAAGCACCGGATCCGCCGCCGCGGCGCGCACGGTGCCCCTGGCCGGGCCCGCGCCGACGCCGATGGCGTCCAGCGGCCGGCCCCAGGCCTCCGCCATCCAGGCTGGCCAGGACACCGCCAAGGACTGGACGCCGTGGGTGCTGCTCACCCTGCTCGGCCTCTACGTGCTCTGGACACTCATCGAGCGGCACCAGCGCGTGCGCGGGCTCATCCAGCCCAAGAACCTCGCGCTCAACATCCGCAACCTGGCGGCGATCGTGCTGCCGGTGATCCTGGGCCTGGCCCTGCTCCGGCTACTGCTCGTGAAGGTGAAGGTCTGGACGTCGGGGATCCCGTACGTCTCCGACCTCGTCGGCTCGCTGATTCACATCGTGGGCTCGTGAGGCAGGCCAACCGCTACGACGCGATCCGCGCCCAGCTGCGCCGCCAGGTGCAGCAGGCGCAGAACCCGGTCGTCGCCGCGGTCCAGCGCCTCCAGGCCCGCCTGCGCGGACAGCCGGCGCGGACATACGGCAGCCGGCTGAGGCGGCCGTAAGCGATGGGCGGAATGCGTCTCGTCGGCCTGCTACTGCTCGGGCTCGGGCTGCTGATCGCATGGGAGGTCCTGCACGGCCAGAGTCCGATCGACCACGTACAGCAGCTGGTCGCGCTGTTCGGACATCAGCAGGCGCCCGGCCGGCCGGCGCCGGCGCCGCAGCAGGGGGGCGCGACGGCGGGCGGCGCGCTGGTGACGCCGTGAGCGGGCCTGAGCGCTCTGCGATCGGCGTCAACGTGCGCGTCCAGCCGCAGCAGCAGACCACCATCCCGATCGCGACCGGGCACGGCCTTAGCTGGTGGGCGGTCGTGGTGATCGCGCTGGCCATGGTCGTGCTCGTCGGCGCGTCCGGCCACTGGTCCCCCGGCTTCTGGGTCGCCATCGGGATCCTGGTCCTGGTCGGCGCCCTGGTGCCGACCGCCGCGATCGTCTTCGGCGGCCTGGCGCTGCTCTATCTCGCGCTGACCCACGGTCAGCAGTTCCTCGCGAACGTCAGCGCGCTCGTCGCACCGCCCCACGCGAGCCAGGGAGGTCACCCGTGAAGCGGATCCTGGAGATCGCGGCCTACGGCTTCTTCATCGCGGTGTCCCTGGTCATCATCTTCGTCCAGGCCGGCACGACCGGCGAGTCGGGCGGCAAGCAGTCGGGCGAGATCCTGGGCTCCAGCGCGAAGGGCCTGGCCGAGATCGCGACCGCGCTCGAGGGCCGCGGGTGATCGGGCGCTCCCAGCTGCAGGACACCGCACAGCCGGTGCGCGACGGGCGCTCCCTGCTGGGAGCCGCCACGCTCTACGACCTCGACAAGTCGTACCCCAGCAAGCGCGCGCCGCAGACGCCGCCGCCGGTCGGACCGCCCTGGACCGCAGTGCCTGGCGTCCAGACCGGGGGCATCGCCGCCGCCCCGCGCGCGGCCATGGTGAACGTCGAGAACATGCTGCCGATCATCGTGGTCCGGCAGGCGCCCGCGCTGGCCGCCGGGAAGCACAGCCAGGTCGGCCTGCTCAACCGGATCCGTTCCAGCTCCGCCCTGCTACCGCTCGCGGGGCCTTCGAGCTCGAGCCAGTGAGGTGCCGCTGTGGGAGATAGCGCTGCTCGGCGCCTCGAAGACGAGGAGGAGATCGATCATGGGGTACATCCAGAAGCTGAGCGGGCTCCCGGCGCTGATCGCGATCCTGGCGCTGGGGGGACTGGGTCTGTTCCTGGACGGCTGGCCGTTCCTGCGCCGGATCACCTGGGGGGGCGCGGCCCTGGTGGCGGTGCTGGCGGCGATCAACGAGTTCCGGCGCTAGCCGGCGTCCACCTCCCGGCCAAGCCGAGCAGCTTCGCCGACTTCCGGTCAATGCTGACCGAGATCGCGCCGGCCGCGCTCGACGCGCTGGCCGCGTTCATGTACGGGATGAGCCGGATGGTGGACGCCCTCGAGGCCTACGAGCGCGGCGAGCCGGTCGACCCGGAGCGAGAATCGTGACGGCCTGGCTCAAGCAGAACTGGAAGCTGCTGCTGGCCGTCGTCGCCGGCTCGGTGATCGTGATCCTGCTCTACCTGCGCAGCCGCGCCAGCGGCGCCCCCGCCAGCCAGATCACGTTCCCGGCGCCGACCGCGGGCGGCAGCGCCGGCGGTGACACGGGATCCAACCCCGCGCCTGCCGCGGCCGTCCAGACGCTGCTCACGGCCACCGGCGCCCAGACCGGTCTTTTCGCCGATCCGTCGACCACGGCCACGGTGACATGGGTGCCTGGCGGCACCAAGCTGGTCTCGGCCGGCCCGCCGGTGCAGGGCAAATTCCCCTTCGGAGCGACGAGCGGCTTCTGGGCGCAGTCGAACTGGTGGCAGCCGGTGCTGTACCAGGGCCAGACGCTGTACGTCTGGGCGCCCTTCACGCTGCTCGACGAGGCGACGCAGGCCGCCCAGCAGGCGCTCAGCTCGCTCACCGGCGTCGGCGGTCCCGGGCTGATCTACGGCAACCTCCAGCGTGCCTCGCTGGCCGCCCAGGCGGCCGCGCACCGGGCCGCGCTCGTCGACCCGCGCCGCAGCGCTCGCATCGCCCAGCAGGGCATGCAGGCGGCCGCGGAGAGCCGGCGCATGTTCGCCGTGAGCCGCGGTGCGGCGCCGGTCGGCGGACCGGGGACGCTCCTCCCGCTGGGAGGGAGGCGCCGATGGCGTCGCTGAGCTTCGCCGAGCTCCAGCAGTTCCTGCAGTCGGCCGGCCTGGACTCGGCGAGCTCGGCGATCGGGGCGGCGATCGCCCTCGCCGAGTCCGGCGGCCGCACCGACGCCGTCAACTACAACCCGCCGACCGAGATCAGCGTCGGCCCGTGGCAGATCAATCTCCTCGCCCACCCGGACGTGACCCAGGCCTGCGCCATGGACGCTGCCTGCGCGGCCGCGGCGGTCGCGCGTATCTCGCGCGGCGGGCTCGACTGGACGGCCTGGTCGACCTTTACTAGCGGCGCCTACAAGACGTTTCTGGGCGCCCGGCAGGCGGTGCAGAACCTGGTCAACTGGGTGGTCACGCTGCGCTTCGGTCAGCGCGGGCCGAGCGGGGAGATCGAGAACGGGACCGACGTCGCGGTGGCGCAGGGGACCGACTTCGTCAGTCCGTTCTCGGGCACGGTGACGCTCCTCGAGGACAAAGGGAAGCAGGACTGGGGCAAGCGCGTCCTGATCACGATCGACCAGGGCCCGCTGGCCGGCCTGCAGTTCGGCGCCGGTCACCTGACCGACTTCGCGGTCGCGCTCGGCCAGCGCGTCGACGCTGGCCAGTTGCTCGGCCACACCGGAGGCGATCCGGCGGACCCCTCGAGCGGTGAGTCGACCGGCCAGCACGTCGAGGTCCAGGTCCGGAACGCGGCCGGGAAGTTCCTGGACCCCGAGCAGGTCCTGGCGCCGCTCGGGATCGGGATCGGCGCCCTGTTCGCGCCGCACGGCGCGACGTCGTTGAACCCGCTCAGCGGCCCGACCCAGGCGATCGCGGACGCGTTGACGCGGATCGGATACCTACTCCTCGGCCTGGCGTTCGTCTTCGTCGGGATCGTGCTCCTGGTCGTCGGCTCGATCCCCTGGGGCAAAGCGGCGCGTCTGGTGGCCGCCACCACTCCCGAGGGCGCGATCGCATCCTCTGTGACCGGAGCGGCGAAGTGATCTTCCAGCCCTTCGGCAACGCCGAGCTCCAGGCCATCAGCCTGGGCAACCAGCTGAAGATCAGACAGAACGTGCGCGGCCAGACCGGGCTGCGGGTGTGGAACGTGAACCCCTGGTGGTGGGACGTCCTCGGTGACGGCGAGCCGTCGCGACCGCAGGGCCTGATCCCGCCCTGGTCGTTCGTGGAGATCGAGTTCGAGGAGGACGACCTGGTCGAAGTCCTCATCCAGAGCACCAGCGATCTCCCCTCCGAGCCGCTCTCGCGCGTCAACAGCTGGCGCCTGATGCTGCAGTTCGTCGACGAGCCGGTACAGGCGAAGATCCGCCCTCTCGGCGGGCTGGCGGCCGCCGACATCGAGAACAGCCCGTTCATCAACGTGAACGGCACGCCGGCCGGCGCGACGCCGGTCAACGCGAGCTCGGGCAATGTGGCCAACGGGACTGCCACGGCCACGCTCGCGGCCGTGGCCGGCCAGTTCACGTATCTGACGGGGTTCGTGATCACCGGCGCCGGCGCGACCGCGGCGTCGGTGGTGGTCGCGACCGTGACCGGCGTCCCGAACGCTCCGCTGGCGTACGACGTCGCGGTGCCCGCCGGCGCCAACGTCGGCATCGCGCCGCTGGTGGTCACGTTCAGCAACCCGGTGCGGAGCTCGGCCGTCAACACGGCGATCGCGGTCTCGGCGCCGGCGTTCGGCGCCGGCAACACCAACGCCGCGGTCAGCGCGACCGGCTTCCAGAGCGCGTCCTGATGCCTGCCGCCCTCGAGCGCTCCCTGCGACGCGGGGCTCGTCGCGCGGGTTTGCGCCCGGGCGGCCGTCGCTGGCGCGCCTACGTCTTCGGCACCCTGGCGCAGATCAAGCGCCTCACGCGGAGGAAGCGATGAGCACCGTCATCATCCAGGCCGGCCACCAGAACATCGGCAGCAACTGCGAGGCGGACCTGCAGAGCGGTACCGGGGCACCGGGCGAGTTCAGCTGGACACCACAGATCGCCGACCAGGTCGTCGCGCTGCTGAAGGCCGCCGGCGTCGACGCCCGACACGTGGACGCGAACTTCAACTGCGACCCGGCCGTGAAGCAGGACTACGACGCGGTGGTCGCGATCCACTACCAGAGCGACCCGCCGGCCGAGTCGGGGTTCTGGTGCGGCGTCGGCTCGCCCTCGGCCGATGGCGCCGCGCACGCCAGCTGGGAGCTCCAGCAGGCCGTGATCAAGGCCTACGGCGCTGCCACCGGTCTCCAGCTCCGACCCAACTGGGACAGCATCAACATCACGGGCTACTACCTGTTCAACACCCTCAGCGGGCCGACACCGTTCTGCCTCATCGAGTGCGGGACGGGCGCGCCCGCAGCGCCCGACCACGAGCTGCTGTGGAGCCATATGGACGAGGTCGCGCACGGCATCGCCCAGGGCGTCGCCGACTACCTCGGCGTCGCGCTCCCGCTGTCCACGCCGCCGCCACCGCCGGCGACGATCGAGGACCGCGTCCACCTGGCGACGGCCGTCTCGGGCCGCGTCTTCACCTCGGGCGGGGCGGTCGCCTACCACTGGGAGAGCCTGCCGACCGTGGCGCCGGTCAGCCACCTCCCCGAGGGCAGCACCTGGTCGTACGTCGACGCGGTCAAGGTGGGCGACAAGTGGTACGACCGGCTCATGGGCGCCGGCGGACCGACCACCGGCGACTGGGCCGTGCTCGACGAGGACTTCGACACCGCCGTCGACGGCCAGCCCACGGATCCGGCCTGGTGGCGCACGCACGAGCAGCCGCCGGCGCCGCCCCCGCCGCCAGTGCCGACCCCGCCGCCGCCCAGTGCCCTGCCACCGTTGAGCGACGACGCCCGGCGCCAGCTGGCCGCGCAGCTGCATCAGCTCGAGCAGACGCTGCTGGGGCAGCAGAGCTGATGGGGAACGATCCGCTGCCGACGCTGCCCCCGCGGCCGTCCCAGAGCTGGTCTGTGTTCGCCGGCGCGGTGATCGCGGTCGCGATCGGGTGCGCGGACGCGTTCACGCGATCGCGCTTCGGAACGACGATCGACCTGGGCTTCATCGGACTCGGTCTCGCCGGTCTCGGCCTCCAGGGAGGCGGAGTCCTCCCCCGCTGAGCCGATGAATCCGGGGCCTCAGCCGCGCTCGCCCCGGCGGCCGAGCCGCCGGGCGGTGACCGAAGAGGAGCTCCGGGATTACCTATTCGGTGATCCCCGTGTCCGCGAGGACGTCGGCGTGGTGGGCCGCCTCACGCGCTCGATCGAGGAGCTCGGCCGGCGCGTCGACCGGTTGACCCACCTCGCGTGGGCCGTGCTCCTGGTCCTTCTCACCGCCCTGCTCGCACTGCTCGTCCAACTCGGGATCCACCACTGACGTGCAGGCGCTGGCGCCGATCGCGATCACCGGCGTCGACATCGATGTGCCGCTCGTCGCGGACGGGATCCAGGCCGCCTGGACGCCGGGGCAGATCCGGTGCGCGAACGAGACGCCCTACGCCCTGCAGTGCATCCTCGGCGCCGACGTGCACTGGCTCCAGCCCTGGTCAGTTGACGTCTGGCCGGTGCACGGGGTGACGAGCATGCACGTGCACCCGGTGTCGCTGGTGACGCCGGTACCGACGCCGCAGTGGAGCACGCTGCTCGTGACCGTCGCCCAGGCGTTCGAGGCGTTCCCCGGCGTCTATCCGGCCGCCCTGGACCGCCAGTCCGCCGCCTTCTACAACCGCCAAAAGCTGTTCCCGGACGGCGTGGCCACGCCGGTCAACCCGGCCACGCCATCATTCACTGTGGCGGCCGGTGTGACCGCTCCCTTCCGGTTCACGCTGCCCGCGGGCACGGTCGACGTGCGGATCCTGGCCACCGCCGGCGGCCTGCTCTTCGGCTACTCCTTGCTCGTGCTCGGCCACCAGACCGTCGAGCAGTATTACGGCGATCCGCAGGCCCCCGGGACCCCACTGGCCGTGCCGGTGCCGACGCTGCCCTTCACGATCCCGATCGAGCGCGACTGGGACAGCCAGCTCGACTTCACCGTGGTCGGCGACCCCGCACAGGCGACGAGCTACTTCCTCAGCGCGCTGTTCGCCCCGGAGACGCCCGGGCAGGCCGGCGCCTCGCAGTCGGTGACCATGCCCACGCCGCAGCCGTGGCAGGCTCCCACGCTGTCGGCGCCCTTCAGCGCCAACTTCGTGGCCGGGGTGGCGCAGGTCGAGATCAACGCGACGGCAGGGTCGACCGTTTTCGTCCACTCGATCTTCGTGGTCACGAATGCGGCGACCAATGTGAGCGTCCAGGACACCACCGGCAGCGGTTTCTCGCAGGGCAGCGCGCAGGCGGCCGGAATCGCGCTCCAGGTCGATCACAAAGGTCAACCCCTCACCCGCGGTCGCGGCGTCCAGATCGTGTCGCTCGTCAATGCAGCCCTCAACGGTGTGATCGTCTACGGCCGCGGCTGACCACAAGTTGGCCAGTTGGAGGCCGCACCTCAACCACTACGGGTTGTGGGTCATGGATCGCCTCGTGGATTCCCGTATTCGCGGCCGGCCGCCGGCGCCGAGCTGGGCTCGTGATGAAGGAAAAACTAAGGTGCGTCAGGAGCCTGACGACCGGGCTGCAAGAGCGCGTCGAGATCCTCGCGCCGGAACCGCCGGCCGCCGCCGGTCTCGAGCTCGTAGAACCGTAGTCGGCCGGCCTGGCACCAGCGGTAGATCGAGTTCCGGTGGACCTTGAGGTATCGAGCTGCCTCCGCGATGGTGAGCCAGGTCCCGAACATCGACAGCTGATCGCTCACGTGGACCTCGGCCGGCCCGGCCGGCGGCCGCGGCGCGCCGGCGGAACGGGCAGCGGCGGCGCCGGCGGCAGCAGCTGATCGAGGCCGTCGACCATGATCTGCCGCCGGCGTTCGCGGAGCTTCGCGTACTTGAGGACCGTCGCGAGCCCGCGGTGCCCCAGGTGGTGGGCCACGTCGATCGGCGTGTTCGCGAGCTCGTTCAGCTCCGTCGCCGACGTGCCGCGCAGCCACCTCGAGGTGAAGCGTGGAATGCCGAGCTCACGACAGAGGCGGCGCCAGATCCGGTTCGCGTCGACGCGCGTCAGGCGGCGCCGTCCGACCATCGGCCCTTCGTAGATCCAGAGTGCCGGCTCCCGATCCTTGCCGCGGGCGGCGAGGTACTGGGCGAGCCAGGCCCGGGCGGTCGTCGAGATGAGGATCGTCTTCTCGCCCCCGCCCTTCTGCACCACCACCCAGCGCCGCCGGTCGACGTCGACCAGGTCGAGGCGGAGGACCTCGCTGATCCGCGCGGACGACGTGAGGAGGAACCAGAAGAGCGCGCGATCGCGCAGGTAGGTCATCTCGCCCCACGGCTCACCCTGGAATCGGCCGG
>Ga0126378_10001769_pt1 | contig 15958 bp, 11 predicted proteins | sample PanSoiMetPlot_23_FD_92587 | JGI IMG/M metagenome (GOLD analysis project Ga0126378, IMG submission 92587) | Tropical forest soil microbial communities from Panama - MetaG Plot_23 | ecosystem: Environmental > Terrestrial > Soil > Tropical forest > Bulk soil | place: Panama | collected 2016-02-17 | reverse complement strand
TCGAGTTCTTTCAGGGGGGCATTTTCCTTGCCTGGGGCAGTTCGAAGCGCTTCATCCATGGCAGTACTCCGGTTTTATTCTGCGGGCCCGCCTCCCACGGCGCAATAGGAACTTTCACCTACTTTTTTTCATTCTGTTGATAGGTTGAACATCCGACCCGCTCTTTTCCGAAGATACGCTCAAAGCGTACCGCTGATTCGACTTACCGCGCGCCAGAAAGGGGCGTCCACGCCGAGTGCTTGCGCCCGGACTCCAGCACCGCGCCAACAAACCGCATTCCGTCGACTCCCTCCGCAATTCCAGGCACAAGAAGCGATAGCGGATCCGGCTGCCGCTTTTCCTGCCGGGCCCAAATCTGTTCCGCCAGATCTTTGTAAAGCTGCGCGAAGCCTTCCAAATACCCTTCCGGATGCCCGGCAGGGATGCGCATTGCCCGCGCCGCGGCAGCTCCCGTCCCCGGTCCGCCACGCTTTAGAATCCGCCGCGGTTGCCCCAAAGGCATAAACAACAACTCATTCGGGTTCTCCTGCTGCCACTCCAAGCCCGCCTTTTCTCCATAAACGCGAAGGCGGAGGTTGTTCTCACTCCCCGCGGCCACCTGGCTTGCCCAGAGCATCCCTTTCACTCCGTTTGGAAAGCGCAACAGCATCTGCACGTTGTCATCCAGGCGCCGCCCCGGAATAAACGTTGTCACTTCGGCCGCGACTTCCTGGACTGGCAATCCCGTGACAAAGCAAGCAAGGTTGTGCGCGTGCGTTCCAATGTCACCCAAGCTTCCACCGGGACCGCTTCGCGCAGGGTCGGTGCGCCAATCCGCTTGTTTCTGGCCGGTTCTTTCCAGCGGGGTCGCGAGCCAGTCCTGCGCATACTCCACTTGAACCACTCGCAACGCGCCAAGCTCTCCCGCGAGAACCATCTCCCGCGCCTGCCGCACCATCGGGTAGCCCGTGTAATTGTGGGTCAAGCCAAAAATCAATCCGGTTCGCTCAACGATTTTTGCCAACTCCAGCGCGTCCTCAAGCGTCGTCGTCAACGGCTTGTCACAGATTACGTTGATTCCCGCCTCGAGAAACTTCTTCGCATTGGCATAGTGCATGTGATTCGGCGTAACAATGGCCACCGCTTCGATGCCGTCGGGACGCCCCGCCTCCGCGGCTGCCATTTCCTCGAACCGCCCATAGGCGCGCGGGATGTGCAGCTCTTCGGCGGCAGCCAGGCTCTTTCCCGGATCCGAACTCAACGCCGCGGCAACGAGTTCATAACAATCGTCCATGCGCGCCGCAATGCGATGCACCGCGCCGATGAACGCACCCGGCCCGCCTCCCACCATGCCTAGCCTGATGCGTCGGTGCTTGCCTTGCATCTTAGAATCACCCGGCATGTTTGCCTTCCTTTCGCGCGGAGAGTCCTAGCATCCGCCGGTTCGCTTCTTCGTCTGCACCCGATTTTGCAAAATCGTCAAACGCCCGCTCGGCCGTCTGGATGATGTGCCGCGCAATGAACGGCGCGCCTTCTCTCGCTCCTTGCCCGCTGCTCTTCACGCAACACTCCCACTCCAGCACGGCCCAGCCGTCGAAATCGTACTGCGCGAGCTTCGAAAAAATTCCGCGAAAATCCACTTGCCCGTCGCCGAGCGAGCGGAAACGCCCCGCGCGATGAATCCACGGCTGATACCCGCCGTAAACGCCCTGCCGCCCCGTCGGATGAAACTCCGCATCCTTCACGTGAAACATCTTCACCCGCGAATGATAAATGTCTAGAAAGGCAAGGTAATCGAGCTGCTGCAAAACAAAATGGCTGGGGTCGAACAAAATGTTGCAGCGTTTGTGCCCGCCCACGCGGTCAAGAAACATGTCGAATGTCACGCCGTCATGAAGATCCTCGCCTGGATGCAGCTCGTAACACAGATCCACCCCTGCGGCGTCAAACGCATCCAGTATCGGCTTCCACCGCTTCGCCAATTCGTCAAACGCCGTCTCAATCAGTCCCGGCGGACGCTGCGGCCACGGATAAATGTAAGGCCACGCCAGCGCGCCCGAAAAAGTGACGTGCGCCTTGCATCCCAAATTTGCGGAAGCTTTTGCCGCCAGCCAAAGCTGGTCCATGGCCCACGCTTGCCGAGCTGCGGGATTTCCTCGCACTGATTCGGGGGCGAACCCGTCAAACGCCGCGTCGTACGCCGGATGCACCGCGACCAACTGGCCTTGCAGGTGGGTGGAAAGTTCCGTCAGCACCACGCCGCTGGCAGCCAGCTTTCCCAAGATTTCATCGCAATACCCGCGGTTTTCGGCAGCCCGCTTCAAATCAAACAGCCGGCTGTCCCAGGTCGGAATCTGCACGCCTTGGTAGCCAAGCCCCGCCGCCCATTTGGAAATCGTCTCGAGCTTGTTAAAGGGAGGTTGGTCGTCCGCAAATTGCGCCAGAAAAATTGCCGGCCCGTTGATCGTTTTCATGGATGCCCTCTCCCTCGCCAATCGCGCTGGGGAGCCGCATTTTATAAAATCTTTGCCTCCGCGCGAACGAAATTCTCTGTGGCCGCCAATCCTGAAGATGTATATTCGAACGGTTCGCGAAGGAGGCCATCGCCATGAACGCCACAGCGCAGCGACCCTTTGCTTTGACTGCGTTCCTCGCAGCCGGCATCATCCTAGCCTCTTGGCCCACGCGAACCACTGTTGCCGGCTCCGAGCATACGAAAACCACCGCAACTCGCCGCGACAAGCCTGGGGCACGAGTCACAGGCTCATGGGATCAAAAAGCCGCGGCTGCGTATCTTGATCGAAGGCAAGAATGGTGGATGTCCTGGCCGAGGGCCCAGCGCGATCACGACACCTTCTGCATCTCCTGTCACACCGCTGTGCCTTACGCCCTTTCGCGCTCTGCTCTTCGGACAGAACTTGCCGAAAAAGCCCCTTCCGCCGACGAGCAAAAACTCCTCGATAATGTCACCAAGCGTGTTCGCCTTTGGAAAGAGGTTGCACCGTTCTACCCTGACGCGCAGTGGGGCGCGCATAAAACAGTCGAGTCGCGCGGGACGGAATCTGTCCTGAACGCCCTGATCCTTGTCAGTCGTGACGCGCAGAGTGGGCAGCTTGGCAATGACGCGCGCACCGCCCTCGATAATATGTGGGGGGAACAGCAAACCTCAGGAAGCGCCAAGGGCGGGTGGCTTTGGCAGCGGTTCAACAAAGAGCCGTGGGAAGCCGACGATTCAGACTACTATGGAGCCACACTTGCCGCAGTCGCAGTCGGCACAGCGCCGGGGAATTACCGCTCGGCGCCCGAAATCCAAGACGACCTCAAGATGCTGCGCGAATACCTGCGTCAGGAGAGCGCCGCGCAAAAGCCGATTAATCGCGCGAGCCTGCTGTGGGCCGCTGCGAAAATACCTGGACTCATCGAACCAGACCGCAAGAAGGCCATCCTCTCGGAGCTTCTCGAGAAACAACTGTCAGACGGAGGCTGGAGCCTGTCCTCGCTGAGCGGCGATTGGAAGCGGGATGACGGAACACCTCAAGAAGCAAACAGCGACGGCTACGCCACTGGGCTCATTACTTTCGCTTTGCAGCAGTCGGGGGTCTCTTTAGAAAATGTACAACTGAGGCGCGGTCTCGCCTGGCTAACCGCCAATCAGGACAAAACGGAAGGCTCCTGGCCGGCCTTCTCCCTGAACAAAAACAAGCAGCATCATCTCAGTCCGGAAACCGCGCTCTTCATGAACGACGCCGCCACCGCCTACGCCGTTCTCTCTCTTAGCTACGCCAATCGTCCTTGAACAGAACGTAGGCGGTCTTTTCGAGCCAGCCGCATGAAACACCGCATGATGCATCTCTTCCAAAAGTATGTTGTAAATCCTCCGATCAAGCTGTTGTTTATCCTCGGAATCTTCCCTCCAGGGTACGCGCTGCTGGAAACCATTGGCCGCAAGACCGGAAAGGCTCGCTGCACTCCGGTCGGCAACGGACGCGTTGGCCAGCAATTCTGGCTCGTCGCCGAGCACGGTTCGAAAGCCGGTTACGTTCGCAATATCACGTCAAATCCGCGCGTGCGCGTGAAGCTCGGCGAAGGGTTTGGCGCCCGCTGGCACAAGGGTACTGCCTCCCTGCTACCCGATGACGATCCCCGCGAGCGCCAGCGCTGGCTGTCTCAAAAGCATCCCGGCAGCGCTTCGAATTCCGCCGCCGTTCGCCTCTTCGGCACAGAACTCCTCACCATTCGCATTGATCTGGATTCCTGACACCGTATGAGCCGCCTCGGTCACAGCTTTTTCCTCTGCGAACTATGGGTTAAGATGAGCTCCTCGCAAGCATAGTTCAACAAGGGAGACGTCTCTTGAGATCGCTCCTTGCCGGCCTCGCAGCCACTTATCTTTTCACCGGCATGCCCGCCCTCGCGCAAGAAGCGGGTGACGGCCCCACCAGCGAAAAAGCACAGAAGTCCTACCAAGAAGCTCTCAAGCTCTTGCGTGAAAGAAAGGAGGAATGGGCGCTGGAGGCGTTCAAAAAAGCCGATAAGCATGACGACGGACACTGCCGTGCGTGCCAGAAGCAGATGATCAAGTACGGAGTCCAGTACGGTGACTGGAAGGCTGCTGAGCTCGCCTCCGAAGAGCTATTGAACGAAGCGAAAGATAATAAGGAGACGGCCCTGGGGCATTATCAATACGCCCAAGTGCTCATAGCGGAAGCCTCCAATAAGCACAAAGAAGAACTGTTCTCGCAAGCGCATGACCACGCTGCCAAAGCGGTCGCCGCGTATTCAAATTTTCCAGAAGCCGTCCTCTTGGATGGAAAGGCCTTGGCAAATCTGAAACAGGATGATGCGGCCAAAGCTCAGTTTGAGCGGTTTTTGAAGATGAGGTCTCCCGGCAGTCCCGACTATCGCCGCGTTCAGCGTTTTATCGACCAACCCGGGCTTGCCCGCGCCAGGATGGCTCCGCCTTTCGCTGTCACTACGGTGGAGGGCGAGCGCGTTTCTATGGACGATCTGCAAGGCAAGGTCGTGTTACTGGATTTCTGGGCTACTTGGTGTGTTCCCTGCCGCGAAGCGCTGCCGCACATGAAGCAGGTCGCAAAAAAATTTCAAGGGGAGCCGCTGGTCATCCTAAGCATCAGTCTGGATGCCAATGAGGAAAAATGGAAAGAGTTCATTACGAAAAACGAAATGACTTGGCGACAGTATCGCGACGGTGGCTTTACCGGGCCCATTGCAAGGATGTTCTCTGTGAGGGCCATTCCCGCCACCTTCACGATTGACGCGGACGGTGTCCTCCAGGATGAACACATCGGGGATGCCTCGATCGAAGGCAAGCTCAAGAAGCTCGTCGCTCGCGCCCGCGAATTGCAGGCGCCTGAAAATCCTGCCAAGTAATTGCCGAGTGTCGCCGCCGTGGGCTTTTTGCCTAGCGACCGTTCAGCCTTCGTTTCGATTTGGATTCTCGGCCTTTTTCGACTCCTTCTTAGCTCTTGGTCGCAAATAGAAGAAGCGAAGGACACTAACCACAAAAACCCACCACACGACGATGAAGAGATTGCCAAGGATGCCGCCATAGTCCTTTCGACGGAGGCAGAAGTAAAGCTGCGCGCGGGTGGTAACAATTTCAATCCAAAATGCGAAGAAGTAAGTGGTCCAATGCTTGAGACTCTCCAGATACTTCATTGACTCATTGTCTTGCCATGAGCGTCGCGAATCCAAGGAAAATCGGAAGAGATGGCTACAAGGTAAAATCTCTATGGGTTTTGTTCGATGCTCCTGGCGTTTGGCGCAAGCAGCGGCTCTTGCCCCAAAACAACGCCCTCTCGGGTCGGCTCTTTATGGCGTCTGTTCGAATTGGCTTAGGAACCCCGGATCAAGTGTGAATTTCGTGTGCACAGCGAAACCAGCTGCCAGCAATGTGAATTCCGCCCAGTCGCGTCCGGGCCCGAGCAGAGGAGCGCCGTCGAGCGTGCGCGGAAAGAAGTAGTGGACCGAGGAACTCGCGCCCGTTCCGGTGAATTCGACTTCCAGTGGAGCGACCATACCGCGGCGCGTCTTGAGAGTCACAAAGAAAACCGGCTTACCCGCCAGCGTAACCGCAAACGGCTCGAAACCTTTGCGGCCGGCCTCCTCAACTTTTACCGTTATAACGTATCGGTCCGCTGGAAGCCGCGGCGCAGGGGCTTGAAACCGTGCCGCTGGTCCTTCGCCGAGCTCCTCGAGCCGTGTAAAGGCCTGGGCAACCGGAGCGGCTGATTCCCATCGCACCAGGATGCCGGCCCAGGGTTTGATTGGCGGCGCTGCGTCCATCTGACGGGAAGAATCAATGGGCGCTTCGATTCGCCCTTTCTGCATGCAATTCCCATTGGCGTCAATGGCATCCGGGTCACAGTGCCTGGTCCCCGTTGAAACGCTGTAGGAGGCTTCCCCTTCTTTCTGGCTGAACACCACAACTTCTAGTTTTGCCCAAGGCGACCTTCGCACCAGCTTCAAGGCTTCCGCAGCTGACCACTGCGCGGGAGGTTTATGCTTCCAGAAATCGTCCGCACGGACGAAGTTGGGCAGCGCAAGCAAGCTCACGAGGGACAGGGACACGATCACGCCCTGCGGAATTCTGAGCAGCGGAGCGCGGCACGCACATGCCCCGCTGGCTCGAGTTGTTTCGGAGGTGACCATTTTCCGAAAGCTTTTCTGTTTTCCGGCTTCAGCGCTGACCTGGTCACTCTCTCGCGCATTCACTGTAACGATTGGATTGTGAAGACGCCGCGCAACTGAGTCAAGGCTCATGGCCATGGGTCTTAAGCGGGTCATGTGTTAGGCTCAACCTTCGTGAGGGTTCTCCGACTCATTCTCTATTGCTTCTTGGCCACCGCGGCCAGTAGCAGCGAAGCCTTACCCCAAGAGCCGCCTCGCCGGGACGCCTTTCTCATTACGATCGACACCCTGCGGAGCGACCATCTTCACTGCTATGGATACGACCGGATCCAAACTCCCGCTATCGATCAGTTGGCAAAGCAAGGGATTCGCTTCACCCAGGCATTCACGCCCAGCCCTCTTACCAATTCGTCGCACGCAAGCATCCTCACTGGACTGCTGCCAAGCTCCCACGGGGTAAGCGACTTTGGCGTACCTTTAAAGTCCGATCATCCCACTCTGGCCGAATTGCAGAAAAAGCAGGGCTACCAGACTGCCGCTTTCATCGGATCGGTAATTCTCGACAGCCAGAGGTTGGCGCCTGGCCTCGACCGCGGGTTCGACTTCTACGACAATTTTCCTGCAAAACCTCAGATGAAATTGCGATGGGGGCAAATTGAACGGCGAGGCATGGATGTAGCACAACGGGCAGAGAATTGGATGGATGAACATGAAGCGGCGCCGCGCTTCGTTTGGGTCCATTTCTATGACCCCCATGATCCGTACGAGCCGCCGTCTCCCTATGCCCAAGTCTACAAAGGTCGGCTCTACGACGGGGAGATTGCTTACGCGGATTCAGCCTTAGGTCACTTCCTCGCTTATCTCAAGAAACGAGGCTGGTACGAGGGAGCGCTCATCGTTTTGGTCGGAGACCATGGAGAGGGATTGGGCGAACATCACGAGGACACGCATGGCATTTTTCTGTACGATTCGACGACTCACGTTCCTTTGATTGTGAAGCTGCCGAAGGGGCAGCAAGCCGGCCGAGTCGTTGATGAGCAAGTGCGCACCACGGATATTATGCCGACGATTTTGGAGCTATTGGGCATTTCTACGCCCGCAAGCTTGGACGGCGCTTCCTTGATGCCGCTGATCCTGGGTGCGAACTCGGCGTCTCGTCCGGTCTTGGGCGAAACGGATTATCCCTTGCGTTTTGGATGGGCCCCGCTGCGATCGGTTCGACAGGATGGCTTCAAATTGATCGAGGCTCCCCGGCCGGAACTTTATGATCTCCACTCCGATGCCGGGGAACTGCACAATCACTACGCGCCTTGGGATGCGAGAGTACAAACGCTGCGCAAAAGACTCGCAGAACGCGCTGCCGAGTCGCAGTCCCCGCGAAAGCCTTCGCCCTCAACCGTTTCCTCCGGCACGATTGATGAGCTTCACGCACTTGGGTACTTGGGTCCGGCAGATGCCCGATCCTCCACGGATGTTCCAGAGCCGTCACTGCTGCCTGATCCCAAAGACAAGATTGAAGAGCAAAACCTGATGCATATCGCCACGATGGCGTCGGAAGTTGAGCAGTGGGCTCAGGCGAGAGTGGCCCTCGAGAAGCTGGTGCAATTGGACGATAAATCCTTGGTTGCGCGGCTTCTGCTCGGGCGCGTCGATCTCAATTCGAAGAATCCCCAAGCGGCAGAGCACGAATTCGAGGCGGCGGTCTTGTTACAGCCAGGAAACATGGAAGCCCAATTTGGTCTGGCGAAAGCGCTTCTTGGTGAGAAGAAGTATGCCGACGCTGTGGATTTGCTTGAAGAAATTACCAAGTCAGGAACCAAGAATCCGGAGGCTTTTGAGTTGCTCGCGCAGGCTTATACCGGGCTTGGGAAGCCCGTCCTGGCTAAGCAAGCGGCAGACCAAGCCAGCACCATACGAGGCGCTCATCCTCGACAATGAGCGACGAACCACCGCATCAAAACGCGATGCGATCCGTATTACTTCTGCAGTGCAACATTACTCTCGGAAGTGTTGAAGATCTCGGTCAAAACACGCCCGCGCATTTGCTTTGGCTGCTCGATGCCGTAGATATGCAGGATCGTAGGCGTGATGTCGTACACGCTGGCTTCCAGACCCATTAGCCGAAAGTCATTCTTAATCCCGGGCCCCATGACAAACACGGAGCCGGGAACGTCGTCGCCATCGGCAAAATCGTGCTTGGCGATGACCGGCGTGGTCTTTTCGTGATCCATGTGGGCGTGAGGGTCTTTCTCTTCAAATTCCCGAAGCGGTTTGATGCCGTGGTCGGACACGATGAATACATACGTGTTGGCATCGGCGTGCTTCAACACGGTTCCCAGGACTTTGTCGAAAGCTACGTACTGGTCGGGAAAAGCATTCGGACGAACGCCATTGATGCTCGCATTATAGCCGGCATTGTATGGAGCGATGGGATACAGCCAATGGCCCGTCCGGTCCTCGCACGACTGCACCAGGAAGGTGAAGTCCGTGGGATGCTTGGTCAACAGGTAATCGAAGAGCTTGGTCTGCTCGTCACGGATGACTTGAACCTTGTTTAACCATTTGTCTATGACTTCCGTTTCGTGGCCTTTCAAATCCGCGGCGGCGGGCATGCGCTCGCAGTCGATGTAGAAGTCGCCCACATTCTTCAAGAGCTCGGGTTCCATGCTCTTGGGATAAACGGCATCCCCTCCCATGACTTCGCTCAGCTTCGGCGCGCAGAGTACACCGTCTTCGCAATTCTTGCCCCGCGTCAACATGCCGCTGATCATGTATCCATTTACGGGCATGACAGGGAATGTAGCGGGCACATTGGCCATGCCGACGGTGACTCCGCTCTTCGAGAGCAATGACCAAATGGGCTCCCGCTTCAGCATGTTGGTATTAGCCGTGATTCCTCCGACGAGGAAGCCTGTGACTCCGTGCTCTTCAGGATTCGTGCTCGTGAACAGCGTGCTGTAAACGCGCGGACAATTCGGCGCTGAAACGGTCCGCAACTTGCCGTAGGCGCCTTTCTCAACCACTTTGGCGAGGTTGGGCATCTCGCCCTTCAGAATAAGGGGCCGGATGACATCCAACTCCATTCCGTTTACGCCCAGGATAATGATGCGCGGCTTCCCTTTGCGGGTGGCGGCCTGCTCCTGCGAGCGCGCGGCGACTGGCAGCAGAAAGAACACCAGCATGCAAGACCAGAGAATCTTTCTAAAGTTCATGGTACACCTCGGGTACCTGAGGAGAATATTTTATCCCCAGTTCAGGCCTCGTGGAAGGGTTTTCGAGGCCAGGACTCAGGGCGGTTGTTTCTCAGTCTTCAGTCTATTGGCTTCCCCGAGTTCGCGCGCAGCGTCTTCGGCGCGGCCCAGCTTCTCGTATTCCTCCGCCAGGAAGGCATGCGCTTCGCGGGAATCCCCTTGCACCGCCACGGCCTTTTCCAGGTAGGGCAGCGCCTCGGCAAAGGTGCCGTTCAGAAACAACATCCGCCCCAGTAGCAGGTTTGCGCGGTAATGGTCCGGCTCTCCTTGCAGGACCTCGAGCAGGTTTTTGGCTGCTTCCTGAGGCTGTCCGGTACGGGCGTAAATGGACGCCAAAGAGTAGCGCGCGTCGGTCCAATCGGGTCGATTTTCCACCAGGATTTCGAAATATTTGGCGGCCGTATCCAGCTCCCCGGTTTCGTACAGGCAGATGGCCAACTCGTACTGCGCCATCAACGCATCCGGCCGCAACTCGACAGCTCTGCGAAGGGGAGGAATGGCCTTGGCAAAGTTGCCCCGCCGCGAGTAAGCAATTCCCAGGTAATACTGCGCCGCTTGGACTTCCGGGTCTTTGGCTACCACGCGCTCGAGGAGTGGGATGACCGTGGCTTCCCTTCCTTCTTCGATGGCCAGGCTGGCATCGTGCATATCGTTGGCGACTCCGATGCGCTGCTTGGGGTCAATTCTTGTGACCGGACTGGCCTTTCGAGAGGCCATGTAGCCTAGCGCCGAGAGTTTTTCCCTGCTCTTTTCGTCGAGGTTGTCCTCTAACGGCTGCGGCGCGCCGGCACTGATCCGCTTCACGAAATTATCCAGCTGAACGGCAAGGCGCGCCGCAGCGAGGTGGTTGCGCGAATAGAGATTTGTCTTCTCGCCAGGGTCTGAGGCCAGATCGTAAAGCTCCGGCAATGGCGCCTGCACGTAAAGCTTGTCACCGGATCGCAAGGAAACAAGAGCACTCCACCCAAACGAGCGCTCGGAGTGATCGCCGGTGGCAAGCGAAGGACGGTTTTCAGGATGGGGATTTGCAATCAGAGGGAGGAGCGAGCGGCCCTGCATCGCTGACGGCGGCGTCTGCCCCAGCGCTTCGAGAACGGTTGGCGCCAGGTCCACCAAGCTCGCCGTGGCATGGACGCGCTGGCCGGCAAAGCGATTTCCGGGAAGTTTGAGGAGCAAGGGCACGTGGATGGTGGCGTCGTAAAGAAAAATGCTGTGGGTCAGTTCGCCGTGCTCACCCAGGGATTCGCCGTGATCGGCAGCAACCGCGATGAGCGCGTTGTCATACAGCCCCTGGCTCCGCAAATAGTCAAGCAGTTTGCCGACAGTGGCATCGACATAGCCAATACACCCGTTGTAAGGGGCCGCCTGAAACTTGCTGCGGAACGGTTCAGGGGAACTGTAAGGGTCGTGCGCGTCCCACAGGTGAAACCATAGAAAAAACGGAGCATCGTGCTGCTGGCCCAGCCATTCGAGCACGTATCCCAACGTCACCTCGCCGCGGCGCTGCATGGAGGACTCGCGGCGTTCCCCGGTTTTCTGCCGGTGAAACCCTGCGTTGTAGACATCGAAGCCGCGCTCGAATCCGGAGGCAAATCCGTTTTTCGGGTCAAGGATGATGCTGCCGACAAACGCCCCGGTGTGGTACCCCTGGGCGTGAAGAATATCGGGTAGAAAGGGAACACCTGGAGGCAGGCGATCGCCGAAGTTGCGGATTCCGTGATACTGCGGAAAAGTCCCGGTGAGTATGGTCGCGTGAGAAACCGGCGTAATGGGCGCCTGGGAGTAGGCATGCTCGAACACCACGCCCTGAGCCGCCAGGGTATCCAGTTGCGGCGTCAAGCCGCGTTTTGAGCCGAGAAAGTCCATGCGGTCCGCTCGGACCGTATCCAACGTGATCAGAATAACGTTGGGCTGGTTGGTGGCTGCTGCCGCGAACGCGGGCAGCAGAACGAGGAAGCAAACGATGCTAGCGCGACGCATAATGAAAAAAGGAGTCTGCAGTTTAGCAGACTCCTTTTTTCGGCGCCAAAGTCTGGAGCGGAAGGTCAGAAAATGATCTTCGCCCCGATCTGACCAGCCCGCGGTCCGCCTTGGGAAAGGAAGGGGTTGCCCGTGGAGACGTCGGGCGTTTGCGAGTATGTAGAGAAGCTGGTGTTCGGGAAGTTGTTTATCTTCTTTTGAGAAATCGTGACGCCAGCCGGTAACGGGTTGAAATTGGGGTGGTTCAAGAGATTGAAGATCTCAAAGCGTAGCTGGAGGCTGAGCCTTTCGGTGATCTTGGTGCTCTTGTTTAGGTTGAAATCCCATTGGACAAAATGCGGACCGCGGAAGGCGTTACGGCCGCAGGTACCGATGGTTCCGTCGGCCGGAATGGCAAATACCGCAGGCACATTGGTAATGGTGGGGCTGTTGGGGTCGCTAAACTGGTAGATGGGTTTTCCTATGCAATCTGGTCTCTGGTAGGTGAGGTCTTGCCCGGAGTTATCCGCGCCACTCGAGAGCAGCGCTGTCCACGGCCGCCCGCTGGCGTAGGTAGCTACGCTCCCCATCTGCCAACCCTCTCCCAAGCGGCGTAATGCACTCCATTTGGGGAAGTCGTATCCAATGCCCGTGTTGAAGTTGCGCCGGATATCCGTGTCACAGGGGCCCCGATTGCTGTTGGGATTGTAAGGATTCTCCGCAATGGGAAGCGTCGACGAGCCACCGCGATTCACGGAATTGGTGTCAATGCAGCTCGACCAGGTGAAGTTGACGATGGAGTTCACCCCGTGCCAATTGCGCTGCCGGTAGCTGACCTGCATCGAGTTGTACCGCGAAAAGCCGCCGTTGGTGAGCTGGTTGACGTACTGGAATTCAGGCACGCCGCCAACCTGGAACGCGGAATCAAATGGGCGGTTACAATCAAGAGACGTCGGGTTGTTGGCGCTGTTTGGAGGACCGCTTAGCTGGTTCCCGTTTGCAAAACAGCCGACGGGTCGCAGATTTAACTGGCGGTTCAGGAGCATGTTCGTGCCATGAGCGCCGACGTAGCTCACGGTGATGGCGTTGTCTCTGAATAGCTCGTGTTGAATTGTGGCATTGAAGTATTGGATTCTGGGCGTTTTGAGATTCGGAATCGTTCCGAATACGTTGAACGGTGGTGTGCTTGTCGGATTGGCGCCATAGGTTTGGAATGGCGTGGTCGGGTTTGGGCTTCCCGCCTGCGGGCCGAAGCATACCCAGTCCGGGGAGCTGGTATTGGTTGCAGGGTTGTAGCACGTATTGGGCCCAAAGGCTTCGAAGAGAGTCGAAAGACCGGGTTGACAACCATTCACAGGGTCGTTGAAGCCCGGACACTGGTTCCCATTAGCGGTGACCGAGAAAACCCCTAAGTCGGAATTGGTAAAGGCGCCAGCGCGCGCGCCCTGATACAGATAAGGCGCGCTGATGGCTGCAAAATTCGCTACGTCATAGGCCATGGCATAACCAACTCGCAAAGCGGTCTTGCCGTTGCCGAAGATGTCCCAGGCCAATCCGGCCCGCGGGCCAAAGTCCCGGTAGTCTAGGTTATAAAGGCGAGGGAGTCCTGGGGATCCCACCTGAACCAAGCCATTTGGTTGCCCGCCGGGCGCGCAGACCGTAGGCTCAGGAGCAGCACAGGGGAAGAAATTGGAGGCACGCTTGCCGGTATCGCCAAGCGCTCCGTTCAGATCCCAGCGCAGGCCGTAGCTGATGGTCACACGGGGCGTCGCCTTCCACTCATCCTGGAAAAAAAGCCCTAGGGAGGGTTGGTAAAGCTCGCGGGAAGTGTCACCAAAAGAACGCGCGGCCCGGTCCATCCGGCCCAGGAGCAATTGCGTGAGGAAAACGTCATAACCGGGGACAGAAATTGGGTTGTTCGGGTCGGACGTGGGAATCGCGTTGTCGAATTGAAAAGTGGAAAACGCCGTTCGGGCGCGGTTACGCAGGCTGAACGTCGAAGCGCGCTGATAGTTGCCACCAAACTTAAAGCCATGAGTGCCCTTGATCCATGTGACGTGGGTTGACAGATCGTAGGTTTGTGTGGGGCGAGTACTAAGCGGGTAGCCCACGATGCCGCCGATATTCCCGTACGTCACACTGCTGGCATACACAGCCGGCACACCGAAATCCTTGGGGCTAAGGGGCCCCGTGTCGATGCCCAAACTCTTGGGATCCACCTTGTTGTTTACGTCCAGGATTTGTGCGTAACGCGACCAGCTGAAGCGTACATCGAGGATCTTATTGGCGGCGATGTTGTAGATGAAATTGCCGCCGGCAAACTGAACACGCGTGGGCACGCGGCTGTTGAATCCGTCTGTATTCAGGCCGCTCCCAGCTGCCGGTGGAATCGTATAGCCGAAGGCGGGACCCGACTGCAAACTGTCTGCATAAAGATAGCGACCGGAGAGGCTCATTTTGCTGTTCAACTTGTGGTCAATCTTGACAATGAAGCTCGCGGGAAGGGTGTTGATGTCAGGAAGCAACACGGTTTGCGTAAATCCCCCGGGTTGCACGGCTGAGTTGCCGGCCGACATATTACATGGGACCGTACCCCCCGCGCCGTCCGAGCATGGGTAATACTTCAATAAGGCCAGACCGGCGGTGTTCATCGGCAGATTGTTTGTATTGGTTATGATGGGAGTTCCCAACGTGGGATCAACCGGGCAGGACGCGGTGTTCCCGGGGGTGCAGTTGAAAAAATTTTGCACCGCCTGGAGGTCGCCCGTTGTCGGCAGGATCGTGGTGTAAGGAGCCAGGGACTTGTTCCGTTGGGCTTCGAAATTGACAAAGAAAAAGGTTCGGTCCTTGATGATGGGACCGCTCAGCGTACCCCCGTAGTTATGATTATGGTAGGGCGTCGCCGTCGACGAGAAAAAGTTCTTTGCGTTGAGCCAGTCGTAGTCGCCAAAGTAGAAGGCCGTGCCGTGGAAGCCGTTGGTACCGCTCTTGAGCGTCACGTTGATAGCCGCTCCGCCTTTGACACCGTTTTCAGCGGTAGGCAATTGCTGGACCGTATATTCCGATATCGAATCGTTGCCAAGCAGGGCGGAAGGAACCCCCAGGAGTCCGGGTTGGCCGACCAGTTCGCTGCCGTAAAACCGGTCGTTATTGGGTACGCCATCAATCATGTAGTTGTTGGTGGTGGTCCGCTGTCCGTTGACGCTAACGTCCAAAAAGCCCCCGCCCGGGGAACGCTGCACGCCCGGTACGAGACCGAGTATGGATTTGAAGTCGCGGCCTTCGGTGGGAAGATCGACGATTGCCTTGGTGTCCACCTCGCTGTTTACGCCCGGGGAATAATCCACCAGCGGCGAAGCGGCTTCCACCGTGATTGTGTCGTTGCGCTGGCCCACCTCAAGCCGGAAATCCGCCTTGGTTTCCTGGCCCACCGCAACCGTTACGTCGCGAACCGTAGTCTTGAAGCCTTGAACGAAAGCGGAAACCTTATACACGCACGGGGGCATCTCCGACAGCCGGTATTCGCCGGCTGTTCCGGAGGTCACGGTGCGGGTAAAATTCGTTTCCGGACAGACACCCGAGACCGTAGCGCCCCCTACGATTGCGCCGCTCTGATCCGTCACCGTTCCGGCGATTTCGCCGGTAATAACTTGCGCAGAACTTGGGATTTCAAAAAGAAGGGCCAGTGCGAGTACAGCCCAGATACACAAAGCCTGACGCTTGAGCATTGGCTTCCACCCCCAAACTAGCTTACCAGCCCCCGGCCGGACCTGTTTAAAGCCGAGGTTCTATTGCCGCCCTATCTGTTGTCAACAACATTCTCTCTAAATTCGGTCTAAATCCAGCCTAAATTCGGTCAAACTCCGGTCCAGGTGACGTGGTGGCATCGCGTCCAAGCGCGCCTTCAAGGGTCTTACTCGATCAAGGCTTGGACGGGTACTGTCAATTTATGAAGTTTCTTACGGCCTTGCGTCGGGATACTCCAAGCGATAGAGGGGTTCGAGTCCCGTCCTTCTCAGTAGCTCAACGACCTCGGTTGGCGAAAGCCGGCGACCCGGTCTTTCGTGGGCATTCGCAAACTGATACGCAATTACCGCCAACATCGCCGTGTGCATTCC